>Ga0255052_10001401_pt1 | contig 18122 bp, 13 predicted proteins | sample JV7_2_21_MG_FD_188632 | JGI IMG/M metagenome (GOLD analysis project Ga0255052, IMG submission 188632) | Seawater microbial communities from Jervis Inlet, British Columbia, Canada - JV7_2_21 | ecosystem: Environmental > Aquatic > Marine > Inlet | place: Canada: British Columbia | collected...
GACATTTTCGGTATCCAGGATGAGATAGCCGAAAAAGTTGGCGGTGCGTTATCAGCGTCACTGCTCGGTACAACCGACGGCACAACCGATGGCACGGCAGTTGCCGGCACAATGACCGAGATACCGGATGCGTACGATCTGTACCTGCAAGCATTGCAGTACCGGTCAACATATTCGTACGGAGGGCTGGAGGCAGCGGAAGGCCTGCTCAAGGGCGCGCTGACGATTGATCCCGATTTTCTTGAAGCGAAGACGGAGCTCGCCAGCAATTACTGGCACCAGGTTGAAACCGGGTTAATGGACCAGGACACGGCATTTCCGGAAATAGTCGCGATAACCAACCAGGTTATCGCCGTTCGCCCGGAAGATGTCGATGCTCGTGCGATTCAAATTTCCGCAACTACAGTTTTACGCGCGCAACAAGATGGCCCGCAAGTATTTCTCCAGGCGACGGGCGAACTGGAGAACATCGTTGCTGAAGCGCCAACAGCGTTTGAGCCGAAAGTCCTGCTTACCCGCTTTTACCAGGGTCGGCAACAGTTCGATAAGGCGGTTCCGCTGATGGAGAATGCCTTGCGGCAGGACCCATTCAACCCGAGAATTCATTACGAACTCGGTTCGTTATACATATCACTGGAGCAATGGGACGATGCTCGCGAGGCTTTGGAAAATTCACTTGAGATTGAGCCCGCGCAACCTAACGCGCTTGCCAATCTTGCGAGAGTCAGCCTGCAGTCGGGTGATGGTGTTGATTACCTACGGCAGTTTTTAAGGGCGATTGAAGTTGATCCGGCAGACTATGAACTTCCGGGGATCATCGCAACATTTCTTTACGAACTTGATCTTATCGAAGAAGGGGATGATTTTCGCGATCGTGTCCTGGCAATTGCTCCGACCAGCGAAATCTCTTATCAGGTCGAGTTATTACGCGCGATAAACATTGGCGACGAGGAAGGTAGCATCGCCAGTGCACGTCGTGCCATCGAAGATGATATAGATGATCGCCGGTTCTCTTTTGGAGGTGCGGTGCGGCATTTGCTTCGGACTGCGGCTAGCCGGGGGACTGTCGCGGAGGAAAGTGAATTTCTTCAGGAAAACGCGCCGGACATTCTCGATGTCGACGCAACGACGACACCATTTAAGTACCGGGGAGCACAGTTCGCTGCCTTCGACGCCTGGTATGTGTCTTTACCGCGCGATGAACTGCTACGCCGACTGCAGCGGATGGAAGAAATTGCAGAATCTTTCGGAATCGATCCAGAGCAGAACCCGGACACCCATGTCGGCATTTTGGTTTTGCAGGGTTCGATCGATGAGGCTATCGAAGTGGCTTTGGCTGACGTGTTCAGTGAATCGGTCGCGGTCCACCTGGACTGGAGGCGGACACTCTCCCAGGCGCAGTATGCTGAGTTCGTCGAAGATCCGCGAATTCAGACGGCCATGCAGCGATGGGAAGATGAGGAAGCCTTGTTGCACGACCAAGTTAAATCTTTCCTCGCCGATCTTAGTATTTCGTCCTGAGAAAGCAGGCTCGCCATAATAGATTCCTCTTCGAGAGCAGCAAAAACAGTCTGGTCTGTGCAGAACCTGAAGATCAATCCGCCTGTTTTGCTCGACATTCTCAACCCGGTTGCCAATACTTAAGGTAGCCGCAAAAGGGTTGTTATTATGGACTGGGAGTTTTACATCACTTTGTTAATTGTGCTATTCAGCATAATCGCCGTGATTGGCATATTCCATTATCTAATGAACAAGCGCCTTCTGCAGCTCGAAAAAAGGAAACAGCTGGAAGCGGAAGCACGACAGACTGCCGAATCCAATTCCGGCCTCTGAATCGACCGGACCAATGAGGCCAGGTGGACATGAATAATAAAGAGTGGCGACCTGTTGCTGAACTGCTCGGCATATCGGTAGCGGTCGTCTTGAACTTCTAACGAGGTAATCCAGCGAGATCAAATCGGCACAGGAGTGAATGATGATCAGGCACGTAGCAATTTTCTTCTATGCCATTTTGATAGCTAGTGGAATGCGGGCTGTTGTGTCGGTTGCGGCAGAGACAGAGCCCACGCTTAAGCTCTATGTTTTCGACTGCGGGATGATACGTTTTGAGAGCGTAGAGATTTTCTCTATTTCAGATGACCAGACTGATGTTCGTGATTTGATCGTACCGTGTTACGTCATTGAGCACGAGAACGGGCGGCTGCTCTGGGACGGAGGGTTGCCATCGAGCGTCGCCGATACTGAGGGCTGGCATGGAGAAGGCATGTTGTCCCGGCTCGACAGGACGTTGCGCGAACAGCTTCCTGGAATTGGCCTGGATATGAGCTCGTTCGACTTCGTATCATTTTCCCACATGCATTTTGATCACGTGGGTGTCGCCAATGAGGTGGAAGGCGCGACCCTGATTATTCAGAAACCGGAGTATGAGGCGGCGTTCAATGGTGGCCCGGGCGTCGAAGCTTTTGATACCACGCTGTTTGAAAATCTCAAAGATGCGGAACGGATAGTCATTGACGGTGATCACGACGTTTTCGGCGACGGCCTCGTACGCATTATTTCAGCTCCGGGCCATACACCCGGCCACCAGGTGTTGTTGATTGATCTTGCGAGTACAGGGCCAGTCATGCTTTCGGGTGACCTCTACCACTTTGCCATCAGTCGGCAGGACAGAATAGTTCCAGGGTTCAATTTTGACCGGGATGCGACTCTGACTTCGATGGATCGGGTTGAGCAACTTGTCGAAGACACCGGCGCCGAGTTCTGGATCGAGCACGAACTTGCTCGTTTTGAGCAATTGAATAAAGCGCCGGCATACTACGATTGAGAGCAAACGAGGAGTCTTTCCGCGGAAACATCTTCGAATGAGTACTGCCGAAGGGCTGATCGTGCAACGAAAGACAGAAAACGACCCAACGAACGTATTTCCGAGTAGAATCTCTGGCACGCGGACGCCACAAGAATGGTTGTTGAGACATGCAATCTGGCGTTGATGGCCGCCGTGCTTTGTACGAACGCCCAATGACGGGTCTATCAACTGAAGGAGAGGCCGATGACCGCATTCATCCGAATAGCTGCCGCCGCAATCGTTCTGGCTGCGACGGCATTCGCAGGCGCCGCGGAAGGCGCAACAATTGCAGAATCAATTGAGAACACGAATCGTGCTGATGCCAACACGGAACGCGATGGCGCGCGAAAACCTGCCGATATGCTTGCTTTTATCGCACTGGAATCGGGCGATGTGGTGCTCGACTACGGGTCGTCGGGCGGTTATTGGTCAGAGTTGTTCAGCTCAAACGTTGGGGATGAAGGCAAGATATATGCGCATCACAACGCGGGAGAGAGATTTGATTCAAATAAAGAGGCTCTGACCGCGCAATACGAGCCGTTCGGAAACGTCGAACTTCTGCCGGTCGCTCGCGGAACATCTTTTCCGCTTGAGGACAACTCGGTTGACACCGTCTTGGTTTCATACTTGTATCACCATATGCATTACGCAGAGGATTCCGGTGAAAATTTTCCCGCAAGCTCCGCGGCACTGTTCTCGGAGTTTTCTCGTGTACTCAAACCTGGCGGAACGGTAACCGTCATCGAGCATGCGGCAGTTGACGGCTCCACCCGCGCACAGAGCGCCGGCTGGCACCGCACACCGCCGGAGACCGCGAAAGCGGATATCACTGGCGTTGGCTTCGAATTGGCAGATGAAGCGCCCGATCTTTATATGAATCCGGAAGATGATCTGATGAACGTCTGGTTCGATACGGGTCTTTCCGGAAAGACGACGACGTTCGTGCACAAGTATAGTAAGCCGGAGTGACCATTCGGTCGTTTCAATAGACGTTGTTGTGCTTCTGAAATACGTGCCCCGGCATCACGATTCGACGCCGGGGCATTTTTTTACCTGCCGCTATCTCGATTCGATATGGACACGGCATGCGTATAATTATCCTGGATGACTGAGTCTCAGAAAATTCCGTTGAAACGCCTTGCTGTCGAAGCGACAGCAATCGTTATTAGCATTCTCCTCGCGTTCGCGATAGATGCCTGGTGGGAAGATCGCAACGAGGCTGACCTCGAGCGGCGACATCTCGTGGCGCTTCAGGCAGAGTTCGAACAGAACGGCAAGTTGTTACGGCAGGCCAGGGAGGAGTATGAGGCGCGCTATATGGACGCCTTACGGATTCTTGAACTTATTGAACAAGGTACGACTGATATCGACGAGGCTGAATTTGAACGGCTTGTTCGTGGATTGCTGATCGGCAAGACTATCCATCTCGAATCGGGCGCTTTTGATAGCCTGCTCGACGCCGGAGAGTTGAGTCTCATTCGGAATGAAGCGCTGCGGAACCGATTGGCTGCCTGGCCCAGCTACGTAGATGAGTGGACCGAGGAGGAAGCCGCTGTTTTTCAATTTGTTCAGGAGGTCCTGATCCCTTACCTGTCAGACTGGACTCGATTGCGGAACATCAGCAAGACTTTCCCGCCGTTCCCCGATGGTGAATCCCCTCCACCAATTCTTCCCGGGTCAGGTGAGGTTGTCTCGCTGATTCCACTCACCACGTCAGTTGAGTTCGAGAATCTCGTGTACCGACGAGCTCAGGGCACATGGCATGCCATGCGCGATGGCGAAACGCTTCGGGCCCAACAGTCCGGGATTCTTGGCCTGATACGATAAAACCTCGACGAATAAAAGTCAGGCGGTCCTGCGATCGATGGAATTCGCCGCGCCACTTGCTATTCTCTGTGCCTGACAATATCAACATGGGGGGCCAATCCATGAAGGTCATTACGTTTTCAGTTGTGCTGGTTTTCATGCTCATGGCCTGTGGTCAGGAGTCGACTGATTCGATCGAGCCAGCTATTGCCATTGACGATGACGACATCGCCGGTGTGGTGACCAGCAGTGCAGGTCCTGAAGCCGGTGTTTGGGTAATCGCTGAAACGGAAGATCTCGATACGCGGTTTGCACGAATCGTTGTAACGGATGATGACGGCAGGTATCTCGTGCCCGATCTGCCAATCGCCAGTTACCAGCTGTGGGTGCGTGGCTACGGACTTGTCGATTCCGGAAAGACAGAGGCGAACCCTGGTGAAGTTGTGAGCCTGAGCGCAACGGCTGCGCCAGATCCTGCCGCCGCGGCGCAGGTCTACCCCGCTGCATACTGGTACTCCATGATGAACTTGCCAACCGAAGAAGAGGTTGCGGAACTTGACGGTGGACTGAATCTTTACCTTACCTGGGTCAAAAACATGGGTTGTGTCGGTTGTCATCAGTTAGGCAACGAAGCGACGCGCACGATTCCGCCAGCGCTCGCAGATATCGAGTCGTCAGAGGAAGCGTGGATTCGCCGCATTTCGTCCGGACAGGCCGGCAACAGCATGATTCGTCTTGCCGTACAAAGTTTGAACGGCTTGCCGATCAAGTACATGTCTGAGTGGACAGACCGTGTTGCAGCCGGCGAAATTCCCGCACACGTTCCCGAGCGGCCATCCGGTGTCGAACGCAATGTCGTTGCCACTGTTCGTGACTGGTCCAGTCCGCAATTTTATATGCACGATCTTTCCGGAACGGACAGGCGCAATCCGACGGTTAACGCTTACGGAAGACTTTATGGCGCGCCCGAACTCAGTACAGACGAAATGCCGATACTCGATCCTGTTGCAAACAGTGCGACCGTTTTTAATGTGCCGGTCCGTGATGAAGATACGCCGACAACGAATGACGCACCGGTCGTAGCGCCTTCGCCTTACTGGGATGATGAGCGTATCTGGGACAGCAAGTCGAACATTCACAACCCAATGCTTGATCAGGAGGGGCGAGTGTGGATAACCGCGAGGATTCGTGGTCCCAACAATCCGGATTTCTGCAAAGAGGGATCGAAGCATCCGTCGGCAATGCTTTATCCAAAAGATCGCACTTCGCGACAGCTTGCGGTGCTCGACCCATCGACAGGTGTATACAGTTTTGTTGACACCTGTTTCAGCACTCATCATCTGCAGTTTGCTTACGACGACGAAAACACGTTATGGACGAGCGGTGGCGGTGATGTCGTCGGCTGGCTCGATACCAATCAATTCATGGAGACCGGCGATGCCGAGGCATCACAGGGGTGGGCTCCTTTGATTCTTGATACCAACGGCAATGGTCAGCAGGACGCCTGGACGGAGCCCGGCGAGGATGCTGATCCGACAATGGACATGCGGATTCCAAACGGTTTCTACGCAGTGATGCCGGAACCTCGCGGCGATGCAATCTGGGGCTCCAATGCGTTCCGTTATCCGGGATCAATTACCCGGCTGCTACCCGGTGAAAATCCGCCACAATCCTCGCTGGCCGAGGTTTATTATCCGCCGTTGCCGGGGTTTGGCATTCGCGGTGCAGATATCGATAAGAATGGCGTCGTCTGGACATCTCTTGGCAGTGGGCATTTGGGCGAGTTTGATCGCCGCAAATGTGAAGGACCGTTGAATGGCCCGACCGCAACCGGCAATCATTGTCCGGAGGGCTGGACGATGCACGATCTCCCGGGACCTGGATTTACAGATCTGCCCCAGTACAGTGTCGAGTCCAGCTACTATACCTGGGTTGATCAACACAATTCACTCGGCCTTGGCGAGGATGTACCGATCGCAACCGGCAATCTCTTCGACGGCGTTCATGCGCTCGTCGATGACAAATTCGTCACAATCAGAATTCCTTATCCTATGGGATTCTATAGCAAGGGTTTCGAGGGGCGCATCGATGACCCCGATGCAGGATGGAAAGGTCGCGGCATCTGGGTGCCGGAGGGTGGTCGTACGCCGTGGCTGAAGGAGGACGGCAAAGGCTCGAAGCCGATTGTGGTTCACTTCCAGGTTCGGCCTGACCCATTGGCAAAGTGACGGAACTCTAGGAGCAAACACGGGATCGAATAGTTAGTGACTGGTTTTCGAACAAGAATTACGCTCCTTCTGCTTATTCTTTGCGGTGGCCTCGCCATTGCGCAGGATCGCTGGAGTCGCGAGGGGCAGATCTCGACAGACCTCAACTCCTACGCCGAATTCGCGTTCACTCGCATCATCTTCAAGTCCGGCTATCAACCACTGCCCGGACCGGGCAATACCTCCTGGCGCGACTGGCCGGATTCCGACATGCATTTCATTCGTGGCGTAAAACGGCTGACGGCCGTCGATATAGAAGACCAGAGTCGGGCGATTCGTTTGACCGACGAGCAGTTGTTCGACAGGCCGTGGATTTATGCACTTGAGGTCGGCACCTGGCTCCTGACGCAGGCAGAGGCCGACAATCTTCGTGAATATCTGTTGCGCGGTGGATTTCTCGTCGTCGATGACTTTCACGGCTCAGTGCAGTGGGCCGGGTTTATGCGTTCGATGGAGAAAGTATTTCCCGATCGCGGCATCGTTGATGTTAGCGACGAAGATGCAATCATGAGCATGCACTTTGACGTGGACCATTCCAAACCGATTCCCGGCATCATGGCACTGCGCTACGGCGTAACGTTTGAACATGATGGATACACGCCGACCTGGAAAGGTATCTACGACGATGATGGTCGCCTCATGGTCATCATCAACTTCAACGTCGATCTTGGCGATGCCTGGGAGATGGCGGACGAGGCCTGGTACCCGGAAAAATACACTTCTCTGGCCTATCGCTTCGGCGTTAACTACGTCCTTTATGCGATGACCCACTGATGAGTACATTGCGCAGGCCGTGTGTGCCTGGCGTCAAAGAACATCTGAATCGCCTGCGGGAGAAACACCCGGTGCAAATCGTCTCCGCTCCGAACGAAAGTGCGCTGTATTAGACAGAAAAGCGCAACGAGTGATTTGCACGCTATCTCGAAGCGCAGCATCTGTGACTAACTGATCGAATCCAGCGTTGAGTTCAATGTCGCGCTTGGGCGCATTGCGTTTGCCGTCAGTTCCTCACTCGGGTGATAATAACCACCAATATTCACTGCGTCGCCCTGTGCATCATTGAGCTCGCTGACAATCGCTAATTCCTGAGCAGCAAGTGTTTCCGCGATTGGCGCAAATTTTTCGCTCAAGTCGCTGTCGTCCGATTGCGCAGCCAGCGCTTCGGCCCAGTAACGCGCCAGGAAATAATGACTACCACGATTGTCCAGTTCATTGACTTTGCGTGATGGTGATTTGTTGGTGTCGAGGAATTTTGCGTTCGCCTGGTCGAGTGCATCTGCGAGGACTTTTGCCTTTGCGTTGCCGGTTTTCTCTGCCAGGTCTTCGATCGATACGGCCAGCGCAAGAAACTCACCGAGCGAATCCCAACGAAGATGACCTTCGCTGACAAATTGCTGGACGTGCTTGGGAGCTGAACCGCCGGCGCCGGTTTCGTAAAGACCACCACCAGCAAGCAGTGGCACGATCGAGAGCATTTTTGCGCTGGTGCCGAGTTCCAAAATGGGGAACAAATCAGTCAGATAGTCTCGCAGCACATTGCCTGTAACTGAGATTGTGTCCTTCCCATCTTTGACGCGCTGTAACGATTCGCGCATTGCGTCGACCGGCGACAGGATTCGGATGTCGAGCCCGTCAGTGTCGTGATCCTCAAGATACTTGTTAGCCAGGCCGATCAGATTTGCGTCGTGTGCGCGATTTGGGTCAAGCCAAAAAATCGTCGCAGAGCCTGTTACTCGTGCTCGGTTCACGGCCAGCTTTACCCAGTCCCGAACGGCTACGTCTTTGGTCTGGCACATACGCCAGATGTCGCCTTGTTCCACAGAATGTTCGAGAAGCGCATCACCGGATTCATCGACGACGCGAACAGTGCCGGCAGCAGCAATCTCAAAAGTCTTGTCATGAGAACCGTACTCTTCGGCTTTCTGTGCCATCAGGCCGACGTTGCAGACATTGCCCATTGTCGGCACGTCAAAAGCACCATTTTTCCTACAAAAATCAAATACTTCCTGGTAAATCTCCGCGTAACACCGGTCAGGAATCATGGCCTTGGTGTCATGCAATTCGCCATCGGGGCCCCACATTTTTCCCGATGTTCGGAGTGCAGCCGGCATCGACGCGTCAATGATGATGTCACTCGGTACATGCAAATTGGTGATGCCTTTATCGGAATTGACCATCGCAAGAGGAGGGCGCGAAGCGTAAACGGCTTCAATGTCCGCCTCGATCTCCGCCTGTTGGTCCGCGGGCAATTCTTCAATTCTTGCGTATACATCACCGATGCCATTGTTCGGCTCAACACCGATCTCGTCGAACAATGAAGCATGTTTATTGAAGACGTCTTCGTAATAGACCGTGACGGCATGGCCGAACATGATCGGGTCGGAGACTTTCATCATGGTTGCTTTAAGATGAAGTGAAAGGAGTACACCTTCTTCTTTAGCCTCATTGATTGATTTGGCGACGAACGCCCGCAATGCCTTTACGTTCAATGCGGTGGCGTCGACTACTTCACCTTCCAGCACCGGTGTCGAATCTTTCAGGACGGTAACGCTGCCGTCGGCAGCCACATGTTCGATTCTGAGGTTCCCTTCATGCGCAACAATCGAAGATTGCTCGCTACCGTAAAAATCCCCATCATCCATATGCGCGACATGTGATTTCGAATCAGCACTCCAGGTGCCCATTGAGTGTGGATTTTTTCGTGCGTACGCCTTAACCGGTGCGGCGACGCGTCGGTCAGAGTTTCCTTCGCGCAATACCGGGTTCACGGCGCTGCCAAGAACTTTCGAGTAGTGGTCTTTGATTGCCCGTTCGGCATCGTTCTTTGGCTCATCCGGATAATCCGGAAGTTCATATCCCTGCGACTGAAGCTCGGTAATCGCGGCGATCAACTGTGGAATGGAGGCACTGATGTTGGGTAGTTTGATGATATTGGCATCTGGCGTTTTTGCCAGCTCACCGAGCTCGGCAAGATCATCGCTATGCCGCTGATCGTCAGTCAGGTTTTCCGGGAAGTTCGACAGGATCCTGCCCGCAAGCGAAATGTCCCGCGTCTCGACCTGAACATCTGCGGCAGCCGTAAATACTTTCACGATCGGCAGAAAGGAATGGGTTGCCAGTGCTGGCGCCTCGTCTGTGATTGTATAAATTATCTTCGCTGTGCTCATGTTGATCCTGATCCGTCTGTCACGTTGATACCGTCGCTGGCCCCCGCTTGGGGACCGCGATTATAGAGAGTATTCGCCTGATTTTGTATGCAGGTGAGCGCCAATCAATCTCGCGCTTGTTGGCGTTTAGCCTGGACCAGCAGGTTTGCCCTTGGCGATATTAGTAGCAAGCGCGACCATTGCACTCAGATCAGTCAGATTCGCCGGCACGATGAGTGTGTTACCTTCCTTGGCCAGGTTGCCGAATTCCTCAACGTACTGTTCAGCGATACGAAGTTGCATCGCCTCCGCGCCACCTTCGCTGCTGACGGCTATTGCGATCTTCTTCATGCCATCGGCCGTCGCCGTCGCTACTGCAAGGATAGCCTCTGCCTCACCTGCAGCTTCATTGATTTGTTGTTGTTTCTTGGCTTCAGATTCCTTGATGACTCGTTGCTTCTCACCTTCGGCCTGGTTGATCTTCGCGTCGCGTTCACCCTCTGAAGTCAGTATCACTGCGCGTTTTTCACGCTCAGCACGCATCTGTTTTTCCATCGCACTCAATACATCATGCGGCGGATTAATGTTCTTGATCTCATAACGCAGCACCTTCACGCCCCAGGGATCCGATGCTTTATCGAGTTCTGCGACGACATTTGCGTTGATTGTGCCGCGTTCCTCAAAAGTTCGGTCAAGGTCGATCTTGCCGATTTCACTACGCAGCGTGGTCTGCGCCAGCTGGGAGATGGCGAACATGTAGTTGCCAATGCCGTAGGACGCGCGGCCAGGGTCAAGCACCTGCATGTAAAGAACACCATCGACGCCAACCTGAACATTGTCGTTCGTAATACATATCTGCTCATCGATGTCGATCGCCTGCTCCTTCAGTGTGTGTTTGTAGGCAATTCGTTCGATGAAGGGAATCAGGATGTGAAAACCGGCCCTAAGTGTGCGGCTGAATTTACCAAGCCGCTCGATGACATAGCCGTTTTGCTGTGGGACAACGACAGCTGTCTTCGCCAATATGATTACAACGACAAAGACGATTGCGAGTGATACGTAAAGAGAATTCATTGTATTAGTCCAAAGATGTTTGTTGTGTTGTTCGTGTCGGCGCGAGTCAGTCGGCACTCACATGCAATACGAGACCCTCTGTCTTGACGACACGTGCTCGCGAGCCGCTCGGTATGGTGGCTGACCCGACATTTTGAACGGTCCAGCTCGTGCCACGGTAGTCTGCGCGTGCATCGCTGCCCGGTTCGAGGTCGACCTCGAGCTTGATTTCTTCACCCTCGATTGAATCGTGAAAGCCCGGAGCACCGCCACGGATCTTCTCGTAAAGTGCTTTTCTGAAAGTGAACATTGAAATCAGCGACAGCACTGCAAATACGGTCCACTGCATCGATTCCGACATTCCAATGCCCAGTAGATCCAACGCGCCGACGATGATTGCAGAAAGCCCGAGGAAGACAAGAAAGAACTGGGCGTCAATCGCAAATAGTTCGGCACCAAACAATACGGCACCGAGAATGATCCATCCCCACCATGTCATGGCTGCACTCCTTATAAAAGGGAGAAAAGTATTCGGCCCGTTAGGACTTTAACCACATTCTCGCTGGCCCTTGTAGTTACTGCTTCCGTCAATGGCGTACTGCGACTACCAGATACGGCGCTGAAAATTGGTGGGCCCGCCCAATCCGCCTGCGGTCCCGAAAATTTCACGCACGGTGATCGCGGATTGATCTTTAGTCATATGTGCGAAGCATGGCAAGTTTTTGCATGACTTTGCGCTGAATATTGGTGGGCCCGCCAGGACTCGAACCTGGGACCAAGGGATTATGAGTCCCCTGCTCTAACCAACTGAGCTACAGGCCCATGTTCTCAACATTCTTAGTCGTTTATGTGTTCATATGGCGGCCTTCCGGCCGTACTGCTCAAACCCTGTCGCTATGCGACCCCGCTACAGGCCCAATAATCAATATTGTTTCTGAAATCACTCCCGATCTGTCGGGACCTGTTGCGGCCCTAAATTCGGGATCGGCATTCTAACTGGAATACGCCCATTCTTGAACCGTTCATCCGGAGTACTTTTCGTTGGCCAAAATACGAGAGCTTGTATCGCTCAGACCATCCCCAAAAGGTGCCTGAAAAGGCTCGTGACCGGCTGGTAAAAATACCGGATTTTGCTGTGACCATCGTCAACGACTCTTATTTATCAATAACTTAAGTTCCCCAGTCTGTTACGGATAGCTGCCCGAATTGACTTCGTTGGCCGACAGGGAACACCTATGACGCGCGCGCGCGCCGGACGACCAGGCGGGATTTGCCCTGATCGAGCTGATCGTTGTGCTGGTGATTGCCGCACTCCTGATCGCGCTTGCAGTGCCTGCATACACTGGATTCGTAGACCGATCCAAAGAGGCCGGACAAACGCCCGGCCTTTCAGCCTGGAGAACGTAATTCTCCGATTTAGTCTTCGATAAGAAAACTGCGGAGCTGATCAGAGCGCGTCGGGTGACGCAGTTTTCTCAACGCCTTCGCTTCAATCTGACGAATACGCTCACGCGTTACGTCGAACTGCTTACCCACTTCTTCCAGCGTGTGGTCAGTGTTCATGTCGATGCCGAAGCGCATGCGCAGGACTTTCGCCTCACGCGGCGTTAGACCGGCGAGAACCGAATGGGTCGTCTCTTTAAGACCCTCTGAAGTCGCCGAGTCAATTGGGGAGTGAACCGTTTGGTCCTCAATGAAATCACCAAGATGCGAATCCTCGTCATCGCCAATCGGTGTTTCCATCGAAATCGGCTCTTTCGCAATCTTCAGCACCTTGCGAACCTTGTCCTCAGGCATTTCCATGCGCTCGGCAAGTTCGTCCGGCAGTGGCTCACGGCCCATCTCCTGCAACATCTGCCGGGAAATGCGGTTCAATTTGTTGATGGTCTCAATCATGTGAACCGGTATGCGGATTGTCCGTGCCTGATCGGCAATGGATCGCGTGATCGCCTGGCGAATCCACCAGGTAGCGTAAGTCGAAAACTTGTAACCGCGACGATATTCGAACTTGTCGACGGCTTTCATCAGGCCGATATTGCCTTCCTGGATCAGGTCCAGGAACTGCAGGCCACGATTGGTGTATTTCTTTGCGATCGAGATCACCAGTCGCAGGTTTGCTTCCACCATTTCTTTCTTCGCACGACGAGCTTTCGCTTCGCCGATCGACATCTGGCGATTGATTTCCTTGATCTCGGCAATTTTGAGGTTTGTCAGAGTCTCAACTGCGAGCAGTTTTCGCTGCGCACGCAAAATATCGTCCCTGAGCTTGGCAAGAATCGAAGAATGTTTGCGCTTCGCGCGAATATGTTTCTCGATCCACGACAGGTCAGTTTCGCTTTTCGGAAAGCTGGCGAGAAAGTCCTTTCTCGGCATGCCGGCGTCACGCACACAGATCTGCATGACCTGGCGTTCCTGTGTCCGGATGACGGCCACAGATTGACGCAAGCCTCTGACCAGTCGGTCCGTTAGCTTCGGCGCAAGCTTGAGCTCCATCAACTGATCGGCGAGTTCGCCCTGTATCTTGACGGTCTTTTTCTCGCGCGCTCCCCACTTGTCGATCGCAGTAAGTGATCGCTTGAACAGGCGCCTTATTGCTTTCAGGCGAGCGGCAACTTCTTCCGGATCCGGGCCGGTGTCGACGACTTCTTCTTCGTCGTCATCGTCATCCGATTTTTGCACTGGCGATTTGATTTCGTCCGGCGCATTCGGGTCGATAAAACCGACGACGAAATCCTGCATGCGTGTGTTGCCTGCAGCGACCGCCTCGTAGACCTCAAGCAGTGTCTCGATCGTGGGAGGGAAATGCGCCATGTGATATTTGACCTGGTTGAGGCCGTCTTCAATTCGCTTGGCGATTTCAATTTCGCCCTGACGGGTCAGCAATTCAACCGTACCCATCTCACGCATGTACATGCGTACGGGATCGGTTGTGCGACCAAATTCAGCATCGACGCTTGCCAGTGCGGCTTCTGCTTCGACGGCCGCGTCTTCGTCATCATTCGAGACTGCAGTTTCGGACAGAGTTATCGACTCGACATCGGGCGCTTTTTCATGCACGGCAATGCCCATGTCGTTAATCATGTTGACGATTTCTTCGATCTGTTCCGGGTCGACGATATCGTTTGGCAGATGATCATTGACCTCTGCGTAGGTCAGGTAGCCTTGCTCCTTGCCCCGTGCAATCAATTCTTTCAACTGCTGGGCTTGCTTGCTGCTGCTGACGACTGTGCGTTTTTCCGTCAAGACGAAATTCCCTCTGCGTAAAAAATGCAAACGACCAAGTATACTGGTTTGACCGTACCTGATCTATATTTATCCGCTAAAAGCGGATCCCTGGCTCAAGGCTCTGAGCTCATTGCGCTCTGTTTCCGTGAGAGACTTAAGTGTTTGTTTTTCAATAAGAAAGCTCATTCTCTCACGGCGTGCAGTGACGGCGAGCTGGGCAATGCAATCCGCGAGCTCAGCGGCTGCGTCGAAATCGTCAGATTCCGGCAATTCGACGGCTGCCAGTTTGCCCAAGTGGCGGCCTTCTTCATCGTTACGCCAGCGCTCGAGTAACCCGGCGGTAGTCATATTGGGTTCGGACTGCACTGTTTCAATCAGGTCACGCAGTAAATCGCTGCCGGGCTTCGACACACCGGACAATTGCTCGACGTTAAGCTTCGCGGCCGCCTTCGGATGATGCAGCAGTAGCGTAATGGTCCGGCGGACGATGGACGGATTGCCCGCAGCACCTGAAGCCGACCTCAGGCGGGTTCTTGCGTGCAGATTTCCCCTGGGTTCTCTGGTTGCATCCCTGCTGAGGATTGCTTCGAGCTTGGGTGTTGGCAATCCTACGGACTCCGCGAGACGTTCGGTCAACAGTTCTTTGTAAACGCCAGGCGGGATTTTCGAGACGAGTGGCCTTGCCAGTTCAGCAAGTCGGGCTCGCCCATCAACCGACTCCATATCTACCTGGGCCGCGAGTTCTTCGATCAGGAAGTCAGATAGTGCTGTCGCGCTATCCAGTGCGCTCTCAAATGCCGCAGCACCGTGTTCCTGTACAAACGAATCGGGGTCCTGACCATCTGGCAGGAAAACGAATCGAATCTGGCGTCCTTCCCTGATTTGCGGTAAAGCATGTTCGAGGGCGCGCCATGCAGCGGCACGACCAGCCCGGTCGCCATCAAAACAAAAGAAGATTTCGTCGCACATTCGAAACAGGCGATTCAGGTGCTCGTCCGTCGTGGCAGTGCCAAGCGTGGCGGTAGAAAAATCGATGCCGTGTCTCGCCAGTCCGACGACGTCCATGTAGCCTTCTACTACGACGAGGCGATCGATACTCCGGAGCGCCTGGCGGGCTTCGTACAAACCGTAGAGTTCGCGACCCTTGTGAAACAAAACTGTCTCAGGTGAATTCAGATACTTTGGCTCTTCGTTCGCCATGACCCGGCCGCCGAAGCCTATCATTCGCCCGCGTGAGTCCCTGATAGGGAACATCACCCGGTCACGAAAGCGGTCGTAATGCTGGCCGTTGTCCTTGCGGATAATAACGCCGACAGCGAGCAGCCGGTCGATTGCTTCCTTCGAAGTGCCGAACTTGTCCAGCACATTGCTCCAGCCTGGCGGCGCGTAGCCTATACTGAATCGCTTGGCCGTCGCGCCGTCGATGCCACGGTGCTTCAGGTATTCGACAGCCGGTTCGTTCTTTTTGAGCTCGGCCTCATAGTAGCGGCCGATTTTGGTCACAAGCTCAAATAACGCATCGTAGCTGCGCGCGGGTCGCTGACTCTGACTCTCTTCATGTGGCACCTCGACGCCCATCAGGCCGGCGAGACTTTCCACCGCCTCGACAAATTCCATATGGTCGTATTGCATAAGGAAGTCGAGCGCATTGCCGTGTTCGCCGCAGCCGAAGCAATGATAGAAGCCCTTTCCGGGGCTCACCGTAAAAGAGGGTGTTTTTTCGTCATGAAACGGGCAGCAGGCTTTGTATTCCTTGCCGGCCTTTTTGAGCTGGACCCTGCGGCCGACCACCTCGACGACATCAGCCCTGTCGATCAGGTCAACAATGAACTGTTTTGGTATGAGTCCGCTCATTCAGTTTCTAACGGGTACGTGGCCCTTTGGGGGTTGCCCGGTGGTCGATGTTTGCAGATAAATCGATATTATTCTTATTTGAGGCTATGGGTTCAGAACTTCAAGCATAGCCAATGCCAGCGGTGTTGCCAGCAAATTTAGGGGTGTTACTGGTTCAGGCGGACTTTTACTTTTGCCCCGACCGCCGACATGTCGGCACGACCCTCTGCTTTCGCTTTAACCGTGCCCATCACTTTGCCCATATCCCGGATGCCCTCGGCACCCGTAGCAGCAATGGCATCGTCGACCAGTTTGTCCAGTTCCTCGTCGGACAGCTGTTCCGGCTGGTAGGTGTCGATGATCTCGATTTCTGATTTTTCAATATCTGCCAGGTCCTGCCGATTGCCCTGCTCGAATTGAGTAATCGAGTCGCGGCGCTGTTTGACCATCTTGTTGAGAATGTCTAATACAGCCGCATCGTCGTCGAGCTCTGTTCGCTGGTCGACCTCAACCTGTTTGATGGCAGCCGTAATCAGACGCAACACTTTGAGCCGGTCTTTGTCGCCGGCCTTCATGGCGGTCTTTACGTCATCGAGAATCTGGCCCTTGAGGGACATGGCGGGCTTGAATCGGAGTTCTAATAAAGGCGTGTGCGCCGTGACGCTTCGCGGGATACCCGCTTCAGGTGGCGTTTTACGGCAGCAGCTTTTTTACGCTTTCTTTCCTGCGTCGGCTTTTCATAAAACTCGCGACGGCGAAGTTCGGTCAGAACTCCAGCTTTCTCACAGGCACGCTTGAAACGACGCAAGGCGGCGTCGAAGTACTCATTTTCTTTTACGCGAACACTCGGCATACGAATATAGTCACTACTTCAGATATAAAGAAACCCGGCACAGGGGCCGGGACTGAACCGTACATGATATCGGGGGATTTGGCATATTGCAAAGCAAAAACCCTCGATTTCGACCAGTAATCGGAGGTGCTGAGGTATGATGCGCCGCCTATGCTGATACTGGGACTGGAAACGAGCTGCGACGAGACCGGCGTGGCCCTGTACGACACGGACCGCGGGCTCATTGCCGAGGCACTGCATAGTCAGATCGATCTGCATGCGGTCTACGGCGGCGTAGTGCCGGAAATAGCCTCCCGAGACCACCTGCGGCGGCTCCTGCCCTTGATCCGTCAGGTGCTGAATGAGGCCGAAGTCGGGAAGCCGGATGCCATCGCCTATACGGCAGGGCCCGGACTGGTTGGCGCGCTCATGGTCGGCGGGGGCATGGCGAATGGCCTCGGTCTTGCCTGGGACTGTCCTGTCATACCGGTGCACCACATGGAAGGCCACCTTGTAGCGCCGATGCTGGAGGAGAAGGCACCCGGGTATCCTTTCCTGGCGCTGCTGGTTTCGGGCGGGCATACGATGCTCGTGTGGGTTGAGGCGCTGGGCGCCTATATAGTCCTTGGAAGTACGCTCGACGATGCGGTCGGGGAAGCGTTCGACAAGACCGCGAAGCTTCTTGGCCTGGGCTATCCGGGCGGGCCGGCACTGGCCCGGCTCGCAGAGTCGGGCGACGAGCAAGCCTGGCGACTTCCGCGGCCGATGATTCATCGTGAGGGATTCGATTTCAGTTTCAGCGGACTGAAGACGGCTGTCATGCTGAAGGTACGTGAGGCTTCTGATCTGGAGCCGGTTCGCGCAGACATTGCCGCATCGTTTCAGCGTGCGGTCGTGGATACCCTGGTTGCACGAACGCTGAAGGCGACCAGGCATCAATCCGCCGAACGCCTGGTTATTGCCGGCGGGGTCGGGGCCAATAAGCTATTGCGTGCCGAACTGGACAAGCAATTCCCCGGTGAGGTCTTTTATCCGCGGCTCAGTTTTTGTACCGACAATGGCGCGATGATTGCCGTGGCCGGCGCGATGCGCCTCACGGACGGCGAAAAACCGGC
>Ga0255052_10001402_pt1 | contig 18117 bp, 16 predicted proteins | sample JV7_2_21_MG_FD_188632 | JGI IMG/M metagenome (GOLD analysis project Ga0255052, IMG submission 188632) | Seawater microbial communities from Jervis Inlet, British Columbia, Canada - JV7_2_21 | ecosystem: Environmental > Aquatic > Marine > Inlet | place: Canada: British Columbia | collected...
TGTCTGCTGCACGGTTTCCAGAACGATCGCGCCAAACCGCACTCCCAACACGACCGCCAGATCCTGCTCCGCAATTGCGGTTGCCGTCTGCACCGGATCCCGTTCGTACCCTGAACGCCAGTCCTGTCGCAAACCGAACCAGATATCGATGGCATTTCTCGACGCCACGGCATACGCGCCAAGTCCCGTGTCCCACTGTCCGTCGGTCGTAAGTAGCGTGTTGCCACGAATCCAGTAGCCGCCTGTCCAGCTTGCAAAGAAGCTGTTGCCGCTTGCAGCTCTCAATACCCGGTACCGCTCTGCATCGAGCCAGAGTGTGGCGTCGGTCCTGTTCGTATCGACGTACGGCAACACCTCGACGTCACTGCCGATCAGGCGATGAAAGCCGTTTTGGATGCGCTCACCCGCAAATTCGCCGCTGCTGCGAAAGCCACCGCCAAGTGTCAGACTGTTGACTTTGTCCGGGTCGGATTCATGAATAAGGCGATAGCCGACCGCGCCTGACAGCTGGTCCAGGCGGCCTTGTTCGAGCGCGTTGTCACGGGTCAGAATGCTGTGATCCAGCAATGCGATCCAGTTTTCCGCAAACCTCGCGGTCAGGATTATTTGCTGGGTGCGGAAGTCATCGACAGAGCCGCCGCGGCCCAGAAAGTCGTTGCTGAAATTCAGCTCGAGGTCACGCTCGATGAGTGGTGGCATCTGCGCCGGAGTGCCGGCAATTTCTCCGCTGTTCGTAACGGCGGCGCTCAGGAGTCCAAGGCCGAGCAGCATTGCCTTTTTTCTGCGGTGCATCACTGCGTGATGTCCTCAGTCGGCCAGCCAGTCGTTGATGTATTCTGCCTGGAGTCGAAAAAACGGGTTATAGCGAGTTCGCAGAAAATAGTCCGACGACAAGCGTAGTACACCGAGTTCGCCTCGTGGTGACATCTTGCCGAACGCGATACCCGGATCCGAGTCGACACGATTGCGGCCATCTCCGTAAAGCATGTCATCCGGCGGGAACGGGATGGCAATATGGGACAGCGAGTAGAAGCTCAGTGGCCAGGCGAGGTCTGTCTCATCGGTGACGAAATCAACCTGGCCGGGCGGCAGGCGTACCGCGTCAATGGCCAGCGAATGGCGGTTGCGGTTGCGCAAAATGGTCGCGCCGTAATTGTGCGGTGCGGTTGCTTCCAATTACGCGAGCGGGTCGCTCGGAATCCGTCGCATGATGTGTACAACTGAACTGTTCCTGTTAACGTCGTAAACCACCAGGCGGCTACCGTTTTCCGGCAGCCGTGAATATAAGCTGGTGATTACGGCGCTGGAACTGACCGTATTATCGACCACTGACTGAAAGGTCAGAATTGGCGGAAGCAGAGCGGCCCTCTTTGGGTCCCTGAGCATCCTGTCAACCCGGTTTGCGATCTTGTAGATTTCCCAGCCTGCGCGTTTGGTAAAAGACGTAAATTTGAACGGATCGATTTCCGGCAGCACCGACAGCCATTTGAATTTTTCGAAGTACGGTAACCAGGAAACCGCAGCATGCCAGTTTGCGACGAGCGCTGCGGAGCTTACCGCGATTGCCGGTGACAGCAGAACCATGCGATCGGGACATGGCGCGTCATCACTGTCAGCGCAGCGCAGCGCATAATCCACCGCAATCAGCCCGCCATTTGAATATCCCACCAACAACAGGGAGCGCGCCGAACCGGGTTTCGTCATGGCGTGGCGGACAGCGATGCGAACCGCGGCGGTCCAGTCCTCCCAGCGTGCCTGCAGCAATCCGCTGACGGCGAATCCGTGTCCTGGCATGCGTGGTACGACGACGTTGTATCCGGCGCCAACCAGCAGTTGCGCCGTCCACAGCATCGAATACGGGGAATCGGACAGGCCGTGTAACAGCACTGCGACGCCGCGTGGCGATGTCGCCGAAAGTTCGTATGAATGATTCCAGTTACCGTCGAACTTACCCGGATATGTGAGGCTGTCTTCCGAGTATCGATCAAAGAGGCTGTCGGGCCGGGTAGCGCTATCGATCTTATCTTCAAGCTCGATCGCCAGTGCATCTTCGATCGCCAGATAGGCCGGCCAGTCCGTGGCGTCCTCGCGGGATGCGGAAAATTCCTGCTCGAATTCAATCCGGTATTCCGGGCCCAGGTCCGGCATGCGGCGCGAGTCGAATGCCCGCACGAGGTAAACCGTTACGACCAGCGACAGAACGATCAGGACTGAGCGAACGGTGATGTTGATGAATGCCGGCATCGCAAAAATACTAACAGGGAGCCGGCCCTAATGCTGCTTTGGCCGACAATCGGAGGCGTTATTGGGATCGTCACCGGGACGTGGCAAGATGCACTGGGTGTCGGCCGCAATGTTGCTGAATCCCCGAATATGCACGCACATAGACTATCCCTGATCTGCCTGTCAGTCGCCACGCTGGGCCAGTGGCCCGGCCTGTCTCATGGCGATACCTGTCTGCCACCCGCGGAAGACAGGCCCAAAGTCGCGTTGGTGCTGGGTGGCGGCGGCGCGCGGGGCGTTGCTCATATCGGTGTCATTCGTGCGCTGGAGGAGTTGCGAATCCCGGTCGACTACATCGCCGGCACCAGCATGGGAGCGCTCATCGGCGGCATGCTGGCGACCGGCATGACGGCGGACGAGATCGAGAGCATGGCGACGTCGATCGACTGGAACGACACCTTTCGCGACAACGTACCCCGAGAGGAACGCCCGCTCCGGCGCAAGAGAGATGACGAACTCGGTCTGTATGCAACCAAAATCGGCCTGGGCAAGGACAGCTCGGTTTTGCCAAGGGCAGCGATTACCGGGCAGAAAGTCGATTTCCTCATCGAGTCTACCGTTGGCTTCCGTGTACGCGCTGAAAACTTCGACGAACTGCCCATCCCGTTTCGTGCGGTGGCAGTTGACATCCTGGCGGCTGAAGCGGTGGTTCTGGATCAGGGAAACCTGGCTACCGCCATGCGCGCAAGCATGTCATTGCCCGCAATTTTTGACCCCGTCGAAGACGGGGACCGTCTGCTGGTTGACGGTGGAGTTTTGATGAATGTGCCGGTCAGCGTCGGCAAGGAGATGGGCGCAGACATCACCATAGCGGTCAATGTCGGATCGCCTCTCGCGACGAAGGAAAACGTCAGGAATATTGTGCAGATCCTGTATCAGCTGACCGGTGTCGTCACAGTAGTGAACACGAGGGAACAACTCGGTCTGCTGCAAGCCGACGATTTTCTCCTCACGCCGATTATTGACAGCAAAATTACCTCCGGCAGTTTCGCGGAGTCGATCGCAGCAATCCCCAGCGGCTATGCGGAGGCAATGAACAACAGGCAGAGGTTGTCCGGACTGGCCATTTCCGAATCAGCGTGGGCGGAGCGGCGGGCCGGGATCGACAGGTGCGTCGATGGACCGCCGGTTATTGATTTTGTGCGAATCGATAACCGGTCTCGTTTCAGTGACGCAGTAATCAGCAGGCGTCTGACCATCGCACCGGGCGATATTCTTGATCTCGATCTGCTCGAGGAGGAGATCCAGGATATCTACGCGCTCGGCTTCCTGCAGAGCGTGCAATACAACCTGGTCGAAGACGGTGAACAGACCGGCCTGGAGTTGATTGTCGTCGATGATGCACGCGGTACCAAACTTATCGAGTGGGGACTTGGCATTCATTCGACCAGCAAGGTAAGCGACTTCAAATTTCGTGCGGGCTTCCTGAAAACCGACATTGGTGGACGCGCCGGCGAATTCCGTGGCCTCCTGCAGTTCGGCCAGGCGCTGGGCTTCCTGACGGAATTGTGGCTGCCGGTCGACGATGGTCTGCGCTACTTTTTCCTGCCCCGGGTGGCCGCGGAACAATACCGGATCAACGATTTCGACGATGACGGCAACAAGCTGCAGCAGTTCGAAGTCACTGAAATTCAGCTTGACGTTTCGATCGGGCGGGAGTTTGCAAACATCGGCGCAGTTTCGGCCGGCTTTCGCCTGGGCAGTGGCAAGACAGAGATTGCGATAGGCGATCCGAATTTTCGCGGGGTTGACTTTGATCGCCGTGAATACCTGCTCAGGGCGGTTGTCGACACCCAGGACAGCCGGTTCTTTCCCAGTAGAGGAAATCGTACCGACGTGTCGTATATCGTTTCCGACCAGTCGCTGGGAGCGGCCGTCGATTTTGAGCAATTCACAATCAGCTCGCTCCGTGCGTGGACAACCGGCAGGCACAGCCTCCAGGCCGGTTTCGAATACGATGTCTCATTTGACGACGTCATTCCCTTGCCGAACCTGTTTCAGGCCGGCGGTTTTCCACGACTGTCCGGTTTCGAATTCAACGAGCTGATAGGCTCGAACTTCGGGTATGTGTTCACCGGCTATCGTTACAAGATGTTGGAAAGCAGCTTTTTCCCGGGCTACGTCGGCGGCACGATCGAGTACGGCAATGTTGCGGACCGGCGCCAGGATGTATTCGCCGAGGGCATACTGAACGGCAGCCTGTATCTGGGCTTCGATTCGATACTGGGGCCTATTTACTTCGGCACGGGCTTTGCCGAGGGTGGACGTCAGACGCTGTTCATGAGCCTGGGCAGCATATTCACGCGCGATTCCCTCACGCGCTGACAACTGAGACAGCTTATAGCTGGCCGCGAATAGGTAAAATTCGGTAAAAACCGGCCATGAAGCGCTCCCACCAGCCAGTTTGCGGTTCCTTGTCCAGGATAATCTCCTGGTCGCCTTCCATGCCGCGCCAACGCAGTTTGCCTTTTTCGTTCAGGAAAACCTCGTATGTATGAGTAGCTAACTTCTCCTCGAGCCCGGCGGTTAGCGTCTCGGCCATTTCCGGGGATTCGATTATCACGCCGAGCTCGGTGTTGATATAAGCCGACCGCGGATCGAAATTGAAAGAGCCGATAAAAAGGTGCTTGCGATCGACCACGAAAGCCTTGGTATGCAGCGTCGAGCGACCGCCCTCCAGGTTCACGTTTTCGGTACCGGATACTGTCGCATCGGCCCGCACTTCGAAAATCCTGATCCCGGCCTGCAACAGGGGCTTGCGTGATGGCGCATACCCGCCGTGCACAGTCTTCTGATTGTTGGCGGCAAGGGAGTTGGTGACGACAGTTACGTCAACTCCGCGTTGCTGCAGCTCAATGATGCTTTCGATGCCAGCTTTGCGCGGCACGAAGTAGGGCGAAAGGAGCAGAATCTCCGATTGTGCGTTCAATAACGACTCGCGCAGCGGCGTCAAAATTGAATCGGCCTCCGCCGCCAGTTTTTTCTGCGCTTTGTCCGGTGAATCGACCGCCAGCGTGTAGGGCGCCCACGTGAACAGATCTTCATTTTCGCTAACGTAGTAGTTTATGTCCTGGCGAACCGCTTCGGCGTACGGCGTATCTGTGATCTCCTGTCTGCTCTGCTCCAGCCGCTCGCGTAATTGCAGCAATGCGGCTTCCGGGTCATCAGGTGTCTTTGCGAAAGCGGGTACCGGCGCCGCTGCGACATTGTTCCAGTAGCGGTCGAACATGTCCGATACGTCCTGCACCACCGGTCCGATGCCGACGACATCGAGATCGCCGAAACGTTTGTCGCCGCGGGCGCCGAAATACTCCGCGGCGATGTTGCGGCCTCCGATCAATGTGACCTTGTTGTCCACCGTAAACGACTTATTGTGCATGCGGCGATTGATGCGTGAGAAACTGGTAACGCCGTCCATCACCCTTGCGGACCGCCTGGCAAATGGGTTGAAAATCCTGACCTCGAAATTCGGGTGCGAGTCCAGTGCCGCCATTCCCACGTCGTAGCCTTTGGTGAACATGTCGTCCAGCAGCAACCGAACCCGAACGCCACGATCAGCCGCCCGCAGGAGGGCATTGATGAACGCATAACCGACGACGTCGTCGATGAGCAGGTAATACTGGGCATCGATGCTGCGCTCCGCGCGTTCCGCCATCAGCAAACGCACCGCCAGCGCATCGATACCATCGTAACTTGCATAAAAGCCGGATTCTCCCGGGTGCGCTTCCGCCAGTCCGGCGAGTTGCCGGCCCATGTAGGTGTCGTCGGTATCCGTAAACGCGTGCGACTCGGTCTTGGGATAATCGAAGTCGATGCTTGCACAGCCGGTCAGGACGATCAGTGCGCTGACCAGGCACCACTTGCGGATTGATCTAGTCACGGCTTGCGCGCTCCCCGTAGATCGCGATTCACTGAACCCGAGCCCTTAGATAGCACGGAACCCTGTGGCGGACAAGCCGGTGTATGGATGCCGGCTGCAAGGCGGCACGCCGCCTGTAACGCGCTGATTGCGAATGGGTTACGGGCCGGGTGTCAGTTTGTGCCGGCGCACTGACTTGATCGATTCACGGAATCGAGCCAGACTAAGGCGGCCTTACTGGGAGAACAAGAATCGTGAAACTAACGACAACGGCGGCCACAGCCGTCCTGGCCTGCCTGATCGCGGTCACAGCATCCGCGCAGCACGCCTATATCCATTTCGATACCGACGGCAATATGGTCGTTTCGGGTCCGTTCGACGCAATTATTCCCAAGCCGCAAGGTGCGCGGACGGGAGGTCCGGAGCACGGAAGCCCAAGTTTTCTGGACGAAGAACTCAAGGTATCCAAGGCTGGTTACTTCGGTGACGACCAGTTCGTAACGGTGCAGATCGAGACCACGAATGCGGGGCCAGGCACCCTGACGAACACGAATTTGCCGGTCTACGAACTGGCTGGAGAGGAATTCAGGGCCCGCACCGCCTGTGTGGATATCAGCCAGGAAGAACTGGACAGTGACGACGATCCGTTATTCGAATTTATCGAGGATCAGAACGTGCAGATTGTGCCCGCCGTCCAGGCCGTGCAACTGTTCGTTACGACGGACGACGGAACCGGAGAAGGCAGAATCCTGTACATGCGCAATGTCCCGGGTGGCTGCGACTCGATGACAACTGAATTTGAAGAAGAGTTCATGGCGGCGTTCGAACGCTTCATTGCGTCGATTCGTGACGCTAACTAAGCGCTTGTTGCGGACCGCAAATGCAGGCGCAGGGGAATCTTCGACATGACTAAATGGTGGATCCGACTGTTGGCGGCTTGCCTGCTGTTATCGACGCAGGCCATGGCAGGTTCGGTACTGGAGTTGATGACGACCGAGTATACGCAGGATCCGCCGATACTCGGTACAGTCGAGATCTCCACACTCGGCAGCGCCTCGCGTATCGAGATCACGTCGATCAGCAGCAATGAGTCCGGCGGCATGATATACGATGGCGACAAACGGGAATTGATCGCTATCGATCACGACGTACAGCAGTACTACGTCATTGACCAGGCGATGATGGATCAAATGGCCGCACAGGTGCGTGACGCCATGCAGCAGATGCGGCAGGCACTGGAGGCGATGCCGCCCGAGCAGCGCGCACTGGCAGAGCAAATGATGCAGCGGCAAATCCCGCCGGCTGAGGCGCCGGAGCTTCCCGAGTTCAGTTTGCAGAAGACCGGCGAGAGCGATTCTGTCGGCGGTTTCGACTGCGAGTACTACGATGTCGTTCAGGGGGGCAGAAAGGTTCGTGACCTCTGCATGACGGAATGGAGTGATTTCGAGGAAGGCCGCGATATTGCAGCCGCAATTATGCAGTTGGCGGATTTCTTCGAAAGCATGCGTCAAGCATTTGCCGGGGCAGGCGGGCTTGACCTCATGGGCCGGCAGCAGGAATTGTTCGCTTACATGGAAGAGCTGGGCGGTTACCCGGTACTGTCGCGAGACTACGATACGGAAGGACACTTGCAGCTGGAATCGCGCCTCAAATCCGCCGGCCATGTCGAAATCAACCCTGCAATAATGTTCAAGCCGCCAAACGGTTATCAACAAGGCGCGCTGCAGTAGGTCGGGCCCGCACAACCGCATCTCCGCGCAAGGCAAATCGAAATATTCGCCTGACGCGCCAAAGCACGAAAACATCAGCTGACCCGGCCCGTCCCGTGTGCCCGGATTTTCCTCCGGGGAAAGGCGGTCAGATCATTCTCGAGAGGACATTGCGCCCGGCCCGTTGATGCCGGATAACTGCGGCGACATGCAGGCTCACGAGCAAGAACAGTGCCATGCACGAGTAGCGGTGCAGGTCGTAGAAGAACGCGTTCCAGTAGGCGCTGTTCAGCGGGTTTGGCAACATCGCGATACCGAACCCACTGATTTTGTGCTGCATCATCAACAATCCCGAGGCCAGCACGATGCCGGTCAGGATGTACAGCAGTCGGTGAACCGCCCCGGCCGCCGTCTGTTGCCAGGCCGGCATCTGCAGGAACATTGGCTTGCGCTTGTGGCTGGCATAAGCAACCCGGAATACGAATACCGGCGTAAACAGCGTGGTCACGGAAACATTGAGCCAGGACAGAAAACCGCGCGTCGCCGACTGCGGCTCCAGCGTCGCCATGAAAAAGCCGGCCAACGTTGCCCAGATGATGACGGCGGCCGAGATCCAGTGCAGGAATCTTGCCGTCCGGTTGTATTTTATCGTCTCCATTTTCTCCGCAGCCTTTATGCGAATCTGTGCGTCATATTCTCTGCCGCTGGCATCGCCAGGTCCTGACCGGCCGTTGACTTGTTTGTGACCATTCGCTGACTGAAGAAGGGGCCGAAAAAAGAGCCGGATTACTGCTGGCGAATTGATGCCGTTCTCACGACCGTTGACCGGAGTTGGGTTGGTGCCTCTGAGACACGCCATGAATACGTCCCTGTAGGCTCGGGGCCCGCATCCCTGCGGGCCACGGTCTCAGAGGCACCAACCCAACTCCGGTCCGTCCAGCGACGAACAGCGGCACCTTGTTCGACGGCTGGGTTACAGTGGTGTCATGAACAAGGAAAGACTGCCTGCCGATGCCGCACTCGCGGCCAACAGAATCAAATCATATATCCGCGAAACACCACTGGATTACTCGCCCTTGTTCAGCGAGTTGAGCGGAGCGAATGTCTATCTCAAGCTGGAAAATCTGCAGCACACGGGATCGTTTAAATTGCGCGGGGCGTTTAACAAGCTTCTCTCGATGACCGACGCCGAGTGCGAGAAAGGCTGCGTCGCCGCGTCCAGTGGCAATCACGGTGCGGCGATTGCCTATGCGTTGTCCACGCTCGGCGCAAAAGGCGTAATTTTCGTTCCCGAGCAAACCTCGTCTACGAAGGTAGACGCGATCAAACGTTCCGGCGGCGATGTGCGGTTCTTTGGCACGGACGGCCTGGACACGGAGATGCATGCCCGGCAGTACGCGACAGATCATGACATGGTGTATCTTTCGCCGTATAACGACCTTCAGGTAATCGCCGGCCAGGGCACCATTGGTGTCGAACTGGCGCAGCAACTTGCCCGGATCGACGTCGTGTTCATCGCAGTCGGCGGCGGCGGCCTGATCAGTGGCGTCGGAAGCTTTCTGAAATCCATACATCCGGGCGTTCGTATTATCGCCTGTCAGCCGGCCGCATCTGACGTGATGACACAGTCAGTCAGGGCCGGAAGCATCCTCGAACTCCCGAGCGAGCCCACGCTGTCCGATGGCACGGCTGGCGGCATCGAGGCCGGTGCCATCACTTTCGAAATTTGCCGCGATATCGCCGATGACTACATTACGGTCTCGGAAGAACAGATTGCCGAAGCAATGCGGGCCTTCATCGATTCCCATCACATGCTGCTGGAAGGGGCCGCGGGCGTAGCGCTTGCCGCACTGCAAGCGGGTCCGGAGTTGTACCGGGGAAAAAACGTGGTCGTTGTCATCTGTGGAGCGAACATCAGCAGGGAGGCGCTGAAGCGCGTCCTCTGACCAGCGCCGCCCGCGCGGCAGACGCGCAATTTTTCGCCCCGCGCCTTGAGAAGCTGCGCCGAATGCCCTTCCGGCAGCTTCGTAGCGTTCCGCAACAGCCAAATATCTCGTTGATTTATAAATAATAATCCGAAGTCATGAAATGGTCATGAAAGGGTCAGTCCGCCGTCAAGTGTGGTTGCGCCCCGCTCGCCAATATCGCTCCGCGTTCGAGGCTGCAAAGCCTGAAACCGTTTTATCAAACGACCAACGACTACTGGAGAAATTGAAATGACCTACCTACGCACCAACAGCAGCACCGTTATCTCGAGCATTATCGGGATCTGCATGGCACTCGCATTTGCCAGCAGTAAAGCCGCGGAAACCGAGGGCGGCGGCAACAAAGGAAACGATGTTTCGATCGACCTCGCTTTCGTGACCCATCTGGATATGGATCTGCCGGAGCAGGATGTCTTCATCGAACGGGAGAAACGCTCGCGCGACGTCTATCGCGTCACCCGGGGTGACAATGATATGGGCGCCCATTTGTACAAAGCTGCGCATCCGGTACCGCACAATCCGTTCAGCGCCGAAGCGGTCGGACCGTATCCCAAGGGTGAAGCAATTGGCATGACCCTGGGTGCATGGCTGAAGCATCAGGGTACCGGAACCTACCGTTGCGAAAATGGTGCGGGCACGCTCAGCACCTCGTTCAGCGGACTGATACCGGATGGCGTCTATACGATGTGGCATGCCTTCATGCCAATTCCTGCCACGACACCGTTTTCCGGCACCCTCGACATCCCGCTGGGCGCTCGCGACGGTTCAACGAGTGTATTCACGGCTGATGCCGCAGGTACCGCCGCGTTCGATCACACGTTCAAGCCGTGCCTGCAGATGTCCGACGTCTGGGTGACGTCGATGCTGGCTATCAACTGGCACAGTGACGGCAATACCTACCAGGCTCATCCCGGGGACTTCGGTTACAACGCTCACATCCCTTTGTTTCTCATGTTGCCGCCTCGCGAGGGCATCTAGTACCGCCGCAGTAATATCGGAGGAGGATTGAACATGAATTCGAGCAACATTCTGCCACTGATAGCTGTAGTCGGACTGGCTACGGGGGCCGCGCAGGCGGCGGCTCCCGGTTTGCCGGGCCTGGCAGCAGTGAACGACAGTGACTATTACGAAATCGGACAGCCGTCGACGGACAAAGTAGAACTTGGGCGCATGCTGTTCTTTGACAGGATTCTGAGCGGCAATCGCAACATCTCCTGTGCCACCTGCCACCATCCGGCGTTTTCCTCAGCCGACGGGCTGGCCCTGCCGCTCGGCGAGGGCCCGCGCGGGCTTGGTACGGACCGGCAAACAGGCGAGGCGCTGGCAGAGTCGGTAGCCGGACGCGTGCCGCGCAATTCACCGGCACTTTTCAACCTGGGCGCCGCAGAATTCGAGAAACTCTTCCACGACGGCCGGGTGGAGACGGATCCGCAGGGCTATTTCGCGGGTGGTTTCATCACGCCGGCGAAATGGAAATTGCCACGGGGTCTCGAGAATCCACTCGCAGCCCAGGCCATGTTTCCGGTCAACTCGGCGGCCGAGATGGCAGGCAGTAAAGGCGAGAACGCGATTGCCGATGCAAGCTCTCTCAACAATGCCGCCGGTCGAAATGGTGTCTGGGAACTGCTCGCGAGGCGGCTGCAGGATATTCCTGCCTATGTCGAAATGTTCAAACGTGCCTATCCCGACGAGGTGCGGCGTGACTCAGACATCAGCTACGTGCTTGCCGCCAATGCGATAGCGGCATTCGAGGCAACGGCATTCAGGGCCGACAACAGTCCCTTCGACCGGTTTCTGCGCGGTGACCGCAATGCGATGACCCGCACGGCGAGGACTGGCATGGCGCTGTTCTATGGCAAAGCCGGCTGCGGCGGCTGCCACAGCGGCAAATTTCAGACCGATCATGATTTTCACGCCATCGCCATGCCACAGATCGGACCCGGTAAGTCGGATGGTAATGACGCAAGCTACTGGAATGCGACCGGCATCAGCGCGGTTCTGGAAGACTTCGGGCGCGGGCGGGTGACTTTCCGTGAGGAAGACAACTTCAAGTTCCGTACACCTTCGTTGCGTAATGTGACGATGACGGCGCACTGGGGTCATGCCGGCGCCTACAACGATCTCGAATCGGTCGTCCGTCACCACCTGGACCCCGAGAATTCGCTCGAACGTTACGATCCGGCAACGGCGAATCTGCCGCCGCTCGGTGAGGTGGTCGAACTGACCGCCAGTGGCTCCAGCCTGAGCCAGAACTGGTTGAGTGACAGCAGGCAGGAGGGATTCGAGATGCAGGATGCCTGGGTGCAAAATACGCCGCGTCTGCGGCACAGGATCGCCGCCGCCAACGAGCTCGAGCCGGTCAGCCTTGCCGATCGGGAAGTACAGCAGGTGATCGCGTTTCTCGGCGCACTAACGGATCAGGACGCGCAGAGACTGAACGCCATGATTCCGGCGGCTGTGCCAAGCGGCCTGCCGGTCGAGGATTGAACGACTGCTCATATTGACACTCTAAACGCTGCCATATTCGGGCTAGAATCAGGTGCCATGAAGACCAACAGAATGCTGTTCATCTGTCTGCTGATGCAGGTCGCACACGTGCAGGCCGAATCCATGGCATTCGTGAATGTCAATGTCCTGCCGATGACGACCGAGACAGTGTTGCGAGCTCGCACCGTCATCGTTGAGGACGGCAAGATCACCACCATTGGCAATGTCGACGATACGGTCTTGCCCGATGACGCTGCAGTTGTCGATGGTACCGACCGCTACCTGATGCCCGGTCTCGCAGAGATGCACGGGCATGTAACAGGGACCTCGCCGCAGCAGCTCGAACGGTTGCTGGGCCTGTACCTTGCGAATGGCGTGACCGTGGTGCGCGGGATGTTGGGACGACCTGCGCACCTGAAATTACGCGAGCAACTGCTGGCAGGTCAGGTCATCGGTCCACGGCTGATCAGCTCAGGCCCGTCTTTCAACGGCAACAGCGTCGACGGTCCGGAGCAGGCACGTGCCATGGTGCGCGAGCAGCATGCCGCCGGCTACGACTTCCTGAAAATTCACCCCGGACTTTCGCGCCTGGAGTTCGACGCTGTCGCCACGACCGCGAATGAACTGGGCATCCCGTTTGCCGGGCACGTTCCGGAGGATGTCGGCGTGCCGCGCGCCCTCGACGCCGGTATCGCCAGTATCGATCACCTGGATGGCTACATGGCGACTCTGATGCCGGCGAATTACGACCGTTCCGGTGGTTTCGGCGGCTTCTTCGGGGTCTTCATCGCCGCCCAGGCCGATGCTGACAGGATAGACGGGATTGCGGCCCACACGGCGCGAGCGGGTGTGTGGAATGTACCGACAGAGTCATTGTTCGAGCATGTAACGTCGGAGATGCGCCCGGACGTTATGGCTGGCTGGCCGGAGATGAAATACATGCCGGCCGCGAACGTCAGGAGATGGCGCGCGAGCAAGGAAAATCTGTTCAACGATCCTCAATATGATGCGGCGGCTGCCGCTCGCGCGATTGAAATCAGGCGGCAGCTGATACGGGCTCTGCATGAGGCCGGTGCCGGCCTGCTGCTCGGCTCCGACTCGCCGCAGATATTCAATGTGCCGGGCTTCGCCCTGCATCGCGAGCTGGCATTCCTGGTGGCTGCGGGTCTCAGTCCGTATGAGGCATTACGCACCGGTACGGTCGGCCCCGCCAGTTTCCTGGGTAAACAACAGGAGTTCGGCCAGGTCAAAATCGGCCTGGACGCCGACCTGGTGCTGCTGGATGCGAATCCTCTGGAGGACATCAGCAATTCAAGACGGGTACACGGCGTCATGCTGCGTGGCCGCTGGTTCTCACGTCAGCAGCTGGACGAGAAGCTTGCCCGCATCGCCCGACAAGTGAGTGAGCCAGCGACTTAACGCGGTGCGGCGCGGTTCGATTCGGCCTGCCTGAGCTCATTGTCAATGTGCTCGCGCTGCCCGACGCCGGCATAGGCTGCCGGATTTGCGGCGCTGATGAACTGCGGCAGCGGGGATATCGTGATATCGCTGTTAACCGCAACGAACATCACGATGCTGTAACGCTCCCAGGGAGTGTTGCGTACCCGATGTCCGGTCGCTTTGAAAAAACCATTTGTCCACCGTTCGAGCATATCGCCCAGTAGCACCACTATGCGTCCGTCATGCGCTGGTGCGTCGTACCAGGTTCCGTTGCTGTCGGTCAGTTCGAGACCGGGCCGCGTTTGCAGTATCAGTGTCATACACTCGAAGTCGGTATGTGCGGCGATGCCGACATCCCCGTCATTTGCAGGCGTTTTGTGTCCCGGATAATGCAGCAGGCGCATCGTATTCAGTTCCTGCGAGCTGCAGTTGCGGGGCAACAGCTGCGATGGCAGCCCGGCCGCCTGGGAAATTGCGGCGAGGACCGAGTTTCCCAGTTGCGTGAGCGCGGCCCAATAAGCGAGAGTGTTGTGACGAAAACCTTGCAGGTCGGGCCACACGTTCTCGCCCTCCAGTCTTTTCGCCGGCTCGCTCTCGCGACCGCAGTCAAACGATTCCAGGTGCGCTACCGTACCCGGCTGATAGGCCGGTTCGCCGAACATCGGCATCCATCCGTAGGTCCCGGGCTTGTGTCGGTTGTACACCGCCTGCTTGCACGGATCATCGTCCGGCAGGCCGAAAAAGCGCTGCATTTGCCATAGCAGGTCTGCAACGACCGATGACTGGTCGAAGACACGATCAAGGTAGAAAAAACCGGTTTCCAGGCAGGCCTTCCTGATCTGCGTCACCACGGCCGCGCGCTCCGCTGTATCGTCGTGCATCAATTGCCGGGCATCAATCGTGATCAGAGCGTCATCGACTCTCCCGCGAGTCCGGTCCGATTGTCGTAAATCGTTGGTCAGGGGCATCGTTTACCCTCCTGAATCGCCATCACCTGCCAACGGCATCATGCCCGGAGCAGGAACAGCGATCTTGGCGCTATCGCGAAAAATTTGCGACCCTATTGCGCCGCGGCCCAAAATTTTCGACCTGCGGTGCAACCGATCGTCCATAGCAGGCATCTAAATCGGACAAACCCGTTACAATCCAGACAGTATGGGGAAAGAATTATGCGCAGTTTTCTGATATTGGCCATGTTCACGGCCAGCCTGGCTCAGGCCGCTTTTAGCGAATACGAAGAGGTCCGTGACCTCCGGCTGGATGCCGCCGGACTGGCCAAGCTGAACCTCCAGGCGGGCGCCGGCAGCCTGGAAGTTACAGGGGTTGCGGGGCAGGACGAGATCATCGTCACAGCAACTATTCACGTACCGACCGCAAACGAAGACAAGGCACGCGAGCTTATCGAATCGAGGCTCGTGCTGACGCTGCAAAAAGACGGCGATGAGGCCGTTCTGCGTGGCTACTTCGACGAGGGCAGATGGAGCTGGGGTGACAGCCCGAGTGTCCATCTGGAAGTACAGGTGCCAGCTCGTTTCGGCCTCGATGTGGACGACGGGTCCGGCTCGATCGTTGTCAACGGCGTATCCGGCGATATCGACATCGACGACGGATCCGGGTCGATCAAGATGCAGCAGGTTGGCGGCACGATCCATATCGACGACGGCTCCGGCTCGATTTCGGTGACCGATGCCGGCGCCGATGTCGATATCGAGGACGGCTCCGGCAGCATCACAGTCCGGGGTGTCGGCGGCAGCGTGACCGTGGACGACGGGTCCGGCAGCATCAATGTCAGCGAGGTCGAGCACGATCTGATCATCATAGATGATGGCAGTGGCGGACTGAATTTCTCGGAAATCAAAGGCCGGGTCGAAAAAGACAGCTGAAATCCGGCTGCTGCCTTGCGGCCAGCCGTGCGACTATCCCGGGTAGGTATATTCCGGTGGCCAAATTGGCCGCCGGGGTGTCACCTTGCGCGTAATTCAGGCTAGAATAAAATGGCGGGGCTGGCTTGTAAGAACAACAATAATCGTCTGGGGAGAAACGATGAAACTGGTCAAACATCTGCTCGATTCCAAGGGACATGACATTTTGTCCATCACGCCGGACGCATCTGTACTGGACGCGATCAAATTGATGGCGGAAAAAGGCGTCGGAGCGTTGATCGTCATGCAGGGCGCCGAACTGGCGGGCATCGTGACCGAAAGAGACTATGCGCGAAAAGTCATCCTGAAAGAGCGATCGTCTCACGAAACGGCGGTCCGCGACATTATGTCCGCCAGTGTGATCACTGCCGGCAACGACAATAACGTCGAGCAATGCATGAACCTGATGACCGACCAGCGCGTCCGCCACCTGCCGGTCGTGGAGGACGGTAATGTCGTCGGCATGATTTCCATAGGTGACCTGGTCAAGGCGGTCATCGCCGATCAGAAGCAGGAAATCGAACATCTGGAGCATTACATCAGCGGCTAGACAGTGAGCCGTGGCGGTCAACGAAGGGGAAACCTATGCCCGATCAGGCGGTTTATGAGCAACGCTTGCTGGATTTATACGATGGCTATGCCCATGGACTGATCAATCGCAGGCACTTCCTCGATCGTGCCGCTGCCATGTCGGCCAGCGGTCTGTCGGCGGCAGCCATCCTGGCCGCCCTGAGCCCGGATTATGCACTCGCGCAACAGGTACCGCCTGACGACGAGTCGATCGATACAAATTACGAGGAGTACAGCTCGCCGCGCGGCGGTGGCACCATTCGCGGCTACCTGGTAGCGCCGGCGAATGCCAGCGGCAGGTTGCCCGGGGTCCTTGTTATTCACGAAAACCGCGGATTGAACCCGTATATCGAAGACGTAGCCAGGCGGATTGCCAAGAGCGGATTCGTTGGCTTCGCCCCGGACGCTCTAACACCACTGGGCGGCTATCCAGGTAACGACGACGACGGTCGCGCACTGCAGCGGCAGCGAGATCGCGGTGAGATGCTCGAGGATTTCGCCGCGGCAGTGGGATACCTGCAGTCGCACAAGCGCTGCAACGGCACAGTGGGTTGTGTCGGCTTTTGTTTCGGCGGCTGGGTGTCGAACGCGCTGGCGGTCAAGGTACCGGATCTCGCTGCGGCGGTGCCGTTCTATGGCGGTCAGCCGGCAGACGAAGACGTCGGCAGGATCAAGGCGCCGTTGCTACTCCATCATGCCGGTCTGGATCAACGCGTGAATGCGGGCTGGCCCGCCTACAAAGAAGCCCTTGACGAGTCTGACAAGAACTACACCGAATACACCTACGATGGCGTCAATCACGGTTTTCACAACGACACCACGCCGCGTTATGACAAGGAAGCGGCTGACCTGGCGTGGCGCCGCACGATTGAATTTTTTCGCGCAAATCTGGTCTGAATCAATACTGCGCGCGGCCTGGACTATCGGCCCGCGCAGGTGACCGTATTCCACATCGTCGAAAATGGTCTAGAATTGTGGAATAGTCGGAGGTCGGGGTCATGGACAGCCGAACAGCATTCGTTTTAGCCACTCTTATCATCACGCCGTTATGTTGGGCGCAGGGTGCCGACCGTTTGAAGTCGGAAACGGGTGCGACGACGGTCATCGGACCGCGTAATGTGCCGTTGCACGATGGCGCACAGGCCCTGCTGGCGGGACGCGGTGAAAACGGCGTGGATCTGACCCTGCAAGGCCTGAAACTGGCTCAGGGAAGACGTGAAGAGGAGGCGGCGCTTTCCAATCTCTGTGCCGGCTACATCATGTTGGAGCAGTTCGACGAAGCAATGAAATATTGCGAGCTGCTACTGCAACGGAACGACAATAACTGGCGTGCTTACAATAATCGCGCGTTGATTTACCTGTATACGAAGCAATACGACAAGGCCGATGCGGACCTCAGCCGCGGTGAGGCCATTAATCCGGGCAGTCATACGCTCAAGGTTGCGCGGGCAATGTACCTGGATGCGGTCGACCCGGTCGCACCATCAATCGAGATCGATGACAGACAGGGCAGGAATGATGCAGAGCCGCTGGAAAAATAGCAGGCTGACAGCAATCGTGCCGACCGTCGCTGTCGCCGCGAGTCTCTTTATGAGCGCTCTGCAGGCAAATGAAAACGAGCTCCGGACTGCCTTTTTTTTCGATTCGTCGCGGGAGCGGACGCCGCTGGTTACCGAGTTTCCAAAATATCCTTATGTCGCACGCAGAGATCGTATCCAGGGTGAGGCAACCGTCTGTTTCACCGTCAACAGCCGCGGTACGGTAGTTCGTCCCGGTATTCGCAACAGCTCGCATCGAATATTTCGGCGGCCTGCACTGAAGGCGATTCGCAGATCGACTTTCGAACCGCTGGAAGAAGGCGA
>Ga0255052_10001403_pt1 | contig 18092 bp, 18 predicted proteins | sample JV7_2_21_MG_FD_188632 | JGI IMG/M metagenome (GOLD analysis project Ga0255052, IMG submission 188632) | Seawater microbial communities from Jervis Inlet, British Columbia, Canada - JV7_2_21 | ecosystem: Environmental > Aquatic > Marine > Inlet | place: Canada: British Columbia | collected...
CAGTAGCTCTGTTGATCGAGATCGTTAGTTATAGGTTTCCCCCCATATATTAAATTTTAGAAATCGTTACATCGCAAATAAATTTGGCGCCAAGAAAATTTTGGAGTTTTTCAACAGAATAGACCCAACTCGGACTCTCAAGACCTACCTTCGCGGCATCATTTTCCACTGCCGGCGATCTGGTCGCCGTCTCGAGTCAAATAAAATGCGCCCAGAATCGGCAGGAAGGTGGCCAGCACAACTACCATCGCCACTACATTGGTAACGGGTCGTTGCCTTGGACGCACGAGTTCCTCCAGCATCCAGATCGGCAGCGTCTGTTGCTGGCCCGCGGTAAATGTGGTCACGATCACCTCATCGAAGGACAGCGCAAAAGCCAGCATTCCACCGGCCAGCAGCGCGGTCGCGATATTGGGCAGAATCACGTAGCGCAGGGTCTGGAATCCATCTGCACCCAGGTCCATCGACGCCTCGATCAACGAGGCCGAAGTGCGGCGGAAGCGGGCAACCGCGTTGTTATAAACGACTACAACACAAAAAGTGGCATGCCCCAAGATGATGGTCCAGGTTGAAAAAGGAATGTCGGCCAGGTTGAAGGCCGAACGCAACGCGATACCGGTCACAATCCCAGGTAGCGCAATCGGCAGTATTACCATTAACGAGATGGTTTCACGGCCAAAAAATTGTGATCTGGACACGGCTGCGGCGCAGAGTGTACCCAACAGCAGTGCAATCAGGGTCGACACCGAGGCGACTTTTACCGACAGTGCAAGCGCCTCCCAAATATCGGGACGGTTCCAGGCAACGGCCAGCCATTTTGTCGTCAGCCCCGGTGGAGGCCACTGGTAACTCCTTTCCTCGGTGGTAAATGCATAAACAAATATCAACAGAATTGGCAAATGTAAAAACATAAGGCCTGCCCCAGCGGCAAGCTTGAGTTTCAATGGCGCGTCGTGTTGCCCGCTAGAGCGCAGCGAAGGCTCCGGCGCGTTTCGCCATCCACAGATAAAAACCCATGATAACAATTGGTACCACGGCAAACGCAGCGGCGAGCGGAATGTTGCCCGCGGTGCCCTGGTGGCTGTAAACCGCCTGCCCGATGAAGAGTCGTGACGAACCGATAATCTGCGGAATGATGTAATCACCCAGGGTCAACGAGAAGGTGAAAATCGACCCAGCGATGACACCCGGTAAAGCCAGCGGCAACACCACGTGGTGAAAGGTTTGCCGCGACGAACCACCCAGGTCGGCTGATGCCTCAAGCAAGTTGACGGGCACGCGTTCAAGCGCAGCCTGCAACGGTAGAATCATGAACGGCAACCATACATACAGGAAGACGAGGAAGGTGCCGGTGTAGCTGACCGACAACGAATTGCCACCGATCAGCGGTAGTGACAGGTAAGCTTCCAGTAACCAGGTCAGATGCAACTTGGCGAACAGCCAGTTGAGAATCCCCTCCTTCGCAAGCACCAGTTTCCAGGCATATATCTTGACCAGGTAACTCGACCACAATGGCAGCATTATGCCGATGTAAAACGCCGCCTTCCACCTGCCACGAGCGTAGCGGGCCGCATAAAAAGCGATCGGAAAAGCGACCACGATAGCGGCAAGAGTTACCGCCGTCGCCATCGAAACGGTACGCACCAGAATATCGAGATTGGCCGGTATCAAAAGCTCACGGTAAGTCTTTAGCGTAAACTCGTAGTTGATCAGCCCGGAAAATTCATCGATCGAAAAAAAACTCTGCACCAGCAGCGCGGCCAGGGAGCCGAGGTAGATAACGCCGAGCCATAATACCGGTGGGGCCAGCATCAACAGCAATAGTAAACGCGGATGTCGCCAGAGGGTGTCGGCGAGCCGTCGCAATATTCCCTGCGACCGGGGAACAAGCGTTGCTGCCGGTGAATTCAAATGCCTTCCTCCATCAGGTGCATGTCCCCCTGATTCCAATCGATATGTACCTTATCTCCTACTTCGGGAACCACTGAAATCGACGGCACCATGGCATGTAGCCGCAGGCTACCCAGATCCAGCGCCAGGCGGGTTGAACCGCCCAGGAAATTACTCGTGACCACGCTGGCTTCATGCCCACCCGACTCGGTCAGGCGTATGGATTCAGGCCTGAGACTGGCCCATCGAGGCGAACCAACCAGGCCAGCGACGAAATCGGGCGGCAAGACATTTGATGAACCTACAAAATCGGCGACGAAGCGTGAATTGGGTTTTCGATAGATTTCCTGCGGTGTACCTACCTGGACTACCCTGCCTTCGTTAAACAGGGCTACCCGGTCTGCCATCGACAGGGCTTCATTCTGATCGTGGGTCACGAAAATGAAAGTAATCCCCAACTGTCGATGCAGGGTTTTCAATTCCTCCTGCATCTGTTCGCGCAACTTGAGATCCAGCGCCCCAAGAGGTTCATCAAGCAACAGGACCCTGGGCTTGTTGACCAGTGCCCGCGCCAGTGCGACCCGTTGGCGCTGGCCGCCGGAAAGTTCACTGGCACGACGCTTGCCCAACCCCGGCAACGCAACCAGATCGAGCGCTTCCTCGGCGCTGCGATAACGTTCCATTTTAGCAATGCCCCGAATCATCAATCCGTAGGCGACATTGTCGAGCACGTTCAGATGCGGGAACAGGGCATAATCCTGAAACACGGTGTTAACGTTGCGTCGAAACGGCGGCACACCCACCGCGGTTTCGCCAAAAATTTCGATATGCCCGGCGGTGGGTTGCTCGAACCCGGCGATCTGTCGTAAACAGGTGGTCTTGCCCGAACCGGAGGGACCGAGCATGGCGAAGAACTCGCCTTCCAGCACCTCCAGATCAACTTCATCGAGGGCCTTCACGAGACCATAGTGGCGCGAAACCTTCGAGAAAAGTACGGCTGCAGTCATGGTTCGGTATGGAAAAATTGACAGCGAGCCAGCGATCCGAAAGGATTGCTGGCTCGCGCGCGCAAAAATCAGGCGTTATTAACGCCCGCCGATAACGCCGATATAATCGGAAACCCAGCGGTAGTAAGGCACACAGCTTGCCTGGCTCTTACACTTGGAAACCGGCGTGGTCCAGAAACTGATTTTCTCGAAATCGTCCAGCCCATTAGCAGTGCAGCCCGCAGCATTTTGCATACCGCGACCATCGGTACAGGCCGCTGGTACACTCGGATTGGCGCCGAACCAGACCGAAAGATCGCTCTGCAGATTCGACGATAGGGTATGTTCCATCCACAGATAGGCGCAGTTCGGATTCTCCGCATCAGCATGCAACATCGTCGTATCAGCCCAGCCAGTTGCCCCTTCCTGGGGGATAGTCGATGCCACCGGATGCTTTTCACTTTGCAATATATTCACCTGGAACGGCCAGGAACCCGATGCAACTACGCCCTCGTTCTTGAAATCATCCATCTGGATGAAGGCGTCGTGCCAGTAGCGCGATACCAGTTTGCGCTGCTGACGCAGCAGATCAAGCGCCGCCTTGTACTGATCTTCATTCAATTCGTAGGGGTTCTTGATGCCTAGATCCTTCTGGTGATACATCAGGTAATTGGCAGCATCGGCGACATGGATCGGGCCATCATAAGCCTGCACCCGGCCCTTGTTAGACTTGCCGTCCCCGAGCGTGGTTTCTTCGAAGACGACGTTCCAGCTCTTTGGCGCCTGCTTGAAAGTCCGGGTATCGTACATCAGCACATTGGGTCCCCACATGTAGGGAACGCCGTAATGCACGCCGTCAACCGTATGCCAGGGCGCGTTTTGCAGGCGCTTATCCACAGTTTTCCAACTTGGCACCAGCTTGATATTGACCGGTTGAACCCGCTTGCCGGCCACCAGCCGTAATGAAGCGTCGCCCGAAGCGGTCACCAGGTCGAATCCGCCCTCGTTCATCAGCGCAACCATTTCATCGGAGGTGTTGGCTGTTTTGATATTCACCTTGCAGCCGGAATTTTTTTCAAACTTGGTGACCCAGTCGAAACTCGGGTCGGTCTCGCCACGCTCGATATAGCCAGGCCAGGCCACGATATTCACCTGCCCCTCTGGCTTGCCTATTTTCATTAGCATTTCTGCCGCCAGCGCCTGGGCTGTACCCAGTGCGAGTAAGGCTGACACTATGCTGGTAAGTATTTTATGTTTCATCTTTGGGCACCTTTTGGTTATGTCGTCCGACAATACGTCACGGCACAACGCCGGGACAGCCATCTCTGCAACTGTTTGTTATGATTGTTTCTGCCTCGGGCATGTTAGCAGGAGTGTGTTTAAGGTGAAATATTATTTTCCGACTCCTGGAGGTAGAGAGTCGCTATTCCAGGCTTTCTACCGAGTGGCCAAGTGTCTGAAAGTGGCCGTTCTCTGCCTCTCGAGCTGTGAAATTGAGTGTCCGCTATCGGGAATGGCCTACTATATTATATTGCGTTCGGTTCGAGTCGTCCCGAGCGTGATTTTTCCTGGCTGACTCGGACGCTATAGGCGAGTTTTTAGATGCCTTAAAAAATCAGTTGAATCGGCGGCCTGGATCAGAATCCGATCGCAGCCGTTAAATTCCGCAAACGAATGTAGTGCCTGGCAAAGCCGGTAGATAAATTGGTCATCGACTTTTTGTTCAATGTGTAACGATTTTATCTCGAGTGAGCTATCGGCGCGATGCGCCTTGCAGTCGATGCGACCCACCAGTCGATCGCGGTACATGATCGGCAAACAAAAATAACCGAATTTTCGCAAGGGCTTCGGCACATAACATTCGATCTGGTAATCAAAGGCAAATATATCGCGGCCTCGTTGGCGTTGAATAACAGTATTATCGAACGGTGACAGGATGCGCACCTGGGCGACACTGCGGGGGGCGCGGGATTCCAGCAGCTCCGGGTCGATGTAAACGATATTGTTGTTGCCAGTGTCCACCGTGGTCAATAAACCGGTCTCGATGCGCTGCTGTAACTGTTGTCTGACGGCGTCCCGCAATTTCTGTCCCTTGCGCAAATAGGTCATTGATGCTGAGCTCGCGAATCCATGTGCCCGCAGGCTGGTCTCGATCAAATAGCTGGCATATTCGTCCATGTCTGGCATGCGGGTATCGACCCAATCAGGCAGTACGCGTTCGGGCAGGTCGTAAACTTTTTGAAAACCCTCGCGCGCACTGACCATGAGTTCACCCTGCATGAATAGCTGCTCAAGCGCTTGCTTGGCGGGCTTCCAGTCCCACCATCCCGTGTTACCTCGACTCGAGTCTTCGAAATCCCGGGCGCGCAACGGGCCCTCGGAAGTAATGCGTGCCAGGGTCTCGCGCATCAGTTTTTGATCGCTGTTCTCGAACCAGCCACGCTCGCCACTCATTTGTGCCATGCGCGGCAAGGCAAAACGATAATCAGCCATTGGCAGCCAGGCCGCTGCATGAAACCAGTATTCGAAGATTTTGCGCTCATCTACCAGTTTATCGAGGAACCTGGGCGTGTAATTCACGACCCGGGACCACAGTACATGGTGGTGGGCGCGTTCGACCACTGAAATGGTATCGATTTGCACATAACCCAGTTGCTCGATAGCGCGCAACGTCGCCCGCTTACCGCGGCCGAACGCATCCACTTTCAACAAGCCCTGTTGGTTGAGTGCGATGCGTCTGAGTTTTGGTGCTAGCGACATAGACCTGGCGTAATAAGTTTTGTACTGGAGCGCATTTTTTATCACAATGATGGGCCCGTCAAATACACTGGATCGCTGATGCAACGCAGTCAGGTTAAATTCCTCTTTCTCAACCTGGGTCATTTCCTGGACCACCTGTTCATGCTGGTTTTTGCGTCGGTGGCTGCGCTGCGTCTTACCGGCGAATGGGGTATGAGTTACGCGGCGCTGATTCCCTATGCAACCCCGGGTTTTGTCGCCTTTGGTGTCTGCGCCGTGCTGGCCGGCTGGATCGCGGATAAGTGGAGCCGGGAAGGGATGATCGTAATATTCTTTATTGGTATCGGCATTAGCTCGATACTTGCCGGCCTGGCCAATACCCCGATTCAAATCGCGGTCGGCTTAACCCTGATTGGAGTATTCGCGGCCATCTATCACCCGGTAGGCCTTGCAATGGTGGTACAGGGTCGCGTCAGGACCGGGATACCATTGGCTGTTAACGGTGTCTTTGGCAACCTGGGTGTCGCCAGTGCTGCGCTGTTGACGGGTTTCCTGATCGACAGTGCAGGGTGGCGCAGTGCTTTTTTTGTACCTGGAGTTATTTCAATTCTGCTAGGCCTGTCTTACTGGATTTTTGTTAGTGGCGAAAAACGAACCACCGTGGACACTGCTGAAACCGGCGGCACGGGTACCAAGGTAGAGACCAAGGCAATAACGCGCCAGGTCCTGTTAAGGGTCTTTGCGATTATCTTTTTCACCACGGCAATTGGCGGACTAATCTTTCAGAGCACAACATTTGCACTGCCCAAAATATTTGCCGAGCGCCTGACCGAATTTGCCGGCAGCGCTACCCTGGTAGGCTGGTATGCTTTCCTGGTATTTTCGCTCGCTGCGCTCGCGCAGCTGGTGATCGGATACCTCGTTGATCACCATTCAGTGCGCACCGTATTTGCAACGGTGGCGCTGTTGCAGGCGATCTTCTTTTATTTGATGATGCATCTCGATGGAATGATCGCGCTGCTGGTATCAATCGCTTTCATGTTCGTGGTATTTGGCCAGATCCCGATAAACGATGTGCTGGTCGGAAGAATGGCGCGCAGCGAATGGCGCAGCCGTGCCTACGCATTTCGTTACGTGGTAACGTTTTCGGTAATGGCTTCCGCGGTGCCGTTTATCGGATGGATCCATGCAAACTGGGGTTTTGCCAGATTATTCGGCGTGCTTGCATTTGCAGCATTAGTGATCTTCGCAGCGACGCTACTTTTACCAAGGGCTAACCATTCTTTCGGTCAACAGGCATAACCCAATGTTGAATATTAGGGATAGAGACATGCAAGGGTGGAACTTGCGCTCCCTGGTTCCAGAGGAATAATAATTTTTAAATCTATGATCTGAGTCATGCAAACAGTAGAGTCCCTCTTCATAATCCTGATTATTCTGGTGCTTTGCTACCTGGTGGCAAATGGGCTATTAACGCGTTCGATCTGGGTCAAGGGCAATCGCCGGGGGCTGGTCAGTTTCCGCGAATGGGCACATAAGTGCGATCGCGAGGACGAGCCGCATTCCTACTGGTTCGCGATGGTTTTTTACAGTGCAGCACTGCTTTGCCTCGTCTGGCTTCTCGCCAAAAACACATAGATTTTTCGGCGGTGTTTCTTGTATCGATACACCTTGTTTAATACCCCGCTAGTAAGCCAGTTCTTTTCTGCATTGTCATGGCTGTGGTTACCTGTTGCTGGCTGGAGAGTGGGCAAATCCGGGTAATTGGCAGTTGTGATAAAATTGCCTTTCGCCGCTTGTTTTTGATCATTGAGCGACAATTCAAATTATTGCAAAGGTAAATGGCATGAAAAGTGTTAAGCAGTTAGTATCGAAGCCGTAAAAAGACATACTGATCTATGCCGGAATTCTCAGTACCGGCCTTGCCGTTGGATTTGCCCACGGCCAGTCATCCAGGCAACCTCCCGCGGAGCATGAAGGCGTAAGCGTGGTTGCACTGGGCCAGCTACAAGATCCTCGCTTAAGCTTCAAATAGGATTGCAGGGTTACGAGATGAAACTAAGAGAGATTACAGTCGAGCCCGGAGGCGCTATCAAGGAACATAGTCATGCCACCAGGCCCGGACTCGTACAGACTATTTCCGGATCCTGGACCGAAGTTAAAAATGGTAAAGAAGTAGACTTCCCCGCCACCAAAAAAGTTGCCCTGGTAGAGGATGAGAATACCGTTCATTGGTTATACAACGACGGCAAGGCTCCTGCTGTCGCCGTGGTTTGCGGTCTGTCCAAAGTGGCGCAATAGTACCTGTCATACTGGACTGCGATATCTGGTTTATCGAAGCCTTCGATATCAATTCTGGTGTAGTTCTTGTAAACATGCGTTTACGAGTCAGTATGCCTGGGCAGTTAACCGGCCAGAGGCAACGCCGTTGAGTACTTCACGCGTTTTAATACGAATGTTGAACTGGCAGAACGCACGGCGGGGTGTTTCAGTATTTCGGTGTTGAGAAAGTCGGTGTAGGAATCCATATCCGCTGCAATGACCTGCAGCATGTAATCGCGCTCGCCCGATACCGAAAAACACTCGAGTACCTCGGGTAGGCCGCGCACGTGATTCTCGAAATCACGCCGGTTTTCATCAGTATGCTTGGTCATCGCGACCAGCAGAAGCACCTCGATTCCGAAACCCGCGATTTTCGGGTCGAGCAACGCGACCTTCTGACGGATCAGTCCTGCTTCCTCGAAATCCCGAATACGTCGCCAACAGGAGGTACGCGAAAGGCCGGCTTCCTCGGCCAGGTCTGACTGACTCTGGGTGACATCGCTTTGCAGCGCTTGCAACAGGCGGCGATCGCTGGTTGACAGTTTCATGAGCAGAAATCTCTGTAATTTAAGAAATATGGATAAATAGTTTCATATAATTAATGATATTGTCAAATATTGGGCACATAGTTCGCAAAAAATGAACATAATGTTGAAATCTATTGAGCAAAGCGGAGCAAGCCGTGTCAGAATCCTTTGACAACCCGATGGGACTCGATGGATTCGAGTTCGTCGAATTCGCCGCGCCCGATCCAGGGCAGCTCGAGACTGTCTTCCACTTACTTGGCTTCGAAACCGTCGCCCGACATCGCTCGAAGGACGTCACACTGTACCGCCAGGGCGATATCAACTTCATTCTCAATAACGAGCCCAGGAGTCACGCAACGTACTTCGTGAAGGAACACGGGCCTGCCGCCTGTGGCATGGCCTTTCGCGTCGACAACGCGCACCACTCGTATGAACGCGCGCTTGAACTGGGCGCCCAGCCTATCGATATTCCAACGGGACCGATGGAATTACGTCTCCCTGCGATCAAGGGTATAGGAGCCATACCGTTGTACCTGATTGACCGTTACAGTGAAGGCAACACGATCTACGATATCGACTTCGAGTTTTTTGACGGCGTCGAACGACATCCCGAAGGCTGCGGCTTCAACGAGATCGACCATCTCACGCATAACGTCTATCGCGGTCGCATGGAATACTGGGCCCATTACTATGAGCACCTGTTCAACTTCCACGAGAGTCGCTATTTCGATATCAAGGGTGAATATACCGGCCTGTTTTCCAAGGCAATGACAGCACCAGACGGTCGCATTCGCATCCCGCTTAACGAGGAATCATCGAAAGGTACGGGCCAGATCGAGGAATACCTGATGGCCTTCAACGGCGAAGGTATCCAGCATATTGCGCTGTCCTGTAACAACCTCTACGAGTGCTGGGATCGACTTCAGGCCCGTGGCATGGAATTCATGACGGCACCGCCCGAAGCCTACTACGAAATGCTCGAACAAAGGCTACCCGGGCATGGCGAACCTGTCGATGAACTCAAGGCTCGCGGTATCCTGCTCGACGGTTCAACCAGGAACGGCGATCCACGCTTGTTGCTGCAAATTTTTTCGAACAACATGATCGGACCGACGTTCTTTGAATTTATTGAACGCAAGAAAGACCAGGGATTCGGTGAAGGCAATTTCACAGCACTGTTCGAATCGATTGAGCGCGATCAGATAGCGCGCGGCGTAATTGACAAAGTCTGACGAATAGCGAGGAGAAACCGATGGAATTGAAACGTATTCACCATGTGGCCTACCGTTGCAATGACGCGAAAGAGACCGTCGAGTTCTACCAGCGTGTGCTCAACATGGACTTTCAGATCGCGTTTGCCGAAAACAGTGTGCCTTCGACCAAGGAGCCGGATCCCTACATGCACGTCTTTCTCGATGCCGGGATGGGCAACGTGCTCGCGTTCTTCGAGCTGCCGACCAAGCAACCAATGGATCGCGACCGAAATACGCCGGAGTGGGTTCAGCACATCGCTTTCGAGGTTGAAGATTACGACGCGTTGCTAGCGGCCAGGCAACAGGTTGAGTCGCAGGGTATCGATGTCATCGGACCGACTAATCACGGTATTTTTCAGTCGATCTATTTCTTTGATCCGAACGGTCATCGCCTCGAGCTCGTCGCCAACACGCAGACGCAGGAGCAGATCGAAGAACTGAAGCGAGTCGCACCGGCCATGCTTGAAGAGTGGAGCGAGACAAAGAAAGCGCCCCGCCATGCGGCCTGGTTGCACGAACTGGAGTTTACGGAGCAGCTGCCTTGAAACTGGCTTCATTGAAAAACGATCGGGACGGAGAACTCGTTATCGTTTCACGTGACCTGAAAACCTGTCGGCCCGCAGGCAGTATTGCGCCAACTCTGCAGCATGCACTCGATCACTGGGACGACATTGCACCCGCTCTCGAAGCGGTCGCCGCGGAGGTCGAACAGGGCGGCGACGATTTCGACCAGACCGCTTGCGCGTCGCCGTTGCCACGTGCGTACCAGTGGATAGACGGCTCTGCCTATGTCAATCACGTTGAGCTGGTACGCAAGGCGCGCGGGGTGGAGATGCCGGAAAGCTTCTGGACTGATCCGCTCATTTACCAGGGGGGTTCAGATTCATTTATCGGACCCCGCGATGCAATTCTTGCCGCCAGCGAAGATTGGGGTATCGACTTCGAAGCCGAAGTCGCGGTGGTGACGGGTGATGTGCCGATGGGTGTCAGCGCAACCGAGGCCGCGCAATACATACGCCTCGTGATGATCGTCAACGACGTATCGTTACGCAACCTGATCCCGGGAGAACTATCCAAGGGGTTCGGCTTTTTCCAGTCGAAACCATCGAGTGCGTTTGCGCCGGTAGCCGTCACGATCGACGAGCTGGGTGACGCGTGGCAGGATGCCAGGGTGCATTTACCCTTGTTGTCTTACCTCAACAGCGAAGCATTTGGTAAACCCGATGCCGGCATCGACATGACGTTTGATTTTGGTCAGCTGATTGCACACGCGGCGAAGTCACGGCCACTCGCGGCGGGTTCGATCATCGGTTCGGGCACTGTCTCGAACAAGCTCGACGGTGGACCGGGCAAGCCGATCGCGGACGGGGGTATGGGCTACTCGTGCATCGCCGAGGTTCGCACCATCGAGGCGATCGAATCGGGTACCTCGAAAACCTCGTTCCTGAACTTTGGCGACCGTGTCCGCATCGAGATGCGTGACTCGACCGGCGCCTCGATCTTTGGTGCCATCGATCACGTCGTCGAACCTCACCCGGGTTGACAGCAATTCCAGCACTCTGCAACTCCGGCCTGGCGCCAGGGAGTTGGGGTTGTTGCCGCGACTAATCCTGGTCCAATTTCTGAATGAGATAACCGCCTGAGCGTTCATCCAGCGACAAACCAATCAGCCCGCGTCTTTCGGCTTCTTCCAGCAGGTCGCTGAAGGATCGCACACCATAGTAGCGTTCGTTAAAACCTGGCCGCCGTCGCTTTAGTGCCTGTTTAACCATCGAGCCCCATAATTTGTCACGGTCATCACGCTCTGCATAAAGCGCCTCCGCGGTTTCCATAACGAGACTGATAGCCTCATCGATTTTCTCTTCCTCCGGCTTTGCCGCTTCGGACTGGGTATCACTACTTTTCCTGGCAGCTGATTTCTTCTTGACCGGAGCCTTGCGCTTACGTTGTCGACTGGACTCTTCGTCTCGAGCCAGATCGTCATAAAAAATGAATTCATCACAATTGTTCATCAGCAAATCCGAGGTCGAGCTTTTTACACCGACGCCGATTACCGTCTTGTTGTTTTCCCTGAGTTTGCTCACCAGTGGCGAGAAATCAGAGTCGCCGCTGACGATAACAAAGGTATCGAGGTGCTCCTTGGTGTAGCAAAGGTCGAGCGCGTCGACCACCATGCGAATATCCGCGGAATTTTTTCCCGATTGGCGAGTATGCGGAATCTCGATCAGTTCGAAGGCGGCGTCGTGCATGACTGCTTTAAACTGTTTGTATCGCTCCCAGTCGCAGTACGCCTTCTTGACAACGACACTGCCTTTCACCAGCAGGCGCTCAAGCACCAGGTTGATATTAAACTTTTCTATCCTGGCATCCCTGACGCCCAGGGCGACATTTTCGAAATCACAAAAAATGGCGAGATTCTGATCTTCATTTTCCGATGACATGGTTCTTGCTCCCGGAGCATAGACTGGTTTCTGGGTCGAATTGCCACCGCTTTTGTGGTGACACGAGACTGTCAGGATAAACGCTAGTGGGCAGAAATAGAATTGGTTTTCCGAAAACCTGCAACGGGAGACGATTTATGATGTAAACTTAAGGTAATCATATCCGTCGAAGAGCGGCTTTAGTATTCAGCTTTTCCTGTCATTTTTGAGTTCCATCCGGTTTTCTCCTTTGCATGCCCTCGCGGAATAAACAATTTTATCCGCATTGCGGAGAGGCAGCACATGTCATTTGAAGGTTTACTAGTTTTACCAACGTGGGTTTACGTGGTGATCGCGTTAGCATTAACCCACGTAACCATCGCCAGCGTCACAATTTTCCTGCACCGACATCAAGCACACCATGCCCTGGATCTGAATCCGGTCGTGAGTCACTGTTTCCGGTTCTGGTTGTGGCTCACAACAGGAATAGTGACGCGTGAATGGGTCGCGATACACCGCAAGCATCACGCTTGCTGCGAGACAGCAGACGACCCGCACAGCCCTCGCTTCAAGGGGATTATGACTGTGCTGTTTGGCGGATACGGATTGTATCGATGCGAAGCCCGTAACCAGGAAACGATTTCGAAATTTGGCCAGGGCACGCCGGACGACTGGTTGGAACGCCATCTCTACGCCAGGCGTCCCAGCCTGGGTATTGCTTCGATGGCGCTCATCGAAGTTACCCTGTTTGGACTACCCGGATTGGCAATCTTTGCCGTGCAGATGCTCTGGATTCCGTTCTGGGCCGCCGGTGTTATCAACGGCCTGGGTCATTACCTGGGTTATCGCAACTTTGAAACCCCGGATGCGTCCAAAAATATCGTGCCCTGGGGGATCCTGGTCGGTGGCGAGGAGCTGCATAACAACCACCACGCCTATATGGCATCGGCGAGGATGTCGAATAAATGGTGGGAAATCGATATCGGCTGGGCTTATATCCGCTTACTCGCCATGTGCAGGTTGGCAAAGGTGAAACGGTTGGCGCCAAGCAGGATCAGAGGTATCGGAAAACGCCTGGTTGATCGTGATACGGCGCGCGCAGTTGTCAGCCACCGCTTTCTTGTTCTCAAACGTTACAGTCAAATGGTGGTACGTCCAGTCTTGCGCGAGGCGAAACGAAATACGGACCGGATGGGGCGCCAACTCATCAGGCGGGCGCGCCGGCTCATGACGCGTGAGGGAATTCCAGTCGACCAGCGCGCGGTGCAAACCATCGACCTCGCGTTGCTGCAGGATGAGACCCTGGCGACGATATATCGTTTCAAACAGCAGTTGAAGGAAGTCTGGGCCGGGAACTCAAAGGACGGATCGGGTCGCGTTGAACGTCTTCGTGCCTGGTGTACGGCCTCGGAACAAAGCGGAATACGGGTGCTCGAGGATTTCGCGGTTTACCTGCGTGGGTATCAACTAGAAAAGTTGTGATCAGGATTTACAGATCAAACCGGTCTCGGCCCCGGGTCTTAAGGTCGGAGCACGGCGGCACCGGTTAGACTGCCGCTGCGCAGCGCATGCAGGGCTTCATTGGCCTGTTCAAGCGGATACTCTTCAATATGCGTCTGCACCGGTATCTTCGGTGCCAGCGCGAGAAAATCGATCGCGTCCTGCCGCGTCAGGTTGGCGACCGAGCGCACAACACGTTCACCCCACAGGATATCGTAAGGGAAGCTCGGAATATCCGACATGTGAATACCTCCACAGACAACGATGCCACCCTTGCGCACTGCACGCAGTGCGGCCGGCACCAGCGCACCAACCGGGGCGAATATGATCGCGGCATCGAGCTCACAGGGTGGCGCGGAGTTTGAATCCCCCGCCCAGACAGCGCCCATTTCACGGGCAAAGGTTTGTGCCGCGTCGTCTCCAGGACTGGTAAAGGCGTAAATTTCTCGGTCCTGGTAGCGGGCGACCTGCGCGACAATATGTGCAGCCGCGCCAAAACCGTAGATACCGAGCCGTCTCGAATCGCCACCCGCCATGACCAGGGAGCGATAACCGATCAGGCCCGCACAGAGTAACGGGGCAGACTCGGCGTCACTAAACTCACCCGGCAATGGAAAGCAATAACGCGCGTCGGCGACGGTCATGTCGGCATAGCCACCATCGATCTGGTAACCGGTGAAACCGGGCTCGTCGCACAGGTTTTCGGCCCCGGACTTGCAGTAACGGCAGCAACCGCAGGTGTGGCCCAGCCACGGAATTCCGATGCGTTCACCAATCCTGAAATCATCGACACCTGCACCGAGCGCAGTTACAGTTCCGACAATTTCATGTCCGGGTATGATCGGCAGCTTGGGTTCAGTTAAATCACCATCGACCACGTGCAGATCGGTGCGGCATACGCCGCAGGCGGATATTGCCACTTGCACCTGGTTCGGACCCGGCTCGGGATCGGGGAGCTGCACGGATTTTAATGGTGTACCCGGCTGCTCGAGAAGCATCGCCTTCATGCAATTTTTTTCCTGGATTTGGTGTCGTCACTCTTGCCGGTGATCCCCGCGGTCAACGCAAAGCGCATGGCCTCTTCCATGTTCATCTGGCTGGGTCTGACCTCTGCCCTGGGTATCAGTAACGTGAACCCGCCGATCATGTAACTCATTGGAATGTAAACCAGCACGCTGTCTTGATTACGTAATGATTCGGGCAGTCGTTGCGGATCTTCCTGGGTGATAAATCCGATTATTTCCATGTTGTTGAAATTGACAATAACAACCCGGCCAAAGTTTTCCTGTTTCGGGGAAAAGAATTCGAACAGATCGCGGATCGCGCGATAAACGGTTTTGATGATCGGCAGGTGGTAAAGAATCTCTTCACTAAAGGCAAATAATTGTCGGATCAGCACAGCTTTCATCAGCAGGCCGACCAGAAACACGAGTACCAGGCCAGCGATGGTGCCGAGACCCGGGAAATAAACAACTTCGGGTAATGCCCAACGCAGCGCGGCACCCATAACCTGTTCCGAGGAAACCACCAGCCAGTAGAGCAGGTAGATCGTAAGCACGATCGGAAGCACGGTAATAATGCCGGTAATTAAGGTTTTGCCGATTGATTTGAACATGAGCCGAATTCCAAACTGCTGATAGTCGTGATTCTACCAGTTTTTTAAAGATTCCCGCTTACTTGGTGGTCCGACCTATCGGGATGGCGCTCGGGTCATCTAGCCCAGCAGAATATCGCGCACCTGCTGATATTTTTGCTGGGTCTTCGCGATCAACTCGGCAGGAATTGTCGGCGCGGGTGGGGTCTTGTCCCAGTCCAGGGTTTCGAGGTAATCGCGCAGAAATTGCTTGTCGAAACTCGGCGGGCTAATACCGACGCGATACTCATCGGCAGGCCAGTAGCGTGATGAATCCGGGGTTAGTATTTCATCGATCAACACCAGCTCATCGTCGGCATCGACACCGAATTCAAACTTGGTATCGGCGATTATAATGCCGCGTTCACGTGCATAGTCCGCGGCCAGCTGGTAGAGCTGGATACTTTTTTCCCTGATCTGGTTGGCCTTGTCGGCGCCGATCCTGGCGATCACATCATCGAAACTCACGTTGATATCATGATCCCCGACCTCGGCCTTGGTCGAGGGTGTGAAAATGGGTTCGGGCAGTTTTGCCGCTTGTTGCAGGCCCGGTGGCAGCTTGATCCCGCTGATTTCCCCGCTTGCCTGGTAATCCTTCCAGCCGGAACCAATGACATACCCGCGCACGATTGCTTCGACCGGCAGGGTTTCGAGGCGTTTCACCAGGATCGAGCGGTCCTTTAAGCACAGGTAGTCCTCCTCGCTGACATAATCGCGTAAATCGAGATCACTCAAATGATTCCTGACCAGGCCAGCGGTTTTCGCAAACCAGAAATTCGATACCTCGGTCAACAATTCACCCTTGTGTGGTATCGGTTCGGCAAACACGACATCGAACGCGGAAAGGCGATCGGTCGTCACGATTAACATATGGGCGTCATCGACGGCGTATATATCGCGCACCTTACCACGCGCGAGCAGTTCGAGATTGTCGATGCTGGTTTCAAAAATTGCGTTGCTGGTCATTTCCGCTCCCAGGATTTACCCGCCGCGCATGATATCACGGGCTCCCGCAGGAATAGTCAAATCAGGGTTAAGTTTTTGAGCGGTTTCGCGTTATAATCGCTCGCTTTTTTGGGATAACCCGGAGCAAGCCATGTTGAATCCTATTGTGGCGATCGTTATGGGCAGCACCAGCGATTGGCCTGTCATGAAGCACGCAACCGAATACCTCGAACAATTCGGCATCGAGTACCAGGCGCAGGTCGTATCCGCGCACCGCACCCCGGATCTGCTCGCTGAATTCGCAAAGGCCGCAGCTGCCAATGGCATTGTCTGCATTATTGCCGGTGCCGGTGGTGCCGCGCACTTGCCGGGTATGCTTGCCGCGAACACCACGGTGCCAGTGCTCGGCGTACCGGTGCCGACCGAGCATCTACAGGGCCAGGACTCGCTGTACTCAATCGTGCAAATGCCCAAGGGTGTGCCGGTGGCCACCTTCGCGATTGGCAAGGCGGGCGCGATTAACGCGGCGTTGTTTGCGGTTTCCATGCTGGCGGTTAACGATTCGGCCCTCGCGCAGAAGCTGGAAGATTTCCGCAGCCAGCAGCGCGATTCGGTGCTCGCAATGTCGCTGCCGCCGACTGAATAAAATGGCAATCGTTCCGCGCAGTACGCTCGGCATGCTCGGAGGCGGGCAACTGGGGCGCATGTTTGTCATCGCGGCGCGAACCATGGGGTACGATGTGATCGTGCTCGATCCGGACCCGAACAGCCCTGCCGGAGGGGTTGCCAGCGAGCACCTGGCCAGGGTCTATGACGACACCAATGCGCTCGATTACCTGGCGCAGCACTGCGCGGTCATAACCACCGAGTTTGAAAATATCCCCGCATTGACGCTGGCTTACCTGGCAAAAAAAGTAGCGGTGCATCCTTCCGCCAACGTCTTGCATATTGCACAACATCGAAAACTGGAGAAACAATTCTTTCGTGACCAGGGTCTGGATACAGCCGATTTTATTGCGCTCGAGAGCGAGGCCGACCTGGAGGCCGCGCGCGATTTCACCTTCCCGGCAATCCTCAAAACCTCGATGCTCGGTTACGATGGCAAGGGGCAGGTTGTTTGTGAGCGCTTTAGTGACTTGAAGGCCGCGTTTGAACAGATCGGTAAAAAACACTGCGTACTCGAGCAGCGCATTGATCTCGCTTGCGAAGTCTCGGTCGTGCTGGGGCGTTCAACGGCGGGTGACGTGACCTGCTTTCCGATCGCCGAAAACAGCCACGCCAACGGAATTCTCGATGTGACGTTGGTGCCGGCATCGATTTCAAACGCTCTCGCCGAGCAGGCTATCGATGCGGCGACCCGAATCGCTAACGGCCTGGATTATTGCGGGGTGCTGGCAGTCGAGTTTTTTATCTCGACTGATGATCGTGTTCTGGTCAATGAAATGGCGCCGCGTCCGCACAATTCGGGGCATTACACACTCGACGCGTGCGCCACCTCGCAGTTCGAACAGCAGGTACGCATGGTTTGTGGGCTGCCTGCAGGGTCCAGTGATCTGCATACACCGGTAGCGATGTGGAACCTGCTTGGCGATATCTGGCCCGAGGACGCTGAGCCAGAATGGGCCGCGGTTTTAGAAAACGAACTGGCGAAGCTTCATCTTTACGGCAAAACCGAGGCCAGAACGGGGCGCAAGATGGGACATATCAATTGTCTCGGTGGAACCCTGGATGACGCGAAGGCACTGCTCGATAAGGTTCGGAATATACTCACCTGACCGTCATCCCGCCTAACTGTCATCCCGCGGCTTGACCCGATGCGTCGGACCGGCGGGATCCAGTATTTTAGATGCCTGTTTCTGGTATCCGCGGTCAAGCCG
>Ga0255052_10001405_pt1 | contig 18083 bp, 17 predicted proteins | sample JV7_2_21_MG_FD_188632 | JGI IMG/M metagenome (GOLD analysis project Ga0255052, IMG submission 188632) | Seawater microbial communities from Jervis Inlet, British Columbia, Canada - JV7_2_21 | ecosystem: Environmental > Aquatic > Marine > Inlet | place: Canada: British Columbia | collected...
CCTCACAAGATTCGAGCAAGCCCCAGTTTTGTCAAAGAAGTTAAGAATAACAATCGGTTAAGAGATATATATAAGGAGGGCAAAAATTGGACTTGACTTAGTGTAGCTATAACACTATTATTTGTGTAGATTTTACACGAAGTGCCAATCATGCCCTTTACCTACCGCTATCCGCATCCCGCCGTCACCACCGATATCGTCATCTTCACGATCCGTAGCGACGAGCTCAAGGTACTCCTTATTAAAAGAGCGCTGCCCCCGCACAAGAACGAATGGGCCCTGCCGGGCGGCTTCATCAAACTCGACGAAAGCCTGGAGGAGGGCGCAAGACGGGAGCTGGAGGAGGAGACCGGGGTCAAGGACGTCTATCTCGAGCAGCTCTACACTTTCGGAGAGCCCGACAGAGATCCCCGGGAACGCGTCATCACGGTCGCCTATTACGCCCTGATCCCCTCGGAAGAGCTGGAGATCCTGGCAGGCTCCGATGCCGAGGGCGTTAGCTGGTTCGGCATGAAGGAACTGCCGGACCTGGCCTTCGATCACAAAAAGATCCTCAATATGGCCCACGAGCGCCTCACCGCCAAGCTCGACTACTCGACGATCGCATTCCAGTTCATGCCCACGAATTTCACCCTCTCCGAGCTCCAGCACGTTTATGAAGTGATCCTCAGAGAGAAAATCGACAAGCGTAACTTCAGAAAACGCATCCTGAGCCTCAAGCTCATCAAGGAGACCGGCAAGGACAAGCGAGACGGGGCCCATCGTCCCGCCAAACTCTACCGCGTCAAAAACAGGAACCGCGTCGATTTCATCAAATGAGTAAATACAGCATCGAAGTAGCAGAGAATTTCAGTCACCAGGGAGGTGCACCATGTTGATCAGATATTACAAAGGCGAACCCAATACTTACGTCCTCTGCCACAGGAACGGCAAACTCTTGAGGCACGGCGCCGGCATCAACTTCTGGTACCTGCCGCAAACCAGCTCGATCGCCGCGATCCCGATATCGAGCCAGGACAGTCCGTTCATCTTCAACGAGACCACCGCCAACTATCAGGACATTGCCATCCAGGGCATCCTGACCTACCGCTTGACCGACCCGAATGAGCTCGCCAAACGCCTCGATTTCACAGTGCACCCCAGGACCCACGCCTACCTGAGCGACGACCCGGAACACCTCGTCGGACGGCTGGTCAACAGCGTGCAGGCGCATTTGAGGAGCGAGATCAACAGCTTAGGGCTCGAAGAGGCCCTGACAACCATTAAAGACCTGGCGTCAAAGGTCGAAGACAAGGTCAGAAACTCTAACGATCTCAAAGATTTACACATAGAGCTCGAAGGACTGCATTTCAGCTCGGTCAAAGCCACGCCCGAGATGCAAAAAGCCCTGGAGGCCGACTATAGGGAGAGCCTGCACAAACGCGCAGACCAGGCCGTCTACGCCCGACGCAAGTCCGCCGTTGACGAAGAACGGAAGATCCGCGAGTCCGAGATGAACACGGACGTCGAACTGGAGAACAGGAGAAAGGACCTCGTCGACATGCAGGCCAGAAACAGCCTGACGCTCGCCGAAGCCGAAGCCAAAGCCGAGGAACTCAAACTCGAACCCTACGGCGAGCTTCCGCCGCAGGCGCTCGTCGGACTTGCGCTCAAAGAATGGGCTGCCAATGCCGGCAGGATCGACAACCTGAGCATCACCCCGGATCTCTTGAGCAAAGTCGTCTCATTCGTCTCGGAAGCGAGAAGTGAGCATTAGGAAAGGGCGCCAGGGAGTAAACCAATGCCAGGGACGCAGTACGAAAACGTGATCATCGTGACTCGGAACACCGAGCTCGATGATCTCGTTGCGCGCTTCAACACTAAAGCACAGGCGAAGTTCTATCTCGAACATTCGGGCCAGAGCTTCGATGCGATCCAGGAAGCCCACGACAAACACGAGGCCGTGCTGAACAAAGTCAGAAAGGCGATTCCCACCACGATCAAATCACAGACGATCAATAGAGAACTCGTCCCCCGGTTCATGTTCTCCAAAGACGATCTCATCATCACTGTCGGCCAGGACGGTCTCGTTTCCAACACCGCGAAGTACCTCACCGGCCAGCCCATCCTCGCCGTCAATCCCGATCCCGACAGATTCGACGGTATCCTGCTGCCATTCACAGCAGCAACAACCGAAGAAGCGCTGTACATGACGCTGTACGGGCGAGCACCCTCAAATGACGCTCGACGCAACAACAAGACCGATCTCTTAAGCCACATCAAACAGGTAACGCTGGCCCAGGCCACCATGGCAGACGGACAGAGATTGCTCGCCTTCAACGATTTCTTCATTGGTGCCAATTCACACGTCTCCGCCAGATACAGGATCGACATTGGCGGCAGGCATGAAAGCCAGTCTTCCTCCGGCATCATCATCTCAACCGGCGCGGGCTCCACCGGCTGGCTGCAGTCCGTTTATGCAGGCGCAACCGGTGTCATTGAAGCACTGGGAGGGCAGGTCATCCCACCACCCAACGGCGGACGACTCGACTGGGACAGCGAATACCTTGTTTACTCGGTCAGAGAACCGTTCCCGAGCAAAGCAACACAAACGAGCATTGTCCACGGCACGATCACCAGTGACACCCCGCTCCGGATCACAAGCCAGATGCCCAGCAACGGCGTCATCTTCAGCGATGGTATCGAAGCCGATTACCTGGAGTTCAACTCCGGCGCCGAACTGACACTCAGCATTGCAAAAAACAAAGCCAAGCTGATCGTGCCACCCGAAGGCGTCAGACATTGAACAATGACAAGTTCATGACGGGAACCGAGAAGGATGCTTTCGCCGGCTGTCTGCTCGGCACCGCCGTCGGCGACTCACTCGGCCTGCCTTACGAGGGACTGAGCCCGGAAAGAGCAAGAAAGCTCTTCCCCGATACCAGCAAACACCATTTCCTCTTCGGCAGAGGCATGGTCTCCGATGACACCGAACACGCCTGCTTCACGGCACAAGCAATCATCCGATCAAACGGCGACGTCAGTGAGTTCCAGAAACAACTCGCAAGATCCTTGAGATGGTGGCTAACAGCCCTCCCGGCGGGCATCGGATTCGCCACGCTGAGATCCATCCTCAAACTCTGGCTCGGAATAAGGCCCTCGAAAAGCGGTGTATTTTCGGCAGGTAACGGCCCATCGATGCGCAGCCCCATCCTCGGCGTCGCATTCGGTCACGACCACGAAAAGCTTAAGGTCTTCGTCAAAGCATCAACGGAAATCACACACAGCGACCCCAAAGCCTATTACGCGGCAATGGCCGTTGCAGTTGCCTCAATGGATTTCGCCCGCGCAGACGACAGATGGCGGGAGGACTTTCAGAAAACACTAAATGACCAGATGCCGGAACCCGATGCACGGGAATTCCATGACCTAATAAACAGTGCAAGAATCTCCGCACAAAAAGACGAACCAGTAACGCAATTCGCCGAGGAAATCGGCTCAGGAAATGGCATCTCGGGATACAGCTACCACACCGTGCCCTGCGTATTGCAGGTCTGGTTCAAACACAAAGATGATTTCCAAACCGGACTGCAGGAAATCATCGAAGCCGGCGGTGACACCGACACCGCTGGTGCAATCTACGGCGGCATCGTCGGCGCGCGGGCAGGGATCCACAGCATTCCGAAAGCATGGCTCGACAACATCATCGAATGGCCTAGAACGACCGGTTGGATAGAACGATTGGGATGTGCGCTGGCCGACGCACTCGATGAACATCCGTCATCCGCAACTTCTCCACGCTACTTTGTTCCGGGAATCCTGTTACGCAACTTTCTTTTTCTACTGTTCGTCCTCGCCCACGGATTTCGGCGACTGGCTCCGCCTTACAATGCCTCTGGCAGGTCAGGCCCCTGACTTGAGCCGCAATGCTGATCCATGACCTGATCCAGTGCGATGAGGTTGCGCTTCTTGTCTTCGTCACTCAGGAAACTGGCGGTAAATGAGTTTCTTGCCAGGGTATGAATGTCGTCGGCATCCAGGTTCAGCGCCTTTTGAACCTGCAGAAAATTTTCGCCGACATAACCGCCGAAATACGCCGGATCGTCAGAATTGATGGTGGCGCAGACGCCCGCTCCGAGCAGGCGCTTGAGATTATGGTCTTCAAGCCTATCGAAGACCCGCAATTTGATATTGGACAACGGGCATACGGTCAGCGGAGTCTGCTCCTCGACCAGTCGCTTGACGAGTGCCGGGTCTTCCAGACAGCGCACGCCGTGATCGATGCGTTTGACTTGCAGTAAGTCCAGCGATTCCCAGATGTATTCGGGTGGACCTTCCTCCCCGGCGTGGGCAACCGTCATGAAGCCTTCGGAACGGGCGCGATCGAAGACTTCAACGAACCTGGACGGCGGGTGGCCGACTTCGGAGGAGTCCAGGCCTACCGCGTAAATCCGCTCTTTATAAGAGAGCGCACTCTCCAGTGTTTCCATCGCGGCGCTCGCGCTCAGATGCCGAAGGAAGCACAGGATCAGCTTGTAAGTGATACCGAGCTTTGCCTCGCCGTCCTGCAATGCCCGCGATACGCCATCGACCACCACCTCAAAATCGACACTGCGATCGGTATGTGTTTGCGGATCAAAGAATATTTCTGCGTGACGAACATTATCCCGCGCGGCACGTTCGAGATAAGCCCGGGTCAGATCGTAGAAGTCCTGCTCCGTTACCAGTACCTGCGCGCCGGCGTAATATATGTCCAGAAAGGACTGAAGATCCGTGAAGTCGTACGCACGCCGAATCTCATCGACGCTCGTAAAGGGAAGCGAGATATTATTTCTCTCAGCCAGCTGCATCATCATCTCGGGCTCTAATGTCCCCTCGATGTGCAAATGCAGTTCCGCTTTCGGTATGCGTGCAATAAGTGCTGCGAGATTCATCGAGCCAATGTTAAAGAGAAATTTGGCGGACGGTACACTTGATTATCCCGATTCCGTGCGCATTCTCCACAGCCGCCATTCTTTAACGGGTTCAGTTGGCTCACCGCGGCTAACTCATGAATTGAACGAATGTCACGGAAAATCCGCGTGTCGGTGGCGTTTTGTCGCTGTCCCATTGCTCCGCCCCTGACCACCATCTCAGACCAGCGTAGATGGACGCAAGCTCCGACACCTGTTCAGGAACCCTTCAGCTAACATGTCTCATCATGCTCGCGCAGGTCACGCGGAACTAAAGGGACAGTCAAGCTACTTCGCATCCATATTCCGGCACTGAGCCGATCCGCAGTGAAGTAAGTAAGCTGTCCTCTCGAATCAGGCATAAACTAGTCCTGGGGTCGCAATTGAGAGGTTAAAGTCATGCATCGAATTCCAATACTTGCCGCAATCGCTGTGCTGTCGGGGTGTGCAGCCGGTCAATATTACGATCCCCAGGCCGATGAGCAGCTCACGGTCGGCACGGTTCAAAAAGAGGTTCGCATCGGCATGTCCGGCGCGGAGGTTGCCCAAGTGCTTGGGTCGCCTAATATCGTGTCGACGGACGAAGATCGTAATGAGGTCTGGATATACGACAAGATCTCGACCCAGTACGTTCGGGCGGATGCGAGCGCCGGGATCCTCGCGATCGGCGGTGGAGCGGATGTGGGTGCTGTTGCAGGCGCATCCGGCAGCCAATCGTCAGGTGCGACCAGTCAAAGAACGCTCACAGTCGTTATAAAATTCGACGCGGATGGTTCTGTGCGTGACTTTGCTTATCACACATCACGATTCTGATCGCGTGCCTCGCTCGGTGCGTAACACGCTCTGAAAACAAGATGATGATGCCCCGCATATTCCTGGCTGCGTCAGTCGTTCTTTTGCTCGGCGCTTGCGCTACGATGCCCGACGACGCATTTCGCCTCACAGAGAGCGCTCTGGAAATGCGTGAGATGCAGACGCGTGAGTACGAAGGCGTCACCGACATCGAAATACTTTCGGCTTCTGCTGCCGTCCTTCAGGATTTGGGTTACGCCATCGATGAGATCGAGAAGGAGTTAGGTGTTCTGTCTGCATCAAAACGGGCCGATGCCAAGGATTCGGCGGAGATTGCCGGCAAAATTGCGCTGGATGTCGCCGATTGCCTGTTGACCCTGTTTATCGGCTGTGAAAACGACGCGTATCAGTCATCGAAGGACGTCCAGGACATCAAGCTGACGCTGGTGGTTCTGCCAGATTCCGGCCGCGACGGGGCTCACAAGGTGCGTCTGACCATACAGCGCGTGGTATGGGCCAAAAGCGGTGATCTGTATGATCAGGAGACCATCAACGATGCCGAGGTTTATCAGGCCTTCTTCGACAAGCTATCCAAATCGGTGTTCCTGGAAAAAGAAGGCCTATGAAAATGCGTATTCTGTTTGCAATGGCACTGTTCATGCTCGCCGGTTGCGCGGCGCAGACGGCTGCTATTACGGCCGGTGGCAGTCAAGTCGAGCTGCGTCAAATCCAGACCCGCGAGTACGACACGCTGGACAAGCGCGGCACGCTTCGGTCCGTGGTTGCAACCTTGCAGGATCTGGGTTTTGTCATCGACAAAGCCGATTACGAACTGGCCACGATTTCCGCCACCAAGCTCCAGAATTATGAGATTCGGATGACAGTGATTGTCCGCGAACGCGAAGGTGAACGTGTTTCAGTCCGCGCCAATGCCCGCTTCAACGAAAAACCGATCGAAGATTCGAAGTCCTACCAGGACTTTTTCACCGCGCTCGACAAGGCAATGTTCCTCACCTTACACAAGGTTGACTGAACGACAGGGAAAGTTGCTCAGGTCCGACCCCGGACATACCGGAGCGATCGTCCTGACAGTCCAATCGTCAGTGTTGTTTGCTTGTTGCGGGCGTTAGCACCTCCGCGCCAGGCTGATGCCTGAACCAGGTCGACGCAACCGCGTCCAGCCGGCGCATGCGCCATTTATCGAGCCAGGCTACGATCATTTCGAACTGCTCCATGTCTTTGTTGGTCTTATGCTTGGGCATTTCGCAGATGCCGATGCCGTTGGCCGCGGCGTGCACGTAGTTCTGACTGTCACGCAATTGCGCAATGATCGGTATCTCCAGACTGGTCAGAAAGCGCATAAGCATCCGATAGCTTCTCGTATTTTGCCGCGTCCGGTTGGCGATGATCGCAAGATTGCGGTTGCGTCTGTCTAGCTGTGCAAAAAGCAAAAGGTCTGCAATAAAGCTCGCAGCGGCATAAATATCGATCTCGGACGGAACCACGGGTATTAAGATACTGTTCGCGTCGTAGGTCTGGTCGAATAATTGTTCCGGACTCAGAGCGGCCGGCAGGTCGAGGATCAAGTGCGTCGAACCGGGCCACGCACGCAAAGAAACCCGTTTATCAGTTCGCGTACGGAATTTTTCAGCATCGATGCCGTAAATTTTCGGCCGCGCGCCTGGTCGCTTGTCGAGCCAACGCATGCTGTAACCGCGAGGATCGCAGTCGACTAATGTCGGTGGTGGCCCATGCGTCGCGAAGTAGCTGGCGAGATTGGTTGCAAGCGTCGTCTTGCCGCAACCGCCTTTGGGATTCAGGATGACAATCTTGTGAGGACTGTCTCGTTGCGAGGTGATGTCCATAGTACCGGCCGGGTGCCCCTCCCATTCAGAATGAAATGAATGACGCGACAGCCCACCTGAACGGTATCCGAGTCCCTTCCACGCCCAGGCGGAGTACCACGAATGCCGGGCATGGTACGCCAATATCTCGGGGATTCAACTGTCGCCACAATGCGACAGCGCAACGAAAAAAAATAAGACGCAGAGCAGACTTCGAAGAACCGTCGAAGAAGTCCCTTGCGATCAGCCGTAGAAAGCACCGTCAGTCTGCGCTTCCGCCCGCGGCCGCTTGTTGAGCCGGATCAGTAACAGCGTAACCAGGACACCGACAACAGAGACGGCTACCAGGAACGCGAAATAGTTCAGGTGACCGGGAACACCCGGGTTTGCATCGAGAATACGACCGGTGACCGGCCCGAAGAACACCTCCGGTGTGTAACCGATGAAAGCGATCACGGCAACGGAAGCGCCCGTCAGGTGCTTCGGCGTGCGTGTTTCCTCGAGCAACGCGTAGTAGATACCGCGAAGTGCGAAGACTGCGAAAAACGTCACGAATACGCTGGCATAGATAAGGGTGAGCGCAGTTGCATCCGGCGTCGCAACGGCCAGTACACCGTAGGAAGCAACCAACATGACGAACATTACGCATATCGAGCGCGCTGAATCGAAGCGGTCAGCGATCAGGCCGGCGATAACACAGGCGACAGGCCGGACGTAAGCGCCGTAGGTGGCGAACATGGCCGCGTCGATCTCATTCATGTTGAGTACTTGCACGGCATAGAGTGAGTAATTGTCCAGACCCTTGTAGCCGCAATAGGCACAGATGATGACGCCCGCCTGTGCCCATATCAGCGGCCTGCGCATCACTTCCGGCACACCGGCGAACGGATTGTGGTGCTCGCTTACCGTTTCCCTGTGGTGCGGCACCAGGAACCACACGATGCCGGCACAGAACAAGGTGATCAGCGAGTAATAAAGAATGATGTTTCGGAGTCCGTCCCGGCGATCGAGATCTGTTACCAATGCGGTTTCCGTTGGCAGGTAGAGGGCAAGGATGCCAACCGCGATTGCGCCAAATACCGCCGCGGCCAGGCCTCTGCCGCCGTCGAGAATACCGAATGCTATGCCCTGCGACGCAGCTCCACCCCAGTCGCGCGTTGCCTTGATCAAAGCGGCCCAGAACAGAAACGCTGTGGTCAATCCCCAGAATCCGTATAGCGCGCTCATCTCCCAGACGCCCGGGAACGTGGCCATGTAAAGGCCACCCAGGGCTGTTAGCACCAGCGATACGGCCATCAGCGAGCGAGCTGAATATCGATCCGCGAACGGGCCGCCAATGAAGTAGGAGAACATCGCGACAACACCGTAGGCGGCAAACATATCGCCGAGTTGAGTGTTACTGATGTCGAATGCTTCGAGCATCGTGGGGCGAAAAAAGCGCTGAGTATGGAAGGGCAGGGCGAATATCATTTCGCCGGCGAGAATCAACGCAGTAATTCTAAGAAATCGGGCCACAATCATCGCATTCTACTTCAGCGATGCTTGCGACGTGGGCCGAGTTGTCTGAGACCCAGTCTCGCAGGATAATGGCGCGATAGGGTTTTGCATCACCTTGGCAGCTACGTCCAGGAGATAATATGAAAGCATTCCTCATATTTTTCGGCTTACCCGTTGCGGCGGTCGCAATCTTCTTCTCAGGATCTTTTCCAAACACCTTGATTTACGACGAAGAATCTCTGATGAAATTGGATTTTGAAGGTAAGGAACCTGTTTCTGCCGAGGTCATAACATGTGATGTCCAGAATGCTAACAACCTTTCGGTAGGCTCGGTAATGGAAACTTCGTTTCGGGCCACGCTAAAGAATAATACAAATCGTTTCGTTGTAATTTCCGCAATAGGTGAGGTATTCGATCCCGATAAAAGATCGAGCGGAATGAATTCGCAAATGTTTGTGCTTAGCCCAAATGCCGAAGAAGAAACTCACTTCAGATCAAATACCCCATATACGATTAGTGGGAGGTATCGATGTGAGATGCGCTACGCGATTGGCCGATTCAAGTATTAGGCACGAACATTCTTACCGTCCTTTTGAAACTGTCTACAGCCTCGCTGTGCGACGTGGGCACGAATTTTTAGAAATTGCTGCAACGGGCTGGCCGATAACAACCACAACAACAAATGACAACTTTTGAATTTCTCTCAGTGCTCGTATCCATCGTCATCGGCTTTGGACTGACGCATCTGCTTGGCGGTCTCGGTCACGCCTACCATTTTCGGCGTGTCAGCAAAATGGATGCTGTACACGTGGCCTGGACGATAACGGTCTTTTTTGTTCTCGTGCTGAACTGGTGGGTGTTTCTGCTCTGGCGTGACATTGACGACTGGTCCTTCTCTGATTTCTTCATGATTATCTTGTGGACGACGTCCATGTACGTTATGGCGCTGGCGTTGTACCCACCCACGCTATCGGAAGATGTGAACTACCGTACCCTGTTTGAGACTAACCGGACCTGGTTTCTCGCAACCTTCACTGTCATGTGTTTACTGGACATGAATGTCTCATGGACACGCGATCAAGGGACAACTGAGCTGTTTTACATCGCTTAAGTTGGCCACTATGCGCTCATTACGGCAGTCGGGATCGGTGTCAAAAACCGGCGATACGACCTGGTGGCTGCCTGGTATATCGCCATCACCATGGCGTTGTGGAGCTTCAATGTTCGCGGCACTCTATTTTGATTATCGCCAGTCATACGCATCAATCAGAAAAAAACAAGACAGCGAGTCTCGATACTCTCACGGGGCGGTGCGGACGATGCAGCGCCAGGATCAATGGAAGATGTGTGTATCGTAAAACGGGTGCGCCCATCGGTCGCCGAGTCAAAAGTCTTGAACAGCAATGCCTCATCCATTTGCATCTCGGGGAAGTAGTACCAGCGCTGTCCGGGATCGTGCAATGCGACTTGAAGCTCTCCAATGCGCTCCTCAGCTCGACGTTCGACAGAAACCAGGTCTTGCGCTCTCACCGTCGTGGCATCGCAAAGCACCAGTGGGTGGCTGTAAACAGGGCCGGCAATCGAGCGCCATACGTTGACGATAGCGAAGCGTCCCCTTAATAGCCTCTCCGCCTCATCCGGCCGATCTGAAAAGTGGTTACGCAATCGCTTGATGCCGGAGCGCGCGGTGTAATCATTGTGAACGATATCTGCGGGTTCACGAATCATCTTGTCTTTTTGTCGTGATTGAGACGCAGAGCGTCTCGTATCGTCAAAGATCTCGATATGCGCCGCGCCTAAAACCGAAGTGAGTAACGCTTTCACTTCCTCGTGGTAGGTTCCCTCGACCTGCGCGTCATCATAGAAATCCAGAACTGCAGTTTCCTGCGACACCAGCCTGAACCCTTCGACGTCCAGACTGGTAGACGGCTTGTCATGACGGCCATCGTAAACGTCCACTTCCTGCATCGTGAAATTACCCACGTGTTCCGTCTCATCACCACCACCTTTGGAGGGAATGTAAACCAGAGGCTCATCAAGATTGGCCAGGAATTTGAGATTGGTTTTTATCGGCTCACTTTGCATTGCACTCTTACTGGCCGGTGCTGCCCGCCCATGACTCGAAGTCCGATTGCAGCGACAGGTATCGCGGGTGCTCCCGAAACGGATCAAATGTAACGTCATTGGAGAGCCACACAAATATCCATGGGCCGCGAACCGCGACCATGCGATCCACATACGCAAATGCGGTCTCGATATCACCGCTGCGGAGGAAGGCACGAGCGAAGTCAAGGTAGATGTGTGGCTTCGCCCATTCGTCTCGGGGAGCGTGGGATTCGAAATCGGCAACAGCCTTGCGCACGCCCTCCAGGTCACCCATGAGGCCCGGTAACTCCATCGGCCAATAGAGTGCATTGGATTTCCAGGCCTGCGGATAGGGTACCTCTGCTGAATCTACGCGGGTCTTGATCTCTGCAAGTAACTTGTCCGCAGCCTCAGCTTCGCCAAGGAACAGCAACGCTTTTGCCTCGGCGAGTGAATGTGCCTCGACGAAATTTCCCGGGCGGCGCAGCTCTTCAGGCCAGCTTTCAACTGCCAAACGAATATTCGCCGGGTCACGCGTTGCCAAAGCATGTTGAACACGAAAATCAAACATCGGGCCGGTTGATTGCGCCGTATTCTTAGTCGTCGCCCAGGCCTGTTTGGTGTCTCCCAGCCTCGCCCATACCGCGGCGGCGCTCGTTGTATCGAGAGTCTCCAATGGTGCGATAGCTTGTGCCCGCCGCATCGCGCCTTTCGCTTCATCGAAACGGCCGAGGTCTACGTGGGTCTCGGCCAGATTCAGAATTACGTCGACGTTGAGTGGATCGAGTCGGTGCGCTTTTTCCAGCAGATCGGTCGCCTCATCGAAGCGGGCATCGCGGCGCGCCGAGTACGCTTTTCCAGCCAGAGCCTCGACATGATTCGGCGACTTCTCGAGTGCGCGTGCAAAGAAATTGTCGGCACGGTCGTATTGAAGAAGTCCCCAATAATAGTAGTGACCCTGTGCGGTCAACGTCTCCACCGCATCGGGCGCCAGTTCCTCGGCCCACTGCAAAGCTTCCCACGCTTCTTCAAGCCACGGTCCGCCAGCCCCCGTAAACCAATAGGTGGCGACTTTCATGTGCGCTTTGCCGGCATATGCTTCGCCAAATTCCGGATCGATTTCTATCGCCTTGTCGAAGGCGGCAACAGCCTCCCGGAGTCTCTCTTCGCTTTCGAAATACCTGCTCGACAGAAGCCGGGCGGTGATGTAAGCATCGTAGGCCGCGAGGTTCTTCGTGGGACGATGCTCCAACTCGGTTTCGTCGGTGCTTGACAGTGCCGCATTTAGTGCAACCGCAATTGCCTTCGTGATTTCCGATTGAATCTCGAAGATATTGTCCGCCGTTAGCTCCCGGTCATAGCTTTCTGCCCATAGATGGACATCGGTCTCGGCGTCAATCAGCTGTACGTTTATGCGCACTCGATTACCGGCGCGCTGCACCGCGCCTTCCATGATGGTTGCCACGCCCAGTTCGCGGGCAATGTCCGGAATTTTTCGCTCGGAGCCGACGAAGCCCATGACCGATGTACGCGAGATGACGTGCATGTCGGCAATCTTTGCCAGGTGTGTCAGCAGGTCATCGTGCATCCCGTCGGCAAAAAATGCGTCATCCGGATTGGGGCTGCGATTGGCAAATGGCAGCACCGCGATCGATTTTTCAAAGGGTTTGAAAGCCGATTCAATTGCCGGTTCGACTGCCGCGGACTCTATGACTTCGCGGTCTGCGTCCGGCATGTTCGTCTGTTGCCAAACAATGATTGCACCCAGCGCCACCAGCCCGGCGATGATCGCGTAGTCAAGCTTGCGCCCGGTATTTCGCGTGATACCATCGCCCTCAGGGACATTCTCGGTTCGCACGACACCTTCGGGAGTCAGTTCGAATGCCCAGGCCAATATCAGGGCGACAGGCAGGCCAATCAGGAGCAGGGCGACGATCAGCCCGTCGAACCAGCTTGGCAGGCCTATCGACTCTTCCAGGGTCGATGCGATTTGCACCAGCGCCCAGCCAACAACCACATAGACCCCGGCAACGCGAACTACGTTTCGTCGTCTAAGTTCGGCGAAGAATGACATATGTCTCCATCGGGGCCGCTCGAAAAGACCGCATTATAGCGGTGGCGTCAAAGCGGTGGCGTCTTGGACTCGGACCCGTCAGCAGCCTCGTAAGTCCGCCCGAACCCGGAAATCGCGGCAATCAGCATAATGGCAGCGAGGAACCAGCCATGCAGCACGAACGGCCAGACTTCGGTAGGTGGCACCGCTTGCACAAAATCGTACTGTGATTCCAGGTTTCGGATTGTTGAATAGCCGATCAACACGCCGCCACCCCACGGGAAGATATAGCCGATCGCCGATGTCACGGCATCCAGCATGTTCGCACGCCGGTACGGGTGCAGCTTGAAGCGCTTGCCAAGCTGCGAGATGACCGGTGCGGCGGCGATCTCGGCGGCCGTATTGATCGTAATAAAGGCATTCAGCGAAAAGACGATGCCCCACATTGCCGTCTCGGCCCGAGCGACCGATTCCTTAGCGAACTTTTTCAGGCCGTCGATCAACGCATCGAGCGCGCCACCGAGCCGCATCAGGTGCCCGCCGGCAACGATCAGCAGTATCAGGATCGATAGCCCCAGGTATCCGGCAATGCCATCGACCAGCGCGCCGCCGACCGTGTCGGTAGCGGGGTCGAAGTAAAGAATGGCAGAGAAAGGCGCGAGACCGAGCACAAGCTCAAACACCACCGCCGTAACAATGCCCCAGGTCAGGGCAACGAGAATGTGATAGCCGCGCAACGCCAGATAGATCACGAGTGCAAAGGGCAGAAGCAGTGCCAGGCCATCCGGACGAGCCGATTCGGCAAGCAATTCGGCCGCACGGCCATGATCGGCCTCCACCCCGGCGCCGCCAAACACCGTAAAGAGAACAACCGCCGGCAACGCCGCTGTGGCCGCGTACTTGACACGCGAGCGCACCACGCCCGGGATATCCGTCTCCTGGGTCGTTGCCGACACCACCGTCGTATCGGACACCGGCGCGAGGTTATCGCCGAAAGCAGCGCCAGACAGGATCGCTGCGAACAGCCACACAGGATCGGCGCCGAGAATAATCCCGGCCGGAAACATCAAGGTGCAAAACGCTACCGTCGTGCCATAACCGGTACCCACCGCCGTACCGAATGTTGCTGCAAGCACAAACGTCGCGCCGACAAAAAAGCCACCCGTCGCATTCGACTCACCCCCGAGCCACACCAGTCCGTCGACCAGACCACCGACTCTAAGTACCTGCGCAAACATCCCCGCCCAGAACCAGGCAATAATCGTCACGGTCGCAACAGGATTCGCCATGCCCGCAAAGATGGCATTCGCATAATCAGCCCACGAACTGCGACACAACAACATGCCCAGCGTAAGCCCAATAACCATCCCCAGGATCAGGCCATGTTCGCTCGGTGCCCCGGCAACAGATATCGATATCGCCCAGATGACGAAGAACAGCAACGGCACCGCGGCACCAAACCGCCCGCCAAAAAATCTCAGAGAAGTTTCCATGACCCCGCCAATAGATTGATAGCCAACAGCTGTTCTACCGCAAGCAGGGCCCTTGCGTCCAACGCAACTCAGGAATCACATGAATGGATTTCTGCAACGTCTTTACAGAAATGAAGATGGCCTCCTGCCGGTGCGTTTGCTATTTGGGCCGAATGACTGCATCTGAAACCTTCCTCTGAGCGAGGAATAAAAGGAAGGATTAATTTCTTCTTATATATCAATAAAGTAAGAGAATTTCTTAATGTAAAATATAGAAATTGTTTCCAGGAGGCATCGACGATGCCGAACTATCATATGTAGGGTACGGACAGGAATACCAATCTGTGACACGCGTCACAATCCGCCCGGCTCCCTTTGCGCGTAGGCCAAGGCGGGAAATCAGCTCCTTCGCGTCGCAAGCCGCGGCGAATTGAGGCGCAGTTCACAGATATGACCCTTGATTTCCCCAACACTAGAGTCCACCTGCGCCAGTGCCGCGATGCCGCGTCTACTGGCATTACACATTGAATATGTAGCAGAAAAGGACAATCGAGATGTTGAAACTCACCCGCATTTCAACAGTGGTACTGCTCGCCTGCAGTTCCGCTGCCATGAGCGGTACACAGGAGCTGTCCGCGGACGATTTGCGGAGTCTGGACGGCCAGGTTCAGGAGATTAAGTCCGACGTATTGAACATCGCCTCGGAACTCAGCAATCTCGAAGAACGGCTGCTTTATCCAACCAATACACAGATTGCGATATTCGTATCTGTCGCCGATAACGAGGCGTTTCGACTCGATGCAGTGCAGGTCGAGATCGACGGGAATCTGGCCACACACCATATCTATAGCTACCAGGAACTCGAGGCACTGCAAAAAGGCGGCGTGCAGCGCATATACACGGGCAATGTCGTGACGGGCGAACATGATCTTCGCGTCACGATGATGGGTCAGTCGAAAAGTGGCAAGGACTTCAACGCATCTGACAGTTTTTCCTTCGCGAAGGGTGTCAAACCCAAGACACTCGGCATAACACTGTCCGGGCCAGAGTTCGGAAAGGGCGGAATCCAGGTCGGAGACTGGTAGATGATGAGCCGAGCACCGCTCTCAGTGATCGGGCTCCTGCTGATCGCCATTTTGGCAACGAGTCCGGGTCGAAGTGACGAGCTGAAGGATCTGTACTTCGGCGAAGCGCTGTACTATGCGCACCAGGGGCAATTCTTCGAAGCGCTGGAACGCCTTGACACCGAAGTCAAGCAGCATGACGCGGTCGACCAACCGGAGCTCGACACGCTTTTCTACCACATCGACGACGCCGAATTTTCTCTCGGCGATTTCGAACTGCGTTACAGGATGCACCATCGAGCAGGTCGCGCAATCAAGGCCGTGCTCGAGGGCGCCGTCGATGAGCGAGTGCGAAACGATGCTGCATACAGGCTTGCCCGGATCCACTTTCAGAAGAACCAGATGGCGGACGCGATGCGGGCGCTGGCACGGATCGACGGCAAGGTACCTGAATCGATTCGTGACGATATCGAATTTCTGCGGGCGAATATCTATCTCGCGGAAGGGCGATCGGCGGACTCGATCGATGTTCTCAAGAGACTGCTGGACTCGGATGATTTCGGCGGTTTCGCTGCCTACAATCTTGGCATCGCTTACCTGCAGGGCGGCCAGCGGCAAGCGGCGCTCGAGCAACTGGAGCGGGCCGGGCAGATATCCACCGATGACCCCGCCGAACTGGCTATCAGGGACAAGTCCAATCTCGTCCTCGGCACGATTTTGCTCGAAGATGGCGGCTACGACAGTGCGGTCCCGTTCCTGAATCGCGTACGCCTCGACGGGCCGTTTTCCAATCAGGCTCTGCTGAGTGCCGGCTGGGCGAAGATGTCCACCGACAACTTCGACAGAGCGGTTGTTCCGTGGAGCATCCTGGCTGAGCGTGAGGTTACGGATCGTGCGACGCAGGAGGCGATGCTCGCGCTCCCGTATGCCTACGGCAAACTGAACGTTCACGGCCGCGCGGCCATTTACTTTGGACGCGCGCTGGACTCGTTCAGTACCGAAGTCGGCAAGCTCAATGCTTCGATCGAAAGCATCAGGGAGGGCAAGTTCCTGCAGGCCCTGATTCGCGAAGAGATCCGCAAGGACAAGAACTGGGTCATCCGGCTGCGGTCATTGCCGGAGGCACCGGAAACCTATTACCTCATGGAACTTCTTGCCGCGCACGATTTCCAGACGGGATTGCAGAACTATCTGGATCTCGCCGACCTGCGCAAGAAGCTCCTCGTCTGGCAGAACAATTTCGATTCCTTCGATGAGATGGTGGACATTCGCCATGCTCATTACGAACCGCTGTTGCCCGAGGTGGATACGCAGTTCCGGGAGCTCGACTCCCGAATGCGTCTGCGTATCGAGCAGCACAAAATGCTTGTGCAGCGTCGTGATCAATTGCTCACAACGCCACGGCCGGAACTCCTCGCGACACGGGAGGAGCAGGCCATACTCCGGCGCATCGAGCATATCGAGACGCAGTTGCAGGGTTCGGATTCCCCGCAGGTCGCGGCGGCGATGCAGCGCCTGCGACGGCTCGAGGGCATACTGACCTGGACGCTCGAAACCGAGTATCACGAACGGCTGACGAAGTTCGATGAGAACCTGCGCGGGCTCGATCAGGCCATGGCGGTCGTGCAGGATGAATACGACCAGTACGTCCGGGCAAGACAGGCGGCGACGCACAGTTATGTCGGTTATGAGAAGCCGATCAAGCGCCTCCGCATGCATGTACAAATGTCGGTCGAGAAGATCGACCTGCTGATTGCCCGCCAGGGACATTTGCTCGAGCTTACGGCAATCGAGGAACTGATTGCCCGGCGCAGCCGTCTTGAGAGGTACGCGGATAAAGCGCGCTTCGCACTGGCCGACAGCTATGACCGTGCGACGCAGTCCCAGGCCAATATGGATGAGCAGCCGTGAAAAGGCGTGCGCTCACAGTCATGCTGGCCCCCGTAGCTCTTGCCGCCTGTGCGACGACGACCCCGAAGCAGGGCACGCTCGCGGAGCTGGAGAGCGCACAGGCCGATGTCGAAGAGGTGTACCTCGACGATAGCCTCGAGCGCGCGGCGCAAAGTTACCGCCGCTATCTCGAAGAGACGGAAGAAAGTGCAAGGACGCCCGAGGCGATGCGTCGACTGGCCGACTTGCAGATCGAACAGGCGTACGGCGTCATGGGCAGCGGCGAGCTTGTCGAGATGGCGGTTCCGGAAACTGCAACGCAAGTTGAAGGAGAGGTATCCGAGAAAAAGTCTGCGGGCCCTGTTGAATCCTCGGAGTCCGAGGAAGCGTTCGAGGAGCGGGCGACGCGCCGGGAAGAACTATTGTCTGCTACGAGCCGGTTCGATACGTCTTTA
>Ga0255052_10001406_pt1 | contig 18075 bp, 23 predicted proteins | sample JV7_2_21_MG_FD_188632 | JGI IMG/M metagenome (GOLD analysis project Ga0255052, IMG submission 188632) | Seawater microbial communities from Jervis Inlet, British Columbia, Canada - JV7_2_21 | ecosystem: Environmental > Aquatic > Marine > Inlet | place: Canada: British Columbia | collected...
ACGAACCTCGACAACCGAGTTGAATGGCAGGGTCCGGTGGGCAGCAGTGAGCTCGTTCATGTCGTAGATCTCACCGTTGGCGGCCTGCTTGCCGTGGAATCCAGGGCCGTACCAGGAGGCCAGGCCCCGCTCGGTGTAGTCCCCTTTTCCCTTGTAGGCGCCACCGGTGGTGGCGCAGCCTGTAGAGAGCAACAGAGCCAGGAGTGCGAGCGCCGCCGCGGTCACAGACCGGGAGGTGCAAGCTGAGAGGGTCACGTGTCTAGACCCTTGGCTCTTCGACAGTCGCCGCGTCGAGGTTCTCGAGAGCGGGGGTAACCACCTCATCGAGAAACTCCAGAACCTGCTCTGCCGAACGGCCCGTGAACAGGGTGGGGTCGAGGATCTCTTCGATCTCTGCCGATGCCAAGTCGAAACTCTCGTCCTGGTGCAGGAAATCGATCAGCGGATTGTCTTCTCCACGTGAAACTGCCTCGTGGGCCGCCATGCTGTGCTGGCGTATCACTTCATGGAGGTGCTGCCGGTCGCCACCCTTCAGGGTCGCCTTCATGAGCAGCGATTCGGTAGCCATGAAAGGTAGCTCCCGTCGGACGTGGTAGCCGATTCGCTGCTCGTTGACGGAGAGTCCGCTGACGATGCCTGCCGCTAGTCCCAGAATGGCATCGGCGAGGAGAAAAGAGTCGGGCAGGACGAGGCGCCGATTGGCCGAGTCGTCGAGGCTCCGCTCGAGCCATTGGGTGGCGGTCGTCAGCGGGCCGTTGAGCGAGTCGACGACGAGCCGTCGCGCCAGCGCGCACATCCTCTCGGAGCGTATTGGATTGCGCTTGTAGGCCATGGCGGAAGAGCCGACCTGTCGGGTGCCAAAGGGCTCGGAGATCTCACCCATCCCCTGCAGTAGCCGTATGTCGGTACCCAGCTTATGGCACGACTCACCGATCCCGGCCAGGAGTGCCAGCATCTGGGAGTCCTGTTTGCGAGGGTAGGTCTGTCCGGTGACGGAGAAACTCTCTGCAAAACCGATCCGAGCGGCAAAGCGGCGGTCCAGCTCCCGCACCTTGGCATGGTCCCCGTCGAAAAGGGTCAGGTAGCTGGCCTGCGTGCCGGTCGTACCCTTTACACCCCGGCACCGCATCGCCTCGAGAAACCGGCCCAGGGCCTCCAGGTCGAGAAGAAGATCCTGCAGCCAGATGCATGCTCGCTTGCCGACCGTAGTCAGCTGGGCGGGCTGCAGATGGGTAAAGGCCAGTGTGGGAATCTCGCGGGTATCGCGGGCGAAGGTGGCCAACTCGCCAGCCACGGCGGCACTGCGCCGGCGCAAGAGCTCCAGAGATTCACGCAGGAGGATCAGATCCGTGTTGTCGGTGATGAAAGCGGATGTTGCCCCGAGGTGCAGAATGCTGCCGGCTTCTCCCGCTTGTTCCGCAAAATGGCGGAGATGAGAGACCACGTCGTGACGGGTCTCGCGCTCGATCTCGGCCACCCGTTCGAAGTCGAGGTCGCTGGCCACCTCCCGCAGTCTCGAGATCTGGTCGTCGGTTATGGGCAGCCCCAACTCCCGTTGGCAATCGGCCAGCGTGATCCACAGATGCCGCCAGACACCGTAGCGATGGGGCGCCGCAAAGAGCCTGGCCATCTCACGGGAGGCGTAGCGCTCGTACAGTGGGTTCTGGGGCGAGGAGGTGACCATGGGGCCGAGTCGAATTCTAGCAAATGATTCTCCGTCGCTTCTGCTAGCATCTGCGGCCGGTAGCGAACGGAAGGGAGGGCAGAGTTGAGCGTGCGCAGCTTCTTGTCGACCCACGATCTCACTGCAGAAGAGGTGGAGGGTCTGTTCGGCCTCACCTCCAGGGTTAAATCGGACCCGTCGGCCTACCACCAGGCGCTCGCGGGCCAAAGCCTGGCGATGATCTTTCAGAAGTCGTCGACTCGCACCCGGGTGAGCTTCGAGGTGGGCATGTTCCAGTTGGGTGGACAGGCGCTGTTCTTGTCCTCGAGCGACATCCAGCTCGGCCGTGGCGAGACGATCGCCGACACCGCGCAGGTCCTCTCCCGGTACACCCACGGCATCATGGCCCGCACCTACGCCCACGACGATGTGCTCGAGCTGTCCCGGCACGCCACCGTACCGGTAATCAACGGTCTGACCGATCTGCTTCACCCCTGTCAGGCGATGGCGGACTACTACACCTTGCGGGAGGTCTTTGGCGATCTCGAAGGACGCAAGGTGGCTTATCTGGGCGACGGCAACAACGTCGCCCACTCGCTGATGCTAGCGGCGGTCAAGGTGGGTGTGGATCTCATCATCGCCACCCCTGTTGGCTTCGAGCCCGATGTCGAGATCGTGGATCTCGCGCAAAGAAGTGCCTCGGCGGCGGGTGTCAAAATCGAGATCACCACAGATCCCATCGTCGCTGTCTCCGGCGCCTCGGCGGTCTACACCGATGTCTGGGCTTCCATGGGGCAGGAGGACGATGCCGAGAGGCGGCTCGGACTGTTCAGGGACTTCGAAGTCAACCAGGAGCTGATGTCGAAGGCTCTGCCGGAAGCGGTGTTTCTCCACTGCCTGCCGTGCCACCGTGGAGAGGAGGTGAGCGTCGAGGTGGCAGACGGTCCCCAGAGCAGGATCTTTGACCAGGCCGAGAACCGCCTGCACACCCAAAAGGCCATCATGCTATGGCTCATGGGCGGAGTCGATCTCTAGCTGAACCGCTTCAGATGTTGCGGAGCAGGTCGGTGAGTCGGCGCCAGGCGTGACCGCGGTGGCTGGTCTGATCCTTCTCGGCTCCTGAGAGCTCGGCGTAGGTCCGGTTGTGGCCGTCGGGCAGAAAGACCGGGTCCCAGCCAAAGCCGCCTTCGCCTCTGGGGGGCAGCACCAGCTGCCCGGTCGTCGTCCCCTCGCCGACCACCTCCCGGCTCCCGTCGTAGAAGAGCAATGCACATCTCGCTGTAGCGCTGGCGTTCCCCAGGCTGTGGGCGGTTCTGGCGATGCCCTCTGCGCCCACTGCCGCCAGCATCCATTTGACCAAGGGTCCAGGAAATCCGTTGAGTACCGCGAGCTCTAGACCCGTCTCCTCGACGATCAGGGGTTGCCGTAGCAGGCGATAGGCCTCCTCGGCCTTGCCGCGGAGAATCGTTTGGATGTCGAGGGACTGAATCTCCGGCAGATCGACCTCCACCGCCCGTATCTCGGTGGCACAAAGTCGACGGGCCTCGGCCAGTTTGTCGGGGTTCCCGGTCACCAGCACGGCCTCTGATAGAAGATCGACCACGTCAGACACCTGTGGCCACCATCGCTTCGATCTCTTCGATGAGCTCCACTACTTGCGGGCGAAGCTCTGCCAGCGAGCCGTTGTTTCGCAACACGCGATGAGCCACCGCCGTCCGGGTGGCCTCATCGGTCTGGGCCGCCAGCCTCCGCCGAGCCTCGTCGGGATCGAGTCCGCGATCGGTCGCCCGTTTCATTCTCGCCTCGGGGGACGCTTCGATCGTCACCACCAGATCGAAATCGGCTGCGAATCCGGCCTCGACCAGCAGCGGTGCCTCGAGAACCACCACGCCGCCGACTCGCTCGACTATGGCGGCGAATTCTCGCTTGACCAGCGGGTGAATCGCCACCTCCAATTGCTTCAGTGCTGCTGGGTCGGAAAAGATCTTTGCCGCCAGCTTTTGATGGTCGACGCCGCCGTCGTGAAGTAGGACCAATGGGCCAAAGAGGCGAGCCACGGCGTGGGCACCGTCGTTACCTGGGAGATAGAGCGCCGCCACCAACCGATCAGCGTCTATCACTTCGAATCCGGCGTCCCGCAGCCATCGCGCAACCGTGGACTTACCCGCGGCAATTCCGCCAGTAAGGCCGACACGAAATGGAGTCATGCGGTCTCGCTCGCAGGACTCTCCTGGCGATCGCGTCGAGCTCTGAGGGTATTGACCAGCAGCATGGCCCGGGTAAGGGGGCCGACCCCGCCGGGGACTGGGGTGATGGCTCCCGCTTTCGGGGCCACGCGGAAGAAATCGACATCGCCAACGAGGATGGATCCCTTCCTCTCGAACTGGGCGCGACGATTCTCGTCACCCGGGTACAGGCGCTCAACCTCAGCGGCGTCGGTCACGCGGTTGATACCGACATCGATGACGGTCGCACCTTCGCGGACATGCTCTGGACCGAAGAAGGCCAAACGTCCGATGGCGGCCACCAAAATGTCGGCTTCCTGGCAGACAGCTTCGAGATTCCGGGTTCGTGAGTGACAGAAGGTGACGGTGCAATTCTCCCGCAGGAGGAGGGCTCCCATGGGCTTGCCAACGATGGTGCTCCGTCCCACGATCACTGCGTGGCTGCCCTCCAGCGGGATCTCACTGCGACGCAACATCTCGACGATGCCGCTCGGTGTGGCTGGCACAAAGCCCTCCTCATCGGTCCAAAGTCGCCCGACGTTGACCGGATGGAAGCCGTCGACGTCTTTCTCGGGTTGCACCTGGGTCAGAATCCGCTTCTCGTCCAGGTGATCGGGCAGTGGCAGTTGGACCAGGATTCCGTCGACCGAATCGTCGGCATTGAGCTCGTCGATGAGACGCAAGAGCTCGCTCTGTGCACTGTCCTCGGGTAGCGCGAGAGTCTGGCTGACGATGCCAACCTTTTCCGAGTCTCGGGCCTTGGAGCGGACGTAGACTTTGGAGGCAGGATTGTCACCCACGAGGACCGCGGTGAGACCAGGAGGTCTCGCGCTGTCGCCTGTGATCTCCTGAACGCCCTGGGCAACTTCTTCGCGAATCTGCTGCGCAATGGCTTTGCCGTCTAGTATCTTTGTCATTTCGATCGGGTTCCCGTATAAAGACAAACGATGCCACCCGACAGGTCCTGCCAGGCGGTGTTGATGAAGCCAGCTTCGGTCATCTGGTCGATAAAGCCCCGCCGCTGAGGAAAGCTGATGACGGAGTCTGTCAGGTAGCGATAGGCCGAACCCCGTGGCGACAGCAATCGGCCGATCCTCGGCAGCAGGTGCAGAAAGTAAAACAGATAGATCTGGCGAAACAGAGTCCCTTCTGGAGTGGCGAATTCGAGAATCGCGGTCGTGCCACCCGGTCGAAGGACTCTGTACATCTCACGCAGGGCGGCCAGCAGGTCTTCCACGTTGCGCAGGCCGAACGACACGGTCAGGGCAGCGAATCGTCGATCGGCCGCCGGCAGCTGGAGCGTGTCCCCGGCCAACCCCAGCGGTCGAGCACCAGCGACTTGATCGAATTTTTGTCGCGCTAGCCTTAGCATGGAGAGCGAGAAGTCGGCCGCCACGACCCTTGCCTGCCGATGATGAACCGCGAGGGCCTGGTCACCGGTCCCACAGCACACGTCGAGAACCAGGCTCCCTGGTTGGACGTCGAGTGCCGCCGCCGCGGCCCGCCGCCAAGCCACATCGCGACGGGCGGACAGGAGTCTATTGAGCAGGTCGTAGCGCGGCGCCAGAGCACTGAACATGCTCTGGATCTCGGAGCGACGTTTGTCCAGAACCTTGGCGTCGGCAACCATTGGCGAAGTCTACCCGAAGCCGGCTACTACCACTGTTGTCCATGAAGTGGTAGGCTATTGCTCGTCCCAAGACCGTCCGATCGACCTCTTGACAAGGTCTGGGGGACTCCATAACATCGTGGATCCTTTGCCTGGCGAAGGGCAGGGGAAATTCTGTCAAGACGCGGAGACGGTCGAGAGTCATGAATAGGACCTATAGCCCCAAAAAGGGTGAAGTCGATCGGCAGTGGTATGTGGTGGATGCAGCCGGGCAGCCGATAGGACGGGTGTGCACCGAGGTAGCGCGACTTCTGACGGGTAAGCACAAGCCGCAATACGCACGACACATAGACACCGGTGACTTTGTCATCGTGATCAACGCCGAGAAGACGGTGCTGACCGGACGCAAGGAAGAACAAAAGATCTACTATCGGCACAGTACCCATCCAGGGGGGCTGAAGTCCGAATCGGCAGCGCGGCTGCGCCAGCGTCGGCCCACCAAGATGATCGAGCGAGCGGTCTGGGGAATGCTACCCAAGAACAAACTGGGTAGGCAGCAGCTCAAGAAGCTCAAGGTCTACGCGGGTTCAGAGCATCCCCATCAGGCCCAGCAACCGGCAGCACTGAGCTTTGCCTGATTCACGGGCAAGGTAGGGAGGATTAGGGTTTGAGCAACCTTCAGTACTACGGCACCGGGCGGAGAAAAACAGCCAAGGCCCGGGTCTTCTTGCGGCCAGGTAGTGGTCAGGTGACCATCAACGACCGGTCCTTCGAAGACTTCTTTCCCAACAGGTTGTTGCGCATGGTGGTGCGGCAACCGCTGTTGGCGACCGAGACCGACGAGAAATTCGATATCTTTGCAACGGTTACGGGTGGGGGAGCATCCGGTCAGGCCGGTGCCATGCGCCATGGTATCTCCCGTGCCCTTTTGGAGTACAACGCTGAGCTACGCGAACGGCTGAAAGCCGCTGGGCTACTGACGAGGGATCCTCGCATGAAGGAACGAAAGAAGTACGGCCAGAAGGGCGCTCGGGCTCGCTACCAGTTCAGTAAGCGGTAGGGAAGTCAAGGAGGATTTCGTTGTCAGACATCAGAATGACCGAGCTGCTGGAGGCGGGTGTTCATTTCGGACACCAGACCCGGCGGTGGAACCCAAAGATGAAGCGCTACATCTTTGGCAAGCGCAGTGGCATCTACATTATCGATCTCCAGCGGACGCTGAGCCTCTATCGACAGGCAGCCGAGTTCGCCAAGGGTTTTGGACAGGCCGGACGTCGTCTACTTTTTGTCGGTACAAAACGACAGGCCCAGGTAGTTATCGAAGAAGAGGCCCGACGCTGTGGCCAGTTCTATGTCACTCATAGATGGCTGGGTGGCACTCTGACGAACTTCGTCACCATCCGGGCCTCCGTCGAGCGCCTCAAGGACATCGAGAATCGGATGGCCGACGAGGCGAGCCCGCTGACCAAGAAAGAGCGTTTGCGTCTCGAGCGTGAGCGCAGCAAGATGTCTCGTAACCTCGAGGGTATCCGCGAGATGACCCGCCTGCCAGACGCGTTGTTCGTGGTCGATCCCCGGAAGGAGCACATCGCCGTGGCCGAAGCCAATCGCCTAGAGATTCCGGTGATCGCCATCGTCGACACGAACTGCAACCCGGAGGAAATCGACTACGTGATTCCGGGCAACGACGACGCGATTCGATCGATTCGTCTGTTCTCGTCCCGGATTGCCGACTCCTACCTTGCCGGAGCAGGTGAGCTGGAGCGGCAGGTCGAATTGGAGAGCAAGGACCAGAGTTCACCGGAGGTCCCCGAGCAGGCCGAGGCAGGAGAGGCCAAGGCGGAAGGTGCCGACACAGGAGAGAAGTCGGCGGTGTCCGATGCCGAGACAGAAGCGGCACCTGAGGTCGAGAGCGCCGCGCCGGTACAGTAGACGATCCTGATCCGGCTGTTTCCTTCGCGGGGCAGTCGCGACCATCAACCAGCCAGCATCAACCAGGAGCCTGGCAGATCTGACAGCGAGAAGTGCGTCGACATCGAGCACCGGTAGAACTGAAAGTAAGGCAACCGGTTGATGCGCTAGCAGGAGAATAGAACAGCCATGCAAGTCACAGCAGAAATGGTCAGAGAACTCCGGGAGCGTACAGGTGCTCCCATGATGGACTGCAAGCGGGCTCTAACGGAGAGCGACGGTGATGTCGAAAAGGCCATCGAGTTCCTGCGCAAGCAGGGCATGGCGACCGCTGCCAAGAAGGCCGGCCGCCATGCCGGCGAGGGAGTGGTGGGCTCCTACATCCACGCCGGCGGCAGAATCGGAGTTCTCGTCGAGATCAATTGCGAGACAGACTTTGTCGCTCGCACCGACGACTTCCAGGGTCTGATCAAGGATGTGGCCATGCATGTGGCAGCGGCTGATCCGCGCTTTGTGAATCGTCACGAGGTGACCGAGGAGATCCTCGCTGCCGAGCGCGAGATCTACAAGGATCAGGCCCTGGCCTCCGGCAAGCCCGAGAACATCGTCGATCGCATCGTCGATGGCAAGATGGAGAAGTTCTACGCCGAGAGCGTCCTCCTCGAGCAGCCCTTCATCAAGAACCCGGATCTGACGGTCGAACAGATGGTGGCGGAAAAGATCGGCAAATTGGGAGAGAATATCCAGGTACGCAGATTTGCCCGCTTCCACGTGGGCGAGGCTAGCTGAGGACGGCACTACCGCTTCAACAGCATCGAAAGCGAAACAGATTGAGCTCGCAACCGGCCTATCGTCGAATCCTTCTGAAGCTCTCCGGCGAAGCCCTGATGGGATCGCAGGACTTCGGAATCGACGAGCCGGTGGTATCGCGGATCGCGTCCGAGATCAAGGAGGTGCACGATCTCGGTGTCGAGATCGCCATCGTGATCGGTGGCGGCAACATCATCCGTGGCCTGGCGGCTAGCCACCGGGGCATCGATCGGGTCACTGGCGACCACATGGGGATGCTGGCGACGGTGATCAACGCCCTGGCGTTGCAGGATGCTCTGGAGAAGCACGGTGTAACGACCCGGGTTCAGACGGCGATCGAGATCCGTGATGTCGCCGAGCCGTTTATTCGCCGCCGGGCAATCCGTCACTTGGAGAAGCACCGCGCTGTGATCTTTGCAGCGGGCACCGGGAACCCTTTCTTCACGACCGACAGCGCGGCAGCGTTGCGCGCCAACGAGGTCCATGCAGAGGTCCTGCTAAAGGCCACGGCTGTGGATGGAATCTACACCGCCGATCCCATGTTGGATGCCAGCGCCGAGTTCGTACCCCATCTCACCTTTCAGCAGGTTCTGGAACGTAACTTGCGCGTCATGGACGCGGCTGCGATTAGCCTCTGCCGCGACAACGACATCCCCATCGTCGTCTTCAAGCTGATGGAAGAGGGCAACATCCGACGAGTGGCCTGTGGCGAGCGGATCGGATCGGTTGTTTCTACTGACGAGGAGGACCCATGAAGGAGTTGTTTCAAGAGACCGAGTTGAAGATGAAGCAATCTGTGGATCACTTCCACGACGACCTCAAGCACCTGCGTACCGGCAGGGCCTCGCTCACCATGCTCGACGGGGTCATGGTCGACTACTACGGAACTCCGACTCCAATCAATCAGGTCGCCAAATTGTCGGTCCCCGAACCGACGATGATCCTGGCCCAGCCCTACGATCCTTCCCTGGTGCCGATCATCGAGAAAGCTATTCTGCAGGCCAACATCGGTCTCAACCCTTCAACCGATGGCAAGGTCGTTCGACTTCCGGTTCCACCGCTGACTGAAGAGCGCCGCCGGGAAATCGTCAAGCGCGCCCACGACCTGGCCGAAGTGGCCCGAAACGCGGTTCGGCATGCCCGCCGGGAAGGCAATGAGGGGCTGAAACAGATGGAGAAGGAAAAAGAGATAGGTCAGGATGATGAGCACCGTGGGATGGAAGAGCACCAGAAGCTCCACGATCACTACATCAGTGAGATCAACCAGGCACTGGAGAACAAAGAGCAGGACCTGATGACGGTCTAGCTCGACTTGACTGCCGGTGTTCCTTGTCTCCCATCGACACCCATGACAAAACCTGGGGCCTGGTCCCCGCCGGGGGGCGCGGTGAGCGCTTCGGCGGCGAAATCCCCAAACAACTCATCAATATCGGTGGCCGACCGCTGTTGGCCTGGACACTCGATCGTCTGCTGCAATCGGGCTTGGCTGGTCTGACGGTGGCGTTGCCAGAATCGTGGATATCAAGCGCGGCGGAGCTACTCCCAGGCTACGATCGAGTCGTGTGGGTGGCCGGGGGAGCGACCCGACAGGAATCGGTGGCGGCCTGTTTGCAGGCTAGCCCTATCGACGCGTCGCTGATCATGGTCCACGATGGGGCCCGCCCTGCAGTTTCGGTGCGAGATGTGCGAGCCACCATCGCAGCAGTCGGCGACCACGAAGGGGCCATCCTCGGCCGGCCGATTGCGGATACCCTGAAGCGGGTCGATGGTGGCTGGATCGTGGGGACCATCGACCGTGGGTCTCTGTTTCGGGCCGAGACACCACAGGTGTTCAGGCGAGATGTTCTCGCCAGGGCGCTCGGCGACTCTTTGCGAGATGGTTTTGTGGGCACCGACGAGGCCTCCATGGTGGAGCGACTCGAGGGTGTCCGGATCCACGCGGTGATGGCAGAGCAGCCCAATCCCAAGCTCACCCAGAAGCAGGACCTGGAGCTGATAAAGATGTTGCTGCTGGAAGAGGAGGATCGAGGATGAGCTTTCGCATCGGTCAGGGATATGACGTGCATCCACTGGTAGAGGGTCGCCGTCTGATTCTCGGTGGCGAGGAGATTCCCTTCGACCTCGGACTCGATGGGTTCAGTGATGCCGACGTCGTCCTCCACGCGCTCGGCGATGCTCTGCTGGGCGCCATCGGTCAGGGGGATATCGGCAGCCACTTTCCACCAGGAGATGGCAAGTGGCAGGACGCCGACAGCGTCGAGCTGCTGCGTCTGATCATGGACAAGGTGGAAAAGCAGCGTTGCCGCGTGGTGAACTGCGATGTCACCGTCATCGCCGAGGCACCTAAACTGGCTCCCTTCAGTCGTCAGATTCGGCAGCGAATCGGTCGAATCCTCGAGATCTCTGAATCGGCGGTCAGTCTGAAGGCCACCACTCACGAAGGACTGGGCAGCCTCGGACGCGGGGAGGGGATCGCCGCCCTGGCCGTGGTTCTGCTCGAATGCAAATAGGTTCTGACGGCGTACAACATGGCGACCTTGATCTACGGTTATCACCCTGTACGCGAAGCTCTTCGGCATCGGCCCCATCGCCTTACCCGGGTGTGGGTTGGCAGGGGGCGACGGGGAGGGCGCCGCTTGGGGATCGAGGAGCTGTGTCGGCGACATCACATCGAGGTGCGGCCCACCAGCGAGGAGAAGCTGACCGAGATGAGCTCTGGGGTTCACAACGGCTTTGTCGCCGAGCTGGAAGAGGCGTCGGCGGCAGTCAGGGGTATGGACCGGGATCGGGACCTGGTGGTCCTGCTCGAAGACATTCAGGATCCGCGCAATCTTGGAGCGATCCTGCGCGTCTGCGAGGGTGCCGGTGTCGGTCGGGTTTTGCTCCGGGATCGCGGGTCGGCACCCATTTCACCGGCGGTGGTCAAGACCGCTGCCGGTGCCACCGAGTGGCTCGAGGTGGAGCGCATCGTCAATCCGGCGCGTGCCATCGAGGAGCTGAAACGCCAGGGGTATTGGATCTATGGCACAGGTTCGGAGGGACAGCCTCCGTGGGAGATCGATCTTCGAGGCCAGGTGGTGCTTTGTTTTGGCGGCGAGGAGAAGGGGCTGCGGGCCCGGACTCGAAAGGTCTGCGACGCGCTCATCGGGCTGCCCATGCGTGGTGCAGTGGAGTCGCTGAATGTCTCGGCTGCCACTGCGGCTGTGGTTTACGAAGCGATCCGCCAGCGGTTGAGCTCTGATCCCTTGCCACCGGCCGGAGATTCCAGCTAGACTTTGGGGCCGATCGAGGGGCTCGGGCGCCCAGGAGGTCGAAAGGCGATCCAACGCCGGCATAGCTCAGGGGTAGAGCAGCTGTCTTGTAAACAGCAGGTCCTCGGTTCAAATCCGGGTGCCGGCTCCAGCCCGCGAGTCAAGTCGCAAGCTCTTCGACGGTTGGTCTTTATCAGGAGGTGTGGCCGAGCGGTCAATGGCAGCAGACTGTAAATCTGCCGGGCTAAGCCCTACGGTGGTTCAAATCCATCCACCTCCACCAAACCTCCAAGCGGGAGTAACTCAGTGGTAGAGTCTCGGCCTTCCAAGCCGTTGGTCGCGGGTTCGATTCCCGTCTCCCGCTCCATCGTTTTTCCTCTTCTTGTCTCGTGGTCCCCGCATGGTCCAGTTAGTATCGGAAAACCACCGATAGGCTATCCTAGAGCCCTCGGTGGCGGCGTCCGCGCCTTCTTCGTTTCCTTGATCAGTTCCTGCACCTTCTCCCGCACCATTTCGCTAACACTGCGCTCGGTGTAGGCCGAGATCAGTCGAAGTGCCTTGCGCTCTTCTGGAGCCGTTCTTGGGGGGAGGGTCATGGGGCGTATCCGCCCAGCCCTCGCTCCCTGACAGCTGCGTGAGAGGCCGTGACAGGCCCAGGAACCGGTCCATACTTCCGTAACCTTCCAACCAATTTCTCTTCTGTTACCAGGGAAAACGGGATGACCTAGAAATGCAACGCCTCAGAAATCAAAGGAGCCCGACAATGGTCAACGCCGGTACAGCGAAACGCACGAAGAGACTGCTGGTCGGTGCATTGGCCTGCTTGATTGGGTTCCCCGCCTTCGTCATCCTCCACGGCCTCTTCGATCACCTGAGCGGGATGACGAGTGACATAGTCATTCTGAGTCAGCTGCTCGGGTTCCTGGGAGCGGCGTGCTTCATGATCGCGGTGCTCGTGTGTCCGGCGGGTCTCACGATCTGCTTGGTCGCCGCCTTGCTCGACCGGCTGACCACCCGGTTGAAGAGGAAGACCCGGTGGATTCTGATTATCCTGGTATCAGTGATCACTGCCGTCGCCGCGGTCTATCTCCTCGAGAGGTCTCTGGCCATGAGCATTATCGAGAGGGACAAGGCTGCTGGGTTCAACGGCAGTTTCGAGGTGGTGAAGTCTGGACTCCCGGTGAACTGGAATATCTACCATCGCCCGCTCAAGGACGGAAAGGCAGAGTTCTCCATCGACACATCCACCCCCATCGACGGGGCCGGGTCCGTCAAATTCCTGGTTCACGCTGCGGAGCCGGCTGGCGGATGGCGCAGCCCGGGTCTGTTCAACTCGCTCAATGCCGAGGAAGGCAGGACGTACGACGTGAGCTTCTGGCTCAAGAATCTGGGATCTTCGATCCGGCTCGAAATCTCCAGTGAATTGCCCGAATCCATGGTCACACCGATCAGCGAGATCATCGGCCCCGATAGGACGGGCGAAGGCGAGTGGCGTCAGTTCACCTACACCTACACCGTACCGTCGCAGTACAACAACATACGCTTCGATGTGAACGTGGTGGCCCCGGGCACGCTGTGGATGGACGATGTCAGGATCGAGCCGACGCGGTGAAGGATGCAACTCTACCTATTGATCAAATATCTTGAGAAACAGCCCCTCCCACCCGGCCTTTTCTTTGCCTGACAAGAGCGAGAGCTGAGGGCGGCCAGCCCCCCACCCCACATCGGGGGTACCCTCCGGGCCAGTCATGAGCGTATGGAGGTAGCGCTCGCGCCAAGAGACCTTGAAAAGGGTGGTCAAAGCACTCGGCTGGGACTCCTAGCCAACACACGGGAAGCACTCCCTGGGTAGCGCCAGAGGTAGGCGCGGGCACGGCTCGCTCTTTTTCCCGGCTCAGCGCGTCAGCGCGTCAGCGCGAAGTAGATCACGTAGAACCAGGAGAAGATCCCGTGGAGGATGGCCCACAGAATTGACTGGTTGACCGACCATGAGATGGCGATCGCCATCGCCGAACCGAAGCTAATTCCAGACCTCGCCGCTTCTTTCTTCCACATCTTCTGCTCCTCCTCTCAAACCGGATCGCGATGATTCTCGCACGCCCGGCCCCGCGCCCGGCCCTTCGTTACCCAGCCACCTGTCTCAGCGAGTATCAAGCCACGATCTCCTCCTGCGTGTGGTCTTGGGGATCACGCAGCGCGAGAACGCGCCTCCATACAGCCTCAGACAGGCTGGGACAGGGTGTATTTGCATGCCCACCCCTTCGGGTGTTGTGCCGAGAACCCGATGGGTGTATAAATCAAGCTACCCCAAAAAGGTAGACCCAGAGGGATCTGGGAACACAAAGCTATCGGGTCATCGCCTCCCTTTTGCAAGGGTCAGGCGCAACCCACGAAAGGGCCAACCTGGGGAAACTCGAGGGATACCATGGCAAGTCCTGTCCACTTTCTGCGCTGGACCCAGAGGTGGGCGGTCCTCATAGTACTCGCGTTAATCCTGGTAGCCCTTCCCATTGTCGTTTCCTGGACCTACAACTACTTCACCGCTTTCCCTGAGGTGATTTCAATCGCCTCGGGGAGCGAAGGCGGTCGGTATCATCCGTTCGCCGAGAGCTTGGCTCGAGAGATACACGAACAGCTTGACGTGAAGGTCCGAGAAATCTCGTCGCGCGGTTCACTCGAAAACCTACTCCTCCTCCGAGCGGGGAAGGCTGATTTTGCCCTCTACCAGCCTGGCGTCGAGGAAGTCTTGAGAATCCATGATCCAGACGACTTCACAGAGGCACGGGCGGAAGTAGATCTCCTGCCTGCAGGAGCTAGAAATGTGGCCTTTGTGGCCAACCTGTATTCCCAACCAGCACATCTTGTTGTTCGTCGAGGCGCCAACATCAGGACTCCTGCCGATCTCGAGGGTAAGACAGTAGCTGTTGGGCTGAGTCTCTCAGGCGACTACGCCATGAGCCTGATTCTCCTCGACCATTTCGACCTGACAGACAAGATTCAAGCAGTCCGGCTCGATTTCGGGGAAGTCGAGCAGGCATTCGAGCACGGGACTATCGATGCCGCTTTCTATACGATGGGCGTTCATGCTCCGATTTTTCGGCGTCTTGCCAGAACGGACAGGTGCGACTTCTTGGATATTCCGATCGGTCACGCTCTGGCCGATAAGTACATCTTCGTTTATCAGTATGAAATCCCCGCAGGCCTGTATGGCTACCTTCCTCGTGCCGTGCCAGAGAGCACCGTGAAGACCGTGGCAGTAGGAGCTCAATTACTGACCCGCGCGGATGTAAATACCAACCTGGTTGAGGCAGTTACAAGGACTGTCTTGAGCAAGAACTTCGTAAGAAACAACCACCTTCGCGAATTGTTTGAGGGGCAACATGAATTTGCTCTGCGGACACCCGACTTTCCGCTCCATCAAGGTGCCCAGAACGTCTATGATCCCGAGTTGCGCCCTCTGGTCAATCCTGACTTTGTTGCATCAACAGAAGGGATTCGGTCGTTTTTCTTTGCGGCTGCCGTTGCAGGCTTCTTGGGATGGCAATGGCTGAAGAAAAAGAGAGAGCACAAGTTGGAGGAATACATGAGCTCACTCCTCGAGATTGAGCGACAGCAAATGTCTGCCCATAGAGACGATGGCCCAAGCGAGGTGGAGAGATTGCGAAAGCTCCTCGACAAGGTGACCTTCCTGCGGCAAGAGGCGCTTCGCAAATTCTCGGCTCATGAGTTTTCTGGGGATCGTGCAGCCGACTGCTTTATTCAGATGTGTCACTCTTTGAGCAACAAAATCAATGCCAAGATATCCCGCCATCACCTGGAAGCGCGCTTCGACCAGCTCACTGAAGTGATCAAGGAGAACTCCGCCAGAACAGACGAGTAGTCTTCCTTAGGGGCTGTCCTTGTCGTAAACCCCGACTGGCAGACTGTGTGCGGGATTGGGCTCCGATTCTTCGATGGGCGCTCGCCAGCCTGGCGGGGGCCAGGGTCGGAGTGCGGACTTCTGCGGGCCAGGTACGGGGCTCGGGCGCAGCGGTCCGGTCCTGGGGCGGGCTTGAGGGTGACGGGCTCGAAAAGGGTGTCTGGCGGTTAGGCCGCCCGGCGTTCGTAGCGATGATGTAGTCCGCCGACTTCGGGCAGCTCGATGACCTTACCCATCGCCGGAGGCTGGACGTCTCTGGGGTGGGGAGCATCTTTGTCCAGAGAGAGGTGGGTTCTCGAGCCCTGGTAGTAGGCGAAGTAGGCATGCAAAACGCGGCGGAGATGTGCCTCGCCAAGAATGATCACGTGATCGAGGCACTCGCGCCGGACAGAATCGATGAGGCGCTCGACGTACGGATTCTGCCAGGGCGACCGGGGAGCGATGAGCACTTCGGTGACGTTGAAATGCAGCACGCGTCGCCGGTCGTGGGCGAGGACGACGAAGACAAACAGGATCTGGAAGGTAGCCGAGGGAACGGTGAAGAAGTCGATCGAGACCAGATCCCTGAGGTGATTCTCCAGAAAGGCTCGCCAGGTTTGAGACGGTGGCCGCTGGTGTCGAGACATGTATTTGGCCACTGTGGTTTGCGAGACCTCGATGCCCAGCTGGAGGAGCTCGCCATGAATCCTGGGAGCGCCCCAGAGAGGATACGCTAGGCTCATCCGACGCACGAGGTCTCGGATCTCCGGATGGAGCCTGGGTCTTCCAGCGCGGCCACGTCGGCTCTTCCAGTGCCAGTAGTTTCTGAACCCCTTTCGATGCCAGCGGACGACCGTTTTGGGCTGGACAATCACCAGCGCTCGTTTCCAGTCACTCCATCGGCGGCGCAGAAGGGTCCAGAAGGTTCGATCTAAGTCGGTAAGAGACGGCCGCCGGTGGGCAGTGGCCAGGAGAACCGAGAGCTGCTGGCGCAGAGCCAGGTTCTCGAGGGCCAGATGGCGTCGGGTCTTCATGGCGGCTGCGGCGGATCGGAGCAACACTCCAAGAAGGCGAATCATGACGTAGAGAGGATATCCGCCACCGGCGCGAATGCTGCTATCTACAGGACGGATGAGAAAACGACAGGGACACCTCTCCGTCCTCTCGCAGGCCGTCGCTGACGTCTCCGCGGAAACCTCTGTCAGAGTTGATTGAGGATCAGGTCCCAGATCTCACGCAGGCCCAGTCGGTCGGACCAATTGGCTACATAGTCTCGATCGATGTCCGCGGCACTGATTCTGAGAACACTCGCGATGTCTCGGAGGTGCTTTTCGGAGCCACCCTCGGCATAGAACTGCATTTTCTTGATAATCACGTCCTCGGCCGAGGCGAAGGTGGCCTCGTAGTCATCCGCGGGGTGCACCCGTACCGCTCTCGCGAATCGACTCTGGTCGAATTCGTCCATCGCCGGGATGATGATGTCGATCTTCAGACCCGAGGCGGGATGGATGATGTTGAACTGCCCTTTGCTGGCGATGGCTTGTTGGATTCGCTCGGAGTCCAAGTAGAACTGGTCGCTTGGGAACGCCTCGGCCAGATCATCGATGCGGTTCGGCGGCAACTGCACCACGATATCGATGTCGTTGGTGAAACGGGGCTCTCCGTAGAGGATCGTCGCTATCGAGCCAGTGATCAGATACGGCAGGTCGAGTCGCTCGAGTGCATCGACCACCCGACGAAGCAGCTCATCCTGTTCCATGGGACAACCTGCGAGAGACCTCGCTCTGTAGTCGGGCAGCGTCCCATTCCGGGTGCTCCTGGCGGAGATGGCTCGAAATCATGCGACGTGCAGAGCGAAACATCCCTGCGGCGATCGCCAGCCGCTCGGCACCGGTCTTGGAGGCGAGGACCTGGATCATCTCTTCATCGAGAAGCTCAAGCTGAGGTCTGGACTGGCGGGCAGTACTTCGCGAGAAGGTCGTCATGAGTGAGTCGATTATACGACCGTGCCGCACCGTCTATCCTCCCCACCCCTGTGGGGTGGTGTGGTGAAGGTGGGCGAGGAGATCGTGTTCGGTGACCGGGCCTGCAGCCGCGGGCACTATGCAGAGACCTGCCGGTCGAATACCGATGGAGCCGACGAGCGGACTCAAACCGCTGACCTGCTGATCTCCCGTCCCATCCGCTCCCGGTTCGGCCGCCGGTCGCGAATCGGTTACCATCCGAGGGGTTGAAGTCTCCTACCGGAATCTGAGATGATCAGCGGATAGACGTGAGAGGCATCGCGGTCGGGGGAAGAGAACCTGTCTCGACAACGGTGCCGGGGAGAAGGGTTTACAGTCTGAAGGCGAGGAGGTATACTCGCAGATTCCACCAGCCGGTGCTGGGTGCGGCCCGGCCAGGGGAATTGCGGACTTAAAATTGTCGCCTACGTAGCTCAGGGGTAGAGCACTTCCTTGGTAAGGAAGAGGTCACCGGTTCAAATCCGGTCGTGGGCTCCACCGCTGAACGCATAAGAATCGCACTACAACTGCTGCAAAGACCTCAGAGGTCCTTAAACCGTCAGGAGGATAGGAAAGCGCCATGGCGAAGGAGAAGTTTGAGCGTACGAAGCCGCATGTAAATGTGGGGACGATCGGTCACGTTGATCACGGTAAGACGACGTTGACGGCTGCGATCACGAAGGCTTTGGAGAAGAAGGGGATGGC
>Ga0255052_10001407_pt1 | contig 18068 bp, 15 predicted proteins | sample JV7_2_21_MG_FD_188632 | JGI IMG/M metagenome (GOLD analysis project Ga0255052, IMG submission 188632) | Seawater microbial communities from Jervis Inlet, British Columbia, Canada - JV7_2_21 | ecosystem: Environmental > Aquatic > Marine > Inlet | place: Canada: British Columbia | collected...
GTTGTTTTATAAAACTGTAGCTCCTGTCGTTCACACAACCGTCACATAAACTTAACTTTTCTGTAACGAAGGTGGCTACTACTCGGATAAGTTTGGAGAAGAGGCTACTCTTAAACCTTGCATTCGTGGCTTTCAGGCGAAGAGAGGGGGAGGCTGAAGGTAAATGTGCTGCCCTTATTTATTTCACTCACAACCTCCAGGGTCTGCCCGTGGAGTTCAATGATCCTCTTTGCTATGGACAGCCCAAGCCCGGTGCCTGCTGGTTTATTGACCTCACCATCAGCAACCCTGAAATACCTGTCGAATATGAAGGGCAGGTCCTCTTCTGCTATCCCCCGGCCTGTATCGTTGACCTGCACCAGGAGCCTGTCCTCCTCAGGCCTGATGGACACGGTAACTTTTCCTCCCGGTGGTGTGTAAAGCATTGCGTTTTGAATGAGATTTTCTATGGCTCTTTCTACCAATCCTATGTCGGCAAGGGCAAAGGGAAGCTCTTGTTCGAAGTCCGAGTTAAGCAATATATCCCTTTCCTGCGCAAACAGCTGAAACTTCTGAAGGATGTCCTGAATGAGTTCGCACAGTGAAATGGCCTCAGGATCGATCCTGACCTCATGGGCATCGAGGCGGGAGAGTTCGAAAAGGTCGGCAACCAGCTTTCTTAACATGTCGCTGTGTTTGAGGGCTGTTTCCAGGTACCTGTTACGCTGGTCCTCAGTCAGATCCTCCTTCATAATCAGGGTCTCAAGGTATCCCTGAAGTGATGTCAGGGGTGTTCTAAGGTCGTGGGAAACGTTTGTTACCAGCTCTCGGCGCAGGGAGTCGGCGCTCTCCAATTCGGTCATCTGATCGGTTATGCGTTTTGCCATCCTGCCGAATACGGCCCCGAGAATATCTATCTCGTCTCCCGCATCAGGCTCCTTAAAATCGAGCATGTCCAGATCCTCCTCGAAACCATCCTCTCTGAAGGATTCCACGCTGCTCGTCAGCCTTCTGAGCCTGCCGGTGAGATTGCGAAAAAGATAAAGCCCGAAAAGGGAGACCAGGATGAGCCCGCTGACCGCCACATAAACGCTCATGCGCGCAATGTAGCTGCCTTTTAGCATGCCGGTTATCGGCTTCTCCCCTGTCTTTCCCAGAATTATGTAAAGATAAGCCTCAGGCGTTCCGGTTATAGGTATGGGACAGGCTGAAAAGATCTGCCTGTTGCCGGGGCTGGTAGGATTATCTCCCAGTATGGGAAAGGGACGATTTCCTCCAAGGAAATCAAAAACCGGCTCCATTGAAATGTGATCCTGCTTGATCTTCTCTTTATCGATGGACGAAGACAGGACATGGCCATATGTATCCAGCATGTAAACTTCTATGGACGGATTGATGTCCATGAGGTCGTAGTAAATCTCAGCAAGGACCTGCTGATTGACCTCGCCATCTTTCATCAGCATCCTGTTAGCAACCAGGTGTTTGGCGATGGATCGATTTAGCTTCTGACTGGCTTCCTGGAAATACATCCTGTTGGAGATAAGTGACAGGGACACAAAGATGACGCCCATAAAGAGGAACAACACCAGGAGGATAGCGGACAATTTACCGTAGAGGCTCCTTATCACCCGCTGCTACCCTCCAGATCCAGCGTCTCCGTGAATTTATACCCCACTCCCCAGACAGTGAGTATATAGCGGGGCTTTGCCGGGTCTTCCTCGATCTTTCCCCTCAGCCGGTTAATGTGCGAGTTGACCGTGTGTTCATATCCTTCGTAACCGTACCCCCACACCTGGTCCAGGAGCTGTGCTCTTGTGTAAACCCGTCCTGGGTTTTTGACAAAATGGTACAGCAGGTCGAACTCCCTTGCAGTGAGGTGGACCGGTGTGCCGCTTTCGGTCACTGTCCTCCTGGAAAGATCTATTGTAAGCTCGCCTGCCTCTACTAAATCCCCATCATTTGTATCGCCGGCTCCCTTCATGATCTCTACGCGCCTTAAGATGGCCTTCACCCTGGCCATCAACTCCTGGATGCTGAAGGGCTTGGTTAGATAATCGTCGGCACCTATCTCCAGGCCCACAACGCGGTCAACCTCTGAGGACTTGGCCGTCAGCATGAGAATTGGTGTGTAATCTGACGCTGCCCTCAAACTCTTGCATATTTCGAGTCCGTCCAGTTCAGGCAGCATCAGGTCCAGGATTATGAGGTCGTACCTGCCCGAAGTGGCAAGATCCAGCCCCTCCTTTCCGTCATAGGCACGGTCAACTTCATGCCCCAGATCGGCCAGGTGCAGTTCTACCAGGTGGGATATATCCCTGTCATCCTCAACAAGGAGTATTTTACTCTGTGCACTTTGAGTCATTACCATTTCCCTGTTCATTTTGATACTGAAGCATTAATTCTTCACAAAATAATAACGTTATTTTGACTTCAAATGCTCTAATTTCTAATGCTCCAATGCTCAATACCTAATTTCCAATATCCAAAACCTACTAGCTATAAGATTGCCACGCTTCGCTAATAACGACTGTTTCCCCCTCCCCTTAAGTTCCCCTCCCGCCAGGGGAGGGGTGTAAACTTCGATACTTCGACACCTCGATACTTAGTTACCCATCACTCCCCCTTCTGCCTCCTGCCCTCTGCCTCTTTCCTGTTTCACAACGCCCTACGCCCTTCGCCCTTCGCACTATTTTTGATTAATCTTCGATACCACCCCGCAAGCCTTTCGGGCGAAACCCCCATGAGATATGCACCCGTAACGGTGTAGTGGATCGCTGTGAGCTTCCAGATACCCACAGCTTTCCACTTGCGAGATGAACTCACTGCCTTGAGCGGAAGCAGCACTGTTTTACCTCTGGCACGAACCCGCCTGGTTAACTCGTAATCTTCCATTACGGGCTGATCGGGAAAGCCCCCCAGTTCCCGGAAACAATCAGCGCGAATAAAGAGCGCCTGGTCACTGTAGATAATGCCGAGACGGCTTGCTCTCATATTAGCCGCCCACTCTATTAATTTCATAGTTGCGGTATCAAGGTCGGTGGCGAAGCGAAAAGCGCCGGCAACGGTATCCTGATCGGCTATGGCATGTCTGATGTAATCGGAAAATCCTCTTGGCAGCCGTGTGTCAGCGTGAAGAAAAAGAAATATTTCGCCTTTTGCGGCTACAGCTCCTGCGTTCATCTGGATCCATCGGCCCTTTTCGGAATTAATCACATTTGAGGTTAAAAGCCGCGCCATCTGAACCGTGCCGTCTGAGCTTCCCCCGTCTGCAACTATTGTTTCGAGCCTTTTTTCAGTTGACAGGTTCTCTGCCAGAGCTGGCAGGTTATCTTCTTCATTGATCGTGGGAATAATGACGGAGATCAGTGGGCTGCTTTCAGAATCAGATGCTTCCTTCCAAAGGTGCAAGTCCTCCGGGCGGTCAATATCACCCAGCATTTCTGTCTGTAACACATTCAGACCAAACTCCTGAGCGTTTTTTAGAGTCTGGTCGAAAACCTCTCCAGTCCCCCACGGAATGCCGTTCATTATTCCCGGGAGGGCTTTTGCCGCCGCCTGTTTTCTGATGCCAATGAGGTAGTATCCACCATCAGCGGCCGGCCCCAGTACCATATCGCTGTTTTCCAGTTTGAACAGGGCCAGGCGCAGCAGCTGATGTGTTATGGATGGACTGTCGGTCCCGATGATGAGGGCCTTTTGCATGCCACCTGAAAAGGTATTTTCAAATGCCCTTCCCATCCGCTCTCCGAGGTCACCATTTCCCTGGGGGATGAGATCAATGTCTTCACCTAGCCAGTCCTTCATCAACTCCGGGTCACCGCCATCATAGTAAATCTGTATATGCAGCCCGGGAAGATCAACCTGCCTGGCGGTGTTTATTGTGAGTTCTGCCATCCGGCGGTGGAGATCGCTGGCGCCCTCCTCTCCCAGGGCAGGAACAAGACGAGTCTTAACCTTCCCCGGCTCCGGATATCGGGTAAAAATTATGAGGCTTGATTGCACGTCAGGCTAAGCCGCCCCTCTGGAACCTGAGGATACGGTCAAAGATCCCCTTGATCGTGGGGGTCAGCCTGGTCCGGCTGTAGGCATCGGCAGCCCTTTTTATGGCTTCAGCCTGGGTAGGATATGGGTGTATGACCCCTGAGATCCCTCCCAGACCCAGTTTCGCCTGCATCGCCACGGAGATCTCGCTTATCATCTCCCCTGCATGTCGGGCAACAATCGTAGCACCCAGTATCTTGTCGGTACCTTTTTTCAGGTGGATCCTTACCATCCCTTCCTTCTCGCCATCAGCTATTGCCCTATCTACATCGCCCAGGGGTACGGTGATCGTATGGACCTCTATGCCCTTTTTCTTTGCATCCTCCTCGTACATCCCCACATGGGCGATCTCGGGATCTGTAAACGTGCACCATGGGATATTCAGAGCGCTGGCTTTTTTCCTGCCCCAGAAGAGAGCGTTCTGAATAACTATCCTGGCTGCAGCGTCGGCCATGTGTGTGAACTTGTACTTAAGGCAGATATCGCCGGCCGCATATATTCTGGGATTGGTGGTCCTTAACCTGTCGTCAACTATGACACCCGCCCTTGGATCGTACTGAACTCCAGCCGCCTCGAGGCCCATTCCGTCAACATTGGGCACCCTGCCTACTCCGATGAGTATCTCATCTACCGGAAGTACTTTCTTCTCGCTTCCGCACTCCAGATGGAGCAGCTTTTCATTCCCTGTTTTTTCAACTTTCTTTATGTTACAGCTCAGGACAAGCTGGACCCCGTCTTTTTCGAAGGCCTTCTCTATGATCCTGGCTGCGTCCCGGTCCTCCCTGGGAAGAATCTGCGGCCCAACCTCTAAAATGTACACCTCGCTTCCCAATCTCCTGAAGGCCTGCGCCAACTCGCACCCCAAGGGGCCGGCTCCTATTACAGCCAGGCGGCCTGGCCTTTGGGTAAGGGAAAAGACCGTTTCGTTTGTCAGGAAGCCGGCTTCGGCCAGACCCTCCACCGGCAGTTCGAATGCCCTTGCACCAGTGGCTATAACAGCCTTTTTAAAGTTCAGGACTTTTCCATCCACTTCAGCACTATTCGGACCGGTGAACCTCCCCTCTCCGATGAACAAATCCACTCCCAGTTCATCCCTGTATCGCTTTGCCGAGTCATTAGTGCTTATCTCGGCCCTCAGTCTTCGCAAGCGCTCCATGACTGCGCCAAAATCTACTTCAACGCCATCCGGCACACTGATACCGAAGTCTCCTGCGTCCCTGACATCGGCCGCTGCCCTGGAGGACCGGATGAGGCATTTGGAAGGCACGCATCCCACGTTTAAGCAGTCTCCGCCCATGAGATGCCTCTCGACAAGGGCAACTTTAGCGCCGACTCCGGCGGCTCCAGCTGCCGTAACCAGACCAGCCGTCCCTGCGCCAATCACAACCAGATTATATCGCTTTGCCGGCTCGGGATTTATCCATTCAGCAGGATGCACGTTGGAAATCAGAGTCTGATTATGCTCATCGTCGGGGATCAACTTTAACGTTTCACTCATTTCAGGACTCCTTAACGACAATTTTCTGTTCAACGGTTTCGGGTTTGTCTTCCTTGAGTCTTTTTCTGGCGAGCCTTGTAAGAAGGATGATTATTGCCAGGATCATGGCAACAATTACGACCAGTATCCACGGAACTCTGCCCTGGGCTAACGCTTCAAGAATAGCCGCCGACCCAACTACGTATAGTACTGTACCAGGAAGCATACAAACAGCAGACCACATCACGTATGTCCGGAAATGCACCTTGGTCAGGCCGAATCCGTAGTTGAGGAGGTTGAAGGGAAATATGGGCACGAGCCTTGTGATAGCGACTATTATGTCTCCGTGCCTTTCCGTGAGGTCGTCAAGTTTTCGGAATTTCTCATTATCCGCAAGCCACCCTTCAATGGCCTTTCTCGCAAAGTAGCGGGAAACCAGAAAGGCAAGGCTGGCTCCCAGCGTAGCCCCAACGATGACAACGCCTACTCCCAGGAAGGGCCCGAAGAGGGCCGCTGCGATCACTGAGAATACCGAACCCGGAAGAGCCGCGACGGTAGCAGCGGCATATATGAGAATGAAAGCTATTGTTCCCAGGGGGCCGAGGGAGTTTATCCAGCCGCGAAGCTGACCCAGCTTTTCTTCGACGTCAAAGACCTGGGACAGGATTATGAGTGCAACAATAACTGCCAGCAGAGCTATCGGCCGCCAGAGTCCATGTTTTTTTCCACCTCTGCCGGATTCCGTGGCCAAATAAACACTCCTTAAGCCCAGCTATTAACGGCCATAGTATGAACAGAAATAAGGCTGTTCGTCAGGCTTCCGAATCCACGAGTGCCCCACCGCAGGAAGAACCCGATACCGCTGTGCACCCGAAGCAGTGGCTCCCGGTCACTATCCTTCTGTCCGAGAGGATTGATGCGTCAAATCTGTTGATGTGGTCGGGGGCACCGTGATCAACCGAGAACCCCAAGGCAAGGTTGAAATCGCAATCGTAGATGGTACCGTCCCACCCGAAGCTGATCTGATAGCGGCACATAAGGCCGTCAACGGTTGTGGGATTGAAGGAGTTCCGGAGCAGTTCCATGTAATCCTTTTCTTTGTTACGGATCCTGAGATCTTCCTTGAAACGGCCGATGGGCATATTCGTGATAGTCAGGAGGTTGGTAAAGCGCAGGTTGAAACGGGACATGAGTTCTTTACGATAGGCTATTTCCAGGGTTGACTGGTCACCCGGCAGAAATGGACCTCCAGGATTGTACACCAGGTTCAGTACCAGGTCAGGCTCTATCCCGTACCCAATCCCGTTCAGTGCCTTTATAGCTTCGACGCTTTTTTCATAAACCTGCTCACCCCTCTGGGCTCTGACGTTTTCTTCCAGGTAGCACGGCAGGGAGCCTACAAGCTGTATGTCATTATCACGGTAATAATCTGGAAGGCCTTCCATTCCCGGTTCGGTTATTACGGTGAGGTTTGTTCTGACTTGAACCGGAAAACCCCTTTCTCTGAGGACACCTACAAATCGTTTGAAATCAGGGTTCAGTTCCGGGGCTCCACCTGTCAGGTCCACAAGCCCGGGCCTTACGGTTTCAGCGGCGGAAAGTATCATTTCCATGACCCGCCACTCCATTACCTCAGTCCTTACGGGAGAGCAGTTCAGGTGGCAGTGCTGGCACGCCTGGTTACAAACAAGACCGAGGTTAACCTGAAAGTACTGTATTGTGTTGGCATATAATCCTTCTTTTGAAGAATCGACCATTTTCCTTTCAAAATCGTTCATCATCGCTCCTGAATATTGATTTGGGCGCGCCCCAATGGGCGCGTTGATGACTTTCTGCAAAGTAGCTATATTAGAGTATAAGCTATGACCTGATAGAATCAAGCTGTGCTGCTATGAAATCTATAGCTGAGATATAACATTTTTATCACGGTCACCCACAAGTTTATGTGTAAATTGCCTTGAGTAAAACCGCTGCTATACTTTATTTTAGTTGGGGTTTAACCTGAACAGTCAAATGAGAAGGATCTTACGTCTGTCCCTTCCATACTGAGGACTACTGAAATGAGAGTTGCCGTAGCATCAGATCACGCGGGTTTTTCCATGAAAGATGACCTGGTCGATTTCATCAGGACCCTGGGCCATCAGGTCCTGGACATGGGAACCGACAGCCTGGAGCCTGTGGATTATCCTGATTTTGCCGAAGCTGTTGGCCTGGCAATTTCCGGGGGAGAGGCCGATCGGGGCATATTGGTATGCGGTAGCGGTGTCGGTGTTTCGGTAGCGGCAAACAAGATACCGGGTATCAGGGCAGGACTTTGTCACGACACTTATTCTGCACATCAGGGAGTTGAGCACGATGACATGAATGTCCTTGTCATGGGGGCAAGGGTTATTGGACAGGAGCTTTCAAGGGAGCTGGTGCAGACCTTCATGGCAGCACAGTTTACCTCCGAAGACCGCCATCTAAGACGCCTGAAAAAGGTTGAGGCCATGGATGCGAGGTATCGGGGATCCAGGAAAGAGGGAGATTGATACGTATCGGGGTAACGGCGTATGGGAGTGTGGGGGTATGGGGGTAATAAATCACCGTCATTGCGAGGAATGACGCAGTTAGCGGAATGACGCGGCAATCTTGTGACTCATTACTTGGAACTTGGAACGTGGAACTCCACGCCTAAGCGTGGCCGGGAAGGGGATAATATTGCATCTGTTACAGGAGACAAGAGCCTTTAACGCAGAGGGCCGCCAGTCTTCGTTACGCCAATGCGTAACTTCGCCTTGGCAAGCAGCTTGTCACGTCGTAGTTCGAAGAACGAAGACGGAGGGGCCGCAGAGAAAATTTTTCTTTGTAATTACTAGAAACCAGAAATACAGCCGTAGGCTGAAGGGTGTTGCGAAGCCGAAGGGGCTATTTACCGGAACCCGATCATAAAATATTGGCTACAAACCAATTAGGAGATGAGTCGAAATGGGAAGAATCAAAAGAACTGCAGAGCTGGGGCAATCAATATGGTTGGATTATATTCGGAGATTCTTCATCACTTCCGGTGACCTGCAGGCACTTGTTGACAGGGGCCTGGGGGGCGTTACATCCAACCCTACGATCTTCGAAAAAGCTATAACCGGCAGTTCCGATTATGACGAAGACCTCGTCCGATTCATGGTTGAGGGCAAATCGGACGAGGAGATCTACGACGAACTCACCCGAACAGATATTGCGATGGCGGCAGATATTTTAAGCACTGTTTACAGAAGGACCCACGGCACAGACGGGTTTGTGAGCCTTGAAGTCAATCCACTGTTTGCCAGGGACACAGCAAGCACGATCGATGAGGCCAGGCGTCTTTTCCAGGCCCTGGATCGTCCAAATATCATGATCAAGATCCCGGCGACTCCTGAAGGTATCCCGGCTATCGAAGCTCTCATCGGCGAGGGCATAAACGTCAATGTCACACTGCTGTTCTCCATCAGCCAGTACGAGGCGGTCGCCAGAGCATACATCAATGGACTGAAGAAAATGGCCGAGGGAAGGGCGGACCTGAGGATGATCGCCTCGGTGGCGTCGTTCTTCGTGAGCAGGGTCGACACGGCTGTGGATACCGAACTTGACAAGCTGGGCAAAAAAGATATGCAGGGTAAAGCAGCCATTGCCAATGCCGGTGTTGCATACGGCCTTTTCAGAGAGATATTCTCGGGACCCGAGTGGGAAGAACTGGCCGACAGGGGCGCAAGAGTGCAAAGACCCCTATGGGCAAGCACCGGAACCAAGAACCCCGCCTATTCCGATACTCTTTACGTTGACACTCTGATCGCTCCAGACACTGTCAATACATTGCCACCGTCTACCCTCCACGCCTTCGAAGAGCACGGTAAAGCTGCATTGTCCCTGGAAAAAGACATCGATGAAGCCCGATCGTTCCTGGAAGCCCTCAGCAAAACAGGTGTGGACCTCGACAGAATAACAAGTGATCTTCTAGAAGACGGCATCGGTAAATTCGTTGATTCCTTTCAGTCCCTCATGTCCGGGATCACGAAAAAAAGAGAGCTCCTTTCAGGAGGCAGGAAGAAATACGTTTCAAGCCTGGGTGAGCACGAGCCGGATGTCCATGAAACACTGGTCAGCTTGAAGGAAAACAGGATAATGACCAGGATCTGGGACCACGACCACACCGTGTGGAAACCGGAACCTGAAGAGATAACCAACCGTCTGGGGTGGCTCAACAGCCCCGAGAACATGACGGGCGTAGTATCGCAGATCATCAAGTTCACCGATGATGTAAGGGAAGCAGGTTTTAACCAGGCCGTTCTTCTGGGAATGGGGGGATCAAGCCTGGCACCGGACCTGTTTGCAAGGGTTTTTGGCACAGCAGACGGCTACCTGCAGCTTCACATCCTTGACAGCACCGATCCTGACGCTGTCAGGGAACTGACGGAGGCTGTGGATCCCGCCAAAACCCTGTTCATTGTTTCCACGAAATCGGGAACAACCACAGAGACCCTTTCCTTTTTCAAGCACTTTTTCAATATTACCTCAGAGGCCGTCGGAAGCTCAAAAGCCGGTGGTCACTTCATAGCGATCACCGATCCGAAAAGCTCCCTTGTGGATCTTGCCGAAAAGCATTCTTTCAGGGAGGCATTTCTAAACGATCCCGATATAGGGGGTCGCTATTCGGCTCTCTCATATTTCGGTCTGGTGCCTGCAGCACTCGCCGGAGTTGATATAGCAGAACTTCTCGACCGTGCCTCGACCGCTGCATATAACTGCGAGCCGGAAAACTGCCCGGTAAAAGGCGATAACTCGGGCGCACAGCTTGGCGCCGCCATGGGAACCCTGGCACTTGCGGGCCGGGACAAACTCACTCTTGTTACTTCGCTCCCCATAGAGCCTTTTGGAGCATGGGCCGAGCAGCTCCTTGCCGAGAGTACGGGAAAGGAGGGCAAGGGGATATTGCCCGTGGATGCAGAGACCCTTGGGACGCCTGAAAAATATGGTTCAGACCGTCTGTTCGTATATCTGCGGCTGGCAGGTGACAGCACATATGACGATGCGGTGGAAAACCTGAAGGACAGTGGACATCCCGTGATCCAGATCAACCTCGACGACCTGTACGACCTCGGCGGTGAGTTCTTCCGCTGGGAAATGGCAACTGCCGTCGCAGGCCACATACTGGGGATAAATCCCTTCGACCAGCCCAATGTGGAATCGGCCAAAAATCAGACGCGCCAGATGCTGGGTGCCTTCGCAAAAGATGGTACTCTTCCTGCCAGAGAACCCTCCCTGGAGGAGGACGGGATAGCGGTCTATACGGAGCTTCCGGCCGGGTCACTTGCCGAGACAATCGCTGGATTTCTTGAGCAGGCGGCTTCCGGAGACTATGTTGCCCTGCAGGCCTACATCAAGCCATCCGAAGACACATGGGCCGAGCTTCAGGAACTTCGTTTAAAGATACGCAACATCTCAGGTATTGCCACAACTGCTGGCTACGGTCCCAGGTTCCTCCACTCAACGGGCCAACTGCACAAAGGAGACGGCGGGAGGGGGCTGTTCATCCAGATCACTTCACAGGGAGCATCTGATCTCCCAATACCGGACGAAGCCGGCAGTGAAGACTCTTCCATATCCTTCGGAGTACTTAAAACAGCACAGGCAATGGGCGATGGGCAGGCCCTGGCAGATTCGGGACGCAGGGTCATTCGGTTCGAATTGGGCAGCGATGTGGCAGGCGGCATCCGCAAATTGGGAAGATTAGTTAAATGAGTCTCCAATACTGGTACATGCTGCCTGTATCTATTCTAGTCGCCACCACTGCAATGGCGTCAGGAGTTGGCGGAGCAACATTTTTCTCACCCATTTTCATTCTTTTTCTCGGCCTCCCTCCGGATGTTGCCATAGGCACCGCTCTTATCACTGAAGTTTTCGGTTTCGCCAGCGGTATATACGCCTATGCCACAAAAAAGCTCATAGACTACAAACTCGGAATTACACTCCTCGTTGCAACCATACCCATGGCCATTGTCGGGTCAGTTGCCTCGGCATATATTCCATCCCAGATCCTGAAGATCATCCTCGGTGTGGGTCTTTTTGCGGTAGCCTTGAGCTTTCTGCGATCGCCTGAAGTCGAGGATGTGAGCAGGATGGATAACGCAATAGATGGAGAAAGCGGCGGCGACAGAGAAGAAACTGTAATTAAAACAGCAGAGGGAGAGATGATACGTTACAAAGTATGTAACCGCTACGAGGGAATGACGATAGCCGGTATTGGAGGCCTCTTCGTGGGGCTGATCTCCACCGGGCTCGGGGAGCTTGACGGATATTTTCTCCTTCAGCGATGCCGTGTTCCCAGCAAGGTCTCCGTTGCAACAAGTGTATTTGTCGTTGCCTTTACGGCACTATCTGCCTCCGCAGGCCATTTCACCAGATTTCTCAGTGTCGGGGGATCCGTTCTTGAGACAGTATTTTCAATAGTGATCTTTACTGTTCCCGGCGTTATTATCGGAGCGCAGTTAGGTTCGCTGGTGGCAACAAGGATCTCCCAGAAGACCATGGAGAGGTCCCTTGGCTTTCTGTTCATACTGGTGGCTGTCTTAACCCTCGGAGAAGCCTTGCTGTAGACACTACTTTATTTAGCAGTATCGATCTGGCTTCTTACAAAATTGTCGATCAACTCCGCGTCCTTCTTATCCACTTCCTCAAACTGAACTCCCATCCCGGGGGGCGAAGCTCCATGTCCGGCCGGGCTTTTCCACACAACCGTCCCCTTTATATTAAAAATATCTGTGAAGGCGGGCAGGCTGAACCTGAGGTGGATCTTTGTTCCAACATCCAGTGGAGAGAATGTTTCGATGAACAGGCCGCCACGGCTTACATTGAGCATATAATCCGAGACGAAATCAGATCCGTAGCTATAGAACACTTCAATGCGAACAGGAGCTCTGGGATGCAGCCTCCTGCCTGGTTCGGAAGGGTTCTTCCCGTCAGTAGTCATTTGGATTGTGTGCCTCCCCTCGCTTGCACCCACGGATTAACAGAGAAAATATCATCACTTCCCGAATCGTTCAAGGTTAATATTGCCGGTCCTAGCATTTCTGTTCATTTACCGAACGCCCAATTATCTATCCTGAAGCAGGCTCATATCTCCTTATATGCTATTATTAAATGAGAAAATATCAACAACACCAACAGAAAGTGTGGGGTCAGTTCTCGTATTTCAATCTTTTTGAGAACCGACCAATAACACTCGGAAAAAAGATTGAAATACGAGAACTGACCCCACCCAACTTACGTGAAGACTTCTCTTGTATGAGGTACTGAATTTACATGCTTTTGGCCGGCGATATTGGGGGTACAAAAACCATCCTTGCTCTTTTTTCACCCGATTCGGGAACATTGGATCCGTTGGAGGAAGCCTCATACATCAGTTCCGAATACAGAAGCCTTGAAGAAATGGTAGCTAAATTTATCGGATCCGTTAATTACAGTATCAACCGTGCAAGCATCGGGATAGCGGGTCCGGTAAGCCAGGGTAGGGTAGCAACCACCAATCTGCCATGGGACGTTACCGAATCCGGCCTGGCGCGCACTCTGAATATCCCTGAAGTAACACTTATCAATGACCTGAAAGCGATCGCACATGCGGTTGTGCACCTTGAATCTTCGGATCTGCACACATTAAACATCGGTGAGGGAAAAGATCGCGAATCCCTTGCCGTAATAGCACCCGGGACAGGTCTGGGCGAGGCTTTCCTCACCTGGAGTAATGGCAAGTATCACGCCCATCCTTCAGAGGGGGGCCATACGGATTTTGCCCCCACAACACCGGAAGAGAGTGAACTGCTGGGATATCTGCAGGAGAGATCCGATCATGTGAGTGTGGAGTCGGTCTGTTCAGGCAGGGGAATCCCAAATATATACAGTTTCCTCAAAGATACCGGCAGCTATGATGAGTCGGACTGGATGAAAGACCACCTGGCCAACGTAACTGACCCCACTCCGGTAATTATTAATGCTGCAACAGACAAGGACAGGCAGTGCCTGCTGTGCAAGGCAACGCTGGAGATGTTCGTGTCGATCCTGGGATCGGAAGCCGGCAATCTGGCCCTGAAGGTAATGGCTACCGGGGGCGTTTTCCTAGGCGGGGGTATCCCCCCCAGGATCGTCCCTGCCCTCGAGGGGGGCAGTTTCATGAAGGCCTTCACGCGGAAGGGGCACATGCAGACAATTATAAAGAAGACCCCGGTTTACGTGATCCTGAATCCGAGAACTGCACTGATAGGAGCAGCGTGCTATGGGTTTGGATTGGATAAGTGTTAGTTCCGGGTTCCGAGTTATTCAACTGATTTTGCATTACTCGAAACCAGAAACCAGAAACCAGAAACTGGAACAAGGAGATCACCATGTCAAAAGCAATATGGAACGGAAAGGTTCTTGCCGAAAGCGACGATACAATTGAGGTGGAGGGCAACCAGTACTTCCCCCCCGATTCCGTGAACCGGGAGTATTTCAGGGAAAGCGATACCCATACCACTTGTCCCTGGAAGGGCGAGGGCAGTTATTACCACATCGACATAGAAGGAGAGGTAAACAAGGACGCGGCCTGGTACTACCCGGAGCCCAAGGACGCGGCCTCCCATATCACGAACTACGTGGCGTTCTGGAAGGGTGTCGTTGTCGAATAGTAATAACCGAGTTTCAGGTTTAAAGTTTCAAGTTCCAAGGTACTGCTTAAGATATACCGTTACTTGAAACCTGAAACATAAAACTTGAAACCGGATGAATAGCATCTGACTAACTCATCTTAAAACCAAGTACGTGCTCAATTGGGGAGAAGAATATGGGTAAAACCGAGAGATATGATGCTGTGATAATTGGTAGCGGTCAGGCCGGCAATCCTCTGGCGGTCAAATATGCCGTGTCCGGCTTCAGGGTAGCTCTTGTGGAGAGGGAGTACATAGGGGGTTCCTGCGTAAATGTAGGTTGCTCTCCCACAAAGACCATGGAGGCCAGCGGTAGAGTGGCCTACCTTGCACGGCGCGCATCGGATTACGGGGTCCAGACAGGGCCGGTGTCTGTGGATCTTGCAAAGGTAAGAGAGCGCAAACGCCACATCGTGACCAGCTTCAGTGAAGGTGACAGGCGTCGCATGGAAAAGATAGATGGGCTCGACCTGATCATGGGTGAGGCCAGCTTCACAGGGCCGAAGGAGATAGAAGTTGCCCTCAATGAGGGTGGTTCAAGAAAATTATTCGGTGAGAAGATCTTCATTGATACTGGAACACGATCTGTCCGTCCCGACATAAAAGGCCTGGCTAAATGCGCCGTGCTGAATAATGCGACAATCATGGAGCTCGACGCTGTCCCCGACCATCTCATGGTTCTGGGAGGCGGGTACATAGGGATGGAATTCGGACGGATGTTCAGACGCTTCGGTTCGGAAGTCACCATAATTCAGCGGGCCGAGCAGGTCCTTACAATGGAAGATCCTGATATCGCAGAGGAAATTCACAAGATCTTTACTGACGACGGTATCAGGATACTCCTCGATGCTGACACAAAAACTGCGTCCCAGGATGGAAACGGGATAATTCACCTTACAATATCAATGCCCGACGGTGAGGAGATTATCTCAGGCTCCCATTTGCTGCTGGCAGCCGGCAGAGTTCCAAATACCGACGTCCTGAATCTGGAATCAGCAGGAGTGAAAACGGACGAGCGGGGGTTTATAATCGTAGACGACAAACTGAGAACGACCGTTGAGGACATCTACGCCCTGGGGGATGTTAAAGGGGGACCCGCTTTTACCCACATCGCTTACGACGACTACCGAATAGTCAAAACAAACCTCTTCGAAGATGGGGATATGACCATAAAGGAAAGACAACTGCCGTACGTGGTCTACATAGATCCCCAACTGGGAAGGATCGGTCTCACGGAAACAGAGGCAAACAGGAAGGGTCTGAAATTCAAAACCGTAAAGATGCCCATGTCCCATGTAGCGAGAGCACTGGAAATGGACGAGAGCCGGGGCTTTTTGAAGGCCCTGGTGGATACTGATACAGGCATAGTCATCGGATTCGCAGTACTCGGTATCGAGGGAGGAGAGCTGATGGCGGTGGTCCAGATGGCTATGATGGGAGGGCTTACCTACAGGGATCTTAAAAATAGCATATTCGCCCATCCAAGCCTGGCCGAATCCCTGAACAATCTATTTGGCCTGGTGGATCGCTAAATAACAGTCCCAGGACCCACGACCCAGGACCCAGGTTAATGATTTAAGCTATTGGGGTCGGAATTCAGAATAGATATAATTAGCGCTTAATTAATTGTAAGTATTCTGACTACTGAATACTGTATTCTGACTCCTGTCTATGGTCTAAATATCTCACTGAAAAACACCTTCATCGCCTCCCAGGACCTCTTGTCCGCCTTCTCATTGTAGGCAGCGCCCCTGGAGTTATCGTTCCCGGCAGCGGGATTTGTAAAAGCGTGAACCGCTCCGCCGTAGGAGACGAACTGCCAGTCCACACCCGCGTCTCTCATCTCCTGCTGAAAGGCCGCGACCTGTGCAGGGGGCACCGAGGGATCATCCGCACCGTGAAGGACCAGTATCTTGCCTTTGATGTTTTTCGCATCTTTCGGGTCAGGAGTATCCAGATTCCCGTGAAAACTGATTGCGCCTGCCAGCGGAGCGCCGCCCCTTGCCAGCTCCAGGGTGACGCCGCCGCCGAAGCAGTATCCCAAAGCCGCTACCAGTTTAGGACTGGTCATCTTGTTTGCCAGCAGCACGTCCAGAGCGGCCCTTGCCCTGTTCCTCATCAGCTTCCGGTCAGATCTGTATTTTGTGGCCTGTTCTCGGGCTTCACCTCTGTTTTTGGGCCTGATACCCTTGCCGTAGATATCGGCTGAAAAGGCAATGTACCCCATCTCCGCTAGCTTGCGGGACACGTCCCTGTTGAATTCGCCTTCACCCATCCAGTCGTGCACAACGAGGATACCGGGCCTTTTGCCCTTAACCTGAGTGTTGTAAGCAAGATAACCCACTAGCGTCGTATCGCCATGTTTATACTCAACAAGTTGTGTCTTGATCGCCCCGTGGGCACTTACTGCTGTAAATGCAAGCACCATGACTGGTGAAATTAATTTGATTATCTCCTTCATGACATCACCTCTTTTTCATTTTCAGTTATAATCTAAAACTATACCCGTTCCATTCCATTAACTTTAAGTATATCACCGGAAAACAGACAGGTTCGATACGACACAATGAATAATACTATCCATATATACGAGGACCTCACCGCCGGAACTCTGATCAGGAGATACAAACGGTTTCTGGCTGACGTTAAAACAGTGGGAGGTGAAACGGTTACCGCCTTTTGCCCCAACACAGGAAGCATGAGATCGTGCAGTGAACCCGGCTCACTAGTCATGCTCTCAAGGCACGACAAGCCAGAACGCAAGACAAAATACACATTGGAGATGGTGAGATCCAGTGAAGCCTGGGTGGGCGTCAACACGCTACTAACAAATGATCTTGCCGCCCGCATAATTACAGATGGTCACCTTGACGATCCCTTCTGGAAGGATCTTGAGATCGTACGCAGGGAGGCAGTTCTTGAGGATTCAAGGTTTGACTTCCTTCTTACCCACAAGGGAAAGCCTGTCTACATGGAGGTTAAAAGCGTCACTCTAAGGCAGGGTGACAGAGCCCAATTTCCGGATTCGGTCACTGTGCGGGGCAAAAAGCACATGAATACTTTAGCGAAACTGGCAAAGCAGGGTATCGGAGCTGCCGTTCTGTTCCTTGTGCAGAGGTCAGACTGCACCAGTTTCTCCCCGGCCGATGATATTGACCCAGAGTACGCTGTCTCATTAACAGGGGCGTTGGACTCTGGAGTGCAGTCAGCGGCATGCATGTTAGATGTAAATCCGGAGAAGATCGAATTTATGGGATCGATCCCCATCAGCATCTGATATGAGAACTCAGAACACTCATATCGTAGCAATACATTACTGGTCGCTTTTGTTGGTCTTTGTTCTTGTCACGGGCACGCCCGGCTTTGCCGCAGCCGAAAAAAAGTACCGATCCTTTGCAAACCGCCCCGGCTTTGACGAATATTACAAGGATAGATGCGTACAGGAGGTGTCACAGCCTGGTGAGGAGGATCGGGAGCTTCTGACAAGGTTCAGGCCTCGTCTCATTCTGCCGCAGGGAGGAAATTACCCCATCGATTTTTACCGCGACTACCTGCCCTATACGGTCCTGAAACACTACCCCGACAGAGAGATCATAACCCGTAACGTTACCCCGGAAATCCTGGCCGCCAATGTAAACAACAGGGAGGTTTATCTTGATTTTCAGCGAAAGGAATACAAAAGAGCGGGACTTGAAAGAAAATTGGGAAAGGAGGACAAGGGCGTTTCCCTTGAGGAGAGAAAACCCGTCATATACGGTAAGGTTTACCGGGAGGACGTAACCTTCCCCACCGACGATGGCTTCTCAAGGCCATACAACCTGACCTTTCTCAAATACAATATCGTCTTTGCCACCAGCGGTCTGGCGGCAAAACTCCCG
>Ga0255052_10001408_pt1 | contig 18052 bp, 14 predicted proteins | sample JV7_2_21_MG_FD_188632 | JGI IMG/M metagenome (GOLD analysis project Ga0255052, IMG submission 188632) | Seawater microbial communities from Jervis Inlet, British Columbia, Canada - JV7_2_21 | ecosystem: Environmental > Aquatic > Marine > Inlet | place: Canada: British Columbia | collected...
ATATATCGTCACTTTCTATATCCGTTAAACCGAATGTGGCCTCGCGGACAATCTTGCGCATACTAAAGGTTCTAACCCTGTTCCATGGACACACGACATCACATAAACCGCATTGGTAGCATAACTTGAAGGCTTCGCCACCGTTGGCTTTTATGACATCTACGATCTCTTTATAGTCGGCTACGTTCTCCACGGTCTTTATTAATCCTCATTTACGGATGGTTAAAATAATTTACTCCTTCTTTGACAGCCGGGTAAGGGTATCAATGATTTTATCTAAACCATATTTGTCTGCCAGTGATTCCAATCCGACTTCCAACTCCACTTGCTCTTCCTCTTCATCGACTTCCTCTTCCCTTTCTTCTAAAATCAGGGCATCGGCTAAACACCACTTCACACACATGGGCTCATCTTCGCCTTCACACATATCGCATTTTAAAGGCAGGCCGGAATCGGGTTCTTTGAACTGGTCTCTGGATGGGCAGGAAGCCCGGCAGAAAGAACACTCGTCGTATTCCTTTCCGTCAATCGTGTATTTGTCTCTGCCGGCACATTCGGCCGGAGCATAATCACCTGCGTATACAGGAACATATATGTCTTTATAAGGTTCGCGAATAACCCGAATGCGCGCCCTGGCTGGATTATTGCTGCTGTATTTCGGCTCAGCATGAGAGGCGGAGCAGATGACCTCGCATGCCCGGCAACCATTGCATTTATCAACATCAATTCTGATTGTTTTAACTATTTTTTTCTTTTTCTCACCCTTCACGGTTGTACCCCCTTCGCTTTATTCCGCCTCTTTTTCCGGCGCGATCTCTTTGGAAGTATCACCTTCACCGTCCGTCAATATTTTTCTCTGTATAAAGTCTTCGCTCACGTAATCCAAGCCCAATTCAACCAACGACTCTTTCGTTGGGATACCCTCTTTATTCCACCCCTTGAGCTTGTAATACGAATCCAGGAGCTCAGCTTCAAGTTCGGGAAATCTTTTTTTCCAGTGGGTTTCGGGCGGCTTCTCATCTTTTCTTCTCAGACCGCGCCTTATGTTGATGGCTCTCACCAGCGTCCGGTACCTCTTGATGGCCTGCGTCAGTTTGTCTTCATCCATATCGATCCCGGCGCCGGCCGAGATAAATTTCGGAAAATTGTGGATATGATATGGCGGCTTCAAGTGAAATGATGATACACCGGCGCACATTCCGAGGGCATCATCAATGTAGTGCATCTGTTCCATCCAGTCGACAATATCGCAAACCATGGGAACCGTTGGGTAATAGGGCATCGAGTTTTCTCCGCGCGGTTCCCAGTCCAGGAAATATTGCTTAAACTTATCATCAGGAACCTGGAACCAGTCCTTTACGAATTTTTCTCGATGCTCCCTCTTGGGAAAAGGTCCCTGAGGGAACTGCCCTTCAATCTGGGTGATGTTAATCTTCTCGCCGGTGCAATACATCAGAAAATAGATCGGATTCAGCATGCCCAGTTTGAGCGGCAGCTGCTCATGTTTTTTAATATTGTTATGCGCATATTCTTCTGCGCCCTTACCGATCTCTTTGGCCGCCCAATAAGTGCCATTGGCCAAAACATCTCCTATCCCTTCGCGGTGGACAATTTTGTCAATTAACCAGTAAAACTTTTCCTCGTTGTCTGACGGCAGCCCCGGCAAGTCTTCGTCAGTTAAAATGCCGTTTTCATATAGTTCAAGGGCAAAGGCCATGACCTGGGGGGTTGAGTAGCCATCCATGCCATACTCCGTAGCACGCTGAGCGATTGTTAAACCGAATTTCAGGTTTGACATTGCCGCCATTGTGTACGTAAGTTTCGAGAAGCATTTCATCATGTACGTAGGAAGTCCAGGCAGGGTGATCGTTGCGCCGCATTTCATCGGGCAGTTATAGCAACTTATCAGCCGGGTCCGCGCCGAATCCAAAGTGTCGAACCATTCTTTTGCGATTTCCTCCGTCCAGTATTCTCTTCTGCGATGGCGCGCATTTCCCCAGGAAAAGTTTTCGGTATGCCACTTCTCATCATGGATTGCCATCTCTTGCGGTGACCCGAGCACGGATAAAATGGGGATGACCCCCGGAATTGGGTTATCTTCGCGCCATTTTATATACTCCAGCACTTCGTTGCATTGCTCAAAGTATTCGGCCGGTCGGGCGATATTGATGTCACCCGTTCCGCGCACAACAATCGCTTTTACTCTTTTGTCTCCCATAACGGCGCCGCCACCGCCCCGACTGGCACTGGACCTGCCCTGTTCGATGGAAGCATAATACACTCTGTTTTCACCGGCCAGGCCGATAGATACTACCTGGGCTTTGGGCTCATTTAGCTCCTGCCGGATGAGTTGTGCAGTTTCATTAGAGCCTTTACCCTGTAGATGAGAGGCATCCCGTATTTCTACTTTGTCGTTATTGATCCACAAATAAACCAGATTGGGAGATTTACCGCGCAGGATCACTTTGTCATAACCGGCATACTTCAATTCGGGTGCCCAAAACCCCCCCATCATTGAAAATGCCATTAACTTGGTTTGAGGAGAAATGGTAGTCACAATGGTGCGATTACAACCGGTAGCCGGTGTGCCGCATAAAAGACCGGCGCCGAATATGAGTAAATTCTCGGGAGAAAAAGGTTCAACTTCCGGGGGAACCCTGTCCCACAATATCTTGGCGTTAGTACCTAGACCCCCCAGATAAAGCTCAGTGTCTTTGGGGTCCGTTTGTACCCTCTCGATGTTTCCCCGGGTTAGATCAATTTCTAAATTAAATCCTGTCTCTGCGTACCTCATTTTTTTTCCTCTTCTATGTTACCTGAATCCGTTCTAGTCCAGGTCGAAACTGTTGGTCATGATCTGGCTTATAATTTTACTGACGATCCGCGTTGACCTGGAGATCAGTAGCGGCCATTTATAGCTATAAATAAGCTATAATTTAGCTACAAAGTAGTTATATGGAGTTCCACGAGCTTTGTCAAGAAAAAAATTCATCGGACAGGAGATGCGGAGTTCAAAGAGCGATGACGGACTTTTTCGGAGGCCGGGTTCATAATCCCTGGGTATCATATTGACGGATCAGCGCCAGTTCCACGGACCAAGGAGGGGGCATGAAGGTCAATTGAACAATCTGTTTGTTGAGCGCACACAGGCATCTGAGTGCGGTTTAATTTCCGCTGCGATGGCATTTAGCGTCGTAACATCGCACACTATCTCAATGATGTTTCAAGTGGCGATAAATGGGATAATCACCAAGGTAGGAAACCCTGTGATATCCCCACCGCGTCTTTTACCTTATTTTTTCCTCTTTGAACTCCAGACAGCCATCTTTATATGAAAACCTAATCACATATAGATGAAAATTGTCATCGCCGACGTTTTCATAAAACAAAAAAATATTATCATCCCTTGGCCTATTACTACTTGCTGTCGTACCACACATAAAATGGTCAAATCGGTAATTGTTATATAAATCGCAGGTGTTTTCGAGTCTCAAAAAGTGATCATGCCCACAAAAAACGTGTTCAATTTTATTTGAGTTCACAAAATCAATTAATCTGCGGGAATTCATAAAAATATCCATATCTGTCCCCAGGAGCGGATAATGGGTGAGCAGCAGCGGCAGATCGTACACCATTTCGCTCATTTTTTCCTCGATCGTACAGAGGATACTCTCTTCAACAAAGCCATGATCACTACGCACGAGATTGTTATCAATACAGATAAACAAAATTTTTTTTCTGTCAATCGTAAGAAGCTCCAAAAAGTTAACATCGGTAAAATTTTCTTTTAACTTTGTTATTTTTCGATCCAGAAAGAGATTCTTTTTTTTTGTACTCAGGTGGGCTGAGGGATAAAACACTTGTGAATTGTAAATGTACTCTTTGAAGAGTTCATGCCCAACGGTATTTCTTTTATCATGATTTCCAATTACAGCTACAAAACGTTCACAATTTATCTTATCAAAAAATTTTCGAGCTTCGACATATTCACATTCACGTCCATCGGTAGTCGTATCTCCCGTATCAATGACAACATCGGCAGGGTAGGAATTGATTTTTTCGATCAATACATCATCATCGCCATCCCAGTGGCGGGGGCCGAAATGAAGGTCGGACAGGTGCAAGATATTCACTTTTCCCTCCTCTTTAACCCAAATTTTTTTTTAAATGTGCCCAATTACATTTGTGTGTTTGATCCTATCCTTATATTTATCTCTCCGGGCGCTCGCCTTTTTCCAGATAGACCATGATCTGACTTAAGCTGAGCCCTTCCAGTCCCATCTTTTTAAGATTTCTTCCCGTTTTCCAACAATTTTTACCCATAATGGCACTCCCGATTTCCGCCAGACTGTCCATAATCGGTGTATCAACCCCTACTGCGTCGCCGATGCTGGCCCAAGCCACCAATCCGAATGGAATATCTTCGGTCACATATCTATTTTTCAGCGAATCTGGTCCTTTAACGGGAGTCAATCCGGCACTTCCGTTTAAGGACTCCCATAACGTCCCTCGGGGACCGTATCCGGATTCGACCATCATATCTACACCTGTGGGTAATTGGATATCCAAAGCTCTTCCAATTTTCAATCGTTCCCGGTCCAATGATTCAATCACTTTTACCACTGAAGGCGTCATCCCCTCTTCATACATGTAAAACTCACCGTGCGATCGTTCGATACGCCCGGCATTTAACAAACAACCAACCGGATGAAGAAGCGGGGTAAGATGACCGAGGCCGGTTTCAACCACCGAATTTTTGAGGTCAAATGGATAAAATTCTTTTAATTTTTCATATACAGCTTTCCCATTGTTTCCGGGGATGCTGGCCAGGCCACAAACGGACCGGATATGAAAGACTTTTACCTTTCCCGGACCAACAAGGCGGGTGGCAAAAGGAAGCCCGCCAGTCTCGGCGACCTTTGGTTCATTACGGTTACCGTTGGCTCGAAGAGCCTCTCGAAATTCAAGCGCGGAAAGAGTACCCGGCATGATCACCACGATCTGGTCTTTCGTGAGATATGGCGATAGAAGTTGCCCATAGACCGAAACCGTAAATCCGGGCAGCGGAAGAAAAACGACTTCCACATCCTCAATCGCTTGCCGAATGTCAGTGGTAACAAGGTTCAGTTTAGCAATGCCGTTTCCTGCAATGCCTGACATTTCGATTTCACTGGTTTCGAATACTTTTTGCATTTGAGCTGCAAATTGATCCACTTCAAACATATTGACGGTGTGGCCTTTTAGGGCCAGGTCAGCCGCTATGGTATGGGAGCCATTTCCTCCTCCCATTACCGCAACCTTCATTAAACCCATTGAATCCTCCTAGGGCATGCTGAATTTCTATAATTTTAATAATTCTACGATCTCGGAAACGAGTTTGGGTTTGCCAAAAACGGCACAATATACGGAGCCTACCCCTGGTTGTTCGGTTTGCCGAACACTCTGATATTTACCGCCGGCCTCCTCGATTAACAACTGGGTTGCGGCTATATCCCATATGCGAACATTCCACTCAACTGTGGCGTCAACTGCTCCGGTAATGGCGCAAGTGTGAATATAGCAGCAGAAATAAATTCGTATGTTTGGATGAACTTTTACAAGAGTATCGAATATCCGCCCCTCATCTCCGTATCTCGTGAAGTTTGACCGCGTGGCAGTTGCAACCCTTTCAGTTCCGTCAAAGATTTTGGTTTCAAAGTCATTTATAAATATTCGCTTGCCATCACAAAAGGTACCAAGGCCATGAGCAGCATAGCAGCATGAATTAAATGCGGGGTGGTCTATTACCCCAATAAGCGGTTGTCCTTTATAGTGAAGCCCAATAATTGTCCCATAGAGCGGCATTCCATAGGCAAGTTCGGAACTGCCGTCGATAGGATCGATAATCCACTGGAAATCCGCTTTGGGATTTGAGGTTCCCATCTCTTCCCCAATTACCCCGAAATCCGGGAAAGCTTCTGAAACCTTTTTCCTGAATACTTTTTCTGCTTCGATGTCAGCAGTGGTGACCAAACTTTTGTCAGGTTTAGAAGTGATCGTGAAACCTGATGTGATAACCGATTTTATAACCGACCTGGTTGCTTTTGCGAATTCCAGCGCTTTTGCGAGGTACAGCTGTCTTGCTTTCAGACTTATCTCTTCCCGTTTGTCTACGATCATTTTCCTGGCACTCCGATAATTGAGAGCACTAATTAACATCGGGCCGATGTTTTTCCACGATGGCACTGATTGTCCGTTCGACTTCTTCCGGCAGTTTTTGAGGCTTATGATCGTTAATAATGGCTTTTGCACCTTCCTTTAAAATAGAACAGATATCTCTGCTTCCCTCTTCTTCCCATGTTTCAAACCTTTTTCTATTAAAAGATCGAGGAAAGTAAAAAGTATTCATGTAATTGTCATAGGTATGGTCTTCCATTATAAAATTACCGCCAGGCCCAACATTGTCTATGACCTGCAAGGCCACCGATTCATCGTTAAAGTTCAGCGGCTGAAGCATGTACTTAATCCAACCGATAATTTCGTCTGAAAAGAGGACAGACTCAAATGAAGAAGTCATCCCACTCTCTAAGTAGCCACAGTCATGGATGATATTGCATCCATTCAGCGTTGAGTTGTAAATCGACAAGGCGTATTCAAATCCCGACTGGGCATCCAAAACCATGGCATCGCTTGAACCTGCTATACAAAAAAAAGGGAGTCTGTAAAAATGAGCCATATCTGCCAGCCCTGCATTCAATATGTTCAACTCCGGACTGCCGTAGCTAAAAATAGAAGTTTTCATATCCATAACAGTTGCGTCACCACCAAAAATAAATTTAGCACCGGGTTGCTTTTTCTGAAAGATAACCAGACCTGCCAACGACTCCGCGACGGTCTGAACCAGCGTACTTTCTATAGTAGCAGGAGACGTTCCTCCCATCATGGGACTGCCGATATAAATAAACGGGATTCCATATTCGCAGCAAACCAGCCCCTTGCTTACCCCCATTTCAGTATGAACTATCGGAGACACGGGTTCGGTATATAAAATCAAGGGTGGCGCATTTTTTATTTTATCGATACCGCCAATTGCAGCACCGGCCATCTCGATCATTGTTCGCATGTCGTTTCTGCCATAACCGGTTACAATAATCGGTTTCGTTGTATTTAGGAGCATCGCTTCACACTGGTGGACAAAATTACTACCTCTGGGAACGTCATTGGCGATGCCGAATGACATAACAAAATTAATATTCGGAAGTGCATCACAAAATCGAGCCAACCGGGCAACGTCATCCTTCATGCAAAGCCTCCGCTCTCCTGATTCGAGATCAATGGTGGTATTGCAATCCGAACCAGTTCCATAATAGCAATTACCCTCTTTCAACATCATTGCAACTTCACCATTGCGATTGAAGACTTCAATTTCTTTAGGCGAGGATTCAAGTGCTTCCATCACGAGCTTACGCGGAATTTTCACTCGATTCATATCGCGTATATCACAACCCGCATGCCCCAAAATGTCCAAAGCCTCTTCACACTCCACCTTGCAGCCAATGTTTTCCATTAAGTTAATGACGTAACCTTGAACTTGAAGAATCTGCTCATTTGAGAGCATCCGATTTTTTGAACCCTGTCGTTGATAAATATCCATTTCGTTTTCCTTATTTATTTTTTTATCCTAATTAAATAACCAAATTTGCCATTCACATAAATATTATGTTTGCTAAGTTTTTTTCGGACTATCTAACATCAAAATCAAAGATCAATACTTTTCTCCTTACCTATCAAGCCAGTTAAGAATCACCTTTCCGGACTGTCCTGAACGAACTATCTCAAAGGCTTTATGGTAATCTTTGTAGTGAAACCGGTGGGTGATCAAGGGTGTAATGTTCAACCCCGATTGGATCATGACAGTCATTTTGTACCACGTCTCATACATCTCGCGGCCGTAGATACCCTTAATGGTCAACCCGTTAAAGACAACCAGATTCCAATCGATCGGCGTATTCGGGGGCAGGATTCCCAATAAAGCGATTTTGGCGCCATGGCACATATTAACTAACATGGAGCGAAGCGCATCAGGATTACCGGACATTTCCATCCCCACATCAAATCCTTCTTTCATGCCAAGCTTTTTTTTAGCATCATCAATGGTTTCCCGGCGAACATCGAGAGTTATAGTGGCCCCCATCTTTTGAGCCAGCTCCAGGCGGTAGGGATTCACATCGGTTACCACCACATAACGTGCCCCGGCTTGCCTGGCGATGGCGGTGGTCATGCATCCGATGGGACCGGCGCCGGTAATCAGCACATCTTCACCCAGCACGTCAAAGGAAAGGGCTGAGTGGGTTGCATTGCCAAGGGGATCAAAGCAGGCCAAAATTTCCATGGGTATATCCGGATCACAGTACCAAACGTTGGTAACCGGGATGCTCAGATATTCGGCGAAGGCTCCGGATCGGTTGACCCCAACGCCACTGGTTCTCATGCACAGATGCCGGCGACCTGCCAGACAGTTGCGACAACGTCCACAGACAAGGTGCCCTTCACCGGAGACAATGTCCCCGGATTTAAAGTCATGAACGTTAGTCCCAATTTCAGCAACTGTGCCGACAAACTCGTGTCCTATATGCATCGGGACAGGAATCGTCTTTTGAGCCCAGTCGTCCCAGTTGTATATGTGAATATCGGTGCCACAAATGGCGGTTTTGTGAATTTTAATCAGGACATCGTTGATTCCAACCTCGGGAACCGGAACGTCTTCCAACCAGAGGCCAGGTTCAGGTCTGGCTTTTACCAGCGCTTTCATTGTAATATCTAACCTTTCTTATCTGGTGACAAATTAATTTATGTTATTACCTGCAATTCCCGACCCACTTTAGCAAATTTTTCCACTGCAAAACACAAATCATCTTCAGAGTGCGCAGCTGAGATCTGGACTCGGATCCGGGCTTCCTGAGGAGAAGCAATATACCGTTCAGATTTATACAGACCCGACCGGACGATTCCATCCAATTCTGTCTTTAATTCGTTGCCAATTTTTCCGTACATTAGGGACTCCTGTCGATATATCTATTTCTAAAATCAATTTTCAGGAAAAGTCGACCCACTTATTGATCGCTTCCAAATAAACATACGTTTCTGAAAATGTAATCCCGCCGACCTTGGTCATGTTTTCCATAAGAATTGATCTTAATTCTTCCCGAGAGTGAAAAAATACTTCTGCCAGAAGATCGTAGCGCCCGGTTGCATTTGTGACTGATTTAACACCTCTAAGGAGTGCAATTTTTTGCATTTTGCAATCGACATTTGAGTCCCGCCAACGGCGGGAGAAATAACTGATTTGCAAACTAAGAAGCTACTGTCGTTTCCATTATTTTTTCATAAAAGAGGTGTCAAGTAATTTTTTGTGCAAATTAGCGAAAATACAAATAATTTTTATTCTTGACACATAATTTGTTGATGAATAAAATCCTATAAAATGAAATTAATTAGATTAATTTCGAAAACATTCTTCTTGTGGGTATAGGGACGATCATATCTTGTCGCGGTGACCAAGAACGATTCAATCGTTCTCATCGGTTCTGGAATCTTACACCACGGCGCTCAGCTTGATTCGCAAAGCGATAAAGGTGCCCACGGCGGCAATATTCCGCAAGACATACATATTCAGCATTGCTTTGGTATTAATCGAGGAAGGAACCCTCTTCGATAGCAAACATCATGAGCCATTTTTTTTGCGATGATTTTTATAACAGACAAACCCGGAGGGAAAGGAGAATTTGCCCGCCATGGTGAGCTTGGATTGTTCCGATCACACTATCCTCTTCTACGCAATGCGGGTGACTCGTCCGAATCTTTCTACAAACCCAAAGATATGGAGATCAATTATGAAAGCATTATCAAAAAACTTGTTTAAGTTACTGGTTGTGGGTCTTTTTTGTGCCGCCCTGATGGTTGGCGGCGAGGTTCTGGCACTTGAAAGAGGGGGTACTCTTTCACTTTCTATCTCTTCATCCGTCAAAACACTCGATCCTCATAAAGTTGTCGGCGATGAATCCTACCATGCCACCTTCCACATCTTCAGCACACTGACCCGTATCGGGTCTGATCTAACCGCCAAGCCGGAATTGGCTGAATCGTGGGAGCATGCCGACAACGCCACGACCTGGACGTTCCATCTCAACAAGAAAGCAAAATTTCACAATGGGCGACCGGTAACGGCCGATGACGTCAAGTTCAGCCTTGACCGGGTGCTCGATCCCAAACAGTCTCCCCGGGGCTTTTCCAAAATCGGCCCCATAAAAGAGGTCATTGTCAAGGACAAACATACGGTTGTTATCAAGCTTAAGAAACCGTATCTGGATCTTCCGGTGGACTTGGGCAGCGTTTTCCCCCGCATCATTGCCAAAGAGAATCTCAATGACATCAACACCAAACCCATCGGTTCCGGGCCCTTTAAGCTCAAGAAATGGCAGATGGGCGGCGTCACCACATTGGTAAAAAATGAAAACTACTTTCTCATGGGCGAGGACGGTAAGCCCCTGCCATATGTCGATGAATTTCGAATCGTTCCCATCAAGGAAAATTCATCGCAACTTGCCGCGATTCAGAGCGGTTCGGTCGATATCATGTATCGTATGAGCTATGATTTGATTCCGACGGCTAAAAAAACTAAGAATGTCGTTGTGATCGGTGGGCCCACGCTGGGCTACCAGCCGCTGGTTTTAAACCTTGACCCTGTGATCGGCAAAGGGGAGGATGCTGAAAAGCAGAGAATTTTCCGCAACTCGAAAGTACGCCAGGCCTTTTCTTACATCATTAACAGAAAAGCAATGCTGAATATCGCTTTGGGGGGCCTGGGAACCATTGGCAACGACCAGCCGATTCCGGCTTTTCATGCTTATGCCAACAAAAACATAAAACCCAAGAAACAGGATATTACGCTTGCCAAAAAGCTTTTAGCCGAAGCCGGCGTCAAACCCGGAACCCACTTTAAACTATACACCAGCGCCGGCAGAGCGGGTATGTCCGAAATGGCCGTCGCTTTTCAGCAGATGGGGAAAAAGGCCGGTATCGTGATCGATGTTGAAATGATCGACATCTCCCGCTACTGGACCGATTACGAGTTTAAAGCGCCTTTCATCACTAGCAACTGGGGCGGCCGTGCGACTATTAATGCCTCCCTGAAACCGTATTATTATACGGGCGGCAGCTCCAACGAAGCCCATTACAGCAACCCGGCGCTTGACAAAATTTTGGACGAAGCGGAAAGCGAAAGCGATTTTGAAAAGAGAAAGGCCCTTTATGGACAGGTTCAGAGAATCGTCAGCGACTCCGCCGTCAACATCATTCCCTATTACAAAAACTTCTACTCGGCGGCAACCACGAAGGTTCAGGGACTGGAGGTACATCCGATAACCTATTTATACGTGGACCACGTCTGGAAGAAGAAATAGACTTTCCAATCGAACACGAGAAGAAGGGGGCCGTTGAGCGGGCTCGCTGAAAAACGCTCGCTCGCCTCCTCAACAAATACTATTCGCAAAGGCTTCGGGTCTTTCATCTTGACACTTGCTTGCGCGGGTCCCCTTCGTTTCTTTATTATGGTTTTTAGTACCCAATCCGCTTGCGGCGGAGAGCTTCATTTGTCGTTTTCAAACCCCAACGTTTAAAGCACTGCCGTGCTTTTGCCTTTGTCCGAAGCCGGACAACTTCAAGCAACCCGCTATACCGGTGGTCGTTGACTCAGATAGGACATACATTATGAAAGATTTTATTCCGTTCATTATAAAAAGACTTGGGGCCACCGCAATCCTGCTCGTGGTTATCTCAATGATCATCTTCGGTGTTTGCCAACTGATGCCGGGGGATGCCGTTGATATCATGTTAGGGGGTATTGCCCTGCAGTCTTTGGGAGAGACTACCATTGAGGAACTGCGCAAGGAGCTGGGACTGAACCTGCCCGTTTATCAACAGTACTTCAACTGGGCCGTCGGGGTGCTTCACGGCGATCTGGGCACGTCCTATGTTATGAAAGCGCCCATTGCGCCGCTTGTTATCAGTCGTCTGAAGACTTCCTTGTTGTTGGCGGTACCGGCTTCATTAATGATGATTGTGTTTGGCCTTTCACTGGGGATATTATCGGCCGTGAAAGAGAAAACATGGATAGACCAGGGAATTTCTTTTGTCAGTCTTTCCATGCTCTCCGTGCCGGCATTTCTCACCGGCACGTTATTTATCTACATCTTTTCGGTAAAATTGGGTTGGATTCCGGCGGCTTACAACGCCCTGGATATTGAGGGAATGAGTATGTTTAAAATGCTGGGATCCTATTTCGGCATTTTACTATTTCCCAGTTTGACCCTGGCGTTTGAGTCGATCGCTTATGTTAACCGCCAGACCCGGGCGTCAATGATCGAGGAGCTTAAGACAAACTATGTGCGCACGGCGGTATTAAAAGGTGTTCCTCAAAGAGACGTTGTATTGCATCATGCGCTACGCAATGGTCTTTTACCGGCCATTACAGTTATTGCTTTTAACGTCGGACAAATCATTGCCGGCACGGTCATCATTGAGGCGGTATTTTCTTATCCCGGCATCGGCAATTTAATGATCATGGCCATCAAATTTCGGGATGTGCCCCTGATACTGGCAACGATGATCGTTATTTCATCAGCGTATGTTTTGGCGAACCTTGTTGCCGACATTTTGTATACCCAATTGAATCCCAGAATCAAGTACGCGTAATGCACATTAAGAGGAATAGCCATGGCAAACAATTCTTCAAACCAATCCGGATTCAGGAAAATCATAACCGGCTTTCTTAAGAAAAATATCACTACGAATTTAATCATCGGCGGTGTGCTTTTATTAGGTTTTGTCTTTGTCGGCATATTTGCGCCCTATATTACGCCTCATGATGCCGAAGAAATGCATTATGAAAATTTAAAGGAGATGCCTTCGGGGCCATTTCTTCTGGGCACCGACCGTTTTGGGCGGGATATCTTAAGCCGGGTGATCCTGGGGACCCGAACCACGCTGCTCGTCGCGTCGACCAGTACGCTGCTGGCTCTGCTTTTAGGCATTATGTTCGGAGCGACGAGTGCCTTTTTCGGCGGGCGGGTCGATAATATCATGATGCGGATCAACGATATTTTCATGTCTTTCCCGACGCTGATTTTTGCCATGCTTGTGATCGGTGTTCTGGGTCCCAGCATGATAAACGGCGTGATCGCCATCGGCATCATCTATGCCCCCAGGGTGACGCGGGTTGTAAGGGCACAGGCATTGAATATCGTCAATCTGGAATACATCGACGCGGCCAAGGTCGGCGGAGAGTCGCCCTTTTATATCATTTTCAGGGAAATGCTGCCGAATATCTGGCCCACCATCATTGTGGAAGGGTCCATCCGCCTGGGTTACGCCATCCTTTTAACGGCCAGCCTGGGTTATATCGGTCTGGGGCCGCCGCCGCCGACGCCTGACTGGGGCCTGATGGCCTACAGCGAACGTGGCTATATGTTTGAAACCCCCTGGCCGGTGTTTGCCCCCTGCATCGCTATCGTTATCGCTGTGATCGGCGTCAATCTTTTCGGGGAAGGCCTTAAAGATATTTTGCTTGCTAAGGGATCCAGAAGAAAGGAGGCCAAGATATGACAGGTAACAATTCTGTAAGCTCAAACCCGGACGTTTCCAGGGGGCCTGCGGTGTTATCTGTTCGTGATGTGGATATTACCTACTACAGCGGAAAAGTAAAATTTCCGGCCATACGAAAAGCTTCATTTGAGATCGGGGCCGGTGAGGCCTTCGGCCTGGTGGGGGAATCCGGCAGCGGGAAAAGTACGGTGGCTTATGCCGTCATGCAATATCTTGCCAGCAACGGTGAAATTGCCGGCGGTGAAATTGCGTTCAGCGGGACCAACCTCATGAAGTTAAGCAGCACGGAATTGCTGGGTCTACGCGGTCTGAAAATTTCAATGGTGCCCCAGGATCCTCTCACGAGCCTCAATCCAAGCCACAGGGTCGGCGATCAGGTATCGGAAATACTGAAAATTCATTTTAAGCTCTCTTCCGGTGAAGCTCATAAGAAGGCGGTTGAGATGCTCGGTCAGGTCCACCTGCCCGCACCTGAACTGACCGCCCTCAAATACCCCCACCAAATCAGCGGTGGACAGCAGCAGCGGGTATTGATCGCCATGGCGTTTTGCACCAATCCTGAACTGCTGATTATGGATGAACCCACCACGGGCCTCGATGTGACCACCCAGGCGCGCATTCTTGATTTGATCCGTGAAATGAAAAAAAATCACAAAACAGCCATCTTCTACATTACCCATGACCTGGGGGTCGTAAAAAATTTATGTGACCGGGTGGCCATCATTTATGCCGGTGAAATTGTTGAAGAGGGTAATGTGGCCTCAATTTTCCTCAGCCCTGCCCACCCTTATACGCGTGGGCTCTTAAATTGTATACCCAAGACTTATACCCATAAGACTGAGAAAAGGCTGGATGCCATCGAAGGGTTTATTCCCAATCTGGCCGAATTGAAACCTTCCTGCATTTTTTCTCCGCGCTGTAAATTTGTCCAGGAACAATGTCGCCGGCAAGCACCTCCTTTCATAGAAATCGGACCGGAACGAAGGTCCAAGTGCTATTTCACTGAATTTAAAGAACAGGTCGTTGATGACAATTTTGAGGATCTGCGCGCCAGCAGCCCCAGTAAAAGAATCCTGGTAATGGTCGATCACCTCAAAAAGGTTTATCCAACCAAAAGAGGAGATCTCCGAGCGGTTGATGATACAAGTTTTGAATGTAAAAAGGGCGAAATTTTGGGTATGGTGGGCGAAAGCGGCTGCGGCAAAACAACCATGGCAAGGTGCATTGTGGGCCTTGAAGACTATAGCGCCGGTACAATAACATTCGATGATCAGGACATCGGGATGGTTCGTAAACGCAGCAAAGAAACGCGTCGCAAAATCCAGATGGTTTTTCAAAATCCCGAAGCCACCTTAAATCCCCAAAAGACCGTTGAAGAAATAATAACGCGACCGCTGGCTCTCTATAACGTGGTTCCCAAGGCCAAGCGGCGCCAAAGAGCCATTGAACTGCTTGAATCGGTCAATCTGACTGAACTCTATCTGTCGCGATATCCGCATGAGATTTCCGGCGGAGAGAAACAGCGGGTGGGTATTGCCAGGGCTTTTGCCACGGAACCGGAACTCATTATCCTTGATGAACCCATTTCGAGCCTGGATGTCTCCGTTCAGGCCGGAGTTCTTAATCTGCTGTTTGATCTTCAGAAAAAGCATCATATCGCCTATATATTTATCGGCCACAATTTAAGCGTTATACGGCATCTCTGCAATCGGGTCATGATTGTTTATATGGGCAGACTTTGTGAAATCGGGGGCCCGGATGAATTGTTTGAACCGCCTTATCATCCATATACGGAAGCACTGCTTTCCGCCATCCCGGTGGTGGAACCTGATATCGACCAGAGAGAAATTCGGCTGGAAGGGGCCATGCCCAACGCCATAGATCCCATGCCGGGTTGTGCCTTCCACACGCGTTGCCCGAGGAAAATTGGTGATATATGTGTTCAAAGTGCTCCGGCCGAGGTTGAAGTAAAACCGGGTCACAAGATCGCATGCCATATCCCGGTAGAGGAGCTTTCGGCCGTGGACCCCATGTTTAAGTTTGGGGTCAAATATGTTTTCTGATGCAGATTATGCTACCGCCTGATACGTCAATATCACAACTTTTTTGACGGTCTATTTTTCTTTAGCGTGTTGTTTCTCTCTTTCCTCGGTAACGCAATAGATCCCTTTCCCTTTCCTGGCCGGTTCAAAACATTGATTGTCGGAAATACAGGTAGCCTTCTGAAGATCCCCGGATTTCCAGCGGTTGATTAATCCCGGCTCCCGGATAAACGGCCGGGATAGGGAAATATAATCGGTCACTCCTTCGTCCACCAGTCGTTCGGCCATTTCAAAAGATCGATTGCCGCCGACAAGGATCAAGGGCACATCGATTTTCGATCGAAATGCTTTGGCGGCTTCCTGGAAATAGGCTTCTTTTTCTTTTTTATTGATTCCCACCCGGCTGGGACTCAGTTTAGGGTTGTTGAGCATACCGCCGCTGATTTCTATAGCGTCGATTCCGCCTTCTGCCATCATCTTCCCCACCTGAACCGAATCTTCAAGGCTTAATCCGCCGTCTATGAAATCCTGTGAATTCATCTTTATCAAAACCGGGTAATCGATACCTACCGCACCCTTGGCGGCCCGGAGGACCTCCCTATGGATTTTAGCCCGGCTGCTGATATTACCCCCATATTCATCGGTGCGCTTATTAAAAGCAGGTGAAAGGAACTGACTCAAAAGATACCCGTGTGCTGAATGAATCTGCACCCCGTCAAAGCCGGCCTCTTTTGCCCTTTCAGCGCCTCTGGCGAATGCTGCTACAATTTCTTTTATTTCGGCTACAGTCAGTTCCTGGCGCGGCCCTTTTGCAATCCCCTCAACATTTGAAGGCGCAAGAGATGTCTCCCCGGTCAATTTGGCGTTGGCAAAAAATCCGCCGTGGGCCAACTGCATGACAATTTTACCGCCCTTTTCGTGTACCGCCTCAGTCATTGTTTTTAGGCCGGGGATCAACTCATCTTTATACACCCCCAGCTGCCAGGGACCTGCCTGCCCGCGGGGATGAACATATGTGTGGCTGGAGATGATCAGGCCTACACCGCCTTCGGCCAGTTTGGCCATACAATCATTCAAGTTGGCCGTGACGGCACCATCATCAGCCGCCATTCCCTCCCAGGTGGCGGATCGTACGAATCGATTGGCCAGCTTCATTCCATTAATTTCCGTTGCTTCAAATAATTTTGACATTAAATTTACCTCTAATAGATTGTTTCGGTTAACTTGCAATGCTTGCCTTGAGGGCCGTAACCAGTTCCTTGGGATCCTTCGGCGGGACCGGAAAGTCGGGTTTCGCATCCATCCCGATCGCCTCTTCTGGACATCCGGTGGCGCAAACCGCACATCCGAAACACCGGTCCAAATCGACCACGGGGATGTCCGCATCTCCCATAACCAGCGCATCCGCCGGACAGCGACCGATGCACGTCTCGCAGGCCAGGCAAAGATCCGGATCAAACCGGGGTAGATAGCCTGAGCTGAAGAACAGCGCCGGTTTGGACTGCTTGAGAACACCCTTAATGATCTCGCAATGCCAGCGGTCGCAATTGCACATAAAGGCGATATCTTCGGTGGTGTTACGGGTCATATGAACCAGCCCCGCTTCCTCGGTCTGATCCAGTACTTCTCTGGCTCCCTGTTTGGTAAGTTTTCGCCCCCCCAGTCTTTCGATAAGATACTCCGCACTCTGTCCAAATAACATACACACCTCCATCGGCATATCATGCGTGTCCTCATCCAGCAACCGCGCCTCATGTCGGCAGAAACAAGTTCCCACACCGATGGTATCGTATTTGTCGATAAAGGTCGCCACCTGGTCATAGGTATGGATCGTATTGCCGGCCTTAATGGTTTTGTCAACGGTGATGACCCGCGTGGTGGGATATGTCATCGGGCGTTCGGTTTTTTTGGCTTTATAAGCTTCTTTATAATCATGGATAAGGCGGGCTATTTTTTTGTCTCTTTCGGTTACCCTGCCCGGCATGAATTGATATTCGAATATTCCGATCATAAAGGCTGCACCTTGATAGAAGCGCGTGCCTTGGTCCACGACTGTGGTACAAAGTCCCTTATCGGCCATCTGTTCCAGGATTTGTTCGATTTCCGTTTCATCCCTATCCATCTCTTTGGCAATGTCGGATGCGGTTGCCGGTTTACGCGGCAGGGCATTGTTCACTTCGGCCTCCTGCGGGGAAAAGAGTTCCTCCACCATGGCATAAAATTCCGGAATATCCATGCCCGGATATACGCCTCGGCGGCTTTTCATAACCTCTAACATCTGTTTGTAAACGTCTTGACTCATCTTGAATATCCTCCTGATTAAAAGTTTTGTAAATCTGTTGATATCACCGAAAAAAATTTGCCGGTTG
>Ga0255052_10001409_pt1 | contig 18039 bp, 13 predicted proteins | sample JV7_2_21_MG_FD_188632 | JGI IMG/M metagenome (GOLD analysis project Ga0255052, IMG submission 188632) | Seawater microbial communities from Jervis Inlet, British Columbia, Canada - JV7_2_21 | ecosystem: Environmental > Aquatic > Marine > Inlet | place: Canada: British Columbia | collected...
CGACGCCGTATTGATGATGTTAACGTTTCACGATCTTTATTACGCGGCCCCGCAGCAGGGCTGGCCGAAAATCCACAGTGGACGTCTACTCGCCGAAATTCACCAGAGCCTCAAAGCCGGCGGTATCGTCGGCATCGTCGATCACTTTGCGGAAGCCGGCACGCCGCGTGAAACGGGAAACACCTTGCACCGCATTGATCCACAGATCGTTATCGCGGAAATGGAAGCTGCCGGTTTCAGGCTCGACGCAAAAAGCAGCGTACTGCGAAACATGCACGATGACTACAGCAAGATCGTTTTCGACCCCGCGGTACGCGGCAAGACAGACCGATTTGTGCTGCGCTTCGTAAAATCGGAATAGCCGCACCGCGCACCCGATCTCTGATACGCGCGTCACACAAACGGGTGGGCAGACGGACAAGACACCCGAAATGCGACCTGGTCAGCCTCGCCGTTGCGCTGCGGTTGGTCTAATCGCAGACCCCCAGCCATGCCCGTGTTGACCAGATGTTCAAAGCTATTCGCATCGCTATCCTTCTGTTTATCCTGTTCATGGTTGCCATGGGCACCTGGCTGACGCAGGCGCGCAGCACGGACTGGAACAACAGTCTCTGGGTAAAGATCTACCCCATCAATGGTGACGGCAGTGCAGCCAGCACCCATTACATTTCAGGCCTGAGCGTCGACACGTTCGCGGGCATCGAGGAGTTCGTGTCGCAGGAAGCCGAACGCTACGGTCATCGCCTGGAGCGGCCAGTACGTATCGAGCTGGGCAACCCGCTACACGAGCAGCCGCCGTCGATTGACGACGCACAGAATGTAGTCGACGTGATGTTGTGGTCGCTGAAAATGCGCTGGTGGGTATCCAGCGTGACGGATGACCAGGACAGCATCGATCCTGACGTTCGCATGTTCGTCCGCTATCACAGCCCGGAGACCACGCTCTCACTGGAAAACTCCGTCGGCGTACAGAAAGGTATGTACGGCGTCGTAAATGCCTATGCCAGTCGCCAGCTGCGCGGCAGAAACAATGTCGTCATCGCCCATGAGTTTCTGCACACGCTCGGGGCAAGCGACAAATATGACCCGACCAGTGCGCAGCCGATTGCACCGGACGGTATTGCCGAGCCGGACCGTGCGCCGCTGTATCCGCAGAAAAAAGCCGAGATCATGGGCGGACGCATCGCGCTGGCAGCAGATGACGCCGTGGTGCCGAAAAGCCTTGCATATGTCGTCATGGGACCGCTAACTGCACAGGAAATCCGCCTGACGGATTGAGTGCGCCTCGTGCCGCTTCCTCTGCCGGCGCGGCTGGGCTACGCTCATCGCATGTCCACTGACGACTCCACATTACTGTCGTGCGACGGACTCCGCGTCAGCGTGCCCGGACGAATTCTCGTCGACGAACTCGAATTGACGCTCAATCGCGGCGAGTTCGTTGCCGTTCTCGGCCGTAACGGCACGGGCAAGACACTCTCGCTACTGACGCTTTCCGGCTTGCGCCGGCCTGACGCTGGTGACGTCCTGTTGGCTGGGCAAAGCATCGCGACGCTGCGTCGGCAACGGGTTGCCAGGCAATTGGCGCTGCTGCCGCAGGACACTGAAGACATATTTCCGGCAACCGTGCTGGACACCGCGCTCGTAGGCCGACATCCGCACATTGCCCGGTTCAGATGGGAATCCTCAGTGGACCACGATATCGCGCACGCGTCGCTGGCCGCCCTCGGTATTGATGATCTCGCGAAAAGAGATGTGCTGTCATTGTCAGGCGGCGAACGCCGACGCCTCGCGATCGCGCAGATCCTGACGCAAGCGCCCCACACTTACCTGCTCGACGAGCCAACCAACCATCTCGACCCGCAACATCAACTCGATACCTTGCGAGTGTTTCGGCGCGCTGCCGATGACGGCGCAGGAGTCATCGCGAGCCTGCATGACGTCAACCTGGCTGCACGTTTTGCAGATCGATGCCTGCTGCTGTACGGCGATGGACGTTGGGAACTCGGCGTGGTCGACGACATTTTGAACGAGACCCGACTCGAGGAACTGTATGCGACGCCGATGGAGGCCGTCGAGTGGCGTGGAGGCCGCCTGTTCATCGCAAGCGACGCGCAGCGTCCTGTCTAACGCACGAAACCCTTCAGCAAGCCCAGGTAGTGCTTGTGCAGGGACGGATTTGCGGCGAGCACAGAGCATGTCTCGAGGCCTGGCGGGTTGCCGTTCAGGTCCGTGAACACACCGCCCGCTTCGCTGACAATGATCGACAACGCTGCGATGTCGAGGATATTGACGTCCGATTCGATGACGGCCTCGATCTTGCCGGCCGCGAGCAGATGATAGTGATAGAAATCGCCGTAGCCGCGTATCCGGTCGGCTCGCGCGACCACATTCGCCAGCGCCTGCCAGCCGTCGGTCCCGGCCAGCGTCTTGAGGTTCCCGGTCGATACGGCAGCGCGGTCCGGGTCGTCGATGTCACTCACCACCAGGCGTTCACCATTGAGAAAAGCACCCACGCCTTTCTCCGCCCAGGCGAGTTCGTCCATCATCGTGCCACTGGAAACGCCGAGGACGATCTCGCCGTTGTGCATCAGCGCAATCTGTGTGGAAAAAAACGGATATTGCCGTACGAACCCTTTCGTACCGTCGATCGGGTCGACTAGCCACTGGTACTCGGAGTCCTGCTGCGTGCGGCCGAACTCCTCCCCATAGAAACCATGTTCCGGAAAGCGCTCAAGAACAATTTCGCGAATCGCAGCTTCGCAGTCGACATCCGCCTGCGTGACCGGCGTCTGGTCCTCCTTGATCTCGACTGTGAGGTTACCGGCGTAATACTTGCGGCTGATCTCCGCGGCAACCTTGGCAGCGCGTAACGCTACATGTAGATGCTCCGAGGACAGGTTCTCGTCGTACGCGCTCACTAACGATTCAGGGGCGGTGGTGACCGCATGAAGACGACCGGAACTTCCACGAAATAGACCGCCTGTTGAACGGTCACAGCGACACGCAGCGTCGCCTCCGGGTCAGCGTATGCCGGGATGTCGATCATCCAGAGCGAGGTCTGTTCGGGCGTCTGAGTAGACTCCGCGCTCCCAATGATCTCCTTATCGCCGATGACAAGTGCGAATCTCGCCTGCTCCAGTTCGAATTCCGACTTGAGAGACAGGATCGTTCGATTGGCTTGCAGCTCGACCGGCCGAACTGTCAATTTCAGATCGTTATTGACGAGCTCACACTGCCCGCTGTCGTAACGGCAGTTTGATTTCGCGACCAGCGCATACATCGAACCGGCCTGAGCCGGCTCCGCCTGTTCGGCAACGATGTAGTCCACTCCGAACCAGGCCATGATCGCGAGCACAGGTGCGACCAGAATGGCAATGATGACGTGTTTGTTTGTCCACATGGCAGCTATCGTACCGCAAAAAAAAGAGGGGGGCGTTTCCGCCCCCCTTATTCATGAGTTCACCGAACTCAGTGATCTGCCATGGCTGCTCCTGCACCGTGTGGAACACGGATGTCTTCCACCAGGTGCTGGATATGCTCGGGCGGAGGTGCCGTGACCTTGGATACGCCATAGGCGACCGCGAAGTTCACGACAGCGCCGATCGCGCCGAAGGCATTCGGCTCGATGCCGAAGAACCAGTTCTGCGGCATGTCACCCATGTAGGAAGTGCTGGCGATGAACATGATGCCCTTGTGCTGGAACACGTAGAGCAATGTCACGCCAAGACCTGCGCACATACCGGCGATTGCACCTTCCTTGTTCATGTTCTTGTTGAAGATGCCCATCATCAATGCCGGGAATATCGAGGATGCGGCAAGACCGAACGCCAGGGCCACCGTACCTGCTGCGAAATCAGGCGGATTGAAGCCAAGATAACCGGCTAACAGGATTGCAAAGCCCATCGCGATACGGCTGGCCAGGAGTTCCTGTTTCTCGTTGATATCCGGTGTGAACACACCCTTCAACAGGTCATGTGAAATCGCCGAAGATATAGCGAGCAATAGTCCTGCAGCCGTTGACAATGCGGCTGCCAGACCACCCGCGGCAACGAGCGCGATGACCCAGTTCGGCAAGCCGGCAATTTCCGGGTTCGCCAGTACCATGATGTCGCGGTCGACCTTGACCATTTCGTTCGTAGTAGGATCAGCGTTATATTGAATCAAGCCGTCGCCGTTCTTGTCTTCGAACGCCAGGAGACCGGTCTTCTCCCAGTTCCTGACCCAGTCCGGCCGCTCGTCGTAGACCATGAAACTGGCACCGTCGTTGCCATTGATTGTCTCAATCAGGTTCAGGCGCGCCATGGCGGCAACCGCCGGCGCAGTCGTGTACAGGATCGCGATGAACACGAGTGCCCAGCCCGCGGAGCTGCGAGCATCCTTCACCTTCGGAACCGTGAAGAAGCGGATGATGACGTGCGGCAGGCCTGCCGTACCGATCATCAGGGACATCGTGTACACGAACATATTGAGATGACTTATTCGCGCCATCGTCGTGTAGTCCGCAAACCCTATATCTCTCAACACCTGGTCCAGCCTGTCGAGCAGGAACACTTCGGAACCCGCCATTGTGGAGCCCAGGCCAAGCTGCGGTATCGGATTACCGGTCAGGGCCAGCGAGATGAAGATAGCCGGAATCGTGTACGCGAAGATCAGCACACAGTACTGGGCGATCTGCGTATACGTGATGCCTTTCATGCCGCCGAGTACCGCGTAGATGAATACGATGGCCATACCGATGACGAGGCCGCTGTTGTAATCGAGCTCGAGGAAGCGCGAGAACGCGACGCCAATGCCCTTCATCTGACCGATAACGTAAGTTACCGAGGCGACGATCAGGCAGATGACGGCGACGATTCGAGCCGTTTTCGAGTAATAGCGTTCACCAATGAACTCGGGCACCGTGAACTTGCCGAATTTGCGCAGGTACGGTGCGAGCAACATGGCGAGCAGTACATAGCCACCCGTCCAGCCCATGAGGAACAGCGAGCCGCCGTAGCCCATGAAGGCAATAAGGCCCGCCATCGAGATGAACGAGGCCGCAGACATCCAGTCTGCCGCGGTCGCCATGCCGTTGGCGACCGGGTGGATGTGGGCGCCCGCCACATAGAAGTCCTTCGTTGTAGACGCCCGCGCCCAGATCGCAATACCGATGTAGAGCGCGAACGTGAGTCCGACAACCAGAAAAGTCATTGCTTGAAGTGACATGTCAGCCTCCTAGTTGTCTTTGTCTTCGTGCACACCATGCTCACGATCGAGCTTTTCCATGCGCTTTGCGTAGAAAAATATCAACGCAACGAATACGTAAATCGAACCCTGATTCGCGAACCAGAAGCCGAGCTTGTATCCGCCAATCTTTATCGAATTCAAGACATCGACCATGATGATTCCGAACAGGAACGAAACGACAAACCAGATCGCAAGACAAAATGCGATAAGCCGCATATTTGCCTGCCAGTAGTTTTGGTTCTTGGACATACGTCCCCCTTATCTACTTTTGTTGGAATTTAGCACTCGCGCAATCTATCAAACCGCCCTGCGCGGCCAATACAGACTTTAGTCGTAGACAAGTTGGGGTCAAATCCGGCGAGGCCCGCGAACTTGCCCCGAAACAGTCTGTTATTCAGCGGCTTATGTCCGGCATCTTGTGCCTTTTTCGGGACGGTAGTGCTGCTCATATTCGACGATAGTAGTAGACTCCGGTGCAAACAAAGAGCAGCTGCCGCGAGCTGCCGACAAAGAGGGGAGGATTGCTGTTGATCAGTTGGTGGGCGTTGCTGCTGTTTTCGCTGGGCTACGTCATGGTCCTCTTCGCTATCGCGTACTGGGGGGACAATGCTGATCAGAGAAATTTCTCGGGCGCGTCGCGCACGATTATTTACGGCCTGACGCTCGCGGTCTATTGCACGTCCTGGACGTTCTACGGCGCAGTTGGAAGCGCCGCCGACAACGGTTGGGGATACCTGCCGATTTACCTGGGTCCGATGGCGGTGATTTTTTTCGGCTGGGGAATGATCCATCGCATCGTGACGATCAGCAAGCGCCAGAACCTGACCTCCATCGCCGACTTCATAGCAGCTCGTTACGGCAAGGCACGCAGCCTCGCCATACTGGTCACCGTCATCGCAACGATCGGATCCGTCCCGTATATTGCGCTGCAGTTGAAAGCCGTTGCTGCAGGCTTTGACATCGTATCGAACTACTCGTCGGCCGGTGCGGCACAGTACGACACGGCATTGGTGTTTGCAGCAGCACTTGCGGTGTTCGCAATCCTGTTCGGCACTCGCAAGATCGACGTTACGGAACACCACGATGGCATGATGCTCGCCATCGCGTTCGAGTCGGTTGTCAAATTGTTTGCATTCGTCGCCGTCGGGCTCTTCGCCTGGTCGTTACTGGATAATGCACAGGCGGCTTCACCACAGGCCGCCGAGCGGGCAGCGACTGTGTTCCTGTTAGATCACATGCCTGACACATTTGTTACGCAACTGATCCTGGCCAGCGCCGCGATTTTCTGTCTTCCGCGCCAGTTTCACGTTGCTGTTGTCGAAGCCTACGAAGACGCCAATATTCAGCCCACACGCTGGTCCTTTCCGCTGTACTTGCTGGTCTTTTCCGCCTTCGTCATCCCAATTACGCTTGCCGGTCTCAAATTCCTGCCACCCGGCGAGTTCAGCGGCGACGCTTTCGTGCTCGCCCTTCCCATGCAGGGCGAGCAGACCCTGTTGACCATGCTTGCCTTCCTGGGCGGTTTTTCTGCGGCCACCAGTATGGTCATCGTGGCAAGCGTCGCTTTGTCGACGATGATAAGCAACGAGATCGTCTTGCCCGCCCTTATGAGCATCAAGGTGCTCGGCCTGACGGAGCGCGAGGACTACACGCGGATAATGTTGTACGTGCGACGTGGCGCGATCATCGGTATTGCGGCTCTCGCGTACGTGTACCTGCTGGCGACCGACCAGTCCGCTGCGCTTGCGTCGATCGGCTTGCTGTCTTTCGCGGCAGCGGCCCAATTTATGCCCTTGATCATTTTCGGGCTGTATTGGCCAAGCTCGACAAGGGCCGGGGCCATCGCAGGACTGGCCAGCGGTTTCGTGTTGTGGGCGTATACACTGTTTTTGCCAACGCTCGCGCGTGCCGGCGCTTTTGACGACAGCTTCATTACGAACGGCCTTTTTTCACAGTCCTGGCTGCGGCCGGAGGCACTGCTTATCGATTTGCAGTCAAACACTCTGACTCACGGGGTCGTTTGGTCCGTCGGCGCCAATATTCTGATCAATATCGCCGTGTCCCGGTTTACTCGACAGTCGGTGGTCGAGAAAATCCAGGCCCGGTCCTTCGCCGGGCCATCGGCCGGTTTCGGGCCGGCCCGGGCCGCAACTGCGCGACACGACATTACGAACGCGGACTTGCGTTCGCTCGCGGATCGTTTTCTGGGTTTCCAGAACGTTGCGCGATCGTTTTCGGATTTTGCCGCGTCTACCAGCATCGATCTGATGTCCTCCGGCCCGGCGGACCGGCGTCTGCTGCTGTTCACCGAACGCCTGATTGCCGGCGCCATAGGTGCCTCATCGGCCCGCGTCGTCATGACCGCCGCCCTGCGAAAAACGGGCACGGAAATCGGCGACGTCGTGCTGTTGCTCGACGAAACCTCACAGGCCCTGACATTCAACCGACGCTTGCTCGACGCAACGCTCGACAACATCACACAGGGCGTCAGCGTCGTGGACTCGTCGCAGCGACTGATCGGCTGGAACAGTCGTTACGAGGAATTGATGAATTATCCGCCGGGAATGGTGCACGTCGGCGAGTCGGTTACTGACCTGATTCGTTATAACGCCGAGCAGGGCCGCTTCAAAGGCGACGACATCGAGCAGGAAATCGCGAAACGCGTCAAGCATCTGCGCTCCGGTACCGCCTACAAGTATCAAAGCACGTTCATTGGCGGCAAAGTGATCGAAATTTCAGGCCAGCCTATGCCAGGAGCCGGATACGTTACGACCTACACGGATATCACGGAGTCCAAGATCGTAGAGAGCGAACTCGTCGAGGCAAAAGCAATGCTCGAGCAGCGTGTGGTGAACCGCACAGCCGAACTGGAACGAGCGATGATCGCGCTGCAAAGTGCAAAAGCAGAAGCTGAAGATGCGAATGCTTCGAAGACCCGTTTCCTCGCAGCGGCGGCGCACGATCTGCTGCAACCCCTCAATGCTGCAAAACTGTTTGCCGCTTTATTGAACGAGCATCGCGACAACATGCCGCAGGAACAGCAGGGCCTGACCGAGCGTGTCGAGAGCAGTCTCACCGCCGTGGAAGATCTGCTGGGCGCGCTCCTCGATATATCGCGGCTGGACACGGCCGCGCCCGAGCCGAAGTCCGAGGTGTTTCCGGTCGCGGATGTTTTCAAGGCAATCGAAACCCAGTTTTCCGGGGCCTTTGCGGAGCAGGGCCTGCAACTCAGAATCGCGAAATCGTCGTTGTTCGTGCGCTCGGATCGCGCCTTGCTCAGACGAATTGTGCAGAACTTCGTGAGCAACGCCCGTCGCTACACAGCATCGGGCAGCGTGTTGATCGGCTGCCGTCGACGGGGGAGCAACGTGGCGATTCAGGTCGTCGACACGGGAATCGGTATTGCGCCCGAAGACCATAAAGTCGTATTTGATGAGTTCAAACGTCTCGGCAAACGCAGCAAAGGCACAAAACGTGGACTCGGGCTTGGGCTGGCGATCGTCGATCGCATCGCCCGGTTGCTCGGTCACGAAATCGCAATGCGGTCTGAAATCGGCAAAGGCAGTTCATTTGAAGTACTGGTTCCATCGGCCGAAGCCATTGAAGTCATTCCGGCCCGCAAGTGGTCCATGGACATGCTTTCAACCTCATCGCTGAACGGGATCTCCGTGCTGTGCATCGACAACGAGCACACGATACTGGATGGCATGCAAGGACTGCTGAGCAAATGGGGGGCCCGGGCACTGGTCGCGAACAATGCAGAGATGGCTCTCGAACAATTGCAATTACTCGAGGACGACGGCGGCCAGTATCCCTCGATACTCGTCGTCGACTACCATCTGGACGACAGCGTAACGGGCGTTGACGTCATCCACCAACTGCGCACGCGCGCAGACTCACACATCCCAGCAATCATTGTTACTGCGGATCACTCCGAATCGGTCCGGCAGGAAGTTCGTAGTTCGGGGGACGCGCTACTGCACAAGCCGATCAAGCCGGCCGCATTGCGAGCTCTCATGTCACTGATTCTCAGCCGCCGTTAGCAGCCCGCGAACTACTCGATCATTCCGGGCAATTTGGCATTGAGCCGTTGTACGGCGAGTACTGCCTGGGTGCGATTCGTCACCTGCATCTTGCGCAGGATCGCCGTAACGTGCGCCTTGATCGTCGCCTCCGAAACGCCGAGCTGGTACGCGATCTGCTTGTTGAGCAGTCCTTCGCCCAGCATCATGAGTACCCTGAATTGATGCGGCGTCAGCGCGCTCATCGCCGCCGCAACGCTGGCTTCCTCTCCGTCCATCTCGTCACCATCCGGATCGAGATTCTCCGGCAACCAGACCTCACCTTGCAGAATGCAGTCTATTGCCGTTTCGATCGTGCGAATGGGCGATGACTTCGGGATAAAGCCGCTTGCACCATGCTGTATCGCGCGCCTGATAACGCTCGGATCGTCCATGGCCGACACGACGACGGTAGGTAAAGATTGGTGATTGTTGCGCATGTACGCGAGCGCCGAGAACCCGCTGACGCCGGGCATATTGAGATCGAGAAACAACAGGTCAGCGTCAGGATTTGCTTCTACGACGTCATACAACGTGGCGAGGCTGTCGGCTTCCAGTATTTCGGCGTCCGCGACACAGTTGTGAACCGCATGAATCAGAGCCTCCCGAAAAAGCGGGTGATCGTCAGCAACAATAAAAGTACTCGTGTCGGATTGCGTCACGGCCGGTCAGTATCCTTAATCACGGTTCATTCTGTTGTCGATCAGGTTTTCTACCACGCCCGGATCGGCGAGAGTCGACGTATCGCCCAGATTGTCGAAGTCGTCCTCCGCGATCTTCCTGAGAATACGTCTCATGATTTTGCCTGATCGTGTCTTTGGCAGTCCGGGCGCCCATTGCAGCAAATCCGGACTCGCGATGGGACCGATTTCCTTGCGGACCCAGTTGCGAAGCTCCTTGGCAAGTTCGTCGCTCGGCTCGAGTCCTTCCATCAGCGTGACGTAGACATAGATCCCTTGTCCCTTGATGTCGTGAGGATAACCAACTACCGCAGCCTCCGCGACGGCATTGTGTGACACCAGCGCGCTTTCGACTTCCGCGGTGCCCATGCGATGTCCTGATACGTTCAGCACGTCATCGACGCGGCCCGTAATCCAGTAGTAATCGTCCTCGTCGCGCCGGGCACCGTCGCCCGTGAAATAGCGGCCTTCGAAAGCGCTGAAGTAAGTCTGGACGAATCGATCGTGATCGCCGTAAACCGTGCGCATCTGGCCGGGCCAGCTGTCGAGAATGACCAGCAAGCCTGACGCCGCTCCTTCCAGAGTTGCGCCATCGGGATCCACGATCGCCGGCTGGATGCCAAAGAACGGACGGGTCGCCGATCCCGGTTTGAGCGCAGTCGATCCGGGCAACGGCGTGATCAGGATGCCGCCCGTTTCGGTCTGCCACCAGGTATCGACGATCGGACAACGTCCTTCGCCGACGACATGGTAATACCACTCCCAGGCCTCCGGGTTGATCGGTTCGCCGACCGTACCGAGAAGGCGCAGGCTGGCGCGTGAGGTGCGGGCAACCGGATCGTTGCCTTCGCGCATGAGAGCACGAATTGCGGTAGGCGCCGTATAAACGATGTTCACGCCATGTTTGTCGCAAATCTGCCAGAAACGGCTTGAATCAGGATAGTTCGGCACGCCTTCGAACATCATCGTCTTGGCGCCGTTGGCCAACGGGCCGTAGACGATATAGGAGTGACCCGTTACCCAGCCGACGTCGGCCGTACACCAGTAGACATCGCCGGGCTGGTAATTGAATACGTACTTGAACGTCAGCGCCGCGTATACGAGATAGCCGCCGGTTGTATGCAACACACCCTTCGGCGTACCGGTCGAACCGGACGTGTACAGGATGAACAGCGGATCCTCGGCATTCATCGGCTCGCAAGGGCAGTCGGCATCGACGGTTTCCTCTGCCTCGTGCAGCCAGACATCGCGGCCGTCATGCCAATTGATGTCGGTGCCCGTATTGCGCACGACGAGGACCTTCTCCAGCATCGTTACCCCATCGATACTTGCCGCCGCATCGACGTTCTTCTTCAGTGGTACCGACCGGCCGCCGCGAAGTCCCTCATCGGCGGTAATGACGATATTGGATTGGCAATCGATGATGCGGCCGGCAAGTGCGTCCGGCGAAAATCCGCCGAATACGACGGAATGGACGGCGCCGATGCGCGCGCACGCGAGCATCGCTACCGCAGCCTCCGGGATCATCGGCATGTAAATCGTGATCCGATCCCCCTTTTTCGCGCCGATCGACTTCAGTACGTTTGCAAAACGGCAAACCCTCTGGTGCAGTTCACCGTAGTTGATGGTGAGGTCCGTGCCGGGGTCGTCGCCTTCCCAGATGATGGCCGCCTGATCCGCCTTGTCGGCGAGATGCCGATCGACGCAGTTATGGCACACGTTGAGTTCGCCGTCTTCGTACCAGCGGATGTGCAGGTCGTCTCTCGCAAAAGAGACGTCCTTCACTTTCGTAAATGGTTTGATCCAGTCGACGATCCCGGCCTGCTCGGCCCAGAAACCCTCGTTGTCATCGACGGACTTTTGGTACAGCTCGAAGTACTCCTCCTCGCTGATCAACCCGTTTTTCTTGAAATAATCGTTGATCGCGTAAGTGTCGCTCATCGTAATCTCCACTCGGTAGGTGCATACAGGCCCGGGCGACTGCCCGTTTTACGCATTTTGGATCGACCTCGTGAGGGCGCGCATTAGACATTGGTCTATTTCGGGAACTGATTCGACTTTTGGCTAATGGCAACGCCCAACCCCCTGAACGAGTATCCGCCATGATTCACAAAAAACTTCCCTGGGGGAAAAATGATGATGAGAATTATTCCCAAATTGAAGCTGACAGCAGCCACCGTATCGTTGGTTCTGTTGGCCACGTCGGGCGCTGTCTTTGCTCAGGAAGAAGGGCCTACCACGACATACAAGTTTGGCGGCTACGTCAAGTTTGACGCCATGTTCAGTGACTACAGCGATGCCACGCCATCGCAAAACGCGATCATTCGCCAGTTCTATATCCCCAGCCAGATATCGGTAGGAAACGGCTTGGCGAGCAGTGATACAACGGCCGACTTCCAGGCCAGGGAATCCCGCCTGAACTTTCGGGCCGACACGAAAACGGCAGGGGGAGACTCGATTACCGCTTTCGTGGAGATGGACTTCTTCACGCACGCGGACGGCAACGAGATTGTCTCCAATTCATCCAGCCCACGTATTCGCCATGCTTTCATAAAATACAACAAGTGGACGTTCGGCCAGACCTGGTCGACATTCCAGGACGTCAGCGTCCTGCCGGAGGCCCTGGACTTCGTCGGTCCCGCCGAATCCACCACGTTCATCCGGCAAGCGATGATCCGCTACACCACGGGTAACCTCGAGCTGGCCGTCGAGAATCCCGAAACTTTTGCCATAGGTGACGACGGTACCTCATTTGTACCCGGCCACGACACGATTCCCGACCTGATTGCACGCTACTCGTTCAAGTTCAGTGGCGGCAGCTACATCAGGGTCGCTGGTGTGGTTCGGAGCCTCAATATCGATCAACAGCCCATCGGGGTTTCGGTCGATGAAACAGGCTTTGGCGTCAGCGTCTCGGCCAAGTTCAAGCTGGGCCAGAACGACATCCGCGCCATGGTGAATTATGGCGACGGCGTCGGCCGTTACGTAGCCCTCGGACTCGCGCGGGATGCCGTTGTTGACACTAACCTCAACAGCATCGAGACCGTGGAGCTAGTGTCGGCATTCGTATCTTACCGGCACTTCTGGAACGACCAATGGCGTTCGAATATCATGTTCGGCACAATCGATATCGATCTCCCCGTCAACACGCCTGCCACACAAACCGAAACGGCGTCGAGTTTTCACGTGAACCTGATTTACAACCCGCTGCCGAAGCTCGATATCGGTGCGGAGATCATGTATGCGGAACGCGAAAACCTTGCCAGCGTCGATGGCGATTTCACGCGCTTCATCGTCTCGGCGAAGTACGCGTTCTGAGTTAAAAGCAAGACAACCTTGTGCGTTTGAGCTGGCGGCATCTTTCGGGGTGCCGCCAGTTTTACGGTTTGGCCGTCCGTGTCAGAATTGACCGATGAACGAACTCCCTGATATCGCCCGTTTCGTGTCCGGCTTGCCCGGATTCGACGCCCTCGACGCCGCCCAGGCGAACACGGCTGCGTCGTCAATTCAAATCGGTTACTACCGCGCTGGCAGCGACGTGATGCAGATTGGCAGCGAAAACCACCAACTGCACATTGTTCGCAGTGGTGCCCTGGAGTTGCGCAACGATGACGGTGACCTCGTCACGCGTTTGGCCGAAGGGGACTGTTTCGGCTTTCCGTCACTGATGAAGGCGTTGCCCGTGCGAAACCGGTCTGTGGCGATAGAGGATTCGCTGATCTATCACATGGACGGGCAGGTGTTTTCCAGCCTGCGCCGCAAAAACGCGAAATTCGATACTCATTTCATACGCTTGCTGGCTGACCGACTGCTCACTAACCCGCCTGCACCGAAGCTTCACGGTGCCGGGGATCGGGCTGTCTCGCATTTGATTACCCGACCGCCTGTCTCGATCGACTCGAGTTCGACCATACAACAGGCTGCGACCGCCATGGTCAAGAAGCGGGTGTCCGCCATTCTGATTACGTGCGAAGGGCGTTTTTGCGGCATTGTCACCGACCGGGACATACGCACTCGCGTTGTCGCGACGGGACGGCAAGGCGACGGCTCGATTCGGGACATCATGTCGTCACACCCCGTTTCGATCGATGCGGAGGCGCTGGCTTACGAAGCGGCGCTCCTGATGATGCAGAAGAAGATTCACCACCTGCCCGTTCTCGACGATGGCACACTCATCGGAATGGTCGCACGCAGCGACTTCATGCGCATCGAGACGGAACATCCTCTGTACCTCGTCCACGACATCGCCAGGCAAACCTCGGTAGCCGGTATTGTCAGTGTTTGCCAGCGCCTTCCAGCGCTCGTCGCCGGTCAGATCAACGGCGATGCAAACAGTGAGCAACTGGGGAAATTCATTACGACGATTACCGATTCGGTGACACAGCAACTTTGCCGCATTGCGGAAACCGATTTAGGGCCGCCGCCGTGTGACTATGCGTGGGTCGCGATGGGTTCGCAGGGTCGTCACGAGCAATCGGCGCGCAGCGATCAGGACAATGCGCTCGTACTCAACGATGCCGCGGTCCGCGCAGACGACAAATACTTCAAGGCGCTGGCCCGGATCGTCAACGACGGACTGGATGCGTGCGGCTGGGTTTATTGTCCCGGCGACGTGATGGCCTCGAACGATAAATGGCGGCAACCACTCAAAACCTGGAAAGAGTATTTCCACAAGTGGATCACCGTTCCCGAAGAGAAAGCACTGATGCATGCCAACATTTTCTTCGATTTGCGATGCGTTCACGGTGACGCAGATCTCGTCGACCAATTGAAGGAAAGCATCAGGCAAGACGCCCGTAGAAACGAGATCTTCCTCGCACTAATGGCGCAGAATGCGATGAATTTCCAACCCCCATTGGGTTTCTTTCGTCAATTTGTTCTCGAAAAATCAGGGGGGCACAAGAATACATTCGACATGAAGTTGCACGGCATCATGCCAATCGTCGAGATCGCGCGGATTCGGGCGCTCGCGGTCGGCGAAATTCAAATCACGACGAGAAACCGTCTGCGTGCAGCCGCCAAAGCCGGTGAGATAACCGACGCGGACGCGGCAAATCTGATCGATGCGCTCGATTTCATGGAAAAGCTGAGAATGGAACATCAGAGCCGGCAGATGCACGCCGGACAAAGGCCGGACAATCATCTGTCGCCCGGCGAACTCTCGCCGCTTGTGCGACAGAACCTCAAGACCGCATTCACTCAGGTCAGCGTTAGCCAGTCAGCGTTGTTGAACCGCTTTCATATTGCATGAGCAATCTTGGGCTGGCACTGCGACGATGGAGGGCCCGGGTACGATCCCGGGATGCAAATTACAGGGCATTCATCGAACAGCCACTGCCGGCGCCCGCAACGCCATTCGAAAATGCCGACCTGGTTTGCGTCGATATCGAAACGACCGGGCTGAATCCGGAAACCGCGGACATGCTGAGCATTGGCTGGGTGCTCATTCGCGGTGGAAAAATCGATCTCGCGACCGCAGAGTCGCACGTTGTCAAGCCGCTCGGAGATGTTGGCGACAGTGCATCGATTCACGGCCTGACGGACACCATCGTCAGCGAGGGGATGAAACCCGCGCGCGCCATGAAGCGAGTACTCGAGGTGCTCGCCGGCAAGGTGCTCGTGGTTCACCACGCCGGACTCGACAAGGAACTGCTCGATCGGCTGTGCAGGGAGCACTTTGGAGAAAAGTTACTGGTGCCGACCATTGACACTCTCGGTCTGGAACATCGCCGGCAATCGCGCCGTCACCATCTCGGTGACCAACGCTCACTGCGATTGCCCGACCTGCGCGCGCAATACAACCTGCCCAGGTACCGCGGTCACGATTGCCTCATGGACGCCGTGGCAGCGGCCGAACTGCTCGTCGCCATGGTGGCTACCCATGAATCGCAAGGCCGAACGACACTTGGCGACCTATATTGACCGCATGTCTTGCGTCTTTGGTCCAATGGCAGCGGACCGGCCTGTTTTCTAGAATTGGAGAGATTCATTGTGTTGCGGGGCTGCCATGAAAAAGTACTCAGAGATTCACCGGCATTCGATCGAAAATCCGACAGAGTTCTGGGCGGAAGCGGCAGAAGGCCTCGAATGGGAAAGCCGATGGAACCGGGTCCTGGACGACTCGAATGCACCTATGTACCAGTGGTTTTCGGGAGGCCGTCTCAATACCTGTCACAACGCCGTCGATCGGCACGTGGCGAACGGTCGCGGTAGTCAGCCTGCAATCATCTACGACAGCCCCGTAACGGGCACGCAGCGGAGTATCAGTTACAGCGAGTTGCTCGACGATGTGTCTGTCTTCGCTGGTGCCCTTGCAAACAACGGTGTAGCCAAAGGCGACCGTGTCATTATTTACATGCCGATGATTCCGGAAGCGATCATCGCCGTCCTCGCCTGCGCGAGATTGGGTGCTGTGCATTCCGTCGTTTTCGGCGGTTTCGCGCCCAATGAACTCGCGACACGCATTGACGATGCCACGCCAAAAGCGATCGTCTCTGCCTCATGCGGCATCGAGCCGACCCGAATCGTCGAATACAAACCGCTCCTGGATCAGGCGCTGGAGCTGTCGAGTCACAAGCCGGAGCACTGCGTCATCTTGCAGCGGCCGCAACTGGCGGCAGAACTGCAGGCGCCGAGAGATATCGATTGGCATGACGCGACGTCGAGTGCCGAAAAACACGACTGCGTTGCTGTCGATGCCACCGACCCGCTCTATTTGCTGTACACCTCCGGTACGACCGGACAGCCGAAAGGCATAGTCCGTGACAACGGCGGCCACGCCGTCGCCCTGCACTGGACGATGCGCAACCTCTACGGTGTCGAGCCGGGCGAAGTCTACTGGGCTGCCTCCGACATCGGCTGGGTGGTGGGGCACTCCTACATCATCTATGGGCCGTTATTGCACGGCAATACCACCGTCCTGTACGAGGGCAAGCCGGTCGGGACGCCCGACGCCGGCGCGTTCTGGCGGGTCGTGTCAGAACACAATGTCGCCTGCATGTTCACTGCGCCGACAGCGTTTCGCGCCATCAGGCAACAGGATCCGAATGGCGACTTCATTACGAAATACGATTTGTCGTCGCTGCAATCCTTATTCCTCGCAGGCGAGCGCTGCGACCCGGACACCTTGCACTGGGCCGAGCAAAAGCTCGGCGTGCCCGTCATCGATCACTGGTGGCAGACGGAGACGGGCTGGGCGATCGCCGCGAACTGTATCGGCATCGAACTCGCGCCGGTCAAGCCGGGGTCCGTCGGGCGCCCGGCACCTGGCTGGGAAGTTCGGGCACTCGACGAAGGTGGTCATGATGTTGCCATCGGCGATGTCGGTGCCATTGCCTGCAAGCTGCCACTGCCACCGGGCACCTTACCCGGCTTGTGGAATGCCGAAGAGCGTTTTCGCAGTTCCTATCTCGAGACGTTTCCGGGCTACTACGAAACGGGCGATGCCGGTTATATCGACGAGGACGGGTACATTTTCGTCATGTCCAGAACGGACGACGTCATAAACGTCGCGGGTCATCGTCTGTCAACAGGCGCAATCGAGGAAGTTCTTGCAGCACATGACGACGTTGCAGAGTGTGCCGTGGTCGGCGCCGCCGACGCGATGAAAGGCCAGGTGCCAGTTGGATTCCTGGTATTGCAGGCGGGTGTCGAGCGTGACGAATCCGACATCGTCGCGGAAGTCGTGCAGATGGTTCGCGACCGCATCGGTCCGGTCGCCGTATTCAAGAAAGCAGCGGTTGTCGCTCGCCTGCCCAAGACCCGGTCCGGCAAAGTTCTGCGCAGCACGATGCGCAAAATTGCCGACGGAGACCAGTACAAGGTGCCGGCGACGATTGAGGACCCCGACGTTCTCGATGAGGTCAGGACCGCGCTGGAGTCGCTGGGTTACACCGCATGATCCGCACGGTAAGGAAGCCTGTTTTGATATTCGCTTGACACCGGGTAGATGCGTTCCTATCGTAGTCCTGTCATTAGGTAAGCCCGATGCATAAACGTCGGGCGACGGGAAGCCGGTGAAAATTCCGGCGCTGCCCCCGCAACGGTGATCGAGCAAAAACCTCAGTCCCGTG
>Ga0255052_10001410_pt1 | contig 18038 bp, 19 predicted proteins | sample JV7_2_21_MG_FD_188632 | JGI IMG/M metagenome (GOLD analysis project Ga0255052, IMG submission 188632) | Seawater microbial communities from Jervis Inlet, British Columbia, Canada - JV7_2_21 | ecosystem: Environmental > Aquatic > Marine > Inlet | place: Canada: British Columbia | collected...
CCAGATACTGGTAACTGGACTCGTCATTGGCCACAAGTTTGCCGAGCAATGGAATGACCTGGAAGGAATAGAAATCGTAAGCAGGTTTGATGGCTTCGGCCGGCCTGGAGAACTCAAGAATCAGGAGCTTGCCACCAGGCTTCAAGACACGCAGCATCGATGCCAGCGCAGCGTCTTTGTCCGTAACGTTCCTCAAACCAAAAGCGATCGTAATACAGTCAAAACTGCCTTTAGCGAACGGTAGTTTCTCCGCGTCAACCTGCGCAATCGATAAATTTCCGGCGACGCCAGCATCTACAAGGCGGCGCCTGCCTTCGAGAAGCATGTTCGCGTTGATATCAGCAAGTACGACGTTCCCCCGATCGCCAACCTGTCGGGCGAATACTTTTGCCAGGTCTCCGGTGCCGCCAGCGAGATCCAGCACCTGATGACCGCGCCGAACCGCAGCCTGTTCGACTGTAAAAGTTTTCCACAATCGGTGCAGACCGCCGGACATCAGATCGTTCATCACGTCGTACCGGCTGGCGACAGAATCAAATACATCTCTGACCAGGCCTGATTTCTCCGACAAAGGCACGGTCTTGTAACCGAAATGCGTGGTAGATGAATCTTTGGTCATTCTTATTAGTTGATTGTCGAATTGTTCCGAGCATAACCCGCCGCTTTGAGCCGGTCGAGGTAGGAACGCCAGTTTTCAGGCTGTTGCTCGCCGAGTTCGTACAGATACTTCCAGGTGTACAGACCGGTATCGTGGCCGTCGTCGAACACGAGGCGAATCGCATAATGGCCAATTGGTTCAATCTTCGTGATCTGAACATTCTCCTTGCCGGTTTGAAGCACATCCTGGCCGGGACCATGTCCTTTTACTTCAGCCGATGGCGAATAAACACGCAGATACTCGAAAGGAAGGTCGAACGATCGCCCGTCGTCAAATTGGACGGCTACGAGGCGTGAAGCCTTGCGAAGTTTGATCTCGACGGGAGTTGCACTCATTTCTTATCAGAGGATGTAGCGACTGAGATCCTCATTCTTCGACAGTTCGGCAAGATGGTCATCAACGTATCCGGCATTGATCTGAACCTGCGACCCGCTCTTATCAGACGCCTCGAACGATACGGTCTCGAGCAGTCGTTCCATGACGGTGTGCAAGCGACGGGCGCCGATGTTCTCGGTTGCCTCGTTGACGTGGAACGCAACTTCGGCGATTCGTTTGACGCCGCTTTCGGTAAATTTGAGTTTCACCTCTTCCGTTGACATCAACGCCGAGTACTGCGACGTCAGGGACGCATCCGGTTCCGTCAGGATGCGCACGAAGTCCTCGGTCGTCAGCGACTTCAGCTCGACGCGAATGGGGAACCTGCCCTGAAGCTCGGGAATCAAATCTGATGGCTTAGAATAATGAAAAGCACCTGATGCGATGAAAAGAATGTGATCGGACTTGACCATGCCGTACTTGGTGTTAACGGTTGAGCCTTCCACTAATGGCAACAAGTCTCTTTGTACGCCTTCGCGGGAGACGTCGGCACCCATCGTTTCCGATCTCCGGGCGACTTTGTCAAGCTCATCGAGAAAGACGATGCCGTGCTGTTCGACAGCCTCGAGCGCCTGTGACTTGACCTCTTCTTCATCAAGCATTTTTGCCGCTTCTTCGTCGGTCAGAAGCTTCAGTGCTGCATTGACCTTCAGTTTCTTTGTTTTTTGACGACCACCCGACAAGTTTTGAAACATGCCCTGCAACTGGCTGGTCATTTCTTCCATGCCCGGCGGCGCCATGATTTCGACGCCAACTGGTATGGCCTGAATATCGATCTCGATTTCCTTGTCGTCGAGCTTGCCCTCGCGAAGCATCTTGCGGAATTTTTGCCGCGTGTCGCTGTCGTCATGTTTTGACTCACCCTCGGCCGTGAAGCCAACGCCGCGAGAGGGTCTCGGCAAGAGTGCATCCAGGATCCGTTCCTCTGCAGCGTCCTCGGCGCGGTGGCGTACCTTCACCATCGCATTCTCGCGGGTCATTTTGACGGCGACGTCCATGAGGTCGCGAACGATGCTGTCGACTTCGCGGCCGACATAACCGACCTCGGTAAATTTACTGGCCTCGACTTTGATGAACGGCGCTTTCGCCAGTTTCGCGAGGCGGCGGGATATTTCTGTCTTACCGACGCCGGTCGGGCCGATCATCAGAATATTCTTGGGCGTTATTTCGCTGCGTAACGGTTCGTCTACCTGCACGCGCCGCCAGCGATTTCTGAGCGCGATTGCTACTGCCCGCTTGGCGTCGTCCTGGCCGACGATGTGCTTGTCCAGTTCCTGGACGATCTCTCTGGGTGTCATCTGTGACATCTAATTTTTTCCGTCCGCCGACAGTTCCTCGATTTCGATGTTCTGGTTTGTGAAGACGCAGATCTCGCCGGCAATAGTCAGCGCTTTTTCTACAATACTGCGGGCGTCAAGCTTGGTTTCCCGCAACAGCGCAAGCGCAGCCGCCTGGGCGTAAGGGCCGCCGGAACCGATCGCCATGAGATCGTATTCGGGCTCGATCACGTCGCCGTTACCGGAGACGATGAACGAGTTACCTTCGTCAGCAACGCAAAGAAGCGCCTCAAGACGCCGAAGTCTGCGATCTGTGCGCCAGTCTTTGGCAAGCTCAATGGCAGCTCGCGTGAGATTTCCGTATTGCTCGAGCTTGGCTTCGAACAATTCGAATAGCGTAAAGGCATCGGCCGTGCCGCCGGCAAACCCGGCGATTACCCGGCCGCCGGCAAGCTGTCGCACCTTTCGGGCATTACCTTTCATGATCGTATTGCCCATGCTGACTTGGCCGTCGCCGCCGATTGCTACGGCGCCATCACGACGTACTGAGACGATAGTTGTCCCTCGAAACTGTTCCATTGGGTGATTTTCCTGCTTGTTGGCTCACCTGTTCCCGGTAGGCGACATCATAAATGTCAGGCTTTGTCGTCTGCCTTTCTTCGCGCCCGCGGATGAGTTTGGTCGTATATCTGGGCCAGGTGTTGGAAGTCAAGATGCGTATATACCTGGGTCGTGCTGATATTGGCATGACCGAGGAGTTCCTGAACACCCCGCAAATCATGGCTCGATTCGAGCAAATGGCTCGCAAACGAGTGCCGGAACAGATGCGGATAGACCCGGGAATCTATCCCCTGTCGCCGCGCCCAGTAACTGACCCGCGACTGTACCGACCGCGCACTCAGGCGATTTCCCTGCATGCTGACGAACATGGCATTTCCCTGGCCCCTGGCGAGCTCTCCGCGCACTTTGAGCCAGTCGGCTACGGCTTGCCGGGCGAAACGACCCACCGGAACGATCCTGTCCTTATTGCCCTTGCCCGTGACCCGTACAGTCTGGTCCGCCAGATCGACATCACCGACATCGAGGTCGGTCAGTTCCGCAAGCCGGAGGCCCGACGAGTACAGCAATTCGAGAATCGCGCGGTCGCGCAATACGATCGGTTCGTCACCCGGAATCGCCAGAAGTTTCGCCATTCGGTCCGCATCGAGGTTATTCGGCAGGCGCTTGCCTGATTTGGGAGCGCTGACGCCATCGACCGGATTTTTCCTGACGTGCTTTTCGCGCAAGAGATATCGGTAAAAAGTGCGCGCTGCCGACAGTCGGCGTTGGATGCTGCGGGCGCTGAGACCTTTACGATAGCAGGCAGCTGCAAACGCACGGATATGCTCGCTGTCGAGGTCTTTCCAGGCAGATACCTCGAATTGCTCGCAGTACTTTGCAAGTGCAACAAGGTCGCGTCGGTAGTTCTTGCAGGTTAGTCCGGATAAGCGGCGCTCGAACTCCAGATGCCGGATAAATCTGTCTATCCAGTCATGTTCGATTTGCAGCATCTCAATAACGCTTTAGCGCCTCCGCGACGATACCGCCAAGCCGCGACAAAAAATCCATGCTCATGCCGGGGTGGAATCGATTCGAGTCAGCGCTGCCAATCGCAAGGAAGCCGATTTCCGATTTCTTGCCAAGCGGAATGAGTGCGGCAGACCCGACCTCATCGGTCTCCCTGCCAAACAGGAAGTCCCGCTGGGAATCCCGGACCTGTCCGCAGCGGGGGCCGCTGCCTTTCAGAAAAGTGGCGAACGCTTTGAGCGATTCACTCTCTCGTTCGATCGGCTTGAAGAATCTGCCGACCTTGATGTCGTCGAATGCCGCAGGCTCGCCGAACAATACGAGAACAGACAGGTCGGCGTTGAATCCTGCTCTAAGTGCGGTCTCGACAGCCTCCAGGGTCTCGCTGATGTTATTTGCTGACAACAAGCGAAGGGTCAGCTGATGCATTTTCGCACCGAGCGTGTCGTTCACGCGTGCGACCTCGATGAGGTCCTTGAGCTTGCGCTCCAGCTTGAGGTCTTTTTGTCTGAGCACCGACACCTGTCGTTCGACAAGTGAGACTGCATCCCCGGAAACGTGCGGCAGGCGCAGGGAACTTAGCAAGTCGTTGTGCCGCTCAAAAAAGTCGTGGTTTGCTTCCAAATAATCGTGTACGGCGTCTTCCGATAAGTCTTCTTCCATGAATTCCGGTTTTCGCTGTGTACTCATATATCCAGGGTTCCTTCGTAGGTCAGTTCCGCATTGCCGGACAGCCAGACTGGGGCCGATTCGCCCGGCCAGCTTACCATGAGTTGGCCGCCTGGCAGGCGTACTTCAACGTCTTCATCGAGCATGCCGAGAATGCGGCCGGCCACGACCGCAGCACAGGCGCCAGTTCCACAGGCCATGGTTTCACCGACGCCGCGCTCATGGACGCGCAAATCTATGCGGCCGCGGTTGCTGATAGCCATGAAGCCGACGTTCGTGCCGCGAGGGAAGCGGGCATGTGTCTCTATGAGCGGCCCCAGGGTTCCGACGTCCGCCTCGGCCACGTCGTCTACCTGCAGCACACAGTGTGGATTGCCCATGGAGAGCGCCGATACGCTGCGCGCCTCGCCGGCGGCGTCAAGAGAATAAACCGGTGCTACGTGGTCAACTTCGAACGGGATCTTTTCCGGCTGGAATTCCGGCGTTCCCATATTAACGGCTACCGAATTCTCGCCAAGCATTCGCACCGGTATGGGGCCTGCCGGGCTGCCGAGCGTGAATTCGTCGCTTTGTCCATTATCGCGCGATATCACCCATGCGACGCAGCGGACGCCGTTGCCGCACTGCTCGACCTCGCTGCCATCTGCATTGAATACCCGGTAGTGTGCGAGGCTGTCGGCGTCCTGAGGCGGGCCGATCCACATTAGTTGATCGAATCCAACGCCCGTGCGCCTGTCTGCCAGTTGCCGAATCGCCTTGCGAGACGGGGTGTCCTGCGCTCCCTCGCGTTGATCGACGACCAGAAAATCGTTGCCAGCACCGTGCATTTTGCGAAAAGAGAGCCGCATTCGGCGAGTTTAACAGGACGTAGGCGAAACCTAGATTTCGGATGTTTCAGCGGCCTTCGCGCGATGGACTTTTGTCATCGGCACCGGTAGTTTACATAAACAAAAACGATTCACTCCAAATACATTCCGGGGACAATAATGCGGCACATCATGGTTCTGAATGCCAAGGGAGGCTGTGGCAAAAGCACCCTTGCAACAAATATCGCTGCTTATTTTGCGCATGAAGGACAGTCGGTCGCTTTAGCCGATTATGACCCGCAGCGATCGAGCCTCGACTGGCTCGACCGGCGACCCGACAATCGTCCGGCGATCGCGGCAATCGCCGGCTACGAAGAAGGGCTCAGGCGTGTACCACGCAGCGCCGATGTCATCGTGATCGATGCGCCAGCCAGGTCGCATGGATCAGAGCTGACAGAGCTGGTTCGACACGCTGAGACGATCGTCGTACCCGTACTGCCCTCGACCATCGATATTCAGGCGACGAAGAATTTTCTCAAAGAACTGAAGTCTGTTGGCAAGATCGAACGCAAGGAAGCGAAGTTCGGCGTGGTAGCAAACCGCTTTCGCGAATACACGCTGATCTGGGAAGAACTGGACGACTATCTTGCCACTGTACGAGCACCGTATCTGGCGGCACTTCGCGAAGCCCAGAACTATGTTCGGGCGTACACGAGGGGCCTCGGGATTCACGAGCTACCAGAGTATCTTGCCTGGCCCGACTGGGAACAGTGGGAGCCGCTCGTCAAGTGGCTCAGGAGCGTCCGCAGCCAACCCTAAAAAAGGGGACGTACCCCTTTTTAGGCAAAAGAGGCGAAAAAGGGGTACGTCCCCTTTTCCTATCCCTGTTTTTCGTCAACCGGATCCGGTCGCAGGTCGGGAATCGCGGGCATCGGTGATGCCGCCACCATCCCTAAGCCGGCACGGTAGGCATCGGCAGCTGCGTCTCCCTCGCCGAGCCGGTTCAACAAGCGCCCGTACTCCTGATAAGCCTCCGGCGTCGGCCTTATCGAGATGACCGTCTCGAGATAGCTTCGCGCTTTGCCCCATAGCTCGTTTCGCAGACAAAGCCTTGCGGACGTCAGCAACAGGTCCACATCTTCGCCATGGGTCTTAAGCCAGTTTTCGGCGCGCCGTAGTTGCCTGGTCGGGTCGGGGCCTTCGACCATACCGAACAAGCGGACAAGGGCCCCCCGCCATTCCCTTTTGACTTCGGCGGCGAGCTCCTTTTCTGCCCTGTCGTGCATGCCGGTACGCATCAGGCCTCCGTAGTAGGCCTCTAGAAGCGGAAGGTCTCTCCTTAGTCCTTTCGGTATCAACTTCCACTCCGCGAGGACAGCTTCGGCGTCGCTCGAGTGATTAAGTTTTTCTATATAAACGCGCTGCGACCACATATCGAGTGTCGCCGCACCAATTCTTCCCCGCTTGCGAAGCCTCGGTATCAAATCCGCCAGATTAGCCCAATCCTCGAGCCGGAAATATAGACGGCCGAGTAAAGTCAGCGCGTGGCTGTGATTCGGTGCGTTCTCCTCGATCCGTCTGAGCGTCGCAAGTGCCTGCTCATACTGTTCCTGGTCGAGCTGCAACTCAGCCTGTGTCAGCAGAACCGCATTGCTGGCTTCGGGCAAATCTTCGTAAGCCTGTTTGAGCCAGTTGTCCCGGCGATCATCATGGCCGAGCAAGTGAGCAGCCCGGGCTGCAGCCAGGTAGTTCATCAACGGAGCATCACTGACCTTGGCGGCACGGACCAGTAACTTTTCGCCCTTGGCGAAATTTCCTTCGGCAAGTTCGATGATGCCTTTGGTCAATCGCTCACCCGCACGCCCCGCGCGATAGCGTCCTGCCGCCTGCCCGAGTTTCTTCGGCGCACGAAAAACCTTTACGATCAACCAGATTCCGCAAATGACAAGAAAGATCGTCGCCACCAGAATTGGCACTGACATTTCGATCAGATAGTTGCGAAAGTTGATGACGACATAGCCGGGATCCTGCAGCAGGAAGTGCGCAGCGAATGCGCTGGCAACAAGCGCGATGACGACAATCAAGCCGAATTTCATCAGTCCGGCTCGGACTCGGGCTCAGTATCGGGAGGCGCTGTGGATCCCGAGAGAGTCACGTGCTGACGTAGCAGGCGAAGCGACTCCGAAATATCCGGTGGCGAGACAGAAAACATTCCGTTTCGAATTTCTGCAATGGTTTCGAGGGCACTTTGCACTGGCGCGCTCTCTGTATCGTAGTATCGGCCGAGCCAGCGGCTGGCGTCATCGAGGCTTTGTTCGAATATTTCCTTTTCTCCACGCAACAGGGCGAGCCTCGCCGCCTGCAGCTGTAAGGCCAGATTGGCGCGGAGGAAATATACGGCGTCCGGTGCAGTGAGCGGGGCTGCAGCTTCATCGGTACGGCGGACCGAGACAACGTCGCCGACTGCCCTTTTCAACGACGCCATAGCACGGTCGAGGCCGCTGAGTTCAGGGTCTACTTCCTCGGTAGTGCTCTCCAGCGCGCCGACCTCCTGTCGCAAAGGGAGCGAGTCGACGACGCCCGCAAGACTGGCCAGCGTAAGCGTAACGCCTTCGATATCGGGCTTTGCCATGATCTCTATGGCCCGCAATTCGTCGGAAAGAACGCGGCGAATGCCGGTCAGCGCCGGGTCCGCCAGTTGTAGCAGGCGTTCGTCCGCAAAACTGAGCGCGAGGCTTGCGAGATGGGGATTCCCGGCAAGTTGAAGTTGCGCGTTCGCTATTTGCATGTAGTACTCGGCCTCTGCAAGTAACCAGGCGTCACGAGCCCCCGTCGAGACGCCCTGCAAGGAGGCGATCGAGCCCTCGAGACTGCCTACTCGTCCGGGCAGTGACTCCAGGCTTTGCGAGCTTTCATTGAGCCTGCGTTCGAGCGACTGCAACTCACCGACGCTGGCCACGTCTTTGGATGCCAGCTGGTCCAGCCTTTGTTCGAGGGTTACAAGCGATTCACTCGTCGCATTGAGAGTGCTGTTCACGCTTGCCAGCTCGGCATCGCTTTCCTGCCCCGATGATGCTGCACGCCAGTTTTCAAAGACCAGGTAAGCAGTACCTGCGAACGCCCCGAGTGCGAGCACAAGCGCGAGCCAGCTGATGAATCCACTCGAACCTCGCTGCGGCGGCTCGGGAACAGGTTTCTGGAGGCTTGATTCAGGTGACTGAGACTTTGCTTCCACAGAATCGACTTCCACATCTGGCTCCTCGACCGGCGCCTGCCCGATCTCGGGCTCGACCTTCTCGTCCGCAGCTTGTTTCGTTGCCGCAGACTTTCTTTTGGACTTGGATGTGGTTTTCTTGGTCATCAGGGCTTATCCGGATTCCGATTGCCGGTGCGCAATCAACGCCCGGAGCATGTCATCTGTGGTGGGGCTTTCCGCCAGTAAGACCCTGGCTTCCGGGATTCTATCCGAAGCGGTTCGCATTACACGAGCGCTGGGTGTGACCAGCGCCGTGTTGCCCAGTAACTCCCGGCAGCTCGCCGGTAATATTTCCATGAGTTTGCTCAAGGTATCAACGCTCATCACGATGACAAAATGAATCTGCCCATCGCGCCATCTGTGTTCGAGTCCTCCAAGAAGATTCGGTGAATAGACACGTGTGCTGCGCCGGTAGACGGAAAGATAATCGACGGAAGCTCCCCGCTCACGCAAAGTATCTGCCAATAGCTCTCTGCCGATGTCGCCACGGATAATTCGGATATTCTTTCCGGACACATCCTGTATTCCGGCCTCCGCAAGCAGGTGTTCGCTGTCGAAACCCTGGGTCGGAAATATATCGACCTGCCTGCCGGCTGCCTCTAATGCAGATTTCGTCGTCGGGCCGATCGCTGCGACGGAGGTGTGATCTCCATCCAGGTGGGACAAGCCGTAGATCACGGCATTCGTGCTGACGAATATCGTGATGTCGGCAGGTGGTAGCGCTTCGACGGAGCGCAGGACATAGGCGGAGTCCTCTGGCTCGATTTCGATGACCGGAAACCGGATTGCCTCGCCACCGGCACTTTCTATTGCTGCCGCAAGTTCCTCCGCCTGGTGTTCCGGGCGTGTAACCAGGACCCCGACGCCTTTGAGCGCACCCCTGCTCACTGGCCTGTCCCGCTTTGTGCGAGGAGCTCGCCGGCCCCCCTATCGAGTAATTTATCCGCGAGACTGATGCCGATTGTTTCAGGCTCGTCTGCAGGGCCTGACAACTGCTCGCGGATAAGCTGGCGACCGTCGGCTGATGCTACCAGGGCCTGCAGGCAGAGGGATGCGCCATCAATCTCAGCGTAGGCCGCAACCGGCGACTGGCAATCTGCCTGCAGGCGTAATGCTACTGCCCGCTCCGCCGAGGTTGTGGTTCTTGTGGCAGCATGGTCGAGTTGCGCCAGGACTTGCAGGAGTTCCTTTCGGTCATTCCTGCACTCGATACCGATCACACCTTGTGCAGCTGCCGGCAACATCTGTTCTGGCGAGAACGTTTCGCTGATTCGAGACGCAAAACCCAATCGCTGGAGGCCGGCGCAGGCAAGGACGATCGCATCGTGCTGGCCGTCTTCGAGCTTCTTCAGCCTGGTGTTCACATTACCGCGAAGGGGCTCTACGCTGATATCCGGCCGCAGCGCCAGAAGTTGAGCTTGGCGGCGCAAACTCGAGCTGCCGACGCGAGCACCTTGTTGCAGACCATCCAGATTCCGGCCGACAAGCGCGTCAGCGGGACTCGCGCGTGCAAGCAAAGCGGCTATACGAAAGCCTTCGGGCATCTCGGCAGGGACGTCCTTCATCGAATGCACGGCGATATCTGCATCGCCGGCCTCGATCGCGATTTCCAGCTCCTTAATAAAGAGTCCTTTACCGCCAATTTTCTGCAAGCTGCGATCAAGTACCTCGTCGCCGCGAGTCGTCAACGGCACAAGCTCGACATTCCGTACCTCTGCCAGCTTTTTCAGCGCATCCGCGACATGATTGGCTTGCCAGAGCGCCAGCGCACTTTTGCGCGTTGCAATTCGGATCTCCAATTTCATCGGCCCTTGATTCGCCGCCTTACATCGGCAACGTGCCGCCTGCTGATCATGAGGCTCTTGTCTTCATCCTGTGCTGTGTCTCGAAGCGTCACGAGAGTCTGACCGTCGGTCGTCCTTTTCAACGCGTCAATCTGCCGCACCGCGATAAGCGCACCGCGGTGAATACGAACAAACTCGTCGCCGAATTCTTCCTCGAGGTGCTTGAGAGAGTCGTCAATGAGATCCGTGCCACTTTTGTGGTGGACGCTTACGTATTTCTGGTCCGCATGAAAGTAGAACACATCGCGGATCGGAATGAGCTTCAATTCACCCTGGGCGCGAACACAAATGTGTTTGCGACGATCAGATATCCCCGAGTGCTTCGCGACTTCGCTCAACGTGACGTTGCTTAGTCTGGCGGCCTGTTCGAGAGCCCGGTCAAGCCGCTCCTGGCGCACCGGTTTGAGGACATAGCCGACAGCCCTCGCGTCAAACGCCTCGATCGCATACTCGTCGTATGCCGTCGTAAAGATGATCGCCGGCGGTGAATCGAAGGTATTGAAGTGATGCGCCGTTTCTATCCCGTTCATGCCAGGCATGCGGATGTCCAGCAACACGACGTCCGGCGATGAGCTGCTGGCAATCTCCAGCGCCTGTTCGCCGTTTCCGGCTTCGCCGACAACTTCATGTTCATCGGAGTCTGCGAGGAGCCGGCTCAACCTGTCGCGTGCCGGCGCTTCATCGTCGACGATCAGTACTCTCACGCCTCGTGCTCTTCGTAGGGGAAGGACAGCTTGACGCTGAAAGTGTCATCAGCTTCTTCAACCGAGACGATTGCTTTGGCGCCATACGCCAGTTCGAATCTTTGCCTGATGTTGGACAGCGCCATCTGGTTACCGCCTTTATCCGACGACGGATCCAGTGGTACAGGATTGCGAATCTCGATCTGCAGGTCTTTGTCGGCGCGTACACCATTCACAATAACTTCACCACCATCCGGCAACAGTTCGATACCGTGGTAGATGGCGTTTTCCAGCAAGGGCTGAATGGTCAGGCTGGGGATAAGCGCCCGCATCGGTAATTCGCTGACATTCCAGCGAACATTCAGACGATCACCCAGGCGAAGTTTTTCGATGCGCTGATAGATTGCCGCGACTTCGAGTTCTTCCTTAAGGGTCGTACGATCCTTTGGGCCACCGAGATTTGCACGGAGCAGGTCTGCAAGATCTTCGACGGCTTCTTCTGCCTGTCTCGGATCGCTTCTCGTCAGGGATGCGATCGTATTCATGCTGTTGAAAAGAAAGTGCGGGCGAATAAGCGCCTGTAATGCACTTATGCGCGACTGTGCTTCAAGTACGATGCTGCGGCGCCATTCGCTGGAAATGTACAGGTAGCGCATCGCCAGTGCGATGACGATCGAACTTATCGCGAAAGTACGCAGTATGAATCCCGCATGCGTGTCATTGATGATAACCGCTTCGCCGTAGATACCGGTCAGCTGATAAGTAACCTCGGCGATAACGAGGGCAAGCAATTCCAGCAGGAGGAAGCCGATGACAAATGCCTTCGTTGCACCGAACTCCTCCACCCACGGTCTGATCTTGCAAAGAATGGCAGCGCCCAAGAGGCCCAGCCAGAGTATGAACATGGACATCTTCGCCAGTTCGGTCAGGAATGTTCCCGGCGATGTGTGCGAAGCGAGCGTCAGAAGGATTGCGACAAGTTCGGCGACAAGCACAACAACGAAAATTGCACCTGCGGCGCAGAAATCAGGTAGATACGCTTGGGCTTCTTTGTCGACGTCTGGGGGTCGAGAGGCCAATCCCAGTCCTCCTCACTAACGATGCCGGCATTGTAACGCGAGTTGCGAAAAGTTTATGGGCTCATGCGCACGGATTCAGGCGCCGGAGGCTATTAACTCCGGGCAACGGATCTGGTCAGGTGTAGCCTGTCTCAGGAGTTGCAGTATTCCTGCACCCGATTCTCGACACGTTCACGCGCGGCCTGCGTCTGTTCTTCATCCAGATAGACGCGCTCGCCATTTTCATCCTGCTTGTACAGTCGTCGGGAGGTAACAAACTTTTGCAGGCGGGCTTTGTAGGTTTCACATTTCTGTGCATTTACCTTAGCCTGTGCCAACTGATCCTCTTCGGCTATCCTCGCAGCCTTGGCTGCTTCCGTTTTTTCTTCTTGAGCCGTCGCATAATTTTCGTGACGTGACTGGACACGGGCCTGGACCTTGTTCGGGTTTGTGGACTTGGAACTGATGAGCATACGTTCTTCGGACGCATCACCCGAGGGGCGATCGCCGTAGTGAACACTTCCGTTCTCATCCGTCCATTTATAAATGTCGTTTGCGAGAGCTATCCCTGACACCGAAACGGCACAAATGATGAGACAAGCAACCTTACGAATCATGAGACTTCCCCATGTGCTGCCGGCCCGGTTCCTGTGGCGGACAGCTCGACCTATTAAGGCATTGAACGATAACGTATTACACCATGTCTTCGCTACTGATGACGTGAACATGGTCACAGGCCCCTTTGCGTACTGGTCCGCAAAAAAAAGCGGACCCGGAGGGTCCGCCAAACATTTGCCATAAGAGAAGGAGCATGAGTCGTTCAGCCTCTCAGCGAGGCCCAGTAGCTGGTTATCTGGTCATAAATTACCTTTCCTAAACCACTTATTCAGCCGTTGTGAACCCGGGGCAGGGCTCGAGACCGCCGGGCAGTGACTATTAAGCAATGTCGTAGCCCTGTTCGTCATGCAAAGCGAGATCAAGCCCCAGTTGCTCTTCTTCTTCGCCGACACGTAAGCCGATGATTACGTCAAGAACCTTGAGGATGATAAAGCTGACGACTGCACAGTAAACGATTGTCGCCACAACACCGAGGATTTGCTTTCCGACCTGCGCAGCCATTGTGATACCTTCCGCCAGTCCGGCGCCGCCGAGGCCCGCATCGACGAAGACGCCAGTCAGTATGGCGCCGATAATGCCGCCAATCCCATGAACGCCGAACGCGTCGAGAGAGTCGTCGTAGCCTAACTTCCGTTTAACTTTCACGACGGTCAGATAACATCCGAAGCCCGAAACGAAGCCGATCACCATGGCACCCATCGGCCCGACAAAACCGGACGCCGGGGTAATCGCCACAAGCCCGGCAACGGCGCCGGAAACCATGCCCAACGCACTCGGCTTGCCGTGGCTCACCCACTCTGAAAACATCCAGGTTAGCGCTGCTGCGGCAGTGGCGATCTGGGTCACAGCCATGGCCATACCTGCAGTGCCGTCCGCAGCCAGTTCGCTGCCAGCATTGAAGCCGAACCAGCCGACCCATAACATCGCAGCCCCGACCACGGTCAGTATCAGGTTATTCGGCTTCATGAGAGTCGTGGGGTAACCGTTGCGTTTCCCCAGCATGATTGCTGCCACCAGACCGGCGATACCGGCATTGATGTGCACTACCGTACCGCCGGCGAAGTCCAGAACACCCAGTTCACCGAGCCAGCCGCCGCCCCACACCCAATGGCAGACTGGCGCATAAACCAGCGTTACCCACAGGCTCATGAACCAGAGCAGGACAGAAAATTTCATGCGTTCGGCGAAGGCACCCACGATGAGCGCCGGCGTGATAATCGCGAAGGTCAGCTGAAACATCGAGAACACCGACTCGGGAATCGTCCCACTGAGCGTATCGGTGCCGACCCCGCGCATGAAAGCCTTGCCCAAGCCGCCGATCAGGCCGTTTACATCATCGCCGAAAGCGAGGCTATAAAGGTATAAGGTCCACAGGATGGTCATGACGCAGGTAATCGCAAAACACTGCATCATGACCGATAACGCGTTCTTGGCCCGAACCATTCCTGCATAGAACAGTGATAGTCCGGGGATGGTCATGAACAAGACCAGCGCCGTTGAGGTGAGCATCCACGCGGTGTCACCTGAGTCCAGGGCGTCCTGGGCCGAAGCAATCCCCGGCGCCATTGTGGCCAGCAAGCCATAGCCGCTGACGGTTAGCATCTTTCTTGATTTGGTGCAGGCGCTCTTCAACGACCGGCACCCCACTCTAAATAGTTCTTTTACGTCATTCATGTCGCACTCCCTAGACCGCTGCTTCGCCGGTTTCGCCGGTTCGAATTCGGATTGCCTCGACAACATCGCTCACGAAGATCTTGCCGTCGCCAATCTTCCCTGTACGTGCAGCGTTTGAAATCGCTTCGGTTACCTGTTCGACAATGTCGTCGGCAACCGCCAGTTCAATTTTTGATTTTGGTAGGAAGTCGACGACGTATTCGGCGCCACGATAAAGTTCCGTGTGCCCGCGTTGCCGACCAAAGCCTTTGACCTCTGTGACAGTAATGCCCTGTATGCCAATATCCGCTACTGCCTGACGGACGTCGTCGAGCTTGAAGGGCTTGATGATCGCCGTAATCATTTTCATCTCTGATCCTCTGCTTGGTTCAATCTATTTGCCGAAGTCGAATGACTTGCCGATGGTGAACACCGCCGATTCGTCCGAAATACCAACCAGATCCTTGTTAGCGAAAATAACGCTCAGCCCGATGTCGATTTCCGCGACGGTCGTGCCATAACCGATCTCGAAGTACTCGCCTTTGAAGTCCTGGGAAAAACCGGCGTACTTACCGTAAAAGCCGTTCTTTTCGGCCGTCAGGCTGTAGTAGGTGTAGTCCTGTGTCGGGCCAGAAAAGTTGTCGTACTGGCCAATCGCGACATCGAGCGTGAGCAAGCTATAGCCCCCGCTCAGGTTGATTTCCTGGTAGGTGTCGTCGAAATCACCCGTATAGTAGTAGCCGGTAAAACCGACGCCGTAAGTGAAGTCACCCGCATCGCCGCCGTAGCCGAAATAGCCATCGACCTCGAGACCGTCGCCAACGTCGGCGGCCCAGGTACCGGCGTAGAAACCGCCGCTCTCGTAATCGACCCCGCCATTGGCCGATGACGAGTGCTGGAATATGCCCCGATAATGATATTCACTCGCCCAACCCATGTTGGCGGACCATTGTGCATTTGCGAGGCCTGCCGATAACATCACAGCAATAGCCAGTCCCGCCCTGGTCGTAAATTTCATGTTGCTCTCCTCAATTTGTCTCGTTGGCTGAACGCTGCTCGTCTAGTGCGAGACAGTCGGCACACTAAAAGCAGTATTCGTGCCATATTTTAAAAGACTAGCAAAAACAATGACTTCTGATTTTCATCCAAATACATCTGCACCGACCTGGTGCGGCAAATTGCGTGCGTGCCCCAGATTGGGTACTGGTCTTTTCCGGTTGGTTGAGGTATCAGTTCCGCATGGCATTCGAATCTATTGATGAACTCGCAAGGCGCCTCGCCGATTCTGTGCCGCAGGGCCTGCGTTCGGTGAAGGACGACCTGGAAAAGAATTTTCGCTCGGTCCTGAATTCCGGCCTTGGCAAACTCGATCTCGTCACACGAGAGGAGTTCGAAGTGCAGGAAGCGGTTCTCGCAAGAACGAGACAAAAACTCGAAGCCCTCGAGGAACGGCTGCAAACGATCGAGGCGAAAAAAGCGACGACGAAGAAGAAGAAAAAGAAAGCGTCAGCCAAGAAGAAGTAACCAGCACAGCCACTGCCATGGAGGGCGGATGGGACCTGCAATTCTCAATAGCCGGGCTCAGCTCGGTATCAAAGCGCCCCCCGTAACGATCGAAGTATTGCTGTCCGGCGGCTTGCCGAAATTCAATATCGTTGGTCTTGCGGAGGCGGCTGTCCGCGAGAGTAAGGACCGTGTGCGCGGCGCAATAATAAGTTCCGGTTTTAGTTTTCCACAGGAACGCATAACAGTCAGTCTGGGCCCCGCCGACATGAAGAAAACCGGCGGGCGATTCGATCTGCCGATCGCACTCGGCATTCTTGCGGCAAGTCGCGTCATCCCGCCCGAGTCGCTTCATGACTTCGAGTTTTATGGAGAACTCGGCCTCAACGGAGAAATCCGCCCGATACCCGGGGCATTGCCGGCGGCCCTGAAGGCCAAAGACGCCGGGCGCTCGGTATTTGTCCCCATCGGAAATGCACCCGAAGCGAGGCTGTCATCCGCGAGCGTTTTCGTTGCGGGCAATCTGCTCGAAGTGACCTCACACCTGAATGGCTATGAACCGAAAGAACCCCAGCAGCCCTTGCGGCCGGGCACGGGAAATGCGAACGCGCCCGACCTTGGCGAAGTGAAAGGCCAACAGCTTGCGAAACGGGCGCTCGAGATTGCAGCAGCCGGCGGACATAATATTCTTTTTATCGGCCCGCCCGGAACCGGCAAGAGTATGTTGGCAAGGCGGCTGCCAGGCATCCTGCCGCCAATGAGTGAGAAAGAGGCCCTTGAGACTGCCGCTGTAAGTTCAATTCTGCACAGAGAAATAGATCTCAAAGAATGGCGCATGAGACCTTTTCGATCACCGCACCATACAGCGACTGCTGCAGCCCTTGTTGGTGGCGGACAGGATCCGCGTCCCGGTGAAATCTCCAGGGCACACAATGGTGTTTTGTTTCTCGATGAATTACCGGAGTTCAACCGACATGTTCTCGAGTCGTTGCGGGAGCCAATGGAAACCGGCTGCATCGCCATTGCTCGTGCCGGCCGAGAGGCAGAATTTCCGGCGCGGTTTCAGCTCGTTGCTGCAATGAACCCCTGTCCCTGTGGCTATCTCGGAGATCCCCGCGGCGACTGCGGTTGCAGTGCCGAACGTGTCCGCAACTACCGCAGCAAGATATCCGGGCCGCTGCTCGACCGGATAGACATTCACATGCCGGTTCAGCGACCACCGAAAGAATGTCTGCGACCCGGTGCAACGCCGGGTGAGTCGAGCAAGTCGGTTGTCGCACGAGTGCGGCATGCTCGCAACATTCAGATCAAACGCGCCGGGCTATGTAACGCACAACTTGAAGGGGATGCCTTATTCACACACTGCCGGCTGACGCCGCAGGGTTGGCAGTTACTCGAGAAGGCAATGGACACCTTTGCAATGTCTGCTCGAGCTCATCAGAAAGTGCTCAGGCTCGCACGCACAATCGCCGATATTTCACACGAGGAGAGAATTCTTCCCCGCCATGTCGGCGAGGCGCTCGGTTTGAGGCAACTTGATCGACAGGGCTAGTGCTCTGTCAGCGTGATTCGGCCAGCATGTAGTCGACCGCGTCGTTTATTTCCTGATCAGAAAGATCAATGCGCGCCCCCTTCGGTGGCATGTAACCTGTCGAACCCTGATATCCATTAATCGCATGATCACGTAATACGCCAATACCCTGACCGATACGGGGACCCCAGGCGCCCGCGTCGCCAACTTTCGGCGCACCACCGATACCGGTTCCATGACAGGCGATACAGGCCTCGTTATAAACCTGTGGGCCAGTAAGCGCGGTTGCCACCGGAGCCACGGGCTCGGCATGCTCGACGACGGGCTCCGCTGCACCATGTTCTTCGCCCGGAAGGTAATACTGGCTCAACGGCGTGATGCGTTCCCCGGCAGTCGCCTGAAAATCCCGTGCATCCGCTGCAAACATGCGCAAAGTCAGATCCGGAGCAGCAATCGCCAGGACCACGATTACCACGGCGATTCCAGCTAATACAATTGCCACTAGCGAATACGTGTCCAGGGACTTTTTCTGACGCTCCAA
>Ga0255052_10001411_pt1 | contig 18028 bp, 14 predicted proteins | sample JV7_2_21_MG_FD_188632 | JGI IMG/M metagenome (GOLD analysis project Ga0255052, IMG submission 188632) | Seawater microbial communities from Jervis Inlet, British Columbia, Canada - JV7_2_21 | ecosystem: Environmental > Aquatic > Marine > Inlet | place: Canada: British Columbia | collected...
GCGCCAATGGTCGTCAGCTCAGCATCCTGCCGGCGGCCGTCATTGCGAATGACAGAGAGGAAGTCGTCAAAAAAGCCGTTGGTTACAAAACCGTCCTGAACACCGGTGGCCGTGTAGTTACCCGTGCCCCAGACAGCACCGCCCTCTTCAATGCCGCGCTTCGCTTCCTCTTCACTGAAATCGATGTACAGGGCGTCGAAAGTCAACGTCAGGTCATCGTTGGGAGCGAACTGCACGACGCCAGCAATGGTGTCGCGTTCCAGCACCGTCGAGCGAATATAAGAATCATGGCCGCCCAGGATCGCGTCGCCGTCTCTGTCGTCCGGGTAACCCCAGCCGCGGAAGTGCTCTTCCTGGTTGGGTGACTCGGTCGACGCAACGGCCAATGCGACACCCACGGTGTCGTCGGCGAATACGTTGGAGAAACTCAGTGCCAGGCGGTGACCGTCGTCGTCGAAGTCCGGGTTACCCGAGTCCAGATCATTCTGCTCGAGGTTGATGTTAGCAACGATATACGGGCTGGCATCCAGCGGTCGAACCGTGCGCAAGTCAACGATGCCACCAATGCCCTGCGTCGTCAGTGTCGCGTCAGGTGTCTTGTAAACGACGACACCGCTGACAATCTCCGACGGGTAAAGATCGTATTCAACGCCACGGTTGTCGCCCGAGCCCAATAGTTCGCGGCCATTCATGGTCACGCCGACGTAGTCTTCTCGGAAGCCGCGAACCGATATACCGCTGGTGCGCCCGTTACGGCGCTCGCCCGCGAGGCCCGGCAAACGCGCCAGCGACTCCGCGATACTCGAATCCGGCAGTTTGCCAATGTCCTCGGCCGAGAGTGCTTCAACGATCTTGGAGGAATCGCGTTTCGTGGTAATTGAGTTAATCAGGCTCTGACGGAACGAACCGTAAGTGACGATTTCCTCGATTACTTCGTCGTCCGCGTCCTGCGCGTAGGCGGATGTCGGCATCGCCATCACACCGGGCAACGCGGCGGCTACAGCCAGCGACACTGCGGTGCGGCGAATATTCAAAGAGAGGTTGTTTGTTTCATCCGAAACAGACTGCGCGCCTTGGCGACACTTCTTGACCATTTGGTTTCCCCCGGGAGGTCTTTGTAATTGTTACAGCAATGCTGGCCATCTTATGAACCACACGAATACGGGGCAACTCAATGCAAACGTATTCATCGCTTGAATACGTATGCATTCCTTGCGGCCAGCATCCACGCTGATTAGTTTCGCATTTAAACAAGATGCATCAAGAAACCAGCCCAATGACCAGCGATACAGAGCCGCATACCCTGCCCACCGGCAGGCAGGCCGGCGTATGCCTGCACATCTCGTCTTTGCCGGGTCCTTACGGCATCGGTGAGATCGGTCCGGAGGCTCGTTCGTTCATCGACAAGATGCGCGATATGCACTTGAGCGTATGGCAGTTTTTACCCACTGGGCCAACAGCTTACGGTGATTCTCCCTACCAGCCGCTGTCGACGTTTGCCGGCAACAAGATGCTGATCAGCCTGGCCGACCTCATGGACATGGGTTTGCTCGCCGATCACGAGGTCGAGGAGCTCACCACCCTGCCGGAGCAATTCGTCGATTACGGTGCACTGATTCCCGTGAAGAGCCGCCTGCTGGAAACTGCCGCACAAAGGTTCCCTCTCAAAGCCAGTAAGAAGCTCAAGGCCCAATACGCCGACTTTCTCACCGCGAATGATGCGCCCTGGTTGCACGATTACGCTGTATTTCGCATCTTAAAAACTTACCATGGCGAGCGAGCCTGGCCCGAATGGAAACCGGAGTATGTGCACCGCGACGAACAGGCGTTGCGCGAACTCGAAGTGAACGCCGCCGAGAAAATCGAATCGATCAAGGTTATTCAATTCCTTTTCCATTATCAGTGGCAACACTTCCGGGACTATGCGCACGCCAACGGTGTGTCCCTGTTTGGCGATATGCCAATTTGTATTGCGCTGGACAGCTCGGACGCGTGGGCCAATCGCGACATCGTTTGCATCGACGAAGACGGACACCCGGACCATGTCGCCGGCGTGCCGCCCGACTATTTCAGCGAAGACGGCCAACTGTGGGGCAACCCGCTCTATAACTGGGACGAACACGCGGCCAACGGCTATCAGTGGTGGGTCGATCGCCTGCGCGCCTCGGCTGAACTCGCCGATATAGTCCGCATTGACCATTTTCGAGGTTTTGAGTCGTACTGGGCGGTGCCCGCCGACTCCGACACCGCTCGCGTGGGTGCCTGGGAACCTGGCCCGGGCGACGCTATTTTCGATGCGATGAAAGATGCGCTCGGCGCATTGCCTATCGTCGCCGAAGACCTGGGCGTCATCACGCCCGAGGTCGAAGCTTTGCGCGACCGGCACCAGATTCCCGGCATGCGCGTGCTGCAGTTCGACGTTTGTGACGCTGGGTTTCAATTGTCCGATATCGGTGAAAACAGCGTCTGTTACACGGGAACGCACGACAACGACACGACGGTCGGCTGGTTTCAGGGCAGCCGCGATGATATTCGCAGCCGCGAGGAAATCGAACTCACCCAGAAAGCCGCGCTTGCAATTACGCACGGCACGGCCGCCACGATTCACACCGACCTGATCAAAGCCGCGTTCTCAACCAACGCACAACTGGCGATCGCTCCCATGCAGGACTATCTCGGCCTGGGATCGGAAGCACGCCTTAATACGCCCGGAACGCCCGGTGGTAACTGGCGCTGGCGCGTCCTCAACTCACAATTGACGCCGGAAGTTTGCGACAATGTCGCGCACATGGTCCAAGAATCGGGTCGCGGGCTCGCGCACTGAGGCAACTGGGTGGCTCAAAGCGTATCCGGGCCCTGCCGCGATACAAGAAGCCGCAAAGGACGAGTTGCAACGATGAAAGAAGCAAACCTCAAGGAAGACGCAAGATTTGTCAGTCGCCTGACCCGTGAAACAGTGGCGCTGATTCTGGCCGGCGGGCGCGGGTCCCGATTGCACGAACTGACAACCTGGCGTGCCAAGCCGGGTCTGCATTTTGGCGGCAAGTTCCGCATCATCGACTTCGCACTCTCTAACTGCATCAACTCGGGCATTCGCCGCATTGGCGTGTTGACGCAATACAAGGCGCATTCGCTGATCCGCCATCTGTTGAATGGCTGGTCCTGGTTTCAAGCCGGGGCCGGCGAACGGGAATTCGTCGAGATTTTGCCCGCTTCGCAACGAGTCGGCGGTGAGTGGTATCGCGGCACCGCGGACGCCGTGTATCAGAATCTCGATATCATTCGCACACACGATCCGCGCTTCGTGCTCGTGCTGGCAGGCGATCATATTTATAAGATGGACTATGGTGCTTTTCTCGCCTTTCACGCGGAACGAATCGCGGACATGACGATCTGTTGCTTCGAGATGCCACTCGAGGAAGCCGCCGGCGAATTCGGTGTCATGACGGTCAACGAGCGGGGGCGCATCATCGCTTTCGACGAAAAGCCCGAGAAGCCGAACCCGATTCCGGGCAAGCCCGGGATCTGTCTGGCCTCCATGGGCAATTACATTTTCAATACAGAGTTTCTCTACGAACAGGTTATCAAGGACGCCGATACGCCGGGAACGCAGCATGACTTTGGTCGCAACCTGATACCGGCGGTGATTGATAAATACAAGGTGTACGCCTACCCGTTGCGCGATCCGGAATCCGGCAAGCAAGCCTATTGGCGTGATGTCGGAACGGTCGATGCATTCTGGGAAGCCAATATGGAACTGGTATCGGTAACACCGCAACTTAACCTGTATGACAAGGTCTGGCCGATATGGACGCACCAGGTGCAGGCGCCGCCAGCCAAGTTCGTATTTGATGAACCCGAAAGGCGTGGCGAAGCTATCCAGTCTATGGTCTCGGGTGGTTGTGTAATTTCCGGTTCAACGGTGCGGCACTCGTTGCTTTTCACGAATTGCTACGTGCACCCCTACGGTTTGGTAGAAGATGCTGTCGTGTTGCCGGATGTCGAGATAGGCGAACGCTGCACAATCCGGCGGGCGATTATTGACCGAGGGGCGAAAATCCCGACGGGTACAGAGATAGGTGTCAACCAGGACGCCGACAAGGAACGTGGTTTCAGGGTGACCAAAAAAGGTGTGACACTCGTCACGCCCGACATGCTCGGGCAGCAGCTGCACTACACACGTTAGGAAAACGGTCATCGACACCCGGCGAGTCATATTTCTGGCGTCCGAGAACGGCGCCCTGCCCGGCGGCAAAGTCGGTGGCGTTGGCGACGTTGTGCGCGATCTGCCACTCGCGTTGTCAGCCAAAGGCTGGGATGTAAGCGTTGCGACCCCTTCGTATGGCAGTCTTCATAATCTGCCAGATACGAAGCAACTCGCGACTATTGAGGTGCAGTTCCGTGGCGAACTTCACGAAGTCAGCGTCTGGCAAATTCCCTGCGAGATGAAGAGAGTTCGCAATATTGTCTTCCACCACAAATTGTTTTCAGAGCATGGCACGGGACGAATCTACGTTGGCGATGACACCACGCGCCCTTTTGCGAGCGATGCGGACAAGTTCGCTTTTTTCTGCGCGGCCGCCGCGACATGGATATCGGCCAGCGAGCATTTGCCTGATGTCGTACATCTGCATGACTGGCACGCATCGTTCTATCTACTGCTGACTCACTACGCCGGGGAATTTGCGGAACTCCGAAAAATTCGCACGGTTTTTACCATACACAACCTTTCCTACCAGGGTACGCGTCCGTTTAGTGGCGATAAATCATCGCTTGCGGCATGGTACCCAGACCTGCATCCGAACTATGCTGAAACCGTCGATCCTCGTTACGACGACTGCGTCAATCCTATGGCCAGTGCCATCCGTCTCGCCGACCGAGTCAGCACCGTGTCGCCGACCTATGCAAAAGAAATCTGCAAACCCAATGATCCGCCAGCTGGCTTCGTTGGCGGAGAGGGGCTGGAAGACGACCTGATCGACGCGCGCGATGAGGGGCGTCTTTTCGGCGTACTAAACGGCTGCTACTACGATCAGCCACTCGGCCGCCGTTCGGGTTGGCAGCGCTTGCTGGGCATGATCGAAACGCAGCTGCTCGAATGGCAAGAAAAAGAGCCGACGAATCCGGCGCATGCCTTGGCGCTGAGCCGCATTGCAGCATTGCCAAAGCGCCGACCGGCGCATCTTCTGACCAGTATCGGCAGGTTTGTCGCGCAGAAAGTGACGCTCCTGTTGCACAAATTCGATAATGGCGAAATTGCGCTCGAACGCATCGCGGAAGCTGTTGGTGATAGTGGCGTCATTATCCTGCTGGGTAGCGGCGAGCCAGAGTTTGAAGAGCGCATGCTGCGACTGGCAGAGCAGGTGCCGAATCTTGTTTTCCTGCACGGCTATTCCGAGGACCTTGCGGCACCGCTTTATCGCGGCGGCGACCTTTTCCTGATGCCGTCGAGCTTTGAGCCATGTGGCATCAGCCAGATGCTCGCCATGCGCGGCGCCCAACCTTGCGTCGTCCATGGCGTCGGCGGCCTCACGGACACCGTCGAGGACGGCATCACGGGATTCGTGTTCGACGGCGATACTCCCACGGCCCAAGCCGCGGATTTTGTTGACACAACCGCTCGTGCGATAGACATTCGATCGACTGACCCGATCGACTGGCAGTCGATTTGTCATACCGCAGCATCGCGACGATTCGACTGGGCAAGCTCTGCTGAGCAGACCATCCAGACTCTTTATGGCGACAAGAATGAGCACAAAACACAACAAGAACAGCGATTACGAGGCCATCGTCGCAGGTGGTCATAACAATCCGTTTGCCGTGCTCGGCCCGCACAAGGGACCCAAAGGCCGGGTCGTACGCACACTGCAGCCGCACGCAGCGAAAGTCGAGCTTGTCGACCCCAAAGGCACACGCATTGCGAGCATGAAAAGAATTTATCCTGGCGGCCTTTTCGAGGCATCGATGCCGCCGCGAATCCGACGCTACGCGTTCCGTATCACCGATAGCTCGGGTCACGCTTACGTGACCGAAGACCCGTATCGGTTTCCGTCCGCGCTTGGAGAGATGGACCTCTACCTGTTGGGCGAAGGATCAGACCAATACATCTACAGAAAACTCGGTGCACACCGGTGCGAACTCCAGGGTATTGCCGGAACGCGTTTTGCCGTTTGGGCACCTAATGCGTCTCGGGTAAGTGTCATTGGTGACTTCAATGGCTGGGACGGACGGCACCACGTCATGCGTTTGCATCCTGCTAACGGTATCTGGGAAATATTCCTGCCCGGAGTCGGCAACGGGGCACTCTACAAATACGAAATTCAGGACAGCGCCGGCAAGTTACTGCCTTTGAAAGCCGATCCCTACGGGAGTCATCACGAACCGCCGCCGGGAAATTCTTCGATCGTCTTTGATAGCGACTATGACTGGCAAGACGGCGCCTGGATGAGCCAACGTCCGGTATCGCCGGACCTGGACAAACCGGTGAGCATCTATGAGGTGCATCTTGGTTCCTGGCGCCGCAAAGACGATGGCAGTTACCTGACCTATCGAGACCTTGCCGAAGAACTTGTGGCCTACGTCGTAGGCATGGGTTTCACGCACATCGAGCTGATGCCTGTATCGGAGCACCCGTTCGACGGTTCGTGGGGCTACCAGCCGGTCGGCATGTTTGCCCCGACTCAACGCTTCGGGTCGCCGGATGATTTTCGCTATTTTGTCGACTGCTGCCATGCAAATAGCATCGGCGTCATCATGGATTGGGTGCCGGCGCATTTCCCCAATGACGATCATGGCTTACGGCGTTTTGATGGCACCGCGCTTTTCGAGCACGAGGACCCACGCAAAGGGGCGCATGCCGACTGGGGCACGTTGATTTTCAACTACGGCCGCCGCGAGGTCGTTAACTACCTGATCGGCAGCGCACTCTACTGGATCACTGAGTTTCACATTGACGGCTTGCGTGTCGACGCCGTCGCCTCGATGTTGTACCTCGACTATTCGCGTAACGAAGGCGAATGGCTGCCTAACGAGTTCGGTGGAAATGAAAACCTCGAAGCCGTTGAATTCCTGCGTCGACTGAATATCGAGGTACACGCTCATTGCGCAACATCGTTCGCCGAGGAATCTACGGCGTGGCCGGGCGTCTCAAAACCTGTCGACGCCGGCGGCCTGGGCTTCACTTACAAGTGGAATATGGGCTGGATGAACGACACTTTGTCGTACATGTCCGAGGACCCTGTGCATCGTAAGCATCATCACGACAAGATGACGTTCGGTCTCGTGTACGCGTTTGATGAGAACTTTGTACTGCCGCTTTCTCATGACGAGGTCGTGCATGGCAAGAGCTCGATACTGGGACGAATGCCGGGCAACGATTGGCAACAGTTTGCCAACCTGCGCGTGTACTACACTTCGATGTTTGCTCATCCCGGCAAGAAACTCCTGTTTATGGGCAACGAGATCGCGCAACGCCATGAATGGAACCATGACCGGTCGATTGACTGGCATTTGCTGCAACATGCGCCACATCAAGGCGTGCAAACGCTCGTACGGGACCTGAATAAACTGTATCAAGACACCCGCGCGCTGCACGAAGTCGATTTCAGCAACAAGGGTTTCCAGTGGATAGACTGGGGGGATCGCGATAACAGCGTGTTGAGCTGGCTACGCCGTGACAGCGACGGAGGTTTCGTTGTTTGCGTCGTAAACTTGACGCCGATCGTGCGCAATGACTACAAAATCGGTGTACCGTCTGCAGGCGATTACGAGGTGGTAGTCAACAGCGATGCCGAACAGTACGGTGGCAGCGGGAGCGGCCCGGCGACCTATGTAAGCCACTCTGAGGGTCATCATGACCGGCCGTGCTCCTTGCGGCTGTGCCTGCCGGCCCTCGCGGCGCTGATTATCAGGCTGGTGCCCACGGACGGCGCCTGAAGGAGACAAATGCATGGCTGCAAAAATAGATAAAACGGCCGGGGTCGGCGACATCGAGCTGTTGCAGGCGCCCGATCTGCTGATGACAGCCGACGCGATCCTGCACGACTTCACGCATTATTTCGGACGCATGCTGGGCCGCCGCACCATTCGCGCGAACTCGCCGTTCCTCTACCAGGCACTCGTGTTTGCCGCGCGTGACCGTCTAATGGAGCGCTGGGCCAAGACCCGCAAGGCAACGGAAACCGCGGACAAATGTCGTGTCGCCTACATGTCACTCGAGTTCCTGATGGGCCGCTTATTGAGCAATGCGCTGCTCAACCTGGGCATCGAAGATGAAACGTCCGAGGCACTGTCGCGGCTTGGCATCGACCTCGAGAATGTCTACGAGCGTGAACACGATGCGGGTCTCGGCAATGGCGGTCTGGGCCGCCTTGCGGCCTGCTTTCTCGACAGCTGTGCGACGCTTGCATTGCCTGTTATCGGCTATGGCATACGTTACCAATACGGTATGTTTCATCAGCGCATCGAAAACGGCTACCAGGTGGAAGAACCGGACGCGTGGCTGCGCGAGGGATTTCCGTGGGAGATCGAACGCATCGAGTACGCGCAGACCGTGCACTTCGGTGGGCGCAGCGGGGTTTACACGGATTCGACCGGCCAGACGCGCCACAGCTGGGTCGATACGCACGACGTGCTCGCGATTCCGTTCGACATTCCCATTCCGGGCTACAAAAACGAAATCGTGAATACGTTACGGCTTTGGTCAGCGTCGGCTACCGATGAGTTTGATCTGAATCAGTTCAATGCGGGCAGTTACGCGGATGCCGTTGCATCGCAAAACGAGGCCGAGAACATCACGATGGTGTTGTATCCCAATGCGGAAACTGAGAATGGTCAGGAATTGAGGTTAAGGCAACAGTATTTCCTGGCTTCCGCAAGCCTGCAGGATCAACTACGCAACCGCATAGAGCATCGCGGTCTGGACCTAAGCGATTTCGCGGACAAACACTGCATTCAATTGAACGACACGCATCCGGCCATTGCCGTTGCAGAACTGATGCGTCTGCTCATCGACGAACACGGACTTGGGTGGCACGACGCATGGGCGATCACGACGAAGACCATGGCCTACACCAATCACACCCTGCTGCCGGAAGCGCTCGAGACGTGGCCTGTCTCGATGTTCCGCCGCCTCTTGCCGAGAATTCTCGACATCATTTACGAGATTAACGCGCGCTTCATCGTCCAAATCAGTCAACGATGGCCCGGCGACAACGACCGTATTGCGCGGATGTCGTTGATCAAGGAAGGCTCGGAGCCAATGATACGGATGGCGTATCTCGCGATCGTCGGCAGTTTTTCGGTAAACGGCGTCGCCGAATTACATTCGAAATTGCTGCGCGAAGGTTTGTTTCGCGATTTCGCCGAAATGTGGCCCGAGAAATTCAATAACAAGACCAACGGCGTTACACAAAGACGCTGGCTTGCGGCCTGCAACAAAGGACTCGCCGGGCTGATAACGGACAAGATAGGCGATAGCTGGACGACCGAACTGACAGAACTCGAGAGACTCAGGGAGTTCGTCGACGATGCGGATTTCCGCAAAGACTGGCGCGCGATCAAACTTCAGAACAAATTGCAGCTTGCGCGCGCGGTTGAAGAAAAGACCGGTCTCGAAATTGAACCCAATACGCTGTTTGACGTTCAGGTTAAGCGTATTCATGAATACAAACGCCAGTTCCTGAATGTTCTGCACGCCGTATACCTCTACGATCGAATCCGCAGCGGGCACGATGAAGTCCCGCGCACAATTATTATCGGCGGCAAGGCGGCCCCCGGCTACGTAATGGCAAAAGACGTTATCAAGTGCATAAATAACGTCGCCAGAGTCATTAACACCGATCCGGCGATGGACCGTAAATTGCGAATGATTTTTTATCCGGATTACAACGTCTCCGCGATGGAAGTCATTTGCCCGGCCGCAGACCTGTCCGAGCAGATTTCAACAGCGGGTAAGGAAGCGTCGGGCACTGGCAATATGAAGTTCATGATGAACGGTGCCGTGACGATCGGTACGCTCGACGGTGCCAACGTTGAAATTCGTGAGGCCGTAGGCGAAGACAATTTCTTCCTTTTCGGCCTGACCGTCGATGAAATCAACGATTTGCGTGGTCGCTACGAGCCGCAAGCGATCATTGACGCGGACGAAGGGTTCAGCAACGTCATGAATCTGCTGCAAAGCGGGCATTTCAATCGCTTCGAAGCGGGCGTGTTTGATTCGACGATGCAATCGATCCGTGAGCCCTCGGACCCGTGGATGACGGCCGCAGATTTCCGCAGTTTCATCGACGCGCAGGCGCAGGCAGCTGAGGCGTACCTTGACGTTGAACACTGGACGCGCATGAGCATACTCAACACGGCGTCGTCCGGACGTTTTTCCACCGATCGCACGATGCGCGATTACAACGAGGAAATTTGGCGGCTGGAGCCAATCTCGCTGCCCAAGAAGTGATGCAGCCTGGCAACCCGCATGTCCTGGGTGCAACTCCCGACGCGTCGGGTACGAACTTTGCGCTGTACTCAGCCGTCGCCGAAAAAATCGAGCTTTGCCTGTTTGATCATGACGGCACACAGCGAGAGATTCTCTTCCTGCCCGAGCGCAGTAACGGCGTTTGGCATGGTTACCTGCCAGGCTGTAGCGCAGGACAGGTTTACGGTTACCGAGTGCATGGACCTTACGATCCCGCTGACGGCTTGCGCTGCAACCCGGCCAAGCTATTGCTGGATCCGTATGCCCGCGAAATCGTTGGAGACTTCGAATGGCACCCGGCGGTGTTCGATTATTTTGACGACCACGGCGAGCAACGGATAAATACTGACGACAGCGCGCCGTTTGTGCCGAAAAGCGTCGTGCACACATTATTCAACGATTCCCTGCCCGATGGACCCAGGATTCCATGGGGCGATACCATTTTCTACGAATGCAATGTGCGCGGCTATACGATGCGCCACCCTGCCCTCGACGAGTCCGAACGAGGCACCTTCGATGGCTTGCGTCATGAGGACGTGCTTGCCCATTTGAAATCGCTCGGTGTTAATTCCATCGAGCTGATGCCGGTGCAGACGTTCATTGACGAGCGGCATTTGGTCGATCAGAAACTTCGAAATTTCTGGGGTTACAACACGATCGGTTTTTTTGCTCCCATGCAACGTTATGCGCGCGATGATGCCGCCACCGAATTCCGCGACATGGTGCGCACGCTGCACGACGCTGGCTTCGAAGTCATCATGGACGTCGCGTACAACCACACGGCCGAAGCCGATCGTTGGGGACCGACGCTTTGCTTTCGTGGCCTCGACAACCGCGCCTATTACCGCACGTCGCCAGATGACCACGGCGCGTACGTGAATGACACGGGTTGTGGTAACACGGTCAACATCGACCACGTGCGAGTTCGACAACTCGTCGTCGACAGTCTCGACTATTGGGCAAGCACCATGGGTGTCGACGGCTTTCGATTCGACCTCGCGACTATTCTCGGTCGCCGCAACGATGGCTTTGCGGCAACGCACCCGTTTCTTGCCGAGATCAGCAACTTGTCGAACCTGCGGCACCTGAAACTGATCGCCGAGCCGTGGGACCCCGGCCCTGGCGGTTACCAATTGGGTCACTTTCCGCCGCGCTGGGCCGAATGGAATGATCGTTTTCGTGACACGGTACGCCGGTTTTGGCGGGGTGACTCGGGTAGCAGCGGAGAATTTGCGAGACGCTTGCGCGGCTCCGCCGATTTGTTCGAGGCCAGTCAACGTCCCCCGACGGCGAGCGTTAATTTCGTTACCAGCCACGACGGCTTCACGTTGATGGACGTTGTCAGTTACGAGCAGCGCCACAATGAGGCAAATGGCGAAAAAAACAGGGACGGCCACTCACACAACCTGAGCGCCAACTATGGAGCGGAAGGAGCCACAGAAAATCCAGGCATCGTTGACCGGCGGCGCCGGCAACGATTGAATATGCTGGCAACGCTGTTTTTCTCACAGGGCACACCCATGTTGTTCGCGGGCGACGAACTGGGAAACTCTCAGCAGGGCAACAACAACGCCTATGCGCAGGATAACGAGATAAGTTGGCTCGACTGGTCTGACACCGATGCGGAGTTCCTGGACCAGGTGCGTGAGCTGATCTGGTTGCGACGCGAGATACCCTTGCTCAGGGTAAGCGACTTTGTACACGGGAAATTGGAGCGGGAGACTGGATCCGTCCAGATTCGATGGATTAACAAGGACGGGCAAGCAAAACAGAGTGATGAATGGGCCTCGAGCCGGGCTTTCTCGGTATTGATCGAGGAAAAGAACATTGCGGGCGCGGACTATGCAATAGCGATTCTGATCAACCGTTACGAGGAGTCGGCGACGATGCAGGTGCCGTTGCCCGGCGACGCGTTACGCTGGCACGTCGCATTCTCCAGTAACGGGACATCCCAGGCGTCTGTCAGCGATCAAGATGTGGCAGTTCCCGGCCTGTCAATTACGCTACTGACTTCCAGCTAACAAGCGCATCTTGGGTCTTTTTAGCGCTGCGTTTGGTAACCGCCAAGCATGTCTCGGACGTCATCGTATGAATTGCAGCTGCACCGGGATCGGCTCCCGCGATCCACGCACACCGGTATTGACCCCGAGGGACACCTGATGCCTTGCCGCGCCTTGCGCCTGGCAATGTTCTTCTCGCGTTGCTCAACCGCGGACCAGTCGCCCGACTGAAGCGCCGAAAATTCGAGCTCCTCCAGCGTCTTGAGGTCAGCACAACCGGCCAGCAGAATGATGCTCAATGCAAATAGTGGTCCCTTCATCGTTGTCGCTCCCTAGCCGACGCATAACAAACCCAGGACTTATTGAGTAGCAAAACCAGCGCACCGGTGTCGGTGATCGACGGCCCACATTTATGTAATAGACCAGCGGCTTGTGTGAACTTGCCGTTTTGCGACAGCCAGGAAATTTGCACGACGCAAGCAACCAGTCGTTTGTTGCCGAGACGCAACAATGAATTTTCTTGTCGAAAATGTGAAGCGAATCACACTATTGCGTCACGCAACGATACAAGCGAGCCACGGCGCGCGACCCGCAACACCAAGATCAATCAGTTAAAGGCAGCACCGTTGAGTATTTGACACGTCGCAACGCGAAAGTCGAACTGGCCGAGCGTACCGCCGGATGCTTCAGAATCTCGGCATTAAGAAATTCGTTGCAGGTATCCATATCCTGCACAAGGACATGCAAAACGTAGTCACGCTCACCGGATACAGAAAAACACTCTGTGACCTCGGCCAGTCGCGACACATGGCGCTCGAAATCATGGCGGTTGTCGTCCGTGTGCTCGGTCATCACGACGGGCAGCAGCACCTGGATGTTGAAGCCCGCCATCTTGGGGTTCAGCGGCGCGACCTGTCATTCGATTAATCCAGCCTCTTCGAAATCCCGCATGCGGCGCCAGCAGGAGGTACGGGACATGCCCACGATCTCGGCCAGCTCGCTTTGATTTCGGGTCGCGTCGCGTTGTAGTTCATTCAACAGGCGTCGGTCAGTTCGAGTCAGCTGCATATGGACTGCCTACTCATACTTTGGCTCTTTATGGAACAGGTGTTTCACTATTGTTGACTAAAAGCCACATTTAGAACGCCGAATTTCAAAAAGACGCGCATAATGTCGAAAAGATGTGTACGGCCAGAACGCGAGGAAACTGTCATGACCGACCTGTTCGACAATCCCATGGGGCTCGACGGCTTTGAGTTCGTCGAGTTCGCATCGCCGACGACCGGTGTATTAGAGCCAGCATTTGAGCTGATGGGCTTTACCGAAGTTGCCCATCACCGATCGAAAGACGTGACACTCTATCGCCAGGGCGATATCAACTTCATCATCAACAACGAGCCCGACAGCGCGGCGTTTTATTTTGCCCAGGAACACGGCCCGTCGGCCTGCGGCATGGCGTTCCGCGTCAAGGATTCGCACCACGCCTATACGCGTGCCCTCGAACTAGGGGCACAGCCGGTCGAGATACCGACCGGCCCGATGGAGTTGCGCCTTCCAGCAATTAAAGGAATCGGAGGTACGGCGTTGTACCTGATCGACCGCTACGCGCGCGGCTCCACGATCTATGACATCGACTTTGAATTTGTCGAAGGTGTTGAGCGTCACCCTGAAGGCTGCGGTTTCAAGGAAATCGATCACCTAACACACAACGTGTATCGCGGACGCATGGGTTTCTGGGCCGAATTTTACGAGAAGATTTTCAACTTCCGTGAGATTCGTTACTTCGATATCAAGGGCAAACACACCGGCTTGCTTTCGAAGGCGATGACCGCACCCGACAATCGTATTCGCATACCGCTCAATGAAGAAGCCTCGCGAGGAACCGGCCAGATCGAGGAGTTCCTCATGGCGTTCAACGGCGAAGGCATCCAACACATCGCATTTGGCTGCGACAATCTCTACGAATGCTGGGACCGTCTCGCAAAAAGAGGCATTGAGTTCATGACGGCGCCACCTGAAGCCTACTACGAGATGCTCCAGGAACGCCTCCCGGGCCACGGCGAGCCAGTCGACGAACTGCAATCACGCGGCATTCTGGTCGACGGCACGACCGAGGGCGGCGATGCCCGCTTGTTGCTGCAGATATTTTCGGCGAACATGGTCGGACCGACGTTTTTCGAATTTATCCAGCGCAAGAAAGACGAAGGATTTGGCGAGGGCAACTTCACGGCCCTGTTCGAATCGATCGAACGCGACCAGGTCGCCCGCGGCGTTGTTAGTGCCGAGACCTGACAGGAGCAGTTAATGAACCTCAAGCGCATTCACCATGTTGCGTATCGCTGTAACGACGCCAGGGAAACAGTTGAGTTCTATCAGCGCGTCTTGAACATGGCATTCAACCTGGCCTTTGCCGAAGACCAGGTGCCGTCGACCAAGGAACCCGACCCGTACATGCACGTTTTTCTCGATTGTGGCATGGGCAACGTGTTGGCGTTTTTTGAGCTGCCGACGCGGCCCGAGATGGACCGCGATCGAAACACGCCAAAGTGGGTGCAGCATATTGCGTTCGAAGTCGAAAACTACGACGCGCTACTCGCGGCGAAAGAACATATCGAGTCCGAAGGCGTCGACGTCATCGGACCGACCAACCACGGTATTTTTCAGTCCATTTACTTTTTTGATCCGAACGGGCATCGCCTGGAACTCGTCGCGAACACGCAAACCCAGGAGCAGATCGACGAATTGAAGCGAGTGGCGCCCACCATGCTCGAAGAATGGAGCCAAACCAAGAAAGCGCCGCGTCATGCTGCCTGGCTGCACGAGCTGGAATTCAGGGGCGACGAACAATGAAGCTCGCGTCCCTGAATCACGGTCGTGATGGCCGCCTGGTTGTCGTATCGCGGGATCTGACCCGCTGTCTTGTCGCAAACGATGTGGCGCCGACCTTGCAGGCCGCACTTGATGGCTGGAACAACACGCGACCTCTGCTCGAAGCAATCGCCGCACAACTGGAAGACGGCGCTGGCGAGCCTTTCGATCAAACGGCCTGCGCTTCGCCATTGCCGCGCGCGTATCAATGGGCCGACGGTTCGGCCTACGTCAATCACGTCGAACTCGTGCGCAAGGCACGCGGTGCCGAAATGCCCGCGACATTCTGGACAGACCCATTGATATACCAGGGCGGTTCCGACTCCTTCCTGGGCCCGCGCGACAACATACCGATGGCCGAGGAAGCATGGGGTATCGACTTCGAGGCCGAAATCGTCGTTATTACCGACGATGCCCCGATGGGTGTTTCAGCAGAGCAAGCAGCGGAGCACATCCAGTTGATCATGCTGGTCAATGACGTGTCGCTTAGAAACCTGATTCCGGGTGAGCTTGCCAAGGGTTTCGGATTTTTCCAGTCGAAACCATCGAGCGCGTTCTCGCCAGTCGCGGTTACGCCGGCCGAGCTGGGCGACGCCTGGCAAGGCGCGAAGGTGCATCTGCCATTACTTTCGTATTTGAACGACACCGCGTTCGGAAAACCCGAGGCGGGTATCGATATGACCTTCGACTTCGGTCAACTCGTGGCGCATGCCGCAAAGTCGCGGCCTTTGAGCGCGGGCGCCATTATTGGTTCGGGTACGGTTTCGAACAAGCTTGGCGACGGACCCGGCAAGGCCATCGATGAAGGCGGCGTTGGGTACTCCTGCATTGCCGAAGTTCGCACGATCGAGACCATTAATAGCGGCAAGCCGAGCACGTCGTTCATGAAATTCGGTGACAGAATTCGTATCGAGATGAATGACCCGGCCGGCCGGTCCATATTCGGCACGATCGATCAGCTTGTCGAAAAGTACGAGGCTTGAGTGTCTATAAGACTCTACAGCTATTGGCGATCGTCCGCCGCCTATCGGGTACGTATCGCTTTAAACCTTAAAGGCCTCGATTACGAGACCGTGCCAGTTTCCCTGGCGCCAGATGAATCTGAGCATCGCAAAGCCGAGTACCGTGCGATCAACCCGCAAATGCTGGTGCCGTTTCTCGAAGACGGTGCGGTTGCCATCGGGCAGTCGATGGCGATACTCGAATATCTCGAGGAAGCCTATCCGAAGACAGCGCTATTGCCACACGATGAGCCGTTGCGGAGTCGCACGAGGGCGTTCTGCAACATGATCGCGTGCGACATACACCCGCTCAACAACCTGCGCGTGATGAACTACATCAAAACGGAGTTTGGTGCGGATCCGAGCGACGACTGGTACGCGCACTGGATAACAGAAGGCTTCGACGCTGCCGAGGCCATTGTGGGCGACGGATTGTATGTTGTTGGAGAACAGCCGACGCTCGCTGATGCGTTCCTCGTACCACAGGTGTACAACGCTCGACGATTCAAGGTAGCACTTGACGCGTATCCGAGACTCGTGAATATCGTTGACGCGTGCAACGAAGTGCCCGCCTTCAAAAAAGCGGCGCCCGAACAACAGCCGGACGCCGCTCTTGACTGATCGTTAGCTAATCGCTTGCAAGCAGGCTCTCGTGAGCCTCCGTCCAGACGCCCACCAGCCCTTCGGCCTCGATAATCTGTTCAGAGGTCATTCTCGCCGCAAGAAATTCGGCTTTTGATTTAGCATCGAAGTCTCCCATTTTCGACGCAATACTGAACCATTTGAAGGCTTCGATCGGATCGTAGGTCTCTGCGAAATCCATTGCATAGACACGTCCAAGAGCCATGTGTGCACCAACGATTCCCTGCTCCGCCGCAAGCAGGTACCACTTCATGCCTTCTTCCTCATTGACAGGAACACCCCAACCATTCTGGTGCATGATCCCAAGACTATACTGAGCTTCGGCATGTCCTTTGTCGGCGGCCATACGATAGTATTTCAACGCCAGATCATCGTTCATGTCGACGCCAAAACCATTGCCATATAGAAGGCCCATGCCATAGCACGCGTTCGCGTCCCCAGCGTCCGCCAGCTCCTGCCATTCGCTCAAGGCAGTTGCATAATCGGTGGCGCTATAAGCGTTCCAACCGGTCTTGAAATCGCCAGCCCAGGCCGTGCCTGAGAACGCGATAAGGACTACCGCAAGAAAGAGTCGTGAGAACGTGCGCATTGCCGTTTCCCTCCCAGAATTGCATCCGGCGCATGGTGGTATGCGCTAAATCCTATGCTGTCAAATGCAGGGTAACATGGGCCATTCGGGGAAGTACTTAGCATGCTGCGGAAACAGGGGATTGGTAGGTGGTGGAATGGGCCTCCCTGCGGTCGGCCTGTCGCGGACTTCGTCGCGCTCGGTTGAACCACCTTCGGTGGTTCAATCACGCATTGCCGGCATACAAAAAACGTCCCGTGAAGGGGCGTTTCTTGTTTGGTGGTGATGGGTGGAATGGACCGGGCCGTTCCGGCCCTCGCGCTGCGCGCGTCTTCGGCGTCCAATATCGTTGCTGCAAGCAGTGGTCGATTGGCGCATGCTGAAATTAGTTGTCTATTTTGTAAGGACTTCAAACTTAAAGAGGGAGCCGATTGGCTCCCTCTTTTCGTTTGGTGGTGATGGGTACTATCGAACGACTGTC
>Ga0255052_10001412_pt1 | contig 18028 bp, 15 predicted proteins | sample JV7_2_21_MG_FD_188632 | JGI IMG/M metagenome (GOLD analysis project Ga0255052, IMG submission 188632) | Seawater microbial communities from Jervis Inlet, British Columbia, Canada - JV7_2_21 | ecosystem: Environmental > Aquatic > Marine > Inlet | place: Canada: British Columbia | collected...
GCCAATAGCCTGGCCCCGCAGCATCTTGAGGTCTTTTTGTTGGAAATAATGGATTTCAGCATTGCGCCGCTGTGCTTCGAGCAGCATCGCGAGGGAACTGTCCTTATAGGGCGTGATGGATTCGATTGGATCCATGACAATGCCAATATTGAGCGTCACTTGTCCCACTGCCGCGTTTCAGTCTTCCGTCAGAATCGAGCGAGCAACTATACCTTGGAATAAGAGGGTAAGCGTTGAAATTTCTGAAGCTTTTGCCGGCTGCGGCGGGCGTCGTAGCAGGACTTATGTCAATATGGTACAAGTCGCTTTACCTGTGCTTATTAGGGCTGCCCGCGGTTGTAGCACGGGGATAAATTACAAACAGAATGAATCCTTGGGGGTCCAGTCCAGCGTGAGGAAATCCGGTGTCAAATAACGCATCTCGAAGTCTAAGTGGCCTCAAGATTCTCGTGATAGATGACAGCAAGACAATTCGTCGTACGGCGGAAACGTTGCTGACCAAGGAAGGTTGTCAGGTATTCACGGCAATCGATGGATTCGACGCTTTGTCGAAAATTGCTGACCACCAGCCAGACCTTATTTTCGTGGACATTATGATGCCACGACTCGACGGATATGAAACCTGCTCGTTAATCAAGCACAACAAGATGTTCAAGGAAACGCCGGTCATTATGCTTTCGAGCAAGGACGGCCTTTTTGACAGGGCTCGCGGGCGCATCGTTGGCTCCGAGCAATACCTGACCAAACCGTTTACCAAAGACGAGTTGCTCGGTGCGATTTCAAATCAGATCAACTAGTCACCGTTTACTAAGACCACAGCAGAGGAAACATTGATGGCCGTAATTCTCATCGTCGATGATTCGCCGACAGAACTGCATCTATTCCAAAAAATGCTGGAGAAAAAGGGCTTCGATACACTCGTTGCCGATAGCGGCGAAGAAGGCCTGCGCCAGGCCAGGTTGTCACAGCCGGATTGCATCCTGATGGATGTCGTCATGCCAGGAATGAATGGTTTCCAGGCAACACGAAAATTGACGCAGGACCCGGATACATCCGGGATCCCCGTCATCATGATTACCAACAAGGACCAGGAAACCGACAAGATCTGGGGCATGCGTCAAGGCGCTGTCGAGTATCTGGTCAAACCGATCGATCCGAAGCAGCTCGCGGCGAAGATCCATGCGGTGATGGCTGCCTGAATGATGGGGTCCAGCTCCGTAGACCTTGCCGCGCTGGTCAAGCAACCGTTCGAGTTGCTGCAAGAGATTGAGCGCCGTAGTCGCCAGGCACATTCGGGAGAGGGCAGCAGCGCAATGCCGGCGGAGTGGGTCGGTGTCGGTTTCAGGATCGGTGAAGAACAATTTGTCGCAGGTCGTGACCAGGTTCGAGAGGTACTGATGTTGCCGGATGGGATGACGCGGGTTCCGGGCAGTCAACGTTGGATGCTGGGCATAGCGAACCTGCGTGGCCATTTGCTGCCATTGGTGGACGTCAGGTTATTGCTTGGCAGTGGCCGAACGACGCTGCGGCGATCGACCCGAGTCATATCAGTGAACCACCGCGAAGTTCCGGCCGGGCTGGTCGTTGACGAAGTACTGGGCTTCCGCCGTTTCATGGACCGTGAATTCACGGACAACTGGCCGGAGACCGTGGTTCGTTGTGACCGTTTCCTTACGGGTGCATATGAACGTGGCGAAGACACCTGGCCCGTATTCAATTTGTTCGACTTTGTCGAAAGCAACTTGTTCTTGCAGGCGGCAGCAGAGTGATTGTCGCAAGAAAAAGCGTCGACTCGTTAACCGAGCTACGCATAAATCAGAGTTTCAAACGCTATGGCTAAAAAAGCAGATACATTTTCAATGTTCAGGGTTGTCGCGTCACTGACGGTGGTCTTCTTGATTATTGCCGCGGTGCTCGCCTATTTTCAAAGCACCGGAGGCAACTCTCAGCTTACGCAACTCGCTGCACTTTCTCAGGCGATACCGAATCAGGCAAGTGCGGCGCTTGATGGTGCGGACGGCAGTTTCAACAGGCTTGACTCGAGTCTCAAACGACTCGCTCAGTTACGGCGCAGCGCGGGCTCGGCGGTGCCCGGCTCATCATCCGACTGGCAACAACTCGAATCGCGTGCGGCAGCGATCGTTGCCAAGCGGGCAGATGTAGAAGCACTTGCAGATGCGGCGATGAATATCGAATCCAGCGTAGCCGCCATTCTTGAGTTGTCCAATGAACTGCTCGACCGCTCTGGTGCAACGGGGATCATTCAGGAATTTCAGCAGCGGGCTTCACGCATCGGGCGGTCCGCAGCAAATCTGACGACGAATCTCAATGCCACGGCTGTGGCGGCGAGTATTGTCGATGATGCCGCGTTTCTTCGTAACGTATCTGACGCACTGTCTGGCGAGGACACAGCGCTCGATGTTCGACCGTTGAATGACGAAGGTCGTGAAGTGACGCTGGTCCCGCTCGTCAGTCACCTCGCGGATCTGCAGACCCAGGTTGAGCGGATAGTCGGTGGTATTTCTCAGGTTGATAATCTTGCACGAGTCCAGGCTGAGCTGGACGCCAGCGCAGCAGACCTTGCTGGAGCGATTGCAGGTTCCGGGTCGGAAGGTCCGCTACCCGAGGTGCTGCAGATTGTCTGGATACCGCTGATACTGACTGCGCTCGCGCTCATCCTTGTCGTTGGCCTTGTGGCTTTGAACTCACGAACTTCGAAATTCGAGGCCACGGCCAAAGTGCAGGCCGCGCAGAATGAACGAAATCAGCAGGCGATACTTCGACTTCTTGATGAGATGGGGAGTCTGGCAGATGGTGACTTGACGGTCGAAGCGACTGTGACCGAGGACATCACAGGGACGATTGCCGATTCATTTAACTACGCGATCGAAGAGCTCAGGAAGCTTGTCGCAACGGTGAACGAGACCGCGATCATGGTCGACTCGGCGGCGAAACAGACGGAAAACACCGCAGGGCATATGGCCAAGGCTGCCGACAATCAGAGCCGCGAGATTAACGCTGCGACAGAGTCAATCGTCTCGATGGCAGCCTCGATCGAAGAAGTCTCTGGCAACGCTGAACGTTCTTCAGACGTTGCTCGTCACTCAGTCGAAGTTGCGCACAAAGGTGGTGAAGCCGTGCGTCGCACAATCGATGGAATGAACGCGATTCGCGAGACTATTCAGGAAACCTCGAAACGCATTAAACGGCTCGGCGAAAGTTCGCAGGAAATCGGCAATATAGTCGAGCTGATCAATGATATTGCCGAGCAAACAAACATTCTTGCGCTGAACGCGTCCATTCAGGCTTCGATGGCCGGTGAGGCTGGTCGAGGGTTTGCTGTTGTTGCTGACGAAGTGCAGCGACTTGCAGAACGATCGACCAATGCCACCAAGCAGATTGAGGTTCTTGTGCGGACAATTCAGGCCGATACCAATGAGGCGGTCGTGTCGATGGAGCGCAGTACGACCGACGTCGTTGGTGGCGCGCTGCTCGCCGAAAATGCCGGTGCGGCGCTTGACGAGATTGAGCAGGTATCGAATCAGATCGCGACTCTAGTGCAAAATATCTCGAGTTCCGCGCGACAACAGGCTGGTTCGGCAGCAGACGTAACGCGACGAACGACGCGCTTGCGTGAGATCAGCGAACAGACAGGCAAAGCGACGACAGCAACAGCAGCTGCCATCGCAAAGCTGTCGGAGCTCGCATCACAGCTCAGAAATACAGTCGCAGGGTTCACATTGCCGAACGAGGCGTTGCAGGCGAGCGCGTTGTCGAGCAATTCATCAAATGCCATAGCCAGCAAGACTGGCGGGCAAGTAAAGGCAGGTTAATACTCCAGCAGTATGACAGGCGATACTGGCATGCAGGAGAAACTCATCGAAGATGAGAGCGGCGCTGCCGGCAGCGCGCTTGCGATCATCAGTGTTGAGCTCATGGAGACGATCCGTAACGCGCATCTCGCGCTAGAGGATTGTGTCGACGGGCGCGGAGGTTCTGTTGCTCTCGTGCGCGCAGGCGAACTGCTGCATCAAGCACGTGGTGCGTTGCAGATTTCAGAGACCTATGGCGCCGCACTGCTGGCCGAGGAGATGGAACTCGGCTGCAAGTACCTTGCTGCGTTGCGCGCGGGCAAGGGTCGCGAAGACGGACTCGACGCATTGACTCGCGCGATGGTGCAATTGCCGGTCTACATCGAACGACTGCTCGGTGGTGGGCGTGATATGGCGCTGGTTCTTCTGCCGATGCTCAATGATTTGCGCGCTGCTCGCGGCGAACCGCTTCTGTCTGAAGGCACACTTCTTCTCCTGAATTTGGTGCCCGGCCAGGCGATAAGAAAAACCGGCAAACGTGAAGGCTCGGGCGAGGATCCGGTTGCAGTCGCAAAACGCCTGAGACCCAAGTTCCAACTTGCACTCCTGGGCTGGATAAAAGGCGGCGACACGAAACGTCACCTCGAGACATTAGCCGGTGTTACGCAGAGGCTCGAACAGTCCGCCACTCGCGATGACATGTATCAATTGTGGTGGGTTGTTAGCGGCATACTCGAATCGCTGCAAATCGGTGGACTCAAAACATCGGTCGCGCTGAAACGGTTACTCGGTCAGACCGATCGGCAGATCAAGCGAATCATCGACGAGGGTATCGGCGCGTTCGACAGTTATCCAGTAGACGACTTGCTTAATAACCTTCTGTACTACGTAGCAAGATCGAGTACGGCTGGCGAACGGATCAACGAGATTCGGGCTGCGTTCAATCTTTCCGAACTTCTGCCCGGTGACGAGCAAGTCGAACAGGCACGCGAAGCATTATCGGCGCCGAGCATCAAGCTGATGAAAACCGTAGCCTCGGCCATCAAGGAAGATCTTGGTCGGGTCAAGGACGTGTTGGACATCTTTGTTCGTACGGGCATGAACAAGTCTGCGGAGCTTGTCCCTCAACTGGAACTGCTGAAGAAAATCAGTGACACATTGGGCGTGCTCGGTCTGGGTGAACTGCGTGGTGATATCGAAGGTGAAATTGATCGACTCAAATCCGTCGTCGAGCGTGGCGGAGTTGCTTCAGATCAGATAATTCTGGATGTCGCGTCGACACTGTTGCGCGTTGAGGATCGTCTTGACCAGCAACTCATGCGGCTCATCGTCCCGACTGATTATGGCTCCGGCGATTCGGACCTTGATCTGCCTCCGCAGGAGGCCGCCGACTATCAACAGGTTGCAGAATCGGTCATGCGCGAGTGCATTATCAATCTGGCGCGGATCAAGGAAACTGTGGGTCAAAGTCTGGTGTCACGGGTGCCATCGCAGGGTCTTGACAGCGTGCCGTCACTCGTGCGCGGCATCAAGGCAGGGTTGATGATGCTGGACAAGGTGCGGGCGATGGAAATCGTCGATCGTGTGGGGCACTTGATTACATTGACCTTATCCGGGGACGGCGCGGTGCGATTGTCTCAGAAAGAGATGGATCGTCTGGCTGATTCGATTGTCAGCATCGAGTACTACATGGAGACGGTTAAGGCTGGGCGAAGCGAGCCGTGGTATATGCTCGACAACGCTGAAGCCTGCCTGGCCGTCCTGCGTGACGTTGAGCATCGACTCTCGCAAGAGGCGAAAGTCGAGCCGCAACTCGCACAGACGATGAAGACCGACTTCGCCGAAGTGGCTGCTCGGGCTGCCGAGATTGCCGCTGCTGAGCAGGCGAGCATGCAAGCAACCGAGGTCATACCGTTGCCGGTGATCGCACCCGATGCCGAACACCTCGACCCGGAGTTGCTCGAGTTGTTCATCGAGGAAGCGAAGGAAGAAGTTGCGTCGATCAAACGCAGGCTGCCTGCCTGGCAAGAAGCGCCGGACGACATGGAGATGTTGATCACGGTTAGACGCTCGTTCCACACACTGAAGGGCAGCGGCCGAATGGTCGGAGCCGAGCGTATCGGCGAATACGGCTGGAGCATCGAGAAACTGCTGAATCGCCTGATCAACAGAACGCTGGTCCGCACCCCGCCGATGGTCGACTTCATTATGACGGCAGCTGCAGCTGTCCCGGAACTCGTTGAGCAACTTGAGGTTGGTACTGAACCAACGGCAGATATCAGTCTCATCATGGCGCGAGCCAACGCGTTTGCCGAGGGCGATCCGAATGCAGCGGTATTGACCATGGCGAAACCGGAAGCAGCGGTGACCGACGACGCCGAGACCGGTCTCGAGATGGACCCGGTATTGCACGACATATTTTCGAAGGAGACGACGGGTCACCTGGCCGTCATTACGGGCTATGTGTATGCTTGCGAAGGTCATCAGCCGCCGTTCGACGTCACGGACAAATTGCACCGTGCCTGCCATACGCTGCATGGCAGCGCCAACATGGCAAACGTCGAGCGAGGCGTCGCGGTAGCTGGCGCACTCAACCGTTTCGTGCGGCGCGTTTACGACTACAAGATAGGTTTCCAACAGTCCGGGCTCGACGGGTTGCGCGCTGCATCAAAGGCGATTGAGAGGATCGTCAGCGATATTAATCAACCTGAGCACAGGCGCTCGGATTACACGGCGCTGATTGAACACATATCCAGGCTGGCCGATGCTGTGCAACCGGAAGATACGGTCGTACAGGACGATGTGCAGGAACTGGAGCCCGCGCAGCTAACGGAGCCTGTCGTCGAGGCCGTGAGCGATGAGCCCGAGTACGATGCCGAGATTGCGGCAATCTTCACTGAAGAGTCTGCTGAACTGCTCGAGTCTGCGGACAAGGCGCTGCTCGAATGGAGTAAGAACAAGGCCTCCAGGCAGTCGATGGAGGAGCTCAAGCGCCATCTGCACACTTTGAAAGGCGGTGCGCGCATGGCTGGCATAGCCGCCATGGGCAACTTGAGCCATGAACTCGAGACATTGCTGATCTCGGTCGACGGAGGGCGCATCAGATCGACACCTGCCGTGGACGAGTTACTGCAGCAAAGCCTCGATGAATTACACCGCATGCGCGATGCGGTGATCGCCGGCAAAATAGTAGCGGCTGCAAGCGGTCTGGAAAAACGCATTCAGCACGCGAATGCTGGTTTCGAGATGGCCGACGACTCCGAGGTTGAGACCGCAGCACCGGACAAGGACGTCGAAGTGACACGGCCAGCTGAGTTTACGATCGAACCGGAAGACACGGTCAGTATGGTCATCGTCAATACGCCGTTGGCAGATGAACTGGCACAAATTGACAGGTCGCCGACGGAGGAAGAGTTTGTTCCGCCGATTGTCGGCGACGAGCCCGAACTCGACCCCGAACTCGAGCTGGAACTCGAGTCCGAGCCCGAGCCCGAGCCTGAGGCGGAGCTTGAGTCTGAGCCCGAGGACAAAGTCGCGCCGATAGCCAAACGCGAGCCAGTCGAGCAAGCGAAGGCGGAGCCGGAGAGGGAGCAGAAAAAACCTGCAGCCGTGCAGGGAGTTCGGCAGGAGCAACGGCAGGAATTCGCACGTATTGACGCCGAGCTGCTCGAGGATCTACTGAACGCAGCCGGCGAAATCAGTATTTATCATTCGCGACTTACGCAGCAGGTCAGCTCAACCGAATTCCACGTTAAGGAACTCGACCAAACAATCAGTCGTCTGCGCGCGCAGTTACGCAAGCTCGAGATCGAGACCGAAGCACAGATCATGCACGGTCATCAGGATTCACTGGTCGCGCGGGACTTCGATCCGCTGGAGCTCGATCGTTACTCGAATATTCAGCAGCTCTCGCGGGCGCTGGCGGAGTCCGCCAGCGATTTGAGCAGCCTCAAAGACCTATTGCAGTCATTGACGACCGAAGCCGAGAATTTGCTGGTGCAGCAATCTCGCGTTACTGCCGAGTTGCAAGATGGACTGATGCGTACGCGCATGGTTCCATTCGAGCGTCATGTTCCGCGCCTCACCCGGCTTGTTCGCCAGATTGCCAAGGAAGCGGACCGTCGAGCGGAACTGGCTGTTGAGGGCGCTTCCGGCGAGCTTGATCGTCAGGTGCTTGACAAGATGTTGCCGCCGTTGGAGCACATGCTCAGAAATGCGGTAGTTCACGGCATTGAGTCAAGCGCCGATCGACAGGAGGCGAATAAACCCGCAACTGGGCGAATTACAATTCGGCTGCACCGCGAAGGGTCGGAGATGGTCATCGACGTCTCGGATGACGGCAAAGGCCTGGATGTCGACGCGATACGCCGTAAGGCCTACGAGCTCGACATGCTCAAGCCTGATAGCAAGATCACCGATGATGAGGTCATGGAGCTGATCCTGACGCCGGGCTTTACGACGGCGAGCAAGGTCACGCAGTCTGCAGGCCGCGGTGTCGGCATGGACGTTGTTGCCAATGAGGTCAAAAAGCTGGGCGGTTCGCTGCGCATATCCTCAGTGACGGGTCAAGGTACGAACTTCACGGTACGTTTACCGTTCACGCTGGCAATTACACAAGCGCTGATCGTACGTACGGGCGAAGAGGTGTATGCGTTGCCGCTGCCTTCGGTTGAAGGCGTTGCGCGCATTCCACGTGGTGAACTGGAGAATCTGCTCAGCCAAAGCGAGCCGAGTTATCAATACGGCGAAGAGACCTACAAATTCCGCCACCTCGGTATGTATCTGGGAGGTCAGGCAGCGAAACTTCCGCAGAATGAACCGTTCATTCCGGTTATTCTGGTAAGGGCCGGCGAATTCTCAGCTGCACTGCTGACTGACGAGATGATCGCCAGCCGCGAAATCGTCGTGAAGTCGATCGGGCCGCAACTTGCGAGCATTCGTGGAATCTCGGGTGCAACGATTCTCGGTGACGGACGCATTGTTCTGATTCTGGATATTGCCGCGTTCGTTCGAACCGGAGCGCCGGTTGTTGAACTCGCAAAGGCTGCGCCGACACCGACAGACGACCGTCCACTCGCACTGGTCGTCGATGACTCGATAACGGTGCGACGCGTCACCGAGCGTTTTCTGCAACGCCACGGTATGCGTGTTGTTACGGCGAGAGATGGGCTCGACGCGATCAGCGTGATGGCCGAGAACAAACCCGACATCATTTTGCTGGACATCGAAATGCCGCGAATGGACGGTTACGAGTTTGCTTCGCACGTGCGCAATGATGATCGCGTCTCCGATGTACCGATTATCATGGTGACTTCTCGTGTTGGCGACAAACATCGTGCGCGTGCGATTGAGCTCGGTGTAAATGACTATCTCGGCAAACCCTATCAGGACTCGGCTTTACTCGACGCAATTGGGCGCCTCCTCGAAGAAAAAGGAGTCACGTTGACGTGAGTGCAGAAGCTGACGAACTTTATAGCCTGCTCATACCATTGGGAGAGGATCGCCTGATCGTGCCGCGCGCCTGTGTGGTCGAGGTTGTCCGGTTTTCAAACCCAGATCATGAAGCGGGCGCACACAGCTGGATGTTGGGTACCGTGAACTGGAATGGTCGGCAATTGCCGGTCGTGTCTTTCGAGGGCGCTCTTGGCAAAGAGGTGCCGGCGAAAACCGGTCGATCGCGGATCGTGGTGTTTTACGCAACTACCGGGCAGCTGAAGACCGGATACTTCGGTGTTCTGACGCAGGGCTTCCCACAACTTGTTCGAGTCAACAAAGACGTTCTCAAGCTGGATACTACCGATGGCTGGCCCGAAGACGCTCCGGTGTTCTGTCGCGTGAAGATGATTAACGAATTTCCGCTGATTCCTGACTTGGATAAACTCGAGGCCATGCTCGCGCGCGAGTCAATTCAGGCCTAGATCTCCCCACAGTGATTGGATAACCGCGAGTGCCGCCAGTGCAGCGGTTTCGGTACGCATTACGCGCGGCCCTAATGATACCGCTCTGAAACCGGCGACCTCCGCGTTGTCGTATTCGGTGTCGCTGAAGCCACCCTCAGGTCCGATCAACAGACATACTTTTTTCGCGGGGCTGGGCACGGCCGCCAGTGCGGCAGTTGCACCAGGCCGCAGAATCAAATCGGTGTCCGGCTCTTTCGCCCTGGCACCAAACCAGGCATTGAGGTCTATCGGTGGATCGATCAAGGGGGGGCGCGTGCGGCCCGATTGTTCACAGGCACTTTCTGCAACGCTCTGCCAGTGATTGCGACGTTTCGCCGCACGTTTCGTGTCGAGTTTGACGACACCGTACTCGCTCACCACCGGGGAGATGCGCTTCACACCAAGTTCGGTGGCCTTTTGAATGACAAAATCCATGCGTTCACCACGGGAGATACCCTGGACAAGATGCACTTTGAGTGGTGATTCAGTCCTGCTATCAGATTGCTCGCCGATAAGAAGAACGGCTGAATTTTTTTCGATGCTCGCGGCTGTTGCCCTGAATTCGCCGCCCTGGCCATTGAATACGGTCAGCCGATCGCCGACACGCAATCTCAGCACCCGGCCGATGTAGCGAGCCCGCTCTTCATCCAGAGCCAATTGTTGTCCGGACTGTACTTCGCTGTTGATAAAAAGTCGGGTCAGGGACATGATTTCGGATCGATGGTCAGGGGGTCGTTGACAGTCAACGTCCATAACCCTGACTATCGTCGTTCCGGGCATTGGGGGCAACCATCGGTGAAAAGGTCGTTTAGCGTCGATACTGACAGTGGCTTGATTGAGCCAGCGCGGCAGTGTACCAGCCCGAATCACGATGAACGGCCGGATGGCATGCTACCTGATGCATTAATCGTGCATGGAATCAGCCTTCCACCCGGAAAATTCGGCGGCCCGGAGATCGAAAAGTTGTTTACGAACTCTCTCGATTGGGATGTGCATCCGTACTTTGCCGGGATTCGTGGCCTCGAGGTATCGGCACACCTGTTGATACGCCGGGACGGCGAACTGATCCAGTTTGTGCCATTCGATCGTCGCGCCTGGCATGCGGGCGAGTCGAATTTTCGCGGCCGCAGCTGTTGCAATGATTTTTCACTGGGTGTCGAACTTGAGGGAGACGACGAGACGCCGTATACGGATAGCCAATACGCTGTTCTGATCGCGGTGAGCAACGCTCTTATCGCAGCCTATCCGGCGCTATCTGCCCGCGAAGTGGCTGCGCACTCAGACGTATCGCCCGGTAGAAAGACCGATCCAGGTCCTGCTTTCGACTGGCTTCGATTGTATGATGGGCTCAGCCAGAACCAGCCCCGGATTCTGTAATTCCGGGCGACAGGACGGAACGAGTTAGGAAACGATGCATCTGATAGCTCTCTTGATTGGCCTTGTCGTCGAACGACTGGCGACGCAACTGTTTCACCTGCGCAGATTGCGCTACCTGGATCGCTTTATCGATGCCGGTTTTCGCCAGGCAGGACGACTCGCCAACTGGCCGGCGCTGATTCCCGTCATTCTCATCGCAGTGTTGTTAGTGCTGCCTGTGTTCGCGGTAACTTTCAGTCTTGGTGATTCACTGCTCGGATTCCCGTATTTGCTGCTAGGAATCATCGTTCTGTTCTTTTCGTTGGGACCTCAGGATATCGGTGAAGAGGTCGATGACTATTGCAAAGCCGTTGAAGAAGGTGACGCGGAACGGATACGGCATACCGCCAAAGCCATCATTGAGAGTGATGTGCCCGACGATGCGCTGGAGCGAATTCACCGGGTGGAAGAAGCTGTTTGCGTTCAGGCCAACAATCGCTTGTTTGCCGTCATATTCTGGTTCGTATTGCTCGGCCCGCTTGGCGCGTGGACCTATCGCGTTACCGACCTGATACGGCGTCGAGCGGTGTTTGTTGTCGCGCGTGAAGAGGAGTCGAGTGGAGTTTCTGAGCGCATGCGCGACACGGCGATAATGTTGCACGGCTGGTTGGCATGGGTCCCGGCCAGACTCACCGCAATCGGTTACGCGGCGGCCGGAAATTTCGATGCGGCACTTGGCGCCTGGCGCGCACCGAGCGAGCAGAATACCGATTCACAGTCTGAGTACAACGAGCACCTGCTTGCCAGGGTTGGCGTCAGCGCGCTCGCGCTCGGCGATGATCCTGACGAAGATCTCGTGGAACGCGCCGTGCGTGGAGCGACAGCGGCAAACCGGCTCGTGTTTCGTTTGTTGTTGATCTGGGCCGTTGTCATTGCAGCAATGACTCTGTATGGCTGGACTCGGTGAGGCCGTGCGATTACGCGCTGACTTCAATCCTGTTGTTCTGCCTCTGCGCGTGTTCAGAGGCTCCGAAACCGACGTCTGAGGCGCAAACATACGCACGCATCGTAACGCTTGCACCGAATCTGACCGAACTCGTTTTTGCCGCAGGCGCGGGTGAGGCCCTTGTTGGTGTTAGCGCCTATTCGGACTATCCCCCTCAAGCCCTGCAGCTGCCGATCATTGGCGATGCTTTTGTCGTCGACCAGGAGCAGCTGGCCCTGTTGCAACCCGACCTGTTGCTCGTCTGGGAAAGTGGCACGCCGGCACATGTCGTCGATGAACTGCGGCGCATTGGCTACAGCGTGGAAGTTGTTCGAACTCGCAGCCTTGTCGATGTCGCAATTGCGCTGCGTCGCATCGGCGAATTGACGGGCCACGATGGCGGCGCTGGACGGGTAGCCAGGTCATATGAGGAAAACCTGCAAGCAATCAGGGAAGAGTACGCTGATCTCGAAGATGTGCGTGTCTTCTATCAGGTCTCCAGACGACCTCTCTATACGGTCAACGGTGAGCACTACGTGAGTGAGTTGATTGAACTGTGTGGCGGCAGTAACGTTTTCGCGGACCTGAACGATCTCGCCCCGATGGTCGATGTGGAGGCCGTCGTGGAGCGCAACCCGGAACTCATGCTGGCGAGCTCGGATGCGGGTGCCGAGGCGTTCGCGGAGTGGCGGCGATGGCCGCATATTGCGGCGAACCGCTATCAAAATCATTTTTTGATGCCAGCCGATTCAATTGGGCGTGCCACGCCACGGCTGGCGGCAGCCGGTGAGGCTGTCTGTGTCGCGATGCAGGAGGCTCGAAAGCGACGGTCGCTGGCCGATGCTGAGCGCCAATGAGTAGTGGTATCACTACTCGTCAGGCGACAGCGTCGGATTTTCCTGCGGCACAGTCCTGGTTGTCAGCTGCGGGTCTGCCGGTCGAAGACCTGACGCCCGATCACATGCAACATTTTCTGCTCACGCTTGCGAATGAGTCGCCGGTCGGAATGATCGGCCTCGAAGAATTCGGCAGCGTTGGTTTGTTGCGCTCGCTGGTCGTCGACCCGTCTGTCCGCAACGCGGGCATTGGAGCCCGACTAGTGGCTGCGCTTGAGTCGATGGCTGCCCGGCAGGGCGTCGCGGAGTTGTGGCTCCTGACGATTGATGCAGACCCGTATTTCGCGAATCTCGGTTACCTTGTCACGGATCGAAGCAGTGCGCCGGACGTGATTAAGGAGACAGCCGAATTTTCGAGCCTGTGTCCAGGAGATGCGGTATTGATGCGTAAATGCCTGTTGGAGCGCTCCTTGGAGCGCGACTAAGAGCAGTACCAGTCAAACCACGATTTCTCTTTACTCCATTCGCGCCTCGTGAGGCGCTCCAACCGCTTGGGCCGCGCCGCAACTAGCGGTCCCGGTTCCACAGGACCTCTTCGCCGTTCTCCGCGCGAGCCAGGACTCGAGCAATCACAAAGAGCAGGTCGGAAAGTCGGTTCAGGTACTTCAGGACTTCCGGGCGCACGGACTCGATACCGGCGAGCGTCGTCGTATTGCGCTCAGCTCGGCGCACGATTGTGCGCGCAAGGTGACAAGCGGCGGCGGCCTCACCACCGCCCGGCAGGATAAACTCCTTGAGTGCTGGCAGGTCTTCGTTGAGAGCATCGAGCCTGGTTTCGAGGTGTTCAATGAAATCATCAGTGATCGCGCTGTGACCCGGGATACAGAGTTCGCCACCGAGTTCAAACAGGTCCTGCTGAACCTCGGTCAGGATGTCCCGGATATCTTGCGGAACAGTTGTGGTCGCAAGTACAACACCGATAGAGCTGTTGGCTTCGTCCACAGTTCCGAATGCCTCGACGCGCAGGTTGTCCTTGGCAACGCGTGTGCCGTCGCCAAGGCCTGTCGTGCCGTCATCACCTGTCCGCGTGTAAATCTTGCTGAGTCGCTTACCCATTTGTCACCATCAGTTAGTCCCAGCGATATTTTAGCTCGAGATAGCTGCCGCGTTCCTGCATACGGAAGCCCGCCGCAGTTTCGTATTCGGTGTCGAGCAGGTTTTCGATACGCGCATGAATCGCCCAGGCATTGCTCAATCTGATCTGTCCGGCCAGATTGGCGAGCACGTAGCCGGGCAGAATGATGCCGCCGAAGTCTTCACGATCGCCACTCGCAACGACAGAAATACCGATACGATGTGCGCCGATATTTTGTGTGTATGAGAGCGTTACGGTCTCCTCAGCTCGCCGCAGAAGCCGTTCACCGGTGGTGACGTTATCCGCACTTTGTTTCGCCAGCTCCGCGCGCAGTACAAACCGATCGCCGCGGTATTCGTAGCCCAGCTGTGCGCCACGTATCTGTGCTGTTGCGATATTCCTGAGGTCAAACGTCTGCAAGTCAAACTCGATCAGATCATCAATATTGTTGCTGTAAAACTCGATATCAATGCGGTGACCCGTCGCTGGCGCGTATCGCAGTCCGAGTTGCGCTTCGTCGGCCAATTCGGGACGCAGATCTGCATTACCACCAAAGCCATATCGGTCTGTTGCATCCGGTGCCCGAAACGCATGACCGAGCCCTGCATTCAGAGTCCAGGCGTCGCTTAACTCAAACGCGTACTCGACGTTCCAGGTCGTATGATCGCCCAAAGTCTCATGATCTGTCAGGCGAATCGCGACGAATGTTCTGTGGCGGTCATGCGACCACTGGTCTTGCAGGAATGCGGCCCGAACAGCCGTGTCTTCATCGAAGCCCGAGCCAAATGACAACGATGACGCGCTCTCGTCGATGGCGAACAGTCCACCAGTCAAAGTGTGGTTTTCCAACGCATGACTGTATTGCCAGTCAATGCTAATGCGGTCCGACTTGACGAAATCTTCGACCTGGTTTTGAGAAATATCATCTTGCATGAAGGACGCGATGAGTTTGCTCGTGCCGCGGTCTCCGAATGTCGTGTTCAGTTCTATCGCCGTTGTCGTATTCTCGAAATCCTGATCGGCCGGGCTCAGGAAGAAGTCCAGATATTCGACTGTTCCTTCGGTTTGCCAGTGGCGAACACTGATATCGCTGCTGCCGAATCGCCGGGATGCATACAGGTTCGCCGTCAGGTTGTCGTAGCCGCGTTCGATGTCAGAATCCACACGCGGCGCAAAACCGTCGGTCGATTGCCAGTTTAGTGTGATACCGAACTCGCCGTTTGCACTGTGATCTCCACCCGACACATAGCCGGAACGCGAATCGAAGCTTCCCGCACCAACGCTGCTTTCCAGGTAGGCATCATTTGCACGGCGGGTGATGATATTGATGACACCACCGATCGCATCGGTACCGAATAACGCCGAGCGTGCGCCTTTGACGATTTCCACGCGTTCTATGATCTCGGGTGCGATGTGCTGAATCGCTGCGCCGCCCAGTGTGCCCGGGTTCATCCGCACGCCGTCGATCAGTACGAGAGTGTGATTGCTCTCGGTGCCGCGGAGAAATATTGAGGTCGACTGACCGGGTCCGCCATTGCGGCCGATGTCAATACCGGCCTCGAATCGCAACAGCTCCGCGAGATCGGTCGCGAGTGACAATTCTATGTTCTCCCTTGTGATCACCGTGACTGGAACGATCGCGTCGCTCAGTGGGATCTCCGTTCGCGTTGCCGTGACGATAAGCGTGTCGCCTGGCAGTGTAACTGGCGCAGCTGCAATACTCGTGAAGGAAAACGACAGGATTGCGGCTGCAATCGTCATCCGATGGTCTGTCATGCTTGCTCTCCTTGCGTGCCGCCCGCACGCGATATGATCGTGAATGTCACGATGCGGAGAGATTGGAAGGACGGCTTTCGGTGCACGCCCGAACCTGCGCCCGCCGCGCCGTTCGTGAGTACACAAGGCCGGTCTCCGGGCTGACGAGCGGATAGATATCCTCACCGTAACGCCTTCCCACGATCCTTTCGTTCTCCGGTTCGCAGTGGCTCCGGTCCAACATTTCGAACCAGGGGCTACGGGTTAACTCGATCACCGTTGCGGGGGCAGCGCCGGAATTGGTTATAAGTTGCAAACCCTGCCGGCTTCCCGTTCACCCAACTTTGCCAAATCGGGTTCACCAAGTGAGCGTCGTACGATAGGGAGACGATCGGGTGCTGTCAAGCCGTGCGCAGTCGGCTTGTTTCTTTGCCAGTGAGCGGCCATAGTTGCGCCGATCCTCAGCTTCGATTGACAAGGGCCAGAGTGGAAACGTACGACGAGAAAGAAGCGTCAGAGTATTTGCAGATAGCACTGCTTGCCGCAAAGGCTGCGGCTGAAATCAGTCGGTTTTACTACGCCGGTAATTTCACCGTGACGACGAAAGAGGATCTGACGCCCGTTACACAAGCCGACGTTGAGTGCGAGCAAAAAATTCGCGAGATCATCCTCGAGCGTTTTCCAGAACACGGCTTTTACGGCGAGGAAACAGGCCGTATTCGCGATGATGCGGACACCTTATGGCTGGTAGATCCCATAGATGGCACCAAAGGGTTTGTTCGGCAGTATCCGTTTTTCTCTACGCAGATCGCCTTGATGCACCACGGGCAAATTGTCCTCGGCGTCTCGAGTGGGACAATGATGAATGAGCTGGCCTGGGCCGAAAAAGGCAAGGGTGCCTGGCTAAACGGACAGCGGCTTGCCGTCAGTACCATCGACGATCCGCACAAAGCCGCGGTGTCGACCGGCAATCTCAAGTCGCTGGCGCTGAGTGAAGGGTGGAACAAGCTTGGTGAGATAATCGCCCGTGCAGACCGAATTCGCGGCTACGGCGATTTTTATCATTACCACCTGCTCGCGTCGGGCAAGATTGAGGCAGTTATCGAGTCGGACGTCAACATTCTGGATATTGCAGCGTTGTCGGTCATTGTTGTCGAAGCGGGCGGTGCCTTCACAGACCTCGACGGCAAAGCCATAGGCCTGGAAACGCGGTCCGTACTCGCCACCAATTCGGCGTTGCACGATGAGTATCTCGGTAGACTAAGGGGCTGGATGGTCTGACGTTGCGACAAACAGATTGTGTGAACGCCAGCTCACGGCCTCCATCTGTGTTGCGTAAAGATCGCTGAGCCTCGACTCGGTCAGAACGTCTTTACTCTTCCCGAGTTCCCATCTTCCGTCGCCGTAAAGCAGCAGGCAGCGGTCCGCAAACCGTACCGCCAGGTTTACATCATGGAGGCTGGCGATAACTCCTGATCCCGCGTCAACTGCGCGTCGAAACACACGCAATGCATCAAGCTGGTGCTGTGGGTCGAGGTGATTGGTCGGTTCGTCGAGCAAATAAATATCAGGTGCCTGCGTCAATATCTGGGCAATTGCCAGGCGGCGTCGTTCACCGCCCGACAGAGTCAAAACATCGCGCGTCGACAGTTCTCCCAGGCCCACGGTTTGCAACGCATCCCTGGCGATCGCGTGATCCTCTTCCGATTCCCACCGAAAGCGACCGATGTGTGGATGCCGGCCGATCAGCGCAGTATCGATCACTGTTGCCGGAAAAATATCGTCAACGACCTGGGGAAGCAGCGCGAGACGCTGTGCAATCTGTTGTCGCTGACAGCGAAGGATATCCTCACCTTGCAGTAATACGCGCCCGGAATCGGGCGGCCGCAGTCCGGCTAGCGTCATCATCGTCAGAGATTTTCCGACCCCGTTCTGGCCGAGGATGGCTACGAACTCGCCGTTGCTCAAAGACAGGTCGAGATTGTCCACGAGCAGTCGGCCTGGCACGCTGACGCGAATCTTCTCGCAAGCAAGAAGTGAATGCTTGAGACTGGAGCTACTCTGCAAGACGAATTTCGCTCGCGGTCTGCGGCCCGATAATCACGTACTTCAGGCTTTTTGGAATAATCGCATCATACTCAGTCTGCGCAATTCGCCCGCCCATGATCTCGGCGAAGCGCTGCGGGAAGATCGGCTTTCTGTAGCGCTTC
>Ga0255052_10001413_pt1 | contig 18027 bp, 14 predicted proteins | sample JV7_2_21_MG_FD_188632 | JGI IMG/M metagenome (GOLD analysis project Ga0255052, IMG submission 188632) | Seawater microbial communities from Jervis Inlet, British Columbia, Canada - JV7_2_21 | ecosystem: Environmental > Aquatic > Marine > Inlet | place: Canada: British Columbia | collected...
GAAGAGACAAACTGCACGGCAAGAAAAGTAATTTTGCTTGGAAAAAATTATCCTGATACGGGACGGCTCGAAAACAGTCAATGGGCATTTTATTCTAACGAAATTGAAGTTAAAAAGTTTCCAGATCCTGAGAAAAATGGAGGAATAGAGGTTTCTTTGGTTACTCCTGATAAACTTCTTGAAATGATGAATGAGGGAAAATTCAATCACGCCCTTGACCTATGCGTTATTGCTTTAGCAGTTTCTAAACGATACTTGAAAGTTAAAGTATGAAAGCCAGAAAATTAACATACAAAACAATGTATGAGCCGGAAGTGAAGGTGTGCCATTCACATAATGAGACATTCAAACAGATTTACATAAGATATTATCGTGAAGAATATGCTATAAAAGTCCTAAAAAAAAGGAATTTCCGCTTTGGAGAATTTTTGGAGTTTTTGCAGTAGGATCGGTTTACGATATGCTTTATGTGATTTTCAAAAGAGAAAGCTTGTAATGGTTTTTTTTGCTCCGCTTAGAAGGTTTACCATGCATTATGAAAGGTTTAAAGCATCCAGAAGTCGGTAAACCCCGTTAGAAGACCTTTACACTTCTAAACGTGCCTGGCGGGAAGGTTCACCCCGTAAGACCTTTGGTCTCTTACGGGGCTTACATAGGGCATTAGACCCCATGTTCACTATAAAAGAATTAAATATCTTCAGCCCCCCCTTCTTGCTTTCGCAAGAAAGCAGGGGGGGCTTTCTAACGGGGTAAATTAGATAAAAGCAGACAAGAAATAAAAATCTGCTGTCTCTTTTATGGAGAGACATAATTTCGATACCAGTTTACCAGTACAATTAAAGCCCAGATTTGCCTGCTGTTTTCTGCCTTTCCATTCAGATGATCATCTATTATTTTATTAATATAGCTATGTCTCAATAAATCCATTTTTGAAATAGCATCAGAAGATAAAGAAGAAAGCACATAATCCTTTAATCCTTTTTTTATCCATAAAGCCAGGGGAGGGGTAAAGCCTCTTTTTCTTCCAAACGCTATTTTAGCTGGCTGAAACTTTGCTAGTGCTTTTCTCAACAAGTATTTCGTTTGAAAGTTTTTTATCTTTTTATTTGAGGGGACGTTGCGGGAAAAGGCGATGATCGAGTTATCCAGCAAAGGGACTCTCACCTCCAGACTGTTTGCCATACTCATCCGATCGGTTTTTTGCAATAGGTCATCCTGAAGAAATGTCTTGAAGTCAACATACATTAATTGTTCTTCGGTGCTGTAATCATTCATTTGTGCATTTTCGAAATATTTTCTCATTACAGAGAACGGTTCTAAATCGGAAATGTTATTCAAGAGATCATCACTTAATAACTTTTTCTTTTCTTCCGCATCGAATAATAATTTCCATCGATAATGTGCCTGGTCATAGGGGAAGTCTGCACCATAAGTGAATCTCTTCAGCTTATAAGGCAAACTGAGGTAATTGTGTGATTCAGGGAACTTGTAAACAGCGGTTTTAAAAACATTGCGCATTACCTGTGGTACTTTTCTGTACCAATCTATTATTTTGTGCAGGTAATAAGTCTGATAACCGCCAAAAAGCTCGTCGCCGCCTTCACCTCCTACGACTGTTTTCACGCTGGAACGAGCCAATTGAGAAATAAAATAAACAGGGAATACCGAGTAGTCAAAAAGAGGTTCATCGAGAAAAGACATTATGAGTTCAATCTTTTTAAAGATTTCATTTTCTGACAGTACAAATTCTTGCAACGGGAGCCCGAGTCTCCTTGCCACAATTCTTGCATTATCCAGTTCATTGTATGACTCTTCTGCAAATCCTATGGTAAAGGCATTCAGTTTCAGATTACACAGCTCAGCGGCTACAGATGCAACCAGGGAAGAGTCTATTCCTCCGCTTAAGAATATGCCCAGGGGGACGTCACTTCTCGTTTGTCTGTAGAGCACTGCTTTTAATTCATCGATGAATAGGTCGACCATCTCGTTTTCCGTGAGATTCTTATATGAGACTGAGTGATCTGTTAAATCCCAGAATTTACTTTGTGAACATGTGTCGCCCGAATATGAGAGCATATGTCCGGCATTAAGTTTTCTGACTGCCTTGAATCCGGTTAAAGGTGAGGGTATGTATCCATAGGATAGGTACTGGTTTATGGCTTCGTAATCAGGAAGACGGCTGACGCCTCCCTTTAATAATGCCTTTATTTCAGATGCAAAGACCAGGCCATCGTCTGTTTCGGCGTAATAAAGTGGTTTTATGCCGGCTCTGTCCCGCACAAGGATAAGCTTTTTCTCCTTCTCATCCCAGAGGGCAATTCCAAACATTCCATTCAAATATTGAGGGAAACCTGTTCCATATTCCTCATATAAATGAACTATGACCTCTGTATCTGATTTGGTATAGAAAGAATGGCCCTGCTTTTTAAGATCTTCTCTTATTTCCACATAATTGTAAATTTCACCGTTAAAAATAACCCACACAGATTTATCTTCATTATGTATTGGCTGGTTTCCTGTATGGAGATCAATAATACTCAGCCTCCGAAAGGCGAGACCAATATTTTCTCTAAGATAGAAGCCTTCGTCATCCGGCCCGCGATGGATCAGTTCATCATTCATTTTCCTGATCAGATCCATGGAAACCGAAAGATTCTTTTTGTAATAATAAACTCCTGCTATTCCACACATAATTTAAACCTGTTTTAATTGTTCTTATAAAATGATATGTTATACTAACATAAAACTTTACCGGCTAAGTGATATTTACGTGGGATTCCGTTTTGATCTATGCAAGAAAAATCATACGAAAAAACTTTAATTATGGAAACTATAGATCACGACACATAGACTAAAAGAGTTTTTGTTATGAATACAAACAGCTAGAAAGTGAACAAATTATGCTGGATTGGAGTATCTTTACTCGGTGTGCATTAAATTAGGTCAAGCATTAAGGCAAATTTACAACTCTAACAAATTCCCCTGGATTATAATTTGTGTTGGCATAGGACTTCGCCTCGTGAGATACCTGCATAACACCCCTCTGTGGTTTGACGAGTCAGTGTATGCTGTTGACATTATTAATCGCTCAATAACAGATTTTATTCATCCATCCAGTGAATTTCTTCAAGTTCAGGCGCTTGGTTTTTATATATATGAGAAATTTGCGGTTAACATATTTGGTACCAGCGAATATGCCTTTAGGTTAGCCCCTTTTTTATTTAGCATCATCTCCCTGTTTCTTTTCTACAAAATAGCGAAACATTTTACCAATACCAGAGCTGCATGTATTGCTCTCACACTTTTTGCGATATTGGACCCCCTGATTTATTATTCAACCGAACTGAAACCATATTCCGGGGACGTTGTTTTCACTCTCTTAATATTATCTCTGGCAACTTATAAAGGCGAAGAACTAAACGTACAGCGCATCTTTATGTTAACAGTTGTTGGCGCAATTGTGATATTATTATCCAACCCTTCGGTGTTCGTGCTAGGCGGAGTATGGGCGGGGTTACTTCTATCCTGTTTGAAAAGAAGAGAATGGGCAAAGTGTAGGGGCCTTTTGATCGTATCAATAATTTGGGCATTAATTTTTCTTGCAGTCTATTTTACTTACTATCGCATTATGATAGTTGCTATGTCAGAGCATGTTAGTCTTGAAAAAGCGTTCGAAATGGAACAATTCATAATGCCTTTTCCTCCAAGATCATTGGTGGATGTTAAATGGTTGATTGATTTCTTTTTTGATACCTTTCTTTTTCAGGATTCCATTATGTACGTAAAGAGAGTAACCTTAAGTGGTCTTATGGCTTTTGCTTTTCTCGTGGGAAGTGTTTCAATGTTTCTCGATAAAAGAGAAAAGTTTTATATCCTCTTATTTCCTATACTTTTGACCTTGTTAGCAGCAGCCATGCATCAGTATCCCTTTAAAGGTAGGCAAATATTATTCCTTGTGCCGATGTTTTTAATTATTATCTCTGAAGGCGCAGAATACATAAGGAGCAGAATTAATGAAAAATCGGTGATTATCGGGGCAGTATTCATGGGGTTACTATTCATTTATCCGGCATCATGGGCCGCCTATCATGTAAAAAAGCCTTTAATCCGCTCTGAAATTAAACAAGTTCTCAGTTACATCAAGCAGAATTGGCAGGAAGGGGACTTTGTTTACCTACATTTTTTTACACAGTATGAATTCGAATATTATACGCAATATCATCCAGCCCCATACAAGTTTGATAAAAATGAATACGTTATAGGAATAGGTCCGAGAGGCTGGTATGACAAGTGGAGAAGAAACAAATTGCCTGAGAGATACAGGAATATTGATGATCAATCGAGATATGATTTGATAAAGGAATACATGCATGATCTCGATCAAATGAAAGGCCGTAAGAGAGTCTGGATATTATTTGGCGGAGATATTACAATGGAAAACTTTTTCCTTTCTCATCTTGATTCAATCGGTAAAAGGCATGATTCCTTTGGGAAGGCCGGATTGGGGATGACTTATCTTTATGATTTAAGTCTAGATTAAAAGTTTTGGATTTATTTTATAGAACGATCCCCGTTCTAGTGGTATCCAAGACTCAGAGATTTTAATCATATCCATACTCTAATTATAATGGCTAAATTTTTGTAGAAACAGATGGCATGGTTTTTTATATAAAAAAGTTTACACTACCACCCAGTGATGCTTGAAATTAAAAAATAAGATAAATTATAATATATATATAAATGGAGTGTCTTTTTTTAATTAACTATAACACTAAAGCAGGTAATATTAATAAAACTTTCACTCATTAAAATTTATGAAAAACCTTACAAATATAATAGAACTATGGAGTTATTTCAAGAAACGGAAAAAATGGTATTTATTGCCTATTATTATCATGCTAATTCTGTTAGGTTCAATAATAATTCTTTCTGAAGGTTCTGCTGTAGCTCCATTCATTTATGCCATTTTTTAAGTGATATTAGCCTGATTAATCATAAGGTCAGTTTTTGAAGAGGAAAGTTGTAATTCACAATTAATATAGTCCGCTGATTGATCTGAGCTACTGATACATTAATAAAATAAAAACGTATCTATTATTAAAATTTAACGTACGACAACTTAACAATATTTCTTAACATTAGGTAGTACGTTCCATTCAGTGAAGAAATTCTTAATTAAATTAATAAATCAATATATTAGAACATATTAGATTGCATATTGATATTTTCATGTGTCCAGCTTGCAAAGGGGACCTAGAAATAGCAGGAGACTGGATAGTATGTCTTTCATGTCATTATCATTACCAGGCAGAGAACGATATTCCTCTACTTTTCTGGCCAAACGAGTGGGATAATGCAAAAAAAGATGTCACAGATATAGTTAAGGATTTTTATGAAAAGACACCATTTCCAAACTACGAAAAGCTTGAGAATGTGGGTGATCTTGTTCACAAAGCTCAAAGTAGTTTTTTTGCAAATTTATTAAACGAGCAGATACCTTTCAATGTAAAAGTCTTAGAGGTCGGTTGTGGGACTGGCCAAATGAGTAATTTTTTGGGAGTGGCCCATAGAGATATCTTTGCAACTGATATGTGTCTAAATTCTCTTGCATTAGGTCAGGAATTTAAAAAAAAGAATAGCCTGGAAAGAGTCGGCTTTTATCAGATGAATCTGTTTAGGCCCATATTCAAAGAAGAGAGTTTCCCACTCGTTATATGTAATGGGGTCCTTCATCATACAAGTGATCCTTATGCGGGATTTCAATCAATTTCAAAACTTGTGAAGAGGGGAGGCTATATACTTGTTGGTCTTTATAATAAGTATGGTAGGCTTATTACAGACTTTCGTCGTATTATTTTTAAAATTTTCAGTGATCGTTACAAGTTTTTAGACCCTCGATTGAGAGGACAAGACAGAGGTGAAGCTAAAAAAACCGCATGGTTTGCTGATCAATATAAGCATCCGAATGAACTTAAGCATACAATTGGTGAAGTTCTTAAGTGGTTTGAAAAGAACGGTATTGACTTTGTATATGGCATACCAAATCCGAAGGCATTTGCTAGTTTCAAACTGACGGATTCAATTTTTAAGAAACATCCATCGGGTAACTGGTTTGATCATTTTGTTACGCAATTCCATCTTTTTAGTTCTGGTAGTAAAGAAGGCGGATTCTTTACGATGATTGGAAAGAAAAGATTATGACTCGGGTATTGTGCACAAAGGAGGTTTAATAGAATTCTAATAACTAAAAAAGAACATCCAGCTGTTATTCCTCTTCTTTCATTAATTAAAATAAAATAATAATAAATTTTAGCAATTTTTTCTTTGGATACAATGACATATATATGAAAATCTCACAAATTTACAATGCAACAGCAAAAACAGTTTTCAATATATGTATTTTTTTCTTATTAATTAATATTTTTCTCTTTGTAGTTTTTGCAATTAAGGATAGTTTTTTTCAAATCAAAAAGAGTAATCCTATTGCTAAAAAATATAACGATCCTTCCTTAAAGAAAGTTTATCCTCAATTAAATGTGGAAGCTATAAATGATCTAATAATAGAAACTTGGTCTAGGCCATATATTTACGAACCTTTCACATTATTTAAGGAGCGTCCTTACAAAGGTCATTACGTAAATGTGAGTAAAAACGGCTTTAGAATTACTAAAAACCAGGGGCCTTGGCCACCTGTTTTAAATAATATAAATATATTCCTGTTCGGTGGCTCTACAACTTTTGGCTATGGAGTGCCTGATGATCAAACTATAGCCTCATATTTGCAAGAATTTTTATCAAACAGATTAAGGCGAGAAGTTCGAGTTTATAACTTTGGAAGGGGATCTTATTACTCCACGCAAGAAAGGATACTTTTTGAGAGACTATTGGTTTCAGGTATTATCCCGGACTTGGCAGTTTTTATAGATGGTTTTAATGATATCTATCTCCTTAATGATAAACCAGCTTTTTCTGATTATTTCGAGCAAGTTTCTTTCGCAAAAAAGAAAGAAAAAACTACTGTTAGTCTTGTGTTAAAATTAATGGACAAGTTGCCAATAACTAGGCTTGCTAAGCTTTACCTATATAATCTTGGAATATTTAAGAAAACAGAGACTAAAGATCAGATTGATCAAAATAATTTAGAGTTTGATGAGCAAAAATATATTGATCAATCTAAAATTACGGATGTTATTAATAGGTATCTAGAAAATAAAAAAATAATCGAGGCACTAGCAGATGTGTATGCTGTGAAAGCTGTCTTTGTTTGGCATCCAATACCCTCTTACAAATATGACGTAAGCTATCATTTGTTCTTTAAATTTGGCCTCATTGACGATTATTTAAGGGTTGGATATTTTTTTATGGAAAGATTGGTTAGAAATACATTCTTGGGTGAAAACTTTCTATGGACTGCAGATATACAGGAAAATTTAGAGCGTCCATTATATGTTGATAAAGTCCACTATTCTGCTGAAATGTCTGAAATATTAGCTGTTCATATTGGCAAGCTACTATTGGAGCGCAATTTCTTAATGGAGAATTGAAAGCAATTCATGAAGGAATCTATTGCCTATGACCCAAACCATAGACCTCCAGTTCATCAATACTTAATCTGGATTCGGTAGCTTTTACTTTAACATACCGTGCAATCACGGGTTTTTCGAAGTTAACTTGAAAAAAATTAAGAGGACTTTCTGCTCTTGAAATAAAAGATTTTGTCTTAGGCCATTGATTACCACCTTGTGAAAGAGCTATTAAAGGGAAAACATCCGATTTTCCATATAAGATAATCTTTTTTATTGTTTCGTTCTTATTCAGGTCAACAATCAACTCTTTTTCATTAGCGGGTTCAAATGTAAAGCCTGATTCAGGCCTGGTATCACCGTCTACCGCCCTGCTTCTGTGATACTGCAAATAAGATGTGCTGGGTAATTCAAATCCGGAAGTTTTTTTGCCATAAGCAAGGTTTGGAGTTTTTAAAGGAGGCGAATAAGTCCACGTGTATTCTGTTTCAAGGTTCTCACCATTGTACAGGCTGTTGTACCATACGAAAAAGCTCATCACGCTGATGAACAACACTAAAATTATGCTTGCAACTCTTGGCAAGCCCTTCAGAGTACGAAAACAAACAAAAAGTCCGATTACTGCAAAAGTAGTACAACTGATAAACATCCCCCCAAGAAAGGCATTGCTCTGATATCTGAAATCTATCAAACTTTTTCCCTTGTGAATTTCGACTGCGTGAACTGCACCGTTCGCCCGATAAACATGAGTTTTTTCTCCATTTACCCGTGCGTTCCAATGATTTGTATATGGATAGGAAAAGCCGAAGAATGCAGGCATTTGAGAATTAACATGAAACTGCATTCGATTAAATGCACTGTAAACCAGTTTAATGCTGCCTTCTTCCATATCTCTCGCTCCCTCTGTGATAGTCACCGCTTTTTCAGTATCATATCCCTCAATAAAAAGCTGCTGGGGCAGACGCGTACGTTCCATTCTCTTATAGGCTTCATTCTGAGTTTTTACGGGTATAATCTCGGTAAATATCTTGCCAAGGAAAGGCTCAATAAATGAATGATCAAGCTGCGTTATTACTGCAGCGGTTTGCATACCGGGAAGGTCATGATGGCGGTAGTCAAGCTTCTCTCTTTTTTCAGTCTTCATCTGCTCAAAAGTGGGACGATCTCTTACCGGGACAACAAATGTTCCATAACGGAGAAGTACACCAATCTGGATGAGCATCATAATGGAAAGAAGTGTTCCCAAAATGTGAGATGCCCTGCGAAATGAGTCGTAGAGGACAAGCGCAACAAGGGACATTAATCCAGAAGATAGAATGAGTGCCAGAGTTTGGAAAGAGATTTTATTGATGGTAATCGGGGGCAGCCAGCCAAGCGTAGGTCTTACTTTCAAATAGAACAGAGAATATATCGGGATAGATAACAATGAGATCAGTGCAAGTATTGAGTATGGATTCAATGCTTTAAAAAGCTTGTTCAGGGTCAATACAGGCGAGTTGATTTTTAATAACCAGGCCAAAATCATCATCAGGAAGACTGGAATGATCATGGAAATTCGACCTGGATTGCGAAAAGATGACACTAAAGGAAGAAATTCCCACGCCCATCTATGGACTGGAGTTCGTTGGCCAAGCATATATAAGAACAGAATCAACACTATTCCCCAAATAATCCAGACAGGTCGGGGTATTTTTATTTTGAAGCATCTCAGAACAGGAAGGAACGCTGCCATAAGGATAATTGATGAACCTCCAAATGCTCCGTGCACATCTGAAAGAAAAGGCAAAAAGAAATTACTCAATACGCCAAAGAAACTTTGCGTACCCAAACTCCATTCATAAGAAGTTCCGACGCGTACGATATTTGTAGCGTAAAAATCAAAATAGAATGGCAGGATGTAGACGGCAGAAAGCACGATGCCTGTTATGATAAAAAATCCTGATTTTACCCAAAAAGGGAAAATACTTCGAGAATCATTTTGTATCTCCGGAAGTATGTTCCTGATGAAATAGGGTGCAACCAATAAAAAGATGCCGGAACCAAGAAGACCATAGTACATCATCTGCGGATGGCCACTGACAACAACCAAATAAGTTGCAACTATAATGCCTAAGGGACCAATCCATCTTGAGGGATGAATAAAATACCAGCCAATTGCCACACAGAGAATAAGATGGGCTGTATATGCTTCCAGAGCCGGACCAAAGCGAAACATATCCAGCATGCGAAGATTATATACTGTTATAAGAGAAAGAAGGAACGAAAAGAGCATGTTTAATTTTAATTTTCTTAAGAATATAAATAATACAAGTTGTGTAATCCCCAGAGAGAGGAGCTTTAAAAATGTATTCCAGTGAAGTGCTTTTCCACCCCAGTACCCCGGCATTATTGATGCAAGATACGGTAAGGGATGGAAAATCTGAGACCATGTCAATGCTATGGAGGACTGACCTAATGCATAACCCGGAGAATATAAAGGGAACGAACCGGTTTTTATGGAAAAAAGAAGCTCCATCTGGTTCTCGATTCCATAGCCCTGATAGTCGTTTCCTATCGTAAGGTTGCTCGCAAAAGGGACCAGCCAGTAGAGAACCAGAAACGGAAGACCGAGAATAGTGAAATTCATTAATGTTTGATTTTTAGGTCGCAATGCTTTCATAAAACAAATGATTACAGAATTGACACTTTATCAATTGAGTATTCTCAAGAAATCAGAAGCAGGTTAAACTGAAATATGGAAAACAGAATTTCTCTATATAAAGTCACATAGAGAATCTGAATTACAGATAAGATCACACATATATTATGATTTAAGGTCAAAGTTAATAGCAAGGCAGAAGAGATAAATGCATTATGAGCTGGCAAGAAAGTTTAAGGCTGCTGGCTAAAAATGGTTAAGGGTAAAGTCCCACTTAAGCCACCAATATCATCACAGGGAAATCAAAGAAATTATTTTGGTCGGCAGGTAATACAGGTAATATTAGATTAGAAGAATGAATAATGTTGTGAGGAAAAGACATTTTGACTATAATTAGATTATCATTTATATTTGGCTGGCAAGCTGAGGAGGTAGAATGACAGACAGAAGATCAAAAATAGATAAAAGGCTAGAGAAAGTAAAGATGTGTTTTGAAAAGGATGTAGACAGATATAAATTGATTGTTAACAAGAAATCCTCTCAACATTACTTGGAAAAAAGAAAAAAGTTCCTTAAAGAGTTCTACGGAAATACAGGGCAAAATAAAATAATTTTGGATTTAGCTGCAGGTATGGGGATCTATATGGAAAGTTTATCAAATTATAGATATTTTATAAATATAGATTTGTCGTTCAACGAATTGAAAGAGATTACATCAGACAATGGTAAAGTTTTAAGAATTAATGCAAATGCTTTAAATATACCTTTAAAAAATAGATCAGTTGATAGCATAATTGTTATAGGTTTATTGCACCATATCCCTTTTTGTCTCCCGGAGTTATTTCAAGAAATAGTGAGAGTGCTTAAGAATGATGGAACTGTATTTATAGATGAACCTAATGGATACAATATTTTGTGGTTCATATATATGAAGCTGTATGAAATTGATAAATTTAATACGAGACCTCCTATCCCCTATGCGTTAAAAAGACTCGCAAGGAAATATTCCTTACAAGTAGAAAAAGAGGTGTTTTGGGGGTTTATGCCACCTTTGGATAATAAGTTAGTAATGGATACTTTCAACAAAATAGAGGCTGTTATTGAAAATTCATTTTTATCTTTTTTATGCACAAGATATTTACTGATATTAAAAAATAAGATGTCGATATGACGACTTCCGTTGACACTATAACATCATTTTAACCTTTCTCTTAAGAGTTCATAAGGAGAATTTCTTTCAGTGATGTATTTGGGCGTTAATAGTTATACAAGTTTTCCCATTCTTAAATTTTCTTATTTAAATCAACATAATCCACAAAACTGATATTGAATTCCTTCCATAGATCAATTGTTGTCAGTTCTGTCGGCTCTTTAACTTGCATGGGTTGTTCCTCTTTTTAAATTATTTAGTCGTAACTTACGGAGAAAATTCCCTCTTTTTCCGTCTTTCAAGTTTTTACACATAAAAATTTACGCTACCGGGTTTTACAATTTTTGAAATTTTAAATTGTTTCAAGTATAATATATAATTAAAGAGGCGAATTTACTTTACGCATCAACATCATAATTTCAGTGCCTTCAAGGAGATTTATTTAATGACCTCAAAGAACAGCAAACAGAGAAATATTTTGTTAATACCTGTTCAGGACAACTTATCTCACCTTGGGGTTAAATATCTTCATTATACACTTCTTCAAAAAGGTTACATGTCAAAGCAGCTTTTTATTCCGTATTTTAACGCGAGGAAAGAAACCTTGTCAAACAGCTTAAAAGCGTTTATCTCTGAAATCAATCCTCTTTATATCGGTTTAAGTCTGACCAGCCTGGAATATCACCGCTCAAGTGATTTAGGGCAATTCTTGAAAAAAGTTTTTCCTAACATTCCGATTATATGCGGAGGAATTCACCCCACGGTCGATCCTGAATCCTGCTTTTCATTTGCTGACTATGTCATGGTTGGGGAATGTGAGTACAGCCTTATTGATTTTACAGAGGCCCTTATAAATGGAACGGATGTGAAGGAGGTACCCAACCTGTGTTACATGGAGAACGGGATAATGAAGCAAAACCCCCTGGCTCCCGCAATCCAAGACCTTGACATTCTTCCTGTATTTGACCATATACCAAAACTCAGTTTTATCCAGAGAAAGGATGGCACAGTCTGCGCTATTGACAGAAAAATTTATCATAAGGAAGGAAGATTCCTGGGACGAATGTATGAAATGTTGAGTTCAAGAGGGTGTGGTTTTTCTTGTTCGTACTGTACAAACAGTTATCTGAACAAACTTTATCCTTCGAACAAAAGAGTCCGGAGACGCAGCATTCAAAATATTATTGAAGAACTCGAAAAAGTGAAACATAACGATCCTGAAATAAAGCAAATCGTGTTTCATGACTCATCATTTTTAATTGGAAAGAGAGATTACTTCAAGGAATTCTGCAAAGAATACAAGGAAAAAATAGGAATACCATTTATCGTCAGTACCACCCCTACCTCGATAGATTGGGAAAAACTGATGCTCCTGAAGGATGCAGGAGTAAGCTGGGTTACCATGGCTCTTCAGACCGGCAGTGACTTAATTAATAAAGATATTTATAAAAGATATTCCTTTAAGAAAGATTTTTTTAAAGCCGCGGAATTGATAAAGAAAGCAAGGTTGCCTGTTAAATCAGATGTGATTTTAGACAACCCTTTTGAAAAGGAAGCGGATACGATCGAAACAATCGAAACGATTATGGAGACTCCCAAGCCATGCCTTTTTGAAATATTTTCACTCGCCCTTTTACCGGGGACTGAACTGTATGAAAGAGCCAAAATCGAGTGTCCGGATATGATGGAGGACTGCAGGGGTAAAAATTTCATGAAGTTCAAGCAGTCCTATTTGAATATGCTCACAGTTCTCGCTGTTTACCTGCCAAAGTCAATCATGAAAAAACTACTTAATTTATATAAGGCAAATTTTAACGGGAGTGGGATATTCAAAGTTGCACTTTATTTATCCAAAGGTCTTTCAAATTTATATTTTAAGCCAAAAAATTTGTTTTACTGGTTGAAGCTCACCCGGGGAGACTCATATATCGATACCTTCAGAATTATGCCTCTATATGTAAAAGACTACTTTACGTACAGGAATCTCTAGATTTACCGTTACAGGGGCATTTAGACAAGACCATTCGTTTCTGAACGGTATTATTAATTCTTGTGAAGTGCATCCTGTATGGTCATAAGATTTAGCTATTTTTTCTCAGTATTGAGTGTATTAATCTGATGTGATGCATCAGATCATGGCATTCAAAATTTATATAATTGTAAAACAGTCGTGCTTTCCTTTAAAATATTAATATTACTCATTAAGTGTATTCAGGATTAATTTCTTTGAGCTCTGCTGCCAATAAACAAAAAAACATTCTGTTAATCCCTGTGCAGGATAATTTGTCACACCTTGGTGTGAGATATCTTCACTATACTCTTCTTGAAAATGGTTTCCGGTCGAATCTTTTGTTTCTCCCTTATCTCGATCTTAATGATTCAAATAAAGCGAAGAAAATAGTTGATTTTATCTCTAGAATGAATCCTCTTTATGTGGGTTTGAGCCTGACAAGCTTGGTATTCAACAATGCGCGTGATCTTTCCATATTTCTGAAAAAGCACTTCCCCGAACTCACAATTATATGGGGAGGGGTGCACCCTACTATTGACCCTGAGTCATGTATGCCTTACGCTGACTATGTAATGTTGGGTGAGAGTGAGAAAAGTATAATAGACTTCTCAAGTGCCCTCACGTCTGGAAAGGACATTAAAGACGTACCTAACCTTTGCTATCAGGAAAACGGACAAATAAAAAAGAATCCTTTATGCTCTGCCATTGAGGACCTTGATACCCTCCCATGGTTTGACCATATTTCAAAAAATAGTTATGTGCAAAGAAAAAATGGCAGGATTTATGTGATTGACAGAGATGTATATCACATGGAAGGAAGGTTTCAGGGAAGGGTTTACGAGATGTTAAGCTCACGGGGTTGTGCTTTTTCCTGTACCTATTGTACCAATAACTTTTTTAATAAATTGTATCCGTCCAACAAGAAGGTTCGAAGACGCAGTATTGAAAATATAATCGGAGAACTCGAGCAGATGGTGAAGAATGATCCTGAAATTGAGCTGGTTGTTTTTCACGATGAATCTTTTCTGATCTGCAGTACGGAATATATAAGAAAATTCTGCGAAACTTATAAGGAGAAAATCAATAAACCGTTTCTCGTCCGTGTAACTCCGACCTCAATAAATAAAGAAAAGCTCATTCTCTTAAAAGAAGCTGGTGTTAGCTGGGTATCTGCCGGGCTCCAGAGCGGTAGTGATGAAGTCAATAAAAAGGTCTACAATAGGCATGCATTTAAAAAAGATTTTATGCAAGCGGCAAACCTGCTAAAAGAGCTCAATATAGCGAGCAAATATGATGTTATTTTGGATAATCCTTTTGAAAATGAAAGCAATACAATTGAAACGATAGAAACACTTATAGAAACACCTAAGCCGTATATTGTCGAATTTTTTTCGCTTACATTTCTGCCTGGTACGGAGTTGTATGATAGAGCACAGGCTGAGTGCCCTGAGAAAATGGAGGATTGTAAAACAAAAGACTATATGGGATTTAAAAAATCATACCTCAATAAACTAACGGTACTTGCAGTTTATCTACCTCAGTCACTCATGATAAAACTCCTTCAGCTATATAGGACTGATTCTAATGGAAGTAAAATGTTTAAGTTTGCTTTCAATGTCTCTTCACTGCTTTCAGCTGTCTATTATAAACCGAAGACCTTAATTCGACTGTTAAAGTTGTCGCGTGAAAATTCATATGTAAAGGCGGCTAAGATGATTCCACTGTATATCAAAGACTATTTTGCGGTCAGGAATTTTTAACGTCCCATCAATCTGGAGTCCTTCATGTAATGCCCTCGAAATGGCTATATATATTAGCGTGAAACGTTCGTATAACCAGAAGACGAAGGCAATGCTTTTTTCCCTAACTCATACAATTCCGACATATAACAGAACTGATATCCCATTTGCTTCATGTGTTTTATATATTTAACGCAGTATTCGGTCCCTTTCAGCTTATTTCGCCTATAAGGTATTCTCCAGTAAAGCGGCAACTTATTAAAGGAACTGTCAACATGGATAAAATCATGGAGGTGTGAATCAAAGCAGATAACAGGGCTGAGTGGAAATATCTTTGAAAGTTTTATATAGAAATCAACACCAAACAATTTGATATAAGAAATCGACAGAGTCAATCGCAAAGGAGTAATAGATGTAAAGGGAATCTCCATAGTTCCAGATCCATTGAAGTAGTGTATATCTTTGTTACTAAAGAGATATCGAAAAGGATTGGGAAAATAAGACGGGAATATACTTGAATCGTACAAGAAACCGTGTTTCTCAAGATGTTTAATGCCTCGCCTGGAAATTTTTCCCCGAGGTGCCCGGTAACCTTTTGGATATTTATTGAAATAATTGAAATAAGCTTCTTTAGCTTTAACGATTTCAAATTCTGAGTCTGGATTTTTATAATCATGGGAATAACTATGGGCTTCAAATTCACAGTGATAATCTTCCATCAATTTAATTACTTCCGGGAAAAGCTCAAACAGCTTGCCCGTAACAAAAACGGTGATTTTAACATCAAGAGATGTCAGAATTGATAAAACTTCATCTATTTTGTCAAGGTCATTGAATATTTCATTTCGAGTTCGATCGATAAGACCAACATATTCAGACTCAAGGTCTATTGTAAAGGCAAAAAGTTTCAAATTGTTCTCTCTAATAGTATTTAAAAAATCGTTTGTTCCTGGATCTGAATTCTTTAACATCACTCTTTGAAGGGAATGAAAAAAACGAACCTTTTGAAACATCGTTTTTTTTGGTTGTGACCTTATCCTGGTATACTAACTGCAAGCTTTTAGCTATCATGTTTGAGCCTGTTTCGATCGCTTTCATATATAAATCATGTAAAGACCAATCATTTTGTATTACAATTTTTTCCTGTAATAATATATCACCATCGTCAATACCCGGATTTATATAGTGTATAGTAACACCGGTTTCTTTTTCCCCTTTTGCCATGACCCAGAAATTAGCGTTTTGACCACGATATGAAGGTAATAAGGACGAATGAATATTTAGACACCCTTTTAGAGGCAGGGCAATGAAGTCTTCCTTGAAGATTTGAGGTGAAGACACTGAAAAGATAATATCGGGTTGCAGACCTTTTAACTCGCTGATTACTTCCTTTGCATTTATTTTGAATGTTTTTGAGCAGGGAATATTATATTTTTCGCATACTAATTTTACCGAGTGAAATCGACTGCTCACTTTAAAATGCTGATTAAATAAATCACATATAATATAAAAGAGTCTTAATAAAACCATGTATGTAAAAACGATGAAGCCAAAATAAGAGAAATAATCTTGAACGGTATGCAGGAAACTCCTATTTGCTAAATGAGGGTGTAAGGCATATACTTTTATTACTTCTACTTTTTTCGGCAACCTGCGAAAAATATTATTGATATACACCGGAATATAGAAAGGTTCATCCATCGTAACGAAGACTACTTTTAATTTGCTCTTATTCATATGTATTTAATTGATATTAATACTACTTCAGCTATCCATTTTATTGATAAATCAGGAATTAGTACTATATTATATAATAATTATAGTAACTCAAAATTGATGGTAATACAAATTGCTAACTGCGTGACTCTGATCATATAGCAATCCCTATGGATGCAATTAAGTTAGTATCTTGATATGAATTCTATTGAGATAAGTTTTCTTACATTTAACAAATCTGATTTTTTTGAGCCATAGACTTATGAATAATAAGAGAATATTATTTATTGAGGCGCCTTATTCTTATGCAAATGTGGGCAAAGAAGTAGTTGGCAAATACTTTCCTCTTGGAATAGGTTATTTAGCTTCCTACATAAGACAATTTGGCTATTCCGTTAATATCTTTCAAACATCTTTAGAAGAACCCTACAATGAGGAGTTAAAACAGATAATCATATCTATTTTTTTGCAGCTTCTCACATATTGCATATGGTAAAAGAAAGAGAAAAAATGGAATCTTCCCACAAAGTTACTAATAAAACAAGAGTATCTTACTGGGAGACATTTCGTCTTATATTTGTCTCATTATTTCTTTATCTATTAGCAGATGTTTTTTTTCGCTGGGACGGATTCAGGCATTTCGCATCATTCTCTGAATTTCTTCCGAGTGTTGCTCTGATATCTATTCTCTGGTCCATTGTGGCGGCTTTGACAACTGTATTAGCATTGATAATAACAAAGGCAATAGAATCGATCTCATCGACTTTAGGAAAGGAAGTTAAGGTAGAGCACCAATTGATATTTGGATGTTTGCTTGTTCTTATCTTAACACTGGTGTTGTATGGCAAAAGAATGCTGTTTGGTCACGGATTAACAGTTCAAATAAAAATCGTTATTCTTTCATGTGTAACAATAGCAGCTATTTTTCTCACATGGGTAGTTCGTAATAAGTATAGTTTGATCAAGGAAATGCTAACTCCTTTAGTTATGTTATTTGGTATTATTGTTGTAGTCTCATTCCCGATTGTTACCTATCACACCCTAATTAAAAAACCGCGGATATCAGAGTTGCCTCAGACACTTCAACTTGCTACTGGATACAAATCGCGTCCAAATATTTTACTAATACAAACGTCCTAAATAAAGTGACATAATGATTTTTTTATGTTAATATGTGGGCATGAAAAATCCCACACTAATTTTAGCGCATAAAGAGGCCAAGAAAGAGCGTTTATTAGCATTAGCCGAAG
>Ga0255052_10001414_pt1 | contig 18027 bp, 15 predicted proteins | sample JV7_2_21_MG_FD_188632 | JGI IMG/M metagenome (GOLD analysis project Ga0255052, IMG submission 188632) | Seawater microbial communities from Jervis Inlet, British Columbia, Canada - JV7_2_21 | ecosystem: Environmental > Aquatic > Marine > Inlet | place: Canada: British Columbia | collected...
CGGCAATTTACCATGACTTGGTGGCCATATACTTCACCGCAGGCCCTGATATCATTTGCTGTCTCCTGAAGTCGCCGGAACCGGCCAATGTCATTTACCCCGTTTGATCTTGAATACACCCAATCCCTGTGGGAACAGAAGGTTGATTTCAACCTGACGGAAAGTGGTGTTCACCCGATGCGGCTGGACGAGCTGCTCGGGGACGATGAAAGCCAGTTGGCCGAGCTGCTGGCGACGGAGATCAACTATCCGCATGTGAACGGCATCCCGCAGCTTCGCGAGAACATTGCAGGGCTATATGACGGTGCTGGTGTTTCGAACGTATTGGTCACCGTGGGCGCGGCCGAAGCTAACAACATCATCATGCAGACGTTGATGGAACCCGGCGACGAACTCTTGACACAAGCACCGACGTATAAACAGGTTTGGGGCCTGGCTGAAAACAGCGAGCACACCGTGAAATCGTTTCGCATGCAGGCCGACAATGGCTGGGCGCTTGACGTTGACGAGATCAATGCCCAGGTGACTGACAAAACACGAATCATTGCCTTGGTGAACCCGAACAACCCAACTGGCTGCATCATGACCGACGCCGAAATGGATGCCGTTGTCGCAGCAGCGGATAGCGTTGGTGCCTGGATCCTGGCGGACGAAGTCTATCGTGGCGCCGAGCGCCTGCAGGATGTGGAGACGGAATCGTTCTTCGGGCGCTATGACAAGGTGCTCGCCGTCGGCGGTATGAGCAAGGCCTATGGGTTGCCCGGGCTGAGAATCGGCTGGGTAGTCGGACCGCCGCAAGCGATCGATGACATCTGGCGGCGGCATGAATACACGACAATCACTGCGAGCATGTTGAGCAACATTTTGGCCACCCACGCGTTGTCGACGGACGTGCGACCGCGGCTCCTGAAAAGAACACGTGAATTCATCCGTACCGGCTTTCCGGTTGTGGAGGAATGGATGAATGGTCAGGGTGATTTGTTCAGCTACACACCGCCGCAGGCATCAGCTGTGACATTCATCAGGTACCATCTCGATATCAATTCAACTGAGCTCATGGAAAAACTCTGCCGCGAAGCGAGTGTCCTGGTCGGTTCCGGAGATTCGTTCGGTATGGATCATCATCTGCGCATCGCATTTGGACAGGAACGGGCATTGCTCGAAGAAGCATTCAGGAGAATCGACAAAACACTGGAGTCTGTTAAATCATGAACATCATCACGCTCGACCAGATCAAGGCAGCATTGCCGTCCGTAAACCTGATGGATGACATTGAAAAGGGCTTCGTGGCATACAGCCACGGCGAGTCTGTAGTGCCACCGGTTGGCGAGCTCATATTTCAGGACCCGCCCGGTGAGATACACATCAAATACGGTTATCTGAAGAACGACGACTTTTACGTCATCAAGATCGCGTCCGGCTTTTTCGATAACCCGAAACAAGGGTTGTCACCGAGCAACGGTATGATGCTCATGTTCAGCCAGAAGACGGGGCAGCCAGTCGCCACATTGCTGGACGAGTGTTACCTGACGGATATTCGCACCGCTGTTGCCGGCGCAATCGCTGCGAAATACCTCGGACCCTCCGAAGTAACAGGAATCGGAATTATGGGGACGGGTGTGCAGGCAAGGTTGCAGCTGGAGTACCTGCTGCCGATCACCGAATGCAGGGATGTGCTCGTGTGGGGCAGGGATCAGGGCAAGCTGGATGCCTTCGTCACCGATATGACGGAGTTCGGTTTCGATGTGACAACGACAATGGCAGCGGGTGACATCGTGGGTTCCTGCAATCTGATTGTGACGACAACCTCTTCGAAGGCGCCGATTCTGACGGGCCAGCTGCAGCCGGGCACACACGTAACGGCAATGGGTTCAGATACGTATGAGAAACAGGAAGTCGATGCGGCAATCCTGAAGCAAGCGGATCTTGTCGTTGCGGACAGTATTTCCCAGTGCCTTGAACGTGGAGAGATTCATCAGGCGATGAAGAGTGATGCTATTGCGGAATCCGATGTCGTCGAACTGGGGAACATCATTGCCGGTGACGTCGCAGGTCGAACATCAGACGATCAAATTACGATTGCAGACCTGACCGGTGTTGCCGTGCAGGATATTCAAATTTCGACGGCGGTGCTGGAAGCGATGCGATAAACCGGGCGTAGGAGCGACTTCAGTCGCGAACTCATTCGGTTGGCACGAAATCCTTCGCGGCTGAAGCCGCTCCTACGTTTTTCCGATGCACTATTCGTATCGCAATGCCGAAACAGGCCTCGCCGTTGCTGCGCGACTTGCCTGCAGTGCTATTGTCAGCCATGCGACGGCAAGTGCTGCTATTGCGCTGGCGATAAACAGCCACGCCCACTCGGCAAATGGCGCGCTATAGGCAAATCTCTGCAACCACTGATTCATGAAGTAGTAAGCAACTGGCCAGGCAATGATATTGGCAAGCAGAACGAGCTTCGTAAAGTCTGTTGTCAGCAACATTACAATGTCTTTGACCGATGCACCCATGACTTTGCGAATGCCAATTTCCTTGGTTCGTCTTTCTGTTGTAAAGGAAGCGAGACCAAATAGCCCAAGTGTTGCTACAAATATCGCGAACGCAGAAAAGACACCAAACATTTGGGCCTGGTTGGCTTCAGAGCGATAGAGTGCTTCAAATCGATCATCCAGGAACTCCCAAAAAACCGGCTCGCCAGGGACAAGCTTCTTCCACACTGATTCAAAGTGTTCGATCGCGGCCCGATGATCGCCGGCTGCAAGTTTCACAGATATACGGCGGGAATAATTCGGGCTCGGTTCTGCATAGACAGTAGATTTCATCTCGTTGTGCAGCGATGAAAAGTGGATGTCCGGGATGACTCCCACAACCTCACGATCGATAAACCTGTCGAGATCACGACTCTGCGGTTGACGGACAATCTTACCTACGGCTTCCTCCGGGCTCCAGCCGAACCGGCGCGCCGCCGACTCGTTGAGCACGGCTGCTGCTTTGACGACGGGATTCTCCTCGGTCGGTTCTTCAATCCGCATCTCGTCCTGTCTGAATGCCCTTCCTGCCAGGAATTCGACGTCGTAGTGATCGAACCACTGGTAGTCAACTTTGATATCAGAAATGCCTTGCACGGTATCCATGGATATTTGCACGCCTTCGGCGACGTATCCGGAACCGTCGTTGTTCTGCATGCTGGGAACGCGTGATGAATAAACGGCTGACAAAATGTCAGGATGCGCCTCCAGTTCAGCTTTCATCGGTACATAGAGTTCCCACAGATCTGCGAAGTAGGGTAGCTCGCTGACCAGGTTGCGGGATTTATCGAATCCAAGGTCAACGTCACGCGCGTAATTCATCTGCGCCATAACCACACCGGTTGCGATAAGCAGTGCAATGGAAGTTGCAAACTGAAAAACGACCAGCGTTTTTCTCAGGAACGATGAGCCTGTGCCTGAAGCCGGCCCTTTCAGGACCTCAACCGGTCGAAATTTTGACAGGTATAGCGCCGGATAACTGCCGGCAAACATGCCGACGATCGCGATGCTGATGAGCAAGATACCGAGCGATCCCGGGTCAGCCAGGGAAAACGCTAATGGCTTTTCCAGAAATGCTGCGAATTGAGGGAGAACCAATTCGACAATGGCCACGGCCAGCAACATCGCCAACGCAGTTAGCATGATCGATTCGCCCATAAATTGAGTGATCAGCTGTTTGCGGTTGGCGCCAACGACTTTTCGAACTCCGACCTCGCGAGCGCGCTGTGTCGAGCGTGCGGTCGTCAGGTTCATGAAGTTGATGCACGCGATCAGTAACACGAACAAAGCGACAGCAGAAAACGTGTAAACAACGGCAATGCTGCCGTTCGCACGCCACTCGCCATCCCGGTCCGAAGTCAGGTGGATGTCCGGTAACCGCTGGAGATGGAGTGCAGACATACTTTCTGCATTCTCATTCCAGTGCCGAACCAGGAAATCGTTGAACTGCGACTCGAGATCAGCCGGATTGTAGCCTTCCGGCAAACGCGCATAGGTGTAGTAGTTGTTGCTGCCCCAGCTCTCGAGCTCGCCCTCGCCCATCATCAGAGGAATCGCCGCCATTGAGCCAATGAGCTCGAACGACATATGCGTGTTGTCGGGCAGGTCTTTTATGATGGCGGTGACGGTGACGTCGGCCTGATCCATCAAATTCAGCGTCTGACCAATCGGATCCTCATCGCCAAAGTAACGCCTAACCGCACGTTCGGACATGACAATGTCTGTCGGTCTTGCCAACGCTGATTCGGCATCGCCGCTAACAAATTCGAGATTGAAAAACTCGAAGACGTTCGGATCGGCAATAACCAGGTTGTTTTCGCGGAGACGGATGTCGCCTCGGGTCAACGAGACGCCACCGGCCGACAGGATTCTCGTGATGTCCTCTACTTCGGCGAAATCCTGCTTGATCAATGGTGCGATCGGCGGTGCGACGGCGGCAAGCTTAAGGTTGTTGCCAAAGAAGTCGCGTGTTACCCGATAGGTGCGATCAGCATTTTCCCAGTGTTTGTCGTAGGAGAGCTCGTATCGGACGAACAACGTGATAATGATGCAACACGCAAGGCCAATCGCGAGACCGATAATATTGATGGCGCTGAATAACGGGTTACCGATTATATTTCGCCAGGCGATCTTTAGGTAATTACTGAACATGACGAGCCTCGCTTGCTTGCCGCATGCCGACAACGTTTTCCGATAGGACTCTTCCATCGAGCATATTCACTACCCGGCTCGCATGATCCGCATGGCCCTGATCGTGAGTCACCATGACAATCGTCGTACCATCGCCATTCAGCTGATTCAGTAGCTCGAGCACTTCTTCACCATTGGTCGTGTCGAGATTTCCCGTCGGTTCGTCAGCGAGGATAAGTTTTGGGTTTGTAACAACGGCGCGAGCAACTGCAACACGTTGTTGCTGACCACCTGAGAGTTGCTGTGGCCGATGATCAGCCCTGTGAGCAATGCCGACGCGCTCCAACACCTCTCTGACGCTTTGCTTTCTCTCCGCAACTGGCACGCTTTGATAAAGCAGCGGCAACATGACGTTCTCAGCGACCGTTAATTCATCAACCAGGTTAAAGCTCTGAAATATGAAGCCGATGTTCCTCTTGCGTATGTCCGCGAGCTGACTTTCGCTGTAACCGGCGACGTTCTCTTCGAGAAACACGTAACTTCCGGAATCCGGCGAGTCGAGCATGCCGATGACATTGAGCAACGTCGATTTGCCACAACCCGATGGCCCCATGATGGCGATAAATTCGCCGGCGCCAATTTCGAGATTGATGTGGTTCAGCGCAGTCGTCTCTACATCCGATGTGCGATATGCTTTGGAAAGGTCGTGAATCTTGATCATTGTTCCGCTCCTGAGTGCTTGATAGGTGTTCTTATCGGTCGATGAACAAACGTTCGACCTCAATAAAGTTTGCATACGATGAAATGATGACTTCGTCACCGGGAACGAGGCCGCCATCGACTTCGATCATGTTTGGATTGCGTCGACCCAGTTGAACTGGTCGACGTGCTGCGGTCTTGCGGTCCGGGTCCAGCACAAAAACCCATGCACCACCCGTATCGTTAAAAAACGGACCATTGGCGAGAAGCACTGCTCGTTCTCGTGTATCGCCGAGAACCAGGCGTAACTGCAATGTCTGTCCACGACGAATGTCTGTAGGTGCATCGCCGACAAATCTAAGGTCAATCTCGAACTGCGACGCCTGGACCTCCGGATAGACCTTGTTGACTTCCAGTTGGTAATCACGACCGTCAATCTCGAGCTGTGCCTGCTGACCGATTCGCACCCTGTTGAGATAGAACTCGTTGACGAGCGCCGTTGCCTTGAACCGGTCGACGTCGTCGATTTGTCCAAGACGCTCGCCCCGCGCTTTCGATTCACCTAGCTCGGCGTTTAACGAAGTCAGATGACCGGCACGCGGCGCCCGGATTAACAGGTTGTCGAGGTTGCCCCTGGCGAGCGTCAGGTTTTTTTCAAGTTGTTCGACTGAACTATCTAGCTGCTCAATCTGCACCAGCCGAATTTTCTCGTCCTGGGCCTGACTCTCCTCGGTAACAATTCTGCGATTGTTCCAGTACTCCAGTTCATCGCGGCTATTCTCGTAATCGGTTTTCGAAATGAACTGATTGTCATCCAGTTCCTCGTAGCGATTCACCAGCCGCGTCAGTTTGATGACCTGGTAGTCAATTTCGATGAGGTCGCTTTTCAACTTCAGGCGATTTTGTTCGATCGCGAGTTGTGTATTACGAAGATTATTGAGCTGCTCGCTGACCTCGGCTTCACGCGCAATTACGTCCAGTTGCAAAGACGTATTCGAAAGATCAATTAGCGGCTGGCCTTGCTCGACGAACGCACCTTCTTCAACCAGGATGGCCTCAACTCGCCCACCGTCGATGGCGTCGAGGTAAACCGTTTTCTCAGGCTCAACGCTCGCGCGCAACGGAATGTAGTCCTCGTACATGCCGTTCGATACTTCCGCGGTCCGGATTCGTTGCCCGTCCAGTGTGAAAGAAGTCGATGTGTCGGTGAAGAGCACGATCGCAAGTAACACACCGACGGCGGCGATGGCACCGCCTATCATCAGCGGTTTGCGCGACCGCGTTTCGATCTTTCGGTCCATGCCCTGCTGGCCGGAGTGTGGATGAGGCCTGTTCATACCTGTATATAGAGCAAGGCCTGTGCCAACTCAGTGCTAAATAAAATCAATGACTTATGGACATGCCCGCCCGCACCAGTGTCCGTTTTCGAAAATAAGTGATCGATTTCGGACACCTGCAGCTATACAGTCACTCGATGACTCTTCGCGCCACAGTTCTTGTTGTCGATGATGACCCGGATGTCCTGATGGCAGCCAGGCTCCTTCTGCAGCAGCATTTCGAGCGGGTCCTGATATCTGAAGATCCGCAAGAGATCGACGAGTCGATGAGCAAAGGACATATCGACGTTTTTCTCGTTGACATGAATTTTGCCATCGGCCGGAATACCGGCGCGGAGGGCCTGAAATGGCTTGAGCGGATTCTCGAAATCGATCCTGATGCCGTCGTAGTGCTCATGACAGCGTTCGGCGATCTGAACATCGCCGTTCAGGCGATGCGCGATGGCGCTGCAGACTTCATCCTGAAGCCGTGGCAAAACGACAAACTGGTCGCAACATTGAGCGTTGCTGCCAAGTTGCGGCAGACTCGGGCAACGGTTAATGCGCTAAGCGTCTTGCCTCCATCCGATGAATTGATCGCCGTGTCACCGCAAATGCAGAAGGTGATGAACATCGTTGCGCGCGTCGCTCCGACAGATGCCAATGTTCTTATCAGGGGGGAGAACGGGACGGGCAAGGAACTTGTCGCCCAGGCATTGCACCGCCAGTCGGCTCGGGCAGACAAAGTGCTGGCAACCGTCGATCTTGGCGCCGTCGCCGAAAGTCTTTTCGAAAGTGAACTGTTTGGTCACAAGAAAGGGGCGTTCACTGATGCGGTCAGTGATCGCGCGGGGCGATTCCAGGCCGCAGATCATGGCACCTTGTTCCTCGATGAAATCGGAAACCTTCCTCCGGCATCACAGACGAAGTTGTTGCGCGTGCTGGAAAGCAGGGAAGTCCTGCCGCTCGGCAGCGACCAGTCTGTGTCAATCGATGTGCGGCTGGTTTCGGCAACCAATCAACCGCTTGAACAGCTCGTAAGGGATGGTCGGTTCCGGGAAGATCTTCTGTACAGGATAAATACGATCGAAATCGAGCTGCCTGCGCTTCGCGAACGCGTCGAAGATATCGAAGCGCTAATCAGCCATTTCATAACGACCTACTCGCGAAAGTACCGGCTTGCAGAAAAAACGGTGACTGCGAGCGCGATGTCCGAATTGCGCGCGCACTCATGGCCTGGCAACGTTCGGGAGCTGTCGCATGCAGTGGAGAGAGCGCTGATTCTCAGTGAGCAGGATGAGTTGGATGTGGCAGATTTCCGTCTGACCACCGCGTCGGCGGACACGGAACCGGCGTCGCTGAATCTTGAGGCCAGTGAGCGCCGAATGGTTACCGAGGCGCTTGAGAAGGCAGGTGGAAATATCTCTCACGCGGCGGCGGCGCTGGGTATCACTCGAGCAGCACTCTATCGACGCATAGAGAAATTTGAGCTGTGAAAAAACGTCACCGAGCGAGATTTCGCCTGCTAATAATCATCCAGATCGCATTTCTTGTTGCGAGCGTATTGCTTCTCACGTGGTCCATTGTTGCGACGGACTATTATGCAGTTCCACTCGTGATCGGTCTTGTTGTGTTGTTGCAGGTTCTCGGCTTGTTACGCCATGTCGAGTCTCATGTCGATACGCTCGAAGATTTCTTCGCGGCTGTGAACTATGAAGACTTCACGCGCCGATTCATCGAGGACGATGTCGATGCAGAGCTCAAGGAAGCGTTCAACCTGGTGTTGGCGAGATTTCAGGATGCGCGTGCAGAGCGGGAAGTGCAGGCCGGCTACCTGGAAACGGTGGTTCGCCACGTGCCCGTTCCATTTATTGCGGCCAGGTCGGATGGCACACTGACACTTGTTAACAACCCGGCGCGGCGCCTGACGGGTTTGCCGGCACTTACTCACCTGGATCAGCTTGCTGACCTGGATCCTGCGTTACCTGGACTGATGCGAGCCATTGAGCCCGGTAGTCAGCAGTTGCTTCAGACGAGACTGCGTGGTGTACCAGCCGAGTTGCGGGTGTCAGTTTCAGAAATCCGAATGGACAGTGGCGTGGACCGTCTTTATTCGATCGAAAACCTGTCCGGTGAACTTACCGCAAGAGAAGCCAGCGCCTGGCGTAACCTGATCCGGGTTCTTACGCATGAAATTATGAATACTTTGACGCCTGTAACGTCTCTCGCGCAAACCTCGACAGAATTACTCGATAACCCGGATGCGACAGACGACGTCCGCGAAGCAGTGCAGACTATTGCGCGCCGCAGTGAAGGGCTTATGAACTTCGTCCTGCGTTACCGTGAGCTTCTCATGGTGCCGCAGCCGGTTCCTGCGATAGTGAATGTCTCCGATGCATTACACAGTATTGAAACATTGATGACAGGTGAGTTGGATGACGTACACGTCGTTGTCGACGTAGCGCCGGAATCGCTCGAAGTTTCTGCGGACCCGACCTTGCTGGACCAGGTGCTCGTAAACCTTGTGCGTAATGCGCTGGACGCGATGAAAGATGTCGCCCGGCCGCGGCTTCAATTGGGGGCTTGTTTGAGTTTCGGTCGCGCCGTCATAAGCGTAAAGGACAACGGGTCGGGAATCGACGCGGATGCAATCGAACAGATTTTTGTGCCGTTTTTTACGACCAAGCGGGAAGGAAGTGGAATCGGCCTGAGTCTGAGCCGCCAGATCATGACTGCGCATGGAGGTGAGATTACTGTGGAAAGCGATACCGGTGGTACGATTGTGAGGCTGGTTTTTTGACGGAGCACCAGTAATGAACGTTTACTCAAGGTTCTTCGCGACACTTATGTTGGCGGTTTTTGCCGGACCGGCGCCGGTGGCTTCGCCGCTGTTCGACGAAGAAACAACTCTTATGTTGACGATCGAGGCGCCGATGCGCGAACTCATCAGGAAGCGACTCAACAAAGCAGAGTATGACGCTGTCGTGCGCTACACGGATTCGTCCGGAGTAGAACGAGTGCTTCACGCGCAGCTGGCCTCACGTGGAAACGCAAGATTGGAAACCTGCAGTTTTCCGCCACTGCGACTCACGTTGAATAAGAGCGAAACCGCCGGTACTGTCTTCGAAGGACAAGATGATCTGAAGATGGTCAGTCAGTGCAATCGGAGCAGGAATGGAGAGAACTGGTTACTACAGGAGCTCGGTATTTATCGTGCCTACAATATTGTCACCGAGTATTCGTATCGAGTGCGCCGTCTCGATGTGATCTACCTCGACAGTAATTCGTCGCGCTGGAAGCGTACGCAGCCTGCGTTTTTCATCGAATCGACCGGGGAAGTCGCAAATCGTCTGCAGCTTGACTCAATCAGGCCTCCAGCCATCGAACCCGGCCAGTTCAACCAGGTGGAACTTGCAAACAACCTCATGTTTCAGTTGTTGATCGCGAATACTGACCTCTCGGTAAAGCGGGGCCCGTCCGGCGAAGGTTGTTGTCACAATGGTCGGGTCCTTGCGAGTCCGGGGCAGCAGAAGAACTGGATTGTGGTGCCGTATGACTTCGATCAGGCAGGTATTATCAATACGGACTATGCGCTGCCAGATGAAAGGCTGAGCATCAGGGCTGTTCACAGCCGGCTCTACAGGGGATTTTGCTGGCAAAACGATTCGCTGCCCGAGGTGATAGATCTATTCCACGAGCGCCGCGAGGAAATCACACAAGCGCTGATTCCTGCCGAAATGTCGACATCGCGGCAGTCCCGCATAAGGCGCTTCGCCGACGGTTTTTACGAAATTCTCGGCGACCCCAAGGAACTGAAAAAAAGAATTACGGACAAATGCCGGGGGGCGGCTACATTTCCGATCAGGAAAACGAGGACCTCATAGATTGGGCGGCGGGACAGTGATCATTATGAGTGATTGATTTATGATGATCTTACAAATGGAGTTTTGAAATGATCAAACGTATTGGCCAGGTTGCTGCCTGCGTCGTGTTCTGTACTTGTTTTGCGGTTGCGAACGGCGAAGAGCTGGTCGCGGAATACCAGGGTACCGGCAATAAAACGACACTCGAATTCACGGTTAAAGCACCATGGATCCTCGATTGGCGCATCAACAGCGATTACAACAAGATGGTTTCTTTTGATCTCGACCTGCTTAATGGCACCACCGGCGTATTGGTTGGCAATATCAAGAGCGCGAAGCAGCTCGGCAATGGCGTGAGTCTGTTCAATGAGGGCGGAAGATATCGCTTCCGGATCAATGGTTCATTTATTCGCTGGCATCTCAAGGTCATAGAGCTGACTGCTGCCGAGGCTGAGCTATATACGCCCCGTGGACCACGCTAGCGGGACACCACTTTACGACTGATAAACCTCGGAAAAGACCCGATCGAAGACCTCCAGGTCTTCGAGTTTGCCCGTCTATTGACGTAGGAGCGGCTTTAGCCGCGATTCACTAGATTATTGATCAAGCAAAATCGAAACCCTTCGATTTCGTTTGCCTTTCTTCTCAACCTTCCCAATTCGAAATTCGCCTACTTCGCCCGTCGACCTGAGGTGCGTACCGCCGCATGGCTGCAAATCAACGTTCTCAATCTCAAGCAGTCGAACCCGGCCAGCACCTTTAGGCGGTTGCACAGACATTGTGCGAACCAGCTCCGGCTGTGCCTCGAGTTCCTCGTCAGAAATCCAGCGATGGGCCACGGCGTGATTTCCAGCAACAAGTGCCTGAATGTCGGCGGTGACCTGCTCCTTATCGACCGTGTCCTCCATGTCGAAATCGAGTCGACTCTTGGCCGCCGATATGTTGCCACCGGTAACGCCATATTGAAGAACCGATCCCAACAAATGCAATGCAGTGTGCATGCGCATATGAAAGTAGCGCCGATCCCAATCCAGTGTCGCTGTGACCGTTGCTCCCACCGCAGGCAGGTCAACGCCCTCATCGACTATATGGTGAATCGCGCCACCTTCACCGTAACGAGTATTGGTTACTGACACACTGCCGCCCTCCCAGCTGATTTCGCCTGTGTCACCGGGCTGGCCGCCGCCCACTGGGTAAAACACTGTCCGGTCAAGAACGATGGCACCCTCGCCTGATGCCGTAACGGTTGCCGCGCATTCCTTTAAATAGGAATCTTCTCTGAATAATTGCTCGGTCATTTTAATGTTGCCCCGCACTGATCCGGTTCAAATGTACTCTATAATCGCGCCACGTACACGCAACGAGCCCGATTCCACAATATGACTGAATCACCTTCCTTTGGCGCGACACCGTCAGGGCGTTTTTTCATCAAAATGCACGGACTTCAGAATCACTTTGTGATTACTGATGCACGCGCGAAAGCCTACCTGCCGAGTGATGAAGAGATCATCCGCGTGTGCGATCAAAAGAATGGTGTCGGCGCTGACCAGTTGGTAATCATACAGCCGCCGACGAACAATGATCATGCCAGCGCCTTCATCCGTATTCTCAATGTGGATGGGCGAGAAGTAGAGGCGTGCGGCAATGCCACGCGCTGCGTTGCCTGGCTACTCATGGAGGAAGCAGGCAGAGATGAGATTACTCTTGAAACGCTTGCTGGTCTGATTGAATGTCGAAAAACCGGCGATCAGGAAGTCAGTTGTGCGATGGGACAGGTGAACATGAACTGGCAGGACGTGCCGCTTGCTGAAGAGCGGGACACATGTCACGTCCATCTCGAGCATGTACCACTCATCGATGGCGTTGCACTTAACGTTGGCAACCCGCACGTAGTTTTTTTCGCTGATGACATGGATGCGATCGACCTTGAGTCCTTAGCACCAGGTATTCAAAAGGACGCGTTATTTCCGGACGAAGTCAATGTCGGCGTTGCGGAAATGCAGTCCTCTGATCACATGAAGCTGAAAGTATTCGAGCGAGGTGCCGGAATGACGACAGCCTGTGGCAGTGGCGCGTGCGCAGCGGTTTACGCAGCGCGTGCCCGGGGCCTGACCGACAAGAAAAAGATGACCGTCAGCATGCCCGCCGGCGACATGGGCGTCGAGATTCGCGAAGACGATAATGTCGTTATGACCGGGCCGGTGGCCTACTGTTTTTCTGGATTCTTTTAGGCGACAAGGGTGTAGTTCTGAAGCAGGACCGCCATTCGGTTCTGTGCTTCGGACCATCGTTGTCGACAGTCCCCATCGCGTCTGAATGCGAGCATTAAGCTAGTATTGCCCTAACGGTCCGCTAACGACGCAATGCGATTATGCGAGAACCTTGTAGGTGAAAGTGCATTTCCTGTTATATGGTTATGAATAGCTACTAAGAATTACGATGGAGCGCTATGTCGTTACTGGAGGAAATCAAGAGACGCAAAGTCTTTCAGGTCGCTGCAATCTACGCGGTGGTGGCCTGGTTGATTATCCAGATCATCGATGTAGTAGCCGAACCCCTGAGTCTTCCGGGGTGGCTTGATACAGTCGTTATTGTTCTGCTCGCGGTCGGGTTTCCTATCGCATTGGTACTCGCCTGGGCCTTTGATATCACGCCAGAAGGCGTAGTGCGCGACCACGGCACTACGGTAGTCGATACTTCACACAGCCGGCGGCGGATCGAATACGTCTTGATCGGCTTGTTGGTGGTTGCGATGGGATGGGTTCTGTACCGGTTGGAGTTCACTCCGTCCGAAGAAGAAGTCGCCACTGTCGCTGAGATTCCTCAACGAGACTTTCTGCCCAATTCCGTGGCTGTGCTTCCACTCGAGAACCTGAGTCCCAACCCGGACGATGCCTTCTTTGCTGCGGGTTTACACGATGAGCTCCTCAACCAGCTGGCAAAAATAAGTGACCTCAACGTAATCGCACGAACATCGGTTCTTCGTTATGCCGAGATGGAAAACAGGTCAATCCCTGAGATCGCCGCTGAGCTGAATGTCAAAGCCGTAATGGAGGGAACCGTCCGCTATGGCGGCAACCGTGTACGGATTACGACCCAACTCATTGATGGAGATAGCGACACTCACCTGTGGTCGCAGACATATGAAAGTGAGTTTGACGCCGAGAATATCTTCGCAATCGAATCTGACATGGCGGTGCAGATCGCCGCAGCGCTCGAGGCGAATTTGTTGCCTGCGGAACGAGCGAGTATTGAGAAGCTGCCCACAACTTCGACGGAGGCGCTGACGCTGTATTTGAGAGCGAAGGCGAGCATCACTGACCTGGGGCCATTCATGGTTCCCGAAGAGATCGCGAACTTTCATCGTTACCTCAACGAGGCATTGGTATCTGACCCTGAGTTTGCATTAGCGCATGCGTGGAAGGCGTACGAGTATGGATTCTCCATTGGTCGGACGTTTCCACTTTCGAATGACGGCGCAATTGCCGAGCGAACGGCACTTGTTCGCGATCATGCAGAGACGGCACTCAAGCTAAATCCGGACCTCGGGTTTGCTCACGGAGCGCTGGCGTGGCCACATACTTACGCCCTTCGCCGGGCTGACGCTCTGGAGGCCTGGGAACGAGCCTACGAACTGAGCCCCGGTGACCCGGACATCGTGGTCGATTTCGGTTTCTTTGCCGGGGCAACTGGTCAAACTGACCGGGCCGCTGCTCTCGCCCGGCAGGCCTTGCGCATAGCACCAAACAGCGCGCAGACGGCTGCTGTTGCGGGGTTTGTGTTCATCTTCGCGGGTGACTACGAGGAGGCCGCAAGGATCGAAAATGAGGCAATCAGCCTGGACCCGGCATTCTTTTTTTCGTATCTGGTGCTTGGGCTGGTGGAAGCAGCTCGCGGCAATGATGTCGAAGCGCTGGCACGCCTGCGATTCGCTGAAGAGTTATCACGGGGCATTTCTTCGGCAGACGTCATGTCTGAGCTCGCTTATGGTTATGGTCTCATTGGCCGGCGTGAAGATGCGATGCGGATGTTCAAGCGGATCGAGAACATGGCATCCGAATTTCATGTTGGGGCGGCAAGTTGGGCGATGGCCTACCTGGGCATAGGAGACGAGGACCGCGCACTGGATTTCCTGATGAGGGCCAGCGATACCTCGCGGGGTGGCGAAGGCTACCTTGCGTTGACGTTCTTGCTGGGCAATGCTTTCAGCGATCCCGTCCTGGATCAGCAGAAGTTTGTGGAAGCGCGTCGTAGCGTGGGTTATCGGGATGATCTGTAGCGGCTTATTCAAGCGACTCATAGTCAGGCGCCATGGGACACGTTGAGGAAAAGCTTGCCAGTCTTGGGGAGAACCTTCCTGATCCGAAAAATGCCGTAGCGAACTATCTCGGCTGCAAACGTTCCGGAGACATTCTTTACGTATCCGGTCGCGTGAGCCCGGCGCTCGGAGAGGTTGGGTCAGAGCTGACCGTTCCCGAGGCGCAGACAGCAGCGAAGGAAGCCTTGCTTGATATTCTGGCGATCATCAAGAAGGAGATAGGAGATCTCGACAAAATAATTGGGGTTGAGAAGATGATCGGATTTGTTCGGTCCGCGCCGTCATTTACGGAACAACCGAAAGTAATAGATGGTGCGTCGGACTTATTGGTTGCGCTCTTTGGCGAAGACGGGCGCCACGCGAGGACTGCGACTGGAGTTGCTCAACTTCCATTTGGCGCCGCAGTTCAGCTGGAAATGATTTTGAAGTTGGCGCCGGAATAACGGCTGATAAATCCTCGTTCTGTACTTCATATTCAACATCGCCCTTTCCATAGAGAGAGTCTAGATATTGCAGCGACCGGCTGAGCCCGCAACCCTTGGTTCAAAGTTGGGTCGGACCTATGTTACTGTCTGAAAGACAACAGAAATTCCAAATACGTCACCGATATTTTTCCTCTAAAACGGCCATTTCGACCCGAAAAGAAAGGATTAAGAAAATTCGTCTGGTTCCGTTTTGCTAAATTCGCGTTTTGAAGTGCAAAAACGACCAATTAACACCTTTTTAAGCTTCCAAATCCGGCTGTTCCCGTTGCCGAACAAAAGGTTACGATGGTCCGACCCTTACATTCCCAGTGATACTGTTAATTTTTCTATGACGGCAAAAAGATGCGATTTGACAGTGTAGAGGCTTACGATCCGCCGGAGCGCGTGTGTAGATACGATGCCGACATGGATATCATGCACCCGCTTCGGCTCGAGATGATTGACGTTGCCTTGGAACTCCTGCCTTTTCATCGCACCCAGGCGTTGAGGGCTCTCGATCTTGGCGTTGGAACGGGCGCATTCTCTCAGCAATTCCTGGAAAGACACGTAAACTCAGTAATGGTCGCGGTTGACGGTGCTTCGTCAATGCTAGAACTTGCCCAATCCAGGCTCCGCGAATTTTCGGATCGCGTCGAGTTGGTAGTGTCTGACTTTAGAGCGATACCGACAAAGCTCCTCGAGCCTGACACGCTCGACGTTGTAATCTCGTCTTATGCACTCCACCATTTGAATGCTCACGAGAAGCTTGCTGTCCTGAAGTCGGTCGTCCGGGCAATCAGGCCAGGAGGCTGGTTCTTGAATGCGGATATTGTGATAGCCGACACTCCCGATATCGAGTGTCGCCTCCAGGAGATTCGCGTCGAGGCCATTACAAAGCGCGCCCCGGCAAAAGACACCCGTTTCCATAGCCTTGAGGCTACCAGACGTTATCTCGATGATATGGAAGAGATAGAGCAGGATCAGCCGCAGACACTGAAGCAGGACCTACGAATCCTTCGTGAATCCGGGATCACAAATGCTGAAGTTTTTTGGAAAGAACTTCGTGAGGCTGTAACAGGCGGGTCGAAGGAAAGTGCCACCTGACGGATTGCTGTATTGGCCGCACCCGGCTGAAAGCAGACAGATGGGCTGTGTACTTAGAGGGGGGTATTCGGCATCGCTGTAATATAATGGTTAGTTAGGCCAGTATCTGATGAACCAAAAAGACCACTGGGAAAAAGTCTATTCCGGCAAACCGAGTAGAAAGCTCGGTTGGTACAAGCCTCATTTGCGGACTTCCCTGGGTTGGATCGAAGAACTCAGCTTGAGTACGGACGCTTCGATCATCGATGTCGGTGGGGGCGCATCCACACTGGTCGATGATCTTTTGCGTGCTGGCTACCAGTCGATCACGGTCCTCGACATTTCAGAGAAAGCGCTGTCCTTAGTTAGAGAGCGGTTGGGTGAGAGGGCAGAGTTGGTCACGTGGCTGACTGGTGATATTACTTCGGTTGATTTGCCATCCAATCAATATGAATTGTGGCATGACCGAGCAGCGCTTCATTTTCTCACCGAGCCTGTTCAGCAACGGAAATATCGGGACCAGCTTCTAAAAGCATTGAAGCCAGGTGGGCACCTGGTTATCGGTACTTTTGAACTAGAAGCGCCGCCAAAATGCAGCGGTCTGCCAGTACAACGGTACAGTAAGGACCAGTTAGGCGACTTACTTGGTGCGGAATTTGAACTCGTGCGCCACCAGAATGAACAACATGTTACGCCGGCTGGCGTAGCGCAAATGTATCTCTACTGCCATTTCCATAGGACAGACTAACCCGCCCACGTGCGCTGATGGTCGCAAGCGGCCCATCATATTGAAGCTGGTGGGCATCTTAAGCTTCGCTTCACCCCCGAATGCGGCCATTGAGGTGGTAGAGTTCTGCACAGCCGCTAACGACCCGAAGCCGACATACGCTGTAAATGGCGTGATATCAGACAACGACGCTACTGAGAGGCGACATGGATAATCTGTGGAAGGAGTTACAGCGTCGCCACGTCGTGCGGGTGGCCGGCGTCTATGCGTTAGTGGCCTGGTTGCTGGCACAAGTTGCAGACCTGGTCCTTGGTAATTTCAATGCACCCGATTGGGTGATGCAGTCCTTCCTGTTCCTGCTTGTTGCCGGGTTTCCAGTCGTCCTGATCATTGGCTGGGCGTTCGAGCTGACTCCGACGGGTTTCCGGCGTGAGCAACCGGCTTCAAGCGATGCCGATTCGAAAGATCAAACGCCTGCCGCCGCATCGACACGGTTGCGATACACAGTCTGGTTCGTTGCGACTGTCGGCCTGGCTGCGATTCTCTTTCTGAGCGTCAGGTTTGCCGATCAGCAGCGTATGGCGCCGGGCGAAGAGGTGAGCCCGCGGTTCGTAGTGGCCATATTTGAGAACGGCACCGGGGACACCTCGTTGGATTCGGTCGGTCGATTGGTAGCCGACGTGATCAGCGAGGGCCTGCAACGAACAGGTATCGTGGACATCGTACCTCCCAACACCGCGTTGCATATATCGCGAACTATCGACGGGTTGGTTGACACGGAAAGTGACCCGGTTGCCAGGCTCGCGCAGGAGACAGGCGCCACGCACGCGATTACCGGCACTTATTATCGCAATGGTGACGCCATTCAGTTTCATGCTCAGATCATCGAAACGAGTAAC
>Ga0255052_10001415_pt1 | contig 18012 bp, 14 predicted proteins | sample JV7_2_21_MG_FD_188632 | JGI IMG/M metagenome (GOLD analysis project Ga0255052, IMG submission 188632) | Seawater microbial communities from Jervis Inlet, British Columbia, Canada - JV7_2_21 | ecosystem: Environmental > Aquatic > Marine > Inlet | place: Canada: British Columbia | collected...
GAGTACTTTTTGTTCGGCGGCAACGTGCAGTACAAATTTGCCCCTAGCTCCCTTTTGCGCTTTACGGTCGAGAAATCGAGCCGGCGTTATAGCAGCCGCCCGTCCTACGACCTCAATGGCAACCAACTGATCACCAATCCGACGTTGCGTTACGATTACCTCGAATTTGGGGTGCTTGCGCGGCAACGTATAACCGACGACATCTGGTTTGGCTTTGGTTATGAACTTCTGGATCGGGAAGACCGCTATGTCGGTTACAACGACTTTTCGCGTGACACCTACAAATTCGAGTTTCACTGGTCCCCGGGGCGCCGCTTCGACCTCGAGGCAAATGGCTACTACCGCGTCTACGACTACCCGAATGCGTTTGCATATAACAATCCGATTACCGGGCCGAAGACACTCGAATCGGCTGACGGCGAGTTTCTCGCGACCTGGCGCATGACGAAACACCTGAAGCTCGTTGCTGAAATCGAGTATCGCGAGACCGCCTCGACCGATACCCGCATGGAATATGACCGTACGCGCTACTCCCTTGGTGTGGTCTGGGAACAGTGATTTAGCGCAGAAACAACCGGGCCCGGTGAGCGCTCCAGTTTGTTAAGATGTCGCGTTTTCCTGAACGCGACTATTCCCCGACGTGGACGTTACCCCGATCCTCGAATCTCTGAACGACGCTCAGCGCCAGGCCGTCACGGCGCCGGCCGAGCCGACGCTTGTTATTGCCGGTGCCGGCAGCGGCAAGACCCGTGTGCTCGTTCACCGTGCCGCGTGGCTGATTGACGTCGAGGGGCTGTCTCCCAACAGCGTGCTGGCCGTTACCTTTACGAACAAGGCCGCGGCCGAAATGCGCGGTCGCATCGAATCCCTGCTTAACATGCCGGTCGGCCACCTCTGGATCGGCACCTTTCATGGTCTCGCACATCGTCTGTTGCGACGCCATTGGCGCGAGGCCGGCCTGCCGCAGAACTTCCAGATCATTGACTCGGATGACCAGCTTCGCCTGATCAAGCGGCTGCTCAAGAGCCTCGAGATCGACGACAGCCTTTGGGTGCCCCGCAAAATCCAGTACTTCATCAACGGACAGAAAGATGAGGGGCTGCGCCCGCAACACCTCGATGATGACAGCGATCCGACCCGGCGGCAGATGATCTCGCTGTACCAGTCCTATGAAGAGGTTTGCGAGCGCGGTGGGCTTGTCGATTTTGCCGAGCTCCTGCTGCGTGCCCACGAGCTCTGGCGCGACAATGCAGAGCTGCTCGATCACTACCGCAGGCGCTTTCAGCACCTGCTCGTGGACGAGTTTCAGGACACCAACTCGATCCAGTATGCATGGCTGCGACTGCTCGCCGGTGACAAGGGAATCCCGTTTGTTGTCGGCGACGATGACCAGTCCATCTATCGCTGGCGCGGCGCCCGAGTCGAACACATTTACCGCTTCCAGAAGGACTTTCCGTCAGCGACCGTCGTCAAGCTCGAGCAGAACTACCGCTCGACCGCGACGATTCTCAGCGCAGCCAATGCGGTCATTGCGAACAACACATCGCGCATGGGCAAAAACCTGTGGACCGACGGCGCCGAGGGCGAATCGATCAAGGTCTACGCCGCCTACAACGAACGCGACGAATCGGATTTCATTATTGCCCGGCTTCGCGACTGGATCGACCAGGGAAACCTGCGTGCCGATGCAGCGATCCTGTATCGCTCGAACGCCCAGTCCCGGGTGCTCGAGGAAGGCCTTATCAATGCGGGCATCCCCTACCGCGTGTATGGCGGCCTGCGGTTCTTCGAGCGTGCCGAAATCAAGGACGCGCTTGCGTACCTGCGGCTCATTTCCCATCGCGACGATGATTCGTCGTTTGAGCGCATCGTCAATAAGCCGACGCGTGGCATCGGCGCGCGTACGGTCGAGATCATGCGCTCATACGCACGCGCGAACAGCTGTTCGATGTGGCGTGCCGCGGGAGCCGTGGCCAGCGACGGGCTCAACGGGCGTGCCGCCAATGCGGTGCTGGCATTCCTCAACCTGATCGAAGCCATGGCGCGCGACGTTGCCGGGATGGACCTGCAGGAGAAAGTCGACCACAGCATCCATACCAGTGGGCTTGTCGATTTCTTCAAGAAGGACAAGGGAGAAAAAAGCGAAACCCGTGTCGAGAACCTGCTCGAACTGGTTAGCGCAGCACAAAGCTTCGAGCCGGACCCCGCCCAGGAGATGTCACCGCTCGATGAGTTCCTTTCGCATGCCGCCCTCGAGGCAGGTGAAGGCCAGGCAGACGCCTGGGAAGACTGCGTCCAGCTAATGACCATGCACTCCGCCAAGGGGCTCGAGTTTCCCCTCGTATTCCTGTCGGGCATGGAGGATGGCCTGTTCCCGCACCAGCGCTCCATTGCAGACCCCAGCGGTCTCGAGGAAGAGCGCCGCCTCTGCTACGTCGGTATCACGCGCGCCAAGCAGACGCTGTACGTCACCTACGCCGAACAGCGTCGTCTGTATGGCATGGACAATTTTTCCCAGCCGTCACGCTTCATTTCCGAGATACCTGAGGAACACGTCGAGGAGATACGGCCTCGCGTCCAGGTAACGCGGCCGCTGCGTTCACCGGCTCGTGGCTCACGGGCGACAAATGCTGGCGGCGAACTCGGCATCCGGCTTGGTCAGCGCGTGCGGCACAGAAAGTTCGGCGACGGCGTAATACTCAATTGCGAGGGGCAGGGTGCACATGCGCGGGTTGAGGTGAATTTTGAGACCGCCGGCACAAAATGGCTCGTTCTGAGCTATGCCAATCTCGATCTGATGTAAACTTCAGCGTCATGAAAATTCTCATTCTCGGTGCAGGACAGGTCGGCTCATCAGCTGCGTATCACCTGTCGCGCGAAGAGGCCAACGAAGTCACCGTTGTCGATATGCGCCCTGACGTGCTGCGCGAACTGCAGGACCGGCTCGACATTCGCACGGTGGTCGGCCATGCCGCGCACCCTGAGGTGCTCGATCGCGCCGGCGCGAACGATGCTGACATTGTCGTCGCTCTCACCGACACCGACGAAACCAACATGGTCGCCTGCCAGGTGGCTTACACGCTGTTCCACACACCAACGAAGATTGCTCGTATCCGTGCTGCGGAATACATGAATGCCAAGGACCTGTTCACACAGGACGCGATCCCTGTCGACGTGCGTATCAGCCCCGAGCAGCTGGTGTGTGAGTACGTTGAGCAGCTCATCCTGTATCCCGGCGCCTCGCAGGTTCTCGATTTCGCTGACGGTCGTGTGCGCCTGGTCGGCGTGAAAGCCGATCGCGATGGCCTGCTGGTCGGCCAGCGAATCGCAACGCTGAAAGAACATGTGCCGAACACCGAGGGACGAATCGCCGCAATTTATCGGCAGGGCAAGGCCATGCTGCCGGAAGGGGACACGGTCATCCAGGAAGGTGACGAGGTCTTTTTCATCGCTGACCGCAAGGACATTCGTGTCTTCATGAGCGAGATGCGCCGTCTCGAGGACCCGGTTCGCCGCGTCGTCATCGCCGGTGGCGGAAACATTGGCGTGCGCTTGGCGCTCGCGCTCGAACAAACCAACCAGGTCAAGATCATTGAGCGCGACCCACTCCGGGCGCGCTACATTTCTGAACAGCTCAACAAGGCAATTGTGCTCGTGGGCGATGCCGCCGATGAGGAGCTGCTGCTCGAGGAGAACATCGATAACGTCGACGTGTTCTGTGCCCTGACGAACTCCGAGGAAGCCAACATCCTGAGTTCCATGCTTGCCAAACGACTTGGCTCAAACAAGGTCATGGCGTTGATCAACCGTGCTTCCTACGTAGACCTGGTCGAGGCGGGCAGCATTGATATCGCGATTTCGCCGCAACAGGTAACAATCGGCTCATTGTTGGCACATGTGCGGCGCGGCGATGTTGTCAAAGTGCACTCGCTGCGGCGCGGCGCAGCCGAAGCCATCGAAGCCATTGCGCACGGCAAGGAAGGCGAATCCAAGGTTGTCGGTCGCAAGATCGAGGACATTGACCTGCCAAAAGGTGCCGCCATTGTCATGCTGGTGCGCGACGGCCAGGTCATGATCGCGCATCACGATACGGTCGTTGCAACCGACGACCACGTTATTCTGTTCCTGACTGACCGCCGTAAGATCGAAAACCTGGAAAAGCTGTTCCAGGTCGGCGTGTCGTTCGTCTAGGCATTCACTCACACGATGAACTGGACAGTAGTACAGAGAATTCTTGGGCTGCTGCTCATGATGTTCAGCCTGACGATGCTGCCGCCCGTCTTGATTGCCGTCCTGTTCAAAGAGACCACGTGGCTGCCGTTCGTGGAGGGATTTGGCCTTACGCTACTGGCCGGCCTGCTCATCTGGTTCCCGGTACACCGGTCGCGCAAGGATCTGCGGCTTCGCGACGGCTTCCTGGTCGTCGCGGCATTCTGGACGGTGCTGGGCACTTTCGGTGCCGCGCCACTGTATTTTGCCGATGCGATCAGTTTGTCCGTCACGGATGCGGTTTTCGAGTCCATGTCCGGGCTGACAACGACCGGCGCCACCATCCTCACCGGCCTCGACGAACTGCCCCGCTCGATTCTTTACTATCGCCAACAGTTGCAGTGGCTTGGTGGCATGGGAATCATCGTACTCGCCGTCGCCGTACTGCCAATGCTCGGCGTCGGCGGCATGCAGCTATATCGTGCCGAGACGCCGGGGCCGGTCAAGGATACGAAGCTGACGCCGCGCATTACGGAAACGGCAAAAGCGCTTTGGTACGTGTACCTCGCGTTTACTATCGCGTGTGCCGCCAGTTACATGATTGCCGGAATGAGCTGGTTTGATGCTCTGTGTCACGCATTCTCCACCGTGGCGATCGGCGGCTTTTCAACCCACGATCTCAGCATCGGCTATTTCGACAGCGCGGCGATCGACATCGTCGCGATCGTCTTCATGTTCGCTGCAGGCATTAATTTCTCACTGCACTTTTTTGCCTGGCGCTACGTGTCGATAAAGCACTACTCCCAGGACCCCGAGTTTCGCGCCTACACTATGATCCTCATCGCGCTTTCAATACTCGTTGTCGCGGGCCTCTTTTATCATGACAGTTACGCGAATCCCGGCGACACGGTTATCAACGGCGTGTTCCAGGCCGTATCGATCGCGACCACCACGGGATTTACAACAGCCAACTACGCAACCTGGCCCGTCTTTCTTCCGGTAGCATTGATCTTCGCGAGTTTCATCGGTGGCTGTGCGGGTTCGACCGCCGGTGGCATCAAAGTCATCCGCTGTCTGCTGATTTACAAACAGGGCGTGCGCGAGATCACTCGGCTGGTTCATCCCAGTGCCGAGATTCCCGTCAAACTCGGCAACAAGGCTGTGGGGTACCGCGTGGTTGACGCTGTATGGGGGTTCTTCTCCGTATACATCGTCGTGTTCGTTGTACTAATGCTCTTGATGATGGCGACAGGACTGGACCAGGTGAGCGCATTCTCCGCAATTGCTGCCACATTGAATAATCTTGGCCCTGGCCTCGGCGAGGTTGCGACTGGCTTCATGACGCTGAGTGACCCGGCAAAGTGGGTCGCGGTTGCGGGCATGTTGCTCGGCCGACTCGAAATCTTCACGCTGCTGGTGCTGATTACGCCAACGTTCTGGCGCCACTGAGACGATGGCGCCACAAAACCTGTTTGACCGCATCAGTAACATCACTGGCAAAGCTACTTCCTGGTTGACACTGGCTATGGTCGTATTGACGTCGATCATCGTTGTGATGCGCTACGTCTTCGATGCCGGCCTCATCTGGATGCAGGAGTCGGTTACGTGGATGCATGCCGCTGTGTTCATGGTCGGCGCCGCGTACACATTGCTGCACGAGGAACACGTCCGGGTCGACATTTTCTACCGCAAAATGAGCGAACGGCGGCGCGCTATCGTTGATCTGCTCGGAGTGGTTTTTTTCCTGCTGCCACTATGCGGTTTCCTCGCGCTCATGGCCTATGATTTTGCCGCGGCCGCCTGGTCGATACATGAGACCTCGCGCGAGCCCGGCGGCTTGCCATACCCGATGATCCCGTTGTTGAAATCGATCGTTATCGTCATGCCTGTGGCTGTCGCTTTGCAGGGCATATCGATGTTGATGCGATCGATCACAATAATCAGGCAAGAGTGACCATGGAGTGGGCGGCGCTACTCCTGTTCGTGTCGGTGATCCTGGTATTGCTTGCTGGCTTTCCGGTCGCGTTCACACTGGGTGGCACGGCGCTGATCTTTGCGGGCGTCGGCGTACTCACCGGCGAGTTCAACGCGGCGCTGTTAACCGGGCTGCCGAATCGCGTGTTCGGCATCATGAACAACGGGACGCTGGTCGCGGTGCCCTTGTTTGTATTTATGGGTGTAACGCTCGAGCGGGCGCGGATTGCCGAAGATTTGCTTGAGACCTTGAGCGGGCTATTTGGGAGCCTGCGCGGCGGGCTGGGCGTATCGGTCACCCTTGTGGGTATGCTGTTAGCGGCTAGCACTGGGATAGTTGGTGCGACGGTCGTGACGATGGGATTGCTCTCGCTGCCAACAATGTTGCGCCGTGGTTACTCGCCGGAGATATCCGCGGGGACGATTTGCGCCTCGGGGACGCTTGGCCAGATCATTCCTCCGTCAATCATTCTCGTTATGCTCGGCGATGTTATGACCTCCGCCTATCAGCAGGCCCAGCTCGAGATGGGTATTTTTTCTCCGAAAACGGTGTCTGTTGGCGACCTGTTCGCCGGCGCCCTGATTCCAGGGTTGCTACTCGTATTGCTGTACGTCATTTACATCATCGGCGTCGCGTTCTTCAAACCGCAATCGATGCCGGCGCATCGCAAGGGTCCCCACGATAATGTTTCCTACGTGCAGGTTTTCCGGGCTTTGGTGCCGCCCTTGGCCCTCGTGTTCGCTGTACTAGGCTCTATTCTGGCTGGCGTTGCGACGCCCACCGAGGCCGCCGGCGTCGGCGCCATGGGCGCACTGCTGCTTGCAATCGGCCGCAGGCAACTGAATCTCGTGCGCCTGCAGGAGGTTATGCAGAGGACGTTGCGAATCAGCAGCATGGTGTTCCTGATACTGATCGGCGCATCGATGTTCTCGCTCGTCTTCCGTGGCTACGGCGGGGACGATGGCGTTCGCGCGATACTCGAGTCGTTGCCCGGCGGCGTTGTCGGCGCCGTGATCGTCGTGATGCTCGTGATGTTCCTGCTCGGCTTCGTGCTCGACTTCATCGAAATCACTTTCGTCGTGGTGCCGATTGTTGGTCCGGTTTTGCTTGCGATGGGGCTTGATCCGGTCTGGCTCGGCATCATGATCGCAATTAACCTGCAGACCTCATTCCTGACGCCGCCTTTCGGTTTCGCGCTCTTTTATCTACGGGGTGTCGCGCCGCCCGAGATCACAACACCACAGATCTATCGTGGCGTAATTCCGTTCGTCGCGATCCAGCTTTTCGCGTTGTTGCTGCTCGCAATTTTCCCCGGCCTCGTCACCTGGCTGCCAGGACAAATTTACGGCAGCTAAGCAGCCTTTCGCGCCACTGCGGCGGTGAATACTACGTCTGTCGAACTGTTCAGCGCGGTCTCGGCTGAGTCCTGCAATACGCTGATCACGAAACCGACCGCGACAACTTGCATTGCGATGTCGTTGGAGATGCCGAACAGTCCGCAGCTCAGCGGAATGAGTAACAGGGAGCCGCCGGCAACACCCGAAGCACCACAGGCCGACAGCGCTGCAATTACGCTGAGCAACAATGCCGTCGGCAGGTCGACCACAATACCAAGCGTATGTGTTGCTGCGAGGGTAAGCACCGTGATTGTTATGGCCGCGCCGCCCATATTGATGGTTGCACCGAGCGGAATCGACACCGAATAGGTATCTTTTTCGAGATCTAGACGTTCGCAAAGGGCCAGGTTCACCGGGATGTTCGCCGCCGAGCTGCGCGTGAAGAATGCCGTCACGCCACTTTCCCGCAACGCGGTCAACACGATCGGGTATGGATTTGTGCGCGTTCGAACCCAGACGATTAGCGGATTAATGACGAGCGCCATTATGAGCATGCAGCTGAGCAGCACCGACAGAATGCGCGCGTAGCCACCCAGCGCTGAAAGCCCCGACGCGGCGAGGTTGCCCGCCACGAGACCGAAGATGCCAACAGGCGCCAGGCGAATAACGATTCGCACAATATGCGTCACCGCATCAGCAATGTCCGCCAGCATCTGCCGTGTCGTTTCCGCAGCGTGGTGCAGGAAAATTCCGAGCAGTACGCCCCAGACAAGAATGCCGATGAAATTGCCGCTCAGTATTGCGTTGACCGGGTTGTCGACGAGCTTGAATAACAAGGCGCCAAGCACCTCCATGATGCCTTGCGGCGGTGATGCTTCAATGCCCGCCGTTTGCAGTGCCAGTACTGTTGGAAAAAACTTGCTCATGATGACGGCGAGGAGTGCGGCAGCGATGGTGCCAAACAGGTACATGGCAACGATAGGGCGCATCTGCGACGTGTGGCTTACGCGACGATTCGCAATCGCGGACGCAACCAATACCAGGACAAGGACTGGCGCGACAGCTTTCAACGCCTGCACGAAGAGGTTGCCGAGCAACATTGCAGAGCCTGCCGTGTCGGGCGAAACCAGTGAAAGGGCGACACCCGCCACGATTCCGATACCGATTTGCAGCACCAGACTGCCGGACAGGATCTTTTCTACGATTGTCTTTGCCATGGTTTCTACGCCCAGGTCTGAATGCCGATAACGCCGAACCATAACAGGTAGGCCGCCACGAGCAGGTGAAGGTAGGAGCTGATCGAGCAGTACCAGTAGTTGAACCGGTTCATTTTGGTGTTGCGCTCTGTGATGGCCGTGAACGTCCCGAGTGCAGCGAAGACAGCAAACGCTATTGTTGCCAGCATGATACTGATTGAGGTCGCGGTCGGCCTTCCGAGTGTGATGAATATGTTACTCGTACTGCTCATGCCGGCTGCAAACAGCGCGACAAATGCAACAACCGAAACGCCGGCGAATAGAGGCCATAACCGTATCCGCGTACTTCCCCCTTTGGCCACCTTGCCGCGTAACTTTCGGACACCCCATACCAGGAAGTAAAGGAAAGAGGTGCCGATCGAAACGAGCCATAGCGCTGCAATGGCGAGTTGCCCGTAGGCAAGCAGCGGTGACAACGGTTTCAGCACCTGCCCCCCTGCGTGTATGACGGGTCCGGCGACAGGATCCTCGGCCTGCACCAATACTGTCCTGCCCGTCTCCGGTGAGCGGAACTTGCCACCGCCTGCTGGCAGGTAGTCCGTAGCCTCTCCACCAAGAAGGGGTTTGCGCTTCAGTTCGCCATCCTCGAACCAGAGCTTCTCGACGCCCAACGCGCGATCGAGAAAATAGCTGATCTGCTGCCTCGAGTTGATCGGGTGGTAGAGCCCGGCGATCGCATAGTCTTTCATCGGCACCGCGTCCGGAACGTCTGGCTCAGCCAGGTCCCGGGTCTGGTAATTCCGAATAAGGTCGCTGATATCGCCAAATGCTGCGCCGGATCCGGAATTGATCATGAACGCATAGCCCCTGTTCGCATCAGGCATATAAGCGAACTCTGTCAATCCACCGTTTACGCCACCGCTGTGGGCCTGGTAGACCCAGTGCTCGTGGGCGGACGTGTAGTTGTTCAGCCCGTAACCGATTTCGAGCCCGGCTCTCGCTCCATTGGTCGTATGTGCTGTTTCCATGCGCTCGAGCGATGCCGATGACACGTATTGCACGCCATCCAGTGTGCCTCGGCCGAGGAACATCTGCAGGAGCCTGGCCATATCGTTGGCGGAGGCGTTGATGGCGCCGGATGGCCGCAGACTGATGTGCCAGTAATCTTCTGCAATACCATTACTGTATAGCGTTGCGCCTTTTTGCTGCACACCTTCGCTGCGGCGGTATGTTGTGCCCGTCATCGTCAGCGGCGTGAAGAAGTTGTGCTGCACGTAATCTTCGAAACCCTGTCCCGTGATTTTCTGGACGATGTACGCGGCGACGGGGGGCCCGGCGTTGCAATACGACATTCGCGTGCCGGGTTGCCAGCGAGATTTTCGCGAATGCGGATGGAAGTCGAGCCCTTCCTGCAGTGTTGCCGGCGTCGGGTCATTGTGCGCGTACTCGGGCAGGTGAATGTCATCCCAACCGGTTGTGTGTTCGAGCAGGTGTGCGACACGAACCGGGTGCGATTCCTCCCAGGGATTTTCGAACTCGATTTCGGGCGCCAGGTCAGCAAGCTTGTCGTCGAGTGACAGGCTACCTTCCTCGACAAGCTGCAACACTGACAGCGCAACGAACATTTTGGAGGTGGAGCCGATACGGAACAGCGTGTCGGCATCGGCCACAATATCATTCTCGACATTCGCTTTGCCAAGTGCCCCGATCCATTCGGCGCCGTCGTCGTTGACGATTGCGAGAGCGACGCCCGGCGTATCGCGTTCATTGAGCACATCGTTGATTGCCGCTAGCAATTCGTCGATTGTCGTCGGTACAATCTTCTCGTCGTCGTCCTGCGCCAGGACGACACCGCAGCAAAGCGCGAACACAACGAGCCCGGTAACGATCCTGTTAGGCACTACAGCGCTCGCGAGTTGATGTTCGCGACTTCAGTCGCCAGTTGGTTGTCAGTTGATTTGTTCATGAACGTGTAATACGACTCGGCTATTTTTTTCCAGGCCGGATCTGATGCGGAAAGTTCGTTAACAATGTCCTGCGTGTGCCCCTTGAGCACCCGCAACACGTCATCCGGGAAGGGGCGCACCTCTATGTCCGGATTGTCGATCAGCTGTTGCAGTGCAAGCGCGTTGCCGTGTGTGTATTCCGCCAGCATGTCCGTCGTTATCGCCTGCGCCGCAAGTTCGACAAGCGCCCGCAGGTCCGGCGGCAATGATGCCCAGGCTTCGCTATTGATCATGAGCTCGAGTCCGGCGCCCGGTTCCTGCCAACCAGGGTAGTAATAATAGCGAGCCGCCTTGTGAAGCCCGAACGCGACATCGTTGTACGCGCCAACCCATTCGGTCGCGTCGATAGCGCCTGTCTGCAACGACGTGAAGATTTCTGACCCTGGCATCGTGACCGGTGTTGCTCCGGCGCGCTTGATAACTTCGCCGCCAAGTCCCGGTATGCGCATTTTCAGGCCTTCGAGATCTTCGGCCGAATTGATTTCGCGATTGAACCAGCCACCCATTTGCACACCGGTATTGCCGCAGGGGAACGGTACGATGTTGAATGGCGCATACAGCTCGCGCCAAAGCTTGAGACCACCGCCGTAATAGAACCAGCCATTGAGCTCGGCAGCGTTCATGCCAAAGGGAATTGCCGTAAAGAACTGGGCAGCTGCGACTTTGCCCTTGTGGTAGTAGGAAGCGTCGTGACCCATCTCGACGGTGCCGCGACTCACGGCATCGAATGCCTCGAATGCCGGTACGAGTTCGCCGCCGCCGTAGACCTTGATCCTGAGCCGGCCATTCGAGGCCGCTTCGACGCGTTCGGCAAGGTTGTTTACTGCGATCCCGAGTCCGGGATATTTCGGCGGCCAGGAGGTTACGCACGACCACTCGAACGTCTCACTCGATTGCGCCGCCCCCGATTCACATTCCGGGCTTTCCCCTGTGCACGCTGCCACGCTTGCTGCCGCCGCGAGGCCGCCCACGAAATGTCTTCTTTTCATCCCATTCCTTGCTGGTGTCGGACAAGCGCTCAAGTGTATGGGCTGTTGTTCACGATGCCAATGCGGCAAAGGTGCGTATTCCGAACCCCACCGAGCTAGATATATTCTTCTATTTATGCATCATTTCTACCACTGCCTCCCAATGTCGAGGTAAAGTGGGAAATAATGTGATAAAAAGCCCCGATCCGGAGACCGGGGCCCGTATCTTCCCTGTTTTGCCCGGCGCTGGCCTTCGCCCGGCCTCACCTTCCATGGTGGTCGTGAATTCTCACATTGATCGAGCAGGGCTATGGCTATTGAATCTCGTTGATGCATTAATAAAGGCCGTGATTGGCTTACTTCAAAGAGTTTCCGGTGCTGCTGTGAGCGTTGGTGGCGAAACGATCGGTGAGATCGGTCGCGGGCTGATGGTTCTTGTGGCTGTGCACCGGGACGATGACGAGCGCGACATCGCGAGGCTCGCCGAGCGAATCCTGGGCTATCGCGTGTTTCCGGATGCCGACGACCGCATGAACCGCAGCCTGCTCGACGACAGCCTGGGCCTTTTGCTCGTACCCCAGTTCACACTTGCCGCCGACACGAAGAAAGGCACACGGGCGAGTTTTACCAAGGCGGCGGCGCCAGAGAAGGGCGAGGCGTACTTCGAGCGCCTTGTTACGGCCTGCAGAGAGCAGCTTGAAACGGTTGAAACCGGGCGATTCGGCGCCAATATGCAAGTTACGCTGACAAATGACGGGCCGGTGACGTTCTGGGTCGAAACCTGAACAGATATTACGGTGTGACGCCGGCACGGTATTGTGTCGCCATTGGCGTTATTATGACGACGAACTATGAATTTGGGGCCGGGCCCCAGGAGATTTAGAGATGTTATCAGGCATTAGCTGGCCACAATTATTGATCGTTCTGGTCATTGTGCTCGCCATTTTCGGTACCAAGCGTTTCCGTACGCTGGGCTCCGATCTCGGTAATGCCGTGAAGGGCTTTCGTTCCGCAATGACTGATGCCGAGGAGGCCAAGGGCGAACTCAGCGACGATTCCGGCGAAGACGCCAATTTTGAAAACACGCCGGTTGAAGAGAACCGCAAAGACACCTAAGTCGACTACTCGCCATGTCCGGAGTCGGCTCTTCCGAACTCATTATCCTGATACTGATTGGGCTCATTGTTCTTGGGCCCAAGCGGTTGCCGCAGATCGCCAATCAGATCGGTAGCTGGATTGGCCAGGCGCGCCGCATGACGCGCGCGATGAAGCGGCAGCTCGAGGACGAGCTCAACTTCGACGACGATTTCAAATCCAAGCCACCGAGAATCGCGCCGCCAATGGTCGCCACTGACATCCCCGATCCCACTGACCCGGCTTACGATTACGACGACGAACCGGAGCCGCACATTCCGAACGACGACGACGCTTACTCGCCACTTCATGAAGAGGAGGGCGAGGACACTGCTGACGACGAAGAGAAGAACGCGTGAACACGGCCGCTACAAACAAGGAAGAAGATGACCTGGCCGAAGGCACCTTGCTGTCGCACCTTGTCGAACTACGCAGCCGCCTGATCAAGATCGCTGCTTCCGTTATTGTTCTCTTCGCCGCATTTATCCCGTTTGCGCAACAGATTTTCGCGGTTGTGTCCAAACCACTGGTCGAGGTGTTGCCGGGTCAGCAGATGATTGCGACGGCAGTAGCTTCGCCGTTGCTCACGCCGTTCAAGCTGACGTTCTTTGTTGCGCTGTTCGTGGCGATGCCGGTCATTTTGTACCAGGTCTGGGCATTCGTCGCGCCGGGCCTCTACAAGAAAGAAAAGCACTTTGCGTTTCCGCTGCTCGCATCAAGCATCCTGCTGTTCTATGCGGGCGTGGCATTTGCGTACTTCGTCGTGTTTCCACTGGTGTTTGGTTTCTTCACGGCAATAACGCCAGACGGCGTAGAAATGATGACCGACATTTCTGCCTACCTGGATTTCATCACGACCATCGTGCTGGCCTTCGGCCTCGCCTTCGAAGTACCGATCGCGACGGTCCTGATTGTGTGGACCGGGCTCACGACGCCGAAGAAGCTCGGTAAGGCTCGTCCTTATGTGTTCTTGATGGCCTTTGTCGCCGGCATGCTGTTGACGCCTCCCGATATCATCAGCCAGACGCTGCTGGCCGTGCCCGTATACCTGCTTTTCGAGGCCGGGATCATTATGTCACGCATATTTGCGAAGAAACCTGAGGCCACCGAAGAGGTCTCAGTCAAGTAGCCAGTTACATATGAAATAGTGTTTAATGCGTAGCCCGAGCTGCATGCTTTCTGCGGTTCCAGGCTCTTGCCGGGGGAAATAATAATGACAGACTCCGTGTCCGCTACGGCGGAAGACTACAGCAGCGACGACGACCTGTTTGGGCACCCTAAGGGCCTGTACGTCTGCTTCACGACAGAGCTCTGGGAGCGGTTTTCATTCTACGGAATGAAGTACCTGCTGCTCCTGTACTTGACCAAGTACCACCTGTTTTCCGATGGCGCCGGCCTGGACGTGCTTGGCTCCTATGCCGGCCTTGTCTACGCGCTGCCCGTGATCGGTGGCCTCATTGCTGACCGCTATCTCGGCATGCGCAAGTCCGTGCTGTTCGGCGGCATCTTGTTGTCGTGTGGCCACATTCTGATGGCCTGGGAGGGCTACCAGGCCGTCAACTACGCGGCCGGAACCATATTATCCGAGAGCCTGACGCTCGCCAGTGGTGAGGTGCTCGCCGCAGGCACGATGTTGTCCGAGGCGGTGATGTCGCGGGATACCGAGGCGCTGAAAGTATTCTATTTTGCACTTGCGCTCATCGTCATGGGCGTTGGCTACCTGAAGCCGAACATTTCCACCATCGTCGGTAAGCTGTATCCCAAGGACGACCCGCGTCGTGACTCGGGCTTCACGATTTTTTACATGGGCATTAATATCGGCTCGTTCGCTGCAACACTGCTTTGCGGCTGGCTCGGCGAGACTTTTGGCTGGAAGTACGGTTTCGGCGCTGCCGGTATTGGCATGATCATCGGCCTGATTTCGTTTTCCTGGGGCCAGAAATTCTTGCACGGTCACGCCGAGCCATCCGACCCCGATCGTTTAAAACAAAAGGTGTTCGGGCCCATTAACAAGGAATGGTCCATCTACCTCCTTAGTCTGCCGGTACTCGGCGTGTTCTGGCTGCTGGTACAACACGAGCCTGTTGTTCTGCTGACGCAGAATGTATTCCTGATTGTCGCAATCGTCAGCATCATTCTCTACTCGATGGTTTACCAAAAATCTGAAGGCAGCAATACAACGGCATATGTATTCGCCGCTGTGACCATTATTGCCGGCATCTATACGGTGCTCGCGAATCTCGACCACATGCCGAGCTTCCTGCCAACGAGTGCCGCGATCGCTGAATATAGCCTGTACGTCGCTATCGCCCTGATCGTCGGCTTCGTCATTTATGGCTTCATGACACACAATTCCGATGAGCTTGGCCGCACGGTCGTACTCATGGTCCTGATTCTGACGACCGTGGTCTTTTGGGCGCTGTTCGAACAATCCGCGGGCTCAATGACCTTATTCGCAGATCGCGTTGTTGATCGCGAACTCGGTGCCGTAACGGTCACTGCCGCACAATTCGGTTCGCTAAACGCCGGTTTCATCTTCTTGCTCGCCCTGCCGTTCGCATGGCTCTGGGTCTGGCTGGCGAAGCGCAACATGGAGCCGTCGACACCCGTCAAGTTCGGCCTCGGCATTATTCAGGTCGGTCTTGGTTTTGGTGCGCTCGTATTCGGCGCGCAGTTCCCGGATGCGGCAGGCAAGATTGCTATGATCTGGCTGGTGCTCGCCTACCTGCTGCACACGACCGGCGAGCTTTGCCTGTCGCCGGTTGGGCTTTCGGCGGTGACCAAGCTATCAATCGGTCGTGTCGTCGGTGTCAGCATGGGTACCTGGTTCCTGGCGACCGCATTATCCGAAACCGTCGCGACTCGCCTCGGCAAGATGGCGGCCATAGCAACAGAAGGCGGCCAGGTGACGAATTCTGCCGGTGCGCTGGCGACTTACACCCAGCTCTTCGAATTCCTGATGTACGTCGGCCTCGGTGTAGGCGTCTTTGTGCTGCTCATCTCGCCACTATTGAGACGCGGCATGCATGGCGTGCATTAGAACCACAGAAAAACAGGAAACAACCATGAAACACTTACTGAAATTGTTTGCGGGCGCACTGCTCGTGATCACCCTTGCTGCGTGCTCGCAGCAAGCCAGCGAAGAAACAGCGACCGCGGCGGCACCAACAGAGACCGCCGACGAGTTCGTCGCTCGCGTCAATGACGAATTCAAGGACTACTGGCGCGAGCTCAATGCTGCCGGTTGGTTGCGCGCCACATACATTAACGAAGACTCCGCCATTGTCGACGCGTTGGCCAACGAGCGCTACGCTGCCTGGCATGCCGCCAAGGTCAAGGAGGCCATGCAGTATGACGGCGTGGCGATGAGCGCCGAGACGCGCCGGGCGCTGGACACGCTCAAGTTGGGCGCGCTCGTCGTCGCACCCGATGACACGGACAAGCGCAAGGAACAGGCAACGATCCTGACCGAGCTCGGCGGCATGTATGGCGCCGGCAAATACTGTCCCAGCGATGACAAGTGTATTTCGGGATCCGAACTTGAGGGATTGATGCAGTCAACCCGTGATTACGATGAGCTCCTGGAATACTGGACGGGCTGGCGCGAGATATCAGTACCTATGCGCGACAAGTATCAGCGTTTCACCGAGCTCGCCAACGAGGGTGCGCGTGAATTCGGTTTTGGCGACATGGGCGACATGTGGCGCTCTATGTACGACATGGAGTCGGAATCTTTCGAAGCCGAAACCGCTCGCCTGTGGGAGCAGGTCAAGCCGTTGTACGACGAGCTGCATTGCCACGTTCGTGCCAGGCTCGGCGAAGTCTATGGCGAAGACAAGGTGCCACAAGGCGGGCCTATCCCGGCGCACCTGTTGGGTAACATGTGGGCACAGGAGTGGGGCTTCATTTACGAGATCATGGAGCCATACCCGGGCATGTCCGACCTCGATGTCGACAGTGCGCTGAAGACCAAAAACTACTCTCCGCAGGAGATGGTCCGTTCAGCCGAGAATTTCTACGCCTCGCTGGGAATGGAGCGCCTGCCCGATACATTTTGGGAGCGTTCACAGTTTTCCAAGCCTCGCGACCGCGAAGTCGTCTGTCACGCAAGCGCCTGGAACCTGGACGCCGAGGACGATTTGCGCATCAAGATGTGCATCAAGCAAACCTATGACGAGCTGCGCACGATCTACCACGAGCTCGGGCACAATTACTATCAACGCGCCTATAACGAACAACCGCTGCTGTTTCGTGACGGCGCACACGGCGGGTTCCACGAGGCGATTGGCGACACGGTGACGTTGTCGATGACGCCGGAATATCTCGCTGAGGTCGGACTCGTCGCTTCGGCGGAACAATCCGACCAGGCCATCATCAACCGGCAGATGCAACAAGCTCTCGACAAGATCGCATTCCTGCCATTCGGCAAGCTCATCGATGAATGGCGTTGGGGCGTATTCTCGGGCGATATCTCACCCGAAAACTACAATGCGGCTTGGTGGGAGTTGCGTGAAAAGTACCAGGGTGTCGCGGCCCCGGTCGAGCGCACCGAAGCCAGCTTTGATCCGGGCGCCAAGTATCACGTGCCCGCAAACGTGTCTTACACACGCTACTTCCTCGCCCGCATTCTGCAATTTCAGTTCCAGCGCGCATTGTGTGGCATCGCGGGTCACGAAGGCCCGTTACACGAATGCTCGATCTATGGCAGCAAGGAAGCAGGCGCCCGGCTGAATGCCATGCTGGAAGCCGGCTCGAGCCAGCCCTGGCCCGAAACACTCGAGAAACTGACCGGCACACGCGAGATGGATGCAACGGCGATCATCGACTACTTCGCACCGTTAATGGCTTACCTCAAAGAACAAAACGAAGGCCGTACCTGCGGCTGGTAATATATTGTAGGAGCGCTGCTTGCAGCGCGACAGATAGGTCGCAGCGCAAGCGCAGCTCCTACAGGGGAGATTCCGATGTCAGAAGAACAACAAGAACCGGCAGCAAGCACTAGCGGCGGCTTTCTCGGTACCGTCGAGCGCGTTGGCAACAAGCTACCCGACCCGGCTGTGCTTTTTATCGCACTGCTGTTTGTCGTCTGGGTTTTGTCCTGGCTGCTGTCATACTTCACATACAGCTACATCGATCCACGTTCCGGTGAACCGATCGTCATTATTAACCAGCTCGCCGGCACAACGT
>Ga0255052_10001416_pt1 | contig 18009 bp, 17 predicted proteins | sample JV7_2_21_MG_FD_188632 | JGI IMG/M metagenome (GOLD analysis project Ga0255052, IMG submission 188632) | Seawater microbial communities from Jervis Inlet, British Columbia, Canada - JV7_2_21 | ecosystem: Environmental > Aquatic > Marine > Inlet | place: Canada: British Columbia | collected...
GTTATCAAGCACCATCACCTGAGGCGTCGACAGGAACTTCACGGACGATTCAGTGGCCAACATATCGAAGAATGCGCTGACGTCCTTTCCCTCGTCGAAAAATGCAAAAGCGAGACCCGCTCCCGAGGCCTGAGCGGGCACTGGCGCGTTAAAGCCGATCTCATTATTGCTGTTTTCCAGGAACCATCGGACACCGTAGTCCAGCGTGTTCGACAACGTGACTTCCGCAATGGTCGCCTCGATCAGAACCTGCCGAGGCGCGATATCAAGCCTCCGAATCGCAGCCTCGATTGCCCGATAATCCTGCTGACTCGCCAGAATGAGTATCGCGTTATTGTCGGCATCTGCGATAATTTTGATCTGACCCTGACTTTCGGCAAGAAAGCCATCGGAGGCGGGACCTGACACGACATTCAGGGTCGCGCCCGGCTCCGGCGGGGGACGCGACAACTCCTCGGCGCTGCGGAAGACATCGCTTCCGGATATTCCAGATCCACCGTCCAGGCTTGCTTCGTCGCCAGATTCACCGAAAATCATCTGAAGGGCACTCGCGATATTTTCCGCTTTTCCGTTTTCTAGTTCATAAACAAACAGTCTTCTACCGGAGCTTCCTTCGACTCCCCAGTCAAGCTGCTCGACAAGACGCTGCACCTCTGCGATGTGATCCGGTCGGTGTGCGATAACGAGGACCGCGTTCAAGCGCTCTATGGGCAGCATTCTGACGATACCGCTGAGCGGCGTCGCTCCCTGACCATCGATGATGCTTTCCAGCTCGCCGACCAGGGTGGCGGCATCGGCATATTCCAGTCTGAACATTGCAAACGACATCCCCTGAAGCCAGTCGACGTCAAAAGTCCGGATAGTCGCAAGCAACTCATCGATTCGATACTGTGGTCCAGAGAGAATCAGCACGTTACGCGCCTCGTCAATGCGTATTGCGCTGCCTTCCGGCACAAACGGTCCGACAATCTTCTGAATTTCCGCGGCTGAAACGTGCTCGAGTGGCACTACCTGGATGCTATATCCCGTCGTCCGACTCGAGGCGTAGCGACCAACTGCGGGCGCCCCCGCGATTGTTTCGGCATCGCCCATGGGCACGATCTTGAATATCCCTTCGTCCCGCACGAGTGCCGCGCCGTTTCCGTCCAACACGGTTTCCAGAATCGGCAATACCGCGTCTCTCTTCACCGGTCGCGTCGTATGTAGGGTAACTGTGCCTCTTACCTGTGGGTCCACGAGGTAATTCTCCCGCAAGATCGTCTCGAAGATGACGCGCAGGAATTCCTTCAGGTCTGCCTGTTCGAAATTCAGCGTTACGCCATCATCGCTCGCATAGGCATCCGCCCGGCCCGAGCGGGCGGCCTGCACGAACGTGCCGCTGCCGAGGGCAATCTTCGAACGTTCGCTGCTCGTCGTCTGCGCATCAAGCGTGACGCCATCCGCCGCTGGCGGCGCGCCAACGTCTTCGCTTTCCGGCCCGGTCGTTCCGGACGGTGGGATATCAGGCGTTGTTGCACAGGAACTTATCGCGAAGATAGCGATAATCGACGACACCAATCGAATAGTTATTTTTTTCATAAATTACAGCCGCAGTCTGCTCTTCCAGACTACCCGGGAAGCCCCTCCGGGACACCCAACTTTCGATCAGGATTTGCTGCTCGAAAACCCTATACATCGGTCAGTAGAGACCAAGCCGACCGGTCGTTATTTGCGCGCGATGATTTCTATATCATCAGGAGGACTTCAGCGCATACAGCGTGGAACTGCGGGATGCGACGATGAGCGAATTACGTTCCATCGTCGTTTGGCTTTGGCCGCGCCAGCCCAGCCCGCAGCAAAAACATCAGAGGGCCCATGGAAAGTAGCGCGAAACAACAGGTCGAGCCTCAACTCTACGTGGTCGAGAGCGAACCTCGCAGGCGCGCTATTTGCGAGCGCCTCATCGCTGCCGGAAAACTCGAGGCCGAGCGGGCCGAGCGCGCGCTGCGGCTGCAACAGGAACAGGCGCAGCGGGAGCGGATAGGCTCCATTCTGGTCAAGCTGGGATTCGTGTCCGAACCTGACATGGCCGAGAGCCTGGCCGAACAGCTGGACGTTCGCCTGGTGCAAAAGCACGAGTTCCCCGAGCTGCCCCCGGTGGATTCCCCGATATCAAAACGCTTCCTCAGCGAGAACAGGATCCTGGTCATCGATGAGACCGACGAGGACATCACGCTGGTCATGGATGACCCGCTCGACGAGTACCTGCGACAGGCCGTGCAACTATGCAGCGGCAAGAAGGCTGTTTGCTGCCTCGGCATCCCGTCGGAGATCGAGGCGGCGATCGTACAGCAGCAGGACAGTGACTCGGGCGCGCACGACAGCGCGCATGGCGCCGGCGCGAGTACGCAGTTCCTGGACGACGTCGAGCAACTGAAGGAGCTCGCGGGCGAAGCACCGATCATAAAACTGGTCAACAAGGTCATCCGCGATGCCGCGGAGTCGGGCGCATCGGATATTCACATCGAACCATTCGAGGACCAGCTGAAGGTCCGCTTCCGCGTGGACGGTATATTGCGCGAGATCGACGCTCCACCCGCGGGCTCTGTCGCCGCCGTAATATCGCGCATCAAGATCATGGCTAACCTCAACATCGCGGAACGGCGACTTTCACAGGATGGTCGATTCCGCCATCGAGTGCGCGGTAATGATTTCGACCTGCGCGTATCGACCGTGCCGACGATGCACGGCGAGAGCGTCGTGCTGCGCTTGCTGCGGCGAGACGCGATCGAACTCGATTTCGGCCCGCTCGGATTCACGCCCGCGCAGGAACAAAGCATGCGCGACATACTCGCAACGCCAAATGGCATCCTGCTCGTGACCGGCCCGACAGGCAGTGGTAAGTCCACGACGATCTACGCGGCATTGCAGCACCTGAATACGCCGGAGCGCATGATCATCACGGTCGAGGACCCGATCGAATACAACATCACGGGCATCAATCAGATGCAGGCGAAGCCACAGATCGGGCTGACTTTCGCCAACGCGCTGCGATCCATCGTTCGCCAGGACCCTGACGTCATCATGGTCGGCGAGATGCGAGACCGCGAGACCGCGGAGATCGCCGTGCAGTCGGCGCTGACCGGTCACCTCGTGCTATCGACGCTGCATACCAATGATGCGGCCGGCAGCATCATGCGACTGCTGGACATGGGGATCGAGGATTATCTGCTGACGTCGGCCGTCAATGCCGTGCAGGCGCAGCGACTCGTACGGACCCTGTGTCAAAACTGCCGCGAAGCTTACGAACCCGTCGACGAACTGGTCCGGCGCCTGGATCTCGATCGGCTGGCCGACGGCGGCACGCTGTCGCTGCACAAGGCGAGTGGTTGCCCCGACTGTGGCGGGACCGGTTACGCCGGGCGGACCGCGATACTCGAGATCCTGAGCATGAGCGACCCGATCCGGAAACTCGCGCTGCAGCGCTGTGATGTCGGCGAAATAGCCAGCGCAGCCGCGGAACAGGGCATGGTGACGATGCGCGAAGATGGTCTCAGGAAAGCCCTGGCCGGCCACACGACGATCGAGGAAGTCATGCGGGTAACACCGGAGGCGAAGCAATGATCCGTCGACTCGTGACAATGCCTGCAAACATTTTCGGGGAGGGCCGGCGGTGTTGACTTTCGAATACAAGGCGGCAACGGCGGACGGCGGAATTGTAACAGGAGTACACGTCGGCAACAGCCGGGGAGAAGTTGTGGAGCAACTTCACGCTCTCGGCCACATTCCGATCCGCGTTGATGAAACGGTACGGCAGCCAAAGTCAGAAAAGAAAATTCAGATCCGCCGGCAACGTATCACACAGGATCAGATCGCCGACATGACTCGTGAACTCAGCACCTTGTTACGAGCGGGCATGCCACTCGATCGGGCGCTATCCATCCTGATAACGCTAGAGGATGGTAGCCCGCTCGGAGACCTCCTCGGCAATATCCGCACTCGCGTGAAACAGGGTTCGACGCTTGCCGACGCAATCGAGGAGCAGGAAAGCGTGTTCAGTCGCTTCTACATAAATCTTCTGCGTGCCGGCGAATCGGGCGGGGCCCTCGAGGTAGTCCTCGAACGCCTTGCCGAGTACATGGAAAGTAACAAAGAGGTACGCGATGCGCTGATCTCCGCGATGATCTACCCGGCGATCCTGGTCTTTGTTGCCCTGACATCCATCTTCATCTTGCTTGGCTATGTCGTACCTCAGTTCACGGAGATGTTCGACGGAGTCGGGCAGGTCCTGCCGCTATCGACGCGAATCACTATTGGGATCGGCGAGGTATTGCAGAACTATGGATGGCTGATGCTGGTGTTGGCCGGCGGGGCCGCCTGGTACCTGTCTCAACGACTCCGGCAACCCGAGAGCCTGTACCGCTGGCACGCGTGGCTATTGAAGCTGCCACTCGCGGGTGAGCTGATCCTGAAAATCGAAGTCGCTCGTTTTGCCCGCACGCTCTCCACCCTGCTGCAAAACGGTGTCGCTCTGCTTAAAGCCCTATCCATCGTCAAGGACACGATGGGTAACAGGGTACTGGCCGAGGGCCTCGAGCGCGTGGCCGGTGGTCTCAGGGAAGGACAAAGTCTCGCCGAGCCGCTGGCGAATTTTACAAAGTTTCCCGCCTTTGCCATTCACATGGTTCGTGTTGGCGAGGAATCCGGAAACCTTCAGCAAATTCTGACGCAAGTCGCGAATACCTACGATCGTGATACAAAGACGTCGATCAAACGAACGCTCGCTCTCCTGGAACCGGTGCTGATTCTCGTTCTCGGCGCGATCATCGCCGCTGTGATCATATCTATTCTGGTCGCAATACTGAGTATTAACGAACTCGTTATCTGATTTATGAGGAAAGTGATTATGTCAGCGAAAAACAAATTCAAACTCGCACCCAGGTATGACGGCTTCACATTGATCGAACTGCTGGTAGTCCTGATGATCCTCGGTCTGCTGGCAGGTCTGGTCGGCCCGAAAGTGCTGAAGTACCTCGGTGGCGCAAAGTCCGATACCGCAGAACTTCAGATTGCGGAATTCGGCGCAGGTCTGGATCTGTTCTATCTTGAGGTCGGTCGCTACCCGACAACTGATGAAGGACTGACTGCCCTGGTCGTCGAGCCGACAGGCGTGGCGAATTGGCAAGGTCCGTATATCAAGAAGAACACGATTCCGGAAGACCCCTGGGGTCTGACCTACCACTACCGGTCTCCGGGCGACTATGGCGAATATGACTTGTTTTCACTGGGTCGCGATGACGCCGATGGTGGTGATGGCGAAAATACGGACCTTGTGAGTTGGTAACTATGAGGAAAATAAAAACATATCGGGTAGCCGGTTTTACGCTGCTAGAGCTGCTGGTTGTGCTGACGATCGCTGGTCTCCTGGTTGCTGTGGTTCCGCCAGTAATTTCGGCAGCGGTGCCCGGTGCCAGACTCAAGGTCGCGACTCGCGACTTCGCAATGACACTTCGGCAAGCGCGCAGTCTGGCCATCACCCGACGCGAAGAAACAGATGTCCTTATCGCCACCGAGCCGGCGCAATATGTCGTCGCCGGCAGCAATCCATCGAAATTATCCGGCAACATCGAATTGGATGTACGCCTTGGCGCGTTTGTCGCGGCAACACAATTATCGACCTTCGCGGACGCTTTGCCACGCGATAAGTTCACGTTGCGATTCTATCCGGACGGTAGCGCGAGCGGCGGTGAGATCAGGATCAGCCAGGGTCGGTCTGCATACCTGGTAGGCATTGACTGGTTGCTCGGAAGCGTCACCGTTTCAAAGGCGCCGGATGATGTGTACTGAAAAATATATCAAAGGATATACGCTGATCGAGGTGCTGATCGCGATGATGATTCTCGCAATGGCCTTGACCGTCCTGATGCGCCTGTTTTCGGGCGGGCTCCGAAACATAGCGATCTCGGCCGATTACACTTATGCCGTGCTGCTTGCCGAGGCGCAGCTCGCTGTCGCCGGATCGAGCGAAGCACTGGTGCCAGGTGAAACCTACGGTAACGACGATAAGTTTCGCTGGACGCGGACTGTGGAAGAGTACATGGCCGAAGAATTTGCAGAAACGGAGAAGCTGCCTGTCGCAGCCTTCCAGGTTACGGTGGTCGTCGAGTGGCCGAATGTGGGTCGCACACGGCAGCTGAATCTCTCCACAATCAAACTGGATCGCTTGCAGTGAACGGGGGATAAAACGTGAAGCAACCGCTTCAGTGTTACCGCTCTCCGGCCCTTCGGTGCAACCGGCGACACGTACGCGGGTTCACGCTGCTGGAACTTCTCGTCGCCATCATGATCCTGACATTAATGATGACCGTAGCGTTCGGTGCCGTTCGCCTGGGCGGCCGCAGCGTGGAGGCCGGTGTCGAGCGCAGCAACTCGAGCGCACAAGTACGCGTTGTGTCGGAGTTTCTGCGGCGTCAGTTCGCACAGATGATTCCAATCGCCGTGGAAAGTGATAATGCTACGGAAAATTCGTTTTCGGGTGATCAGAACCGCATTCACTTTATTGCATTGGCACCCCGACAAGCAACGGTCGCGGGATTGCTCGCCTATACACTGGCTGCGGAGGAACTCGACGATGCGCAGCGGCTGGTACTTGCCTACGTACCGTACGATCCGGGCGCCAGTGATCTCAGCGAGGTCGAGTCTGGCAGGCACCTGATTCTCGCCGACGGATTTGCAACGATATCATTCGAATTTTTCGGCACACAAACGTCTGATTCGATGCCGTCCTGGCACGGGGAGTGGCCGGACGACGAGGAAACTTTGCCCGAACTGGTGCGAATCACTCTGGTAGCGGCAAACGATGCGGTCCGCTGGCCGGAGTTGATCCTGAAAATTCGCGCAGAAGAACAATCGTCATGACCTGTAAACGTGACAAAGCCGCTGCGATATACCGGACGCCTGCTAATATCAGGCCGCCTGGCTCGCAACAAGGTATGGCGCTCGTCCTGGTGTTGTGGCTCGTGGTCCTTCTCAGCGTGTTGGCAACAGGACATGCTCGCAATGCCCGCACCGAAACAAGTCTCGTATCGCGGCAAATCGAAAGCGCCCAGGCGCGCGCGCTGGCGGAAGCCGGTGCGCAAAGAGCCATTCTCGATTTATTGGCGCCTGGCTCCGCGCGGCAATGGCCGGTCAACGGCTCTGTCAGTTCATTCACATTCGATGGCCATGAAATCTCCGTCGCGATTCGCGACGCCACCGGGCTCATTGACCTGAATTTAGCGAATGCCGCGCTGCTTACTGCAATAATTTCCGCTGTAGCCCCGGATCAGATGACACACCAGCGGATCGTCGATGCCATTCTGGATTGGCGCGACGCCGACAATCTGACTCATCTGAATGGCGCCGAAGACGATGATTATCGGGCAGCCGGACTATCATGGACGGCCCGGGACGATGCTTTTGTCAGTGTCGATGAACTCTCATATGTCGCGGGCATGACACGCGATATTTTCGATCAGATATCGCCCTATCTGACTGTCTATTCGGAACAATCAGGCGTGAGCCTCGAATATGCACCGCCATTCCTGATTTCTGCACTAACCGGGCAGGAAATCGAAGTAATCGAAGACCTTGCTGCCGCGCGTAAGCAGGTAGGCGATCAGTCACGCAGTGGCACCTTCCACATTTACGTCAGCGCAACTATAGGCGATAGGACGAATTTTTCGCTGGAGGCGGTGGTGCGATTGTTTTCTGACGATGAGCATCCATTCGCTGTCCTGTATTGGCGGGAGCCAATGAGGACGCCATTTCCGAGTTCGGAAAAGGACCCGATATGAACATCGCCGTGGATCAGTCCTTGCAGAGAATCCGATTCAGATATGTTGCGCCATTGCAGCGACATCTCGAATCTTTCTGGTCATGGTGGATCGCGGAACTGATCCCTCTGTTGCCGTCGAATCTGCAATCTACTTTGTCGCAGCGAAATCAACGCGACTTCGTCGAACTTGACGACGATGCATTCATCGTCCGCCGGGGCACAATTAGCGGAAATCGAGAGCTGACCCGGGTTCCACTGACGGTCGCCGAGGAATCCGACGTAGATTCGCATTCCGGAGCAAAAGAAACCGTGCTGCTTTTGCCTGCCGACAAGGTGCTGGTCCGGTCGATAACTTTACCGCTCGCGGCCGAAGAGAATTTGCGTGAGGTATTGTCGTTCGAGATGGACCGACGAACGCCCTTTTCCGCTGACCAGGTCTACTACGATTGCGTTGTCACCAGTCGTAATGCCAGCCGGAAAACGCTGTTACTCGATTTGGTACTTGCACCGCGCAAGATCGTGGATGAATTGCTCGACGATTTATCGAAAGCCGGCCTGCATGCCGACATTCTCGCAACACGTGACAGCAGTGGCACAGCCATGCTGCCCGTAAATCTCCTACCGCAGCGGAAACGCAGCAACAACGACAATGTTGTTCGCCGCATTAATGCAGCCCTCGTCGTATTGACTGTTCTTTTGCTCATCACAGCGATCTCACTGCCACTTTTGCAGAAGCGACAGGTACTGCGTGAGCTGGAACCACAACTCGTCGAGGCCGTTGCTCAAGCGGATAGCGCGAATGAATTTCGCCGACAACTGGAAAGTCTGGTGACCGGGTCCGGCTACCTTGTCAGGAAGAAACAAAACGAATTGTTGATCCTCGAATCCATCAACGAGCTTAGCCGAATTCTCCCGGATCACACTTCGATTAACCGGCTGGACATCAGTAACGCAGAGATCCAGCTGCAGGGCCAGTCGTCATCTTCGGCGATGCTGATCTCGCTTCTCGAAAGCTCACCTGCATTAAAAAACGTTCGGTTCCGGTCCCCGGTCATTCAGATACCGAGTACAGGCGAAGAGCGGTTTCACCTCTCGGCCGAGATCGAACAGGGGCAATCACAATGATAGAGCAGTTGTCGAAGAAGAATCAGCGGCACCTGGCTGCCGCACTCCTGAGCGTATTTCTCGGCGCTGTCCTGGCAGTGACGGTTTTGCCTGTCTGGTCGGCCAATGCAAGGTACCAGACCCGCATCGACCGTATTCAACAGCAATTGCAGGAGCTTCGCGCGGATGCCGCGGCAGACGAGAGCCTCCGGCCGCGATTTGAACAACTCAGACAATTACAGTTGTCGGATGGCCATTACCTGAAAAGCGGCACTGAAGCCGTCGCGGCGGCAGAGTTGCAACGCATCGTGAAGCGCATTACAGGAAACAATGGTACGCAGATTCTAAGTACCCAGATTCTCCCCTCCAGCCAGGAAGAAGATTTCGTACGGGTGGCGCTTAAAGTTCGGATGCGCGGTACGCTGACGGGAATCGTCGAGTCAATCTACGACATGGAGTCAAGCGTCACGTTTTTGTTCATGGATAACGTATCGATTCGCGACAGCGCCAGGCGGCGTTCGCTCAGGCAGAGTGTTAGTAATCAGTTTGATACAGATTTTGAACTGATCGCGTATATGCCGGGAGAACGAAATGAGAATTGAAACCGGCAATTTGCGGTTTATTGAAACCGGTAATTTGCGGTTTATTGAAACCGGTAATTTTCAGACACGATTATTGTTGTCACTTTGCGGCCTGCTGGCGTTTACCATCGTGGCTGAGTGGCTTCTTCCGGTTCGAGCCGATGCGATAGACGAATTGAACGTCGATGCAGCTGACTTTGAATTGCCGACAATGACCTCTTCGACGTATGTGCACCCGCACATTGATGATTTTGCAGCGATCCTGGAACGACCGGTTTTCTTCAAGGATCGCAAGTTACCGCCGAAACCGGCCGTTGAACCGATGGCTCCTCTGGCGCCGATTCGCCTGAAACTCGAGGGTGTGGCAATCGTAGCGGAAGCCAGGATCGCTGTGCTGCGCAACCTGGCCGACAATCAGCTGCTGCAACTCGCCGAGGGCATGTCACATGATGGCTGGACACTTGAATCTGTCGACGTCGATGGGGCGACTTTCAGGCGTGGTGGACAGGTCTCCGAACTCTCGCTGGATTTGGCTACCGGTCACGGCAGGCAAAGATAAGATCGCTATTTGCCGAAAGTAAAATCTAATGCAAACGCGTTCGATCAGAATCAATATCAGGTAGCGGCAATGCAGGCCTGACGTCTTCTGACAGAGACAGGTGGTATATCAGGTTCGCCGTTATTTCAGCGCCATCCAGATTGAAGCTGGTCTCCGCCGGTTTGAATTTGATGAGCTGGTGAATGCCACTTGCCACCGACGCGCCGTTCAGATGGTGCGGCATCAGTATGCGGCCAACGCCCCAGTGGACCAGTCTTTGTGCACGATCAAGCTGTTCTGATTCGTGGTAGTTGCCTCCAGGCACGAGTAACGCAGAAACCTTGGTAGCAATAACATCAAAGGCCGTATTGTAGCCACAGTGGCACACGGCCCAGCGGACTTTTGCGAGCTCGGCGCCGAAATCGGGCACCGACCGCTTCAGCGTCAACGCTGGCAATCGCGCGGCGGCCTTCTCCAGGCCCTGCCACTCCTCCGGCGGCAGGGACGGCCCGGCAACAATCGTCATCGGGAGTTGATCGATATCCCACGACAGGCGATGCGCTTCAACGGCCGCACGATACAACGGTCCGCCTGCGCTGCCGCTACCCGCCGACACCAAAATACGATCTTCCCTGCGATCGGCCGCCGGCATGTCTTGTCGTTCCCGCAACACGAAACCAGTGTGATAAACAGGTGCGATCAAAGCGCTACGCGGTTGAAAGAATTCTTGCAAACGGGCGAAGACCGGATCGGAATGCACGAGCACGGCATCGAAGTGCTTATCCAGCAGAGCCGCGGTCCTGTCGTCGTGATTCTCCTTATTATGTCGTCCTCCCGACAATAAGTCGGTGACACTGCAGATTACGAGCGGGTGTGAGGAGATCCTGTTGCGGGCACTCTCCAACATCGACATCAGCTCATCACCGAGTTTTCCGTGGCCAAATGGAAAACCCTCGATGAGAATGACACTAGGTTTGAACTGTGAATATTTCTCGAGAATCATTTCCCGGCGCAGTGCAATATCATTTTGCATCGTTGGGGATTCATCAATGCTGACGTCGCTGCTGTCAATATCCAGACGCAGCGGAGGCAACTGCACAAAATCAATATCAGGTGACGCCGTCATGTCGGGCGGCAGAGTACCGCCATTCAATATCACGACGTGGAAACGATCGGTCAGCCGGTTCGCAATCGTAACTGCACGCACGGCTCCACCCATTCCAGGGCTGTGCTGATAGTAATACAACAGAACCGGCTTGCTCATCACGATCGCTCCCGTGCTCCAACCCTCGTCGATACGACGACCTTTGAACTATTCCACCTGGATCTCGACTTCTTCCGCAAGCAAAGTTACCGGCGGCAGGGCAAGTGAACCCGTTACCGTCGTACCCTTTGCTTTGATCAGACTGCCAACCTGAACCATTCCGAGAAACATGGCCTCGGAAATCGGGTTGTCATTTTCATCCCTGAAGACGGTGGCAGGACCGGTCTCAACGATGACGTCAAGTATTGTCAAAGGTTCAGTCGCCGGGTCTTCTTGCAGGAAGCCCTGGATAATCGTCTCCGTATCCAGGTCATCACGCTCCACGATTATTGCAAACACGCCTCCACTGCCGTCCTCCTGGCCTCGAACTTCGAGGTAATCGCCCACTGCGATGTCGCTGATATTGAAGATCTCGGTGGGCGCGTTGCCGTCCTTGTCTTCGAATCGGGTCCGGTTGTCGACGTCGAAGGTGATGCCAAGCAGCACAACAGAAACTGCTTTACCGGTACCGTCCACGTTAACGGGCTCTTGCATCACAGCGGTAACCCGTACGGCATTTCCGAGACGAATATCCACGCTTGTCGCGACCAGTATGTTGTTCTCAATCTGGCCTTTGACTTCGACCTTCACATTCAAGGCAAGCGTCCCGCCAGCCGCGCCTTCTGTGGTTATGGCGCATCCGGCACCGCAGGACACTGGCTGGTGGGATACGTCAAAAGTCTGTTGGTCTGTGAGATCGGTAATGAAGCCTTCGAGCTCCATGTGATCGCCATCGTCACCGTTCAGCCGGTCACCTTTGTACTCAACTCGAGTCGCAATCAATTCATCATTAGGTCCAAGTGTTTGCTCGCCCTTGACCTCGACCGGATCACCCACGGCCACATCGCGGCCACCTGGAAAATTATCGAAAACGGCGCTGCGTGTTGCGACATCGACAACCAGGCCGTTGATCATGAAACTCGTTCCAAGGATGAGCGGTTCCGCGACAAGGCCGGTGACTTCGAACAGATCGCCCGGCAGCAGCGTTTTGAGCTCGATGCGCGTTGCCTGGATGCCAAGATCCGCACGCACCAGCCCGGAGACCTCGACGATATCACCGTCACTCAGGCCATCAATAGAGGATGGAACGATACTATCGTCATACGATGTGCTGAAGTCGAAATGCACTACTTGGCCCAACACGACGAAAGTGCCGGCCGTTGGGTCCAGCGGGTCGATGCTGATGCTGCCAGCTTCGATCGGACCTTCGACGTTGTCGTCGAATTCGACCGACTCAGCTACCCCGTTGGTAATATTGTCGTCATCGATCGTTCCTCTGACGACAACGACGTCGCCGACCGCGAGATCATCCTGTCCGGGGGTAGGATCGTCGTCGATCGTGAATGTGGCAGTGTCGGTGTCATATTCGACTCCATTCACGATGATGCTACCGAAACCGCTAACGGTGCCAACGGCAACAAATGCTCCAGTTCCTGTAATGCCGCCCGTGGGTGGGCCACCACCGCCGGGGGGTGGTGTGGTCGCGCTGCCACCGCCACCGCCGCAAGCGGTTACAAGAGCAGCAATAATTGCGATCAGCCAACTGGACTTGAGTATTTGAGAGATCATTTTCATTTCCTCGATTGAATTTCGTCATGAATTAGGTAAATACCAACACCGAGTCGAACTTCTCGACTGCTGGTGTTTTTTGATTCGTCAACCTCGTGCCTAGACAGCCACGTATCCATTTCGTTCAGGAAGTCCATGCCGCGGTCTTCCACGAGCTTCATGAAAGTCTTTGCCGATCGGGCAGATATGTGGGCGTTATCCGCAAGACGCTCGAAACGGGCCGGCGTCTTACGGGCACTATTCAGGTTGTGGTCAAGAGTGCTGGCGTGATCATGCAAAGCGACGCTCATCTGGCGCACGATATCGGGGTCAAGTCTGGTATATACGTAATCCCGCTTCAGTACTTTCAGGTGCCCGCTTTCCATTTCTTTGATTAACCCGAGTTGGAGCAATTCTTTCTTGATTGCGCCATGCGGCAGGTCCCCAGCATAGCGTTTCAATAGACTCGACAAACTCCCCGAAGGGCCAGTTGCCGGCAGATCTTTTGGCTGGCCATGCTGATCCATAAATTCTTCGTCGATATGCCAGGCAGTAAGAATCTGTGAGATACGATTTCCCTTTCGCTGGGAAGGGTTTTCCTCGCCGTCCAGTATCCGGTCTCGAACGCGCGCAACTTCACGCCGGCTCAGCCCCGTGATAACCGCGACCCTGGCGTTATTCGTTGGGCGGCCCTGAATGCCGTATTCCTCTCTGGCTATTTCCACGTACGTATCCTTGGCAATCTCGCTGAATTCATCCCATGTCACGCCGTTGCGTATCAGGAAGCCGACTATCGGACGCATGAAGTGGCGACACGCTACAAAAAGCTGGTTTTTCTGCACTTCAGTACATGCTCGATAGTCGATATATGTGCGAGATTAGCACATATATAAGGAATTGCAACATTTATTTTTCTTCCCAACTGAAGCCGAATGCCCTCTCGAGCCAGCGACCTGGCGTCAGGTGCTTGAATAGGTGGAGATTTGGGGGGTGATCAGCAGGCCATGCTGGTGATTAAGTAAGACATCAGAATGCAAGCAAAATTCGGCGGCTTTTGCGGAAAGCCCCGAATTGGCCGTTTGCCATTTTAGTGAATGGACCGGGGCAGCAGGTGCTGCCCCGGTTTCGTATTGCGTGGATAAATCAGGCTGCGTTCTTGCCCAGGAATTCTTCGACGATCGGCCGCGCATCTTCTTGCATTTTTTGTACTGATGCTCTTTCTTTCAATCGTTCCCAATATGCGGAGATATTCTTGTACTCCGCGAACGGGGCAAGCAGCTCGGCATAGAACAATCCCGGAGCAGCAGCACAGTCAGCCATCGTGAATTTGTCCCCGTTGGCATAGGGCTGTTGACCGAATTCGTGCTCCATGAAGCTGTACATCGTGTCGATCTGGAATTTCGCTTTCTCGATACGTTCCTGATCTTTTTGCTCCTCGGGTTTCATACTCTGGAACAAGAGAGTCACGACTGTGTCGTTCAAATAAAGATCGAACATCCTGTCCTTGAACCGAATCTTTCTTGTTTGCTCCGCATCACCTTCAATCAGGCGCGGCTCGGCCATTTGATCGAGGTATTCGATGATGATGCTCGATTCCGGAATGATATGACCGTCATCGAGAACCAGGCAGGGAATTTTTCCTAAGGGGTAGATCTCGCGGTAGGCGGCGCCGGCCTCGGGATCCATCAGGCTGACGATATTCGGCTCGAATTCGATGCCTTTTTCGTAGAAGGCAAGCAGCACTTTTTGTGAGTAACTCGAAATGGGGTTGAAGTAGAGCTTCATTTGATTTTTCCTCCTTTAGGTAATATTTAGACGACGGTCGTCAACTTAGCCAGACAGCCTTCCCAACCCTGAGAATGCCGGTCGCGTATTTCTGTCTCGGGGAACCCGTCGTGGGTCAGCGTCAGTTCTGTTTCGTCGTCACCGTGATCGCGAAGGTCGATCGTGACCCGGGTAATCAGTTCGGAATCTGCCCACTTCCAGCTGAAGATAATCTGCTCGTTCGGCACGATTTTCTCGTAGATGCCACTCGGCGAGTAGGTTTTTCCTTCTGCGTCTTCGACCACCAGGCGATAGGTCCCGCCTTCACGCACGTCCAGTTCAGCGACTGGCACCGTCATACCCTCGCTCGGACAGAACCATTGTTTGATCATTGCTTCTGTTGTCCAGGCTGCAAACACCTTTTCGCGAGGGGCGGGGAGAACCCGGGTCAGGACGAGACTGTTTGCCTTGGCCATAGAGTGACTCCTCAATTTATGGCGATTGTTGATTTGCTAGCAGATCTTCGAGGGCAACCAGACGGGACTCCCAGAATTTCCGATGGAAGTTGATCCACTCCTCGGCCGTCTTCAATGCGCCTGTTGCCAATGTGCAGTGATGCTGCCGTCCCGATATCCGGCGTTCGATCAGCCCGGCCTTTTCGAGGATTTTCATGTGCTTGGAGATGGCCGGCGAACTCATCTCGAACGGTTGGGCCAACTCCCCGATGGTGGTCGAGCCTTCGGTCAGGCGGCTCAGAATGGCTCTGCGCGTGCCATCGGAAAGGGCGAAAAACACCTGATCGAGATTGCTGCTGATTTGCTGCATAGTGATTCAATAGTTAACTAATCGGTTAACTATAGGCATGTGATTCCGACAATGCAAGGATTTTTTACTGCCAGACAATTCGCTATGATCCGAACCCCAATACCTCGCGGAGCGATCAGTGGCGATTCAAAGCAAAAGCATCGATTACATGGATGGTGACACCGAACTTCAGGGCTATCTTGCATGGGACGACGCAATAGAGGGAAAACGGCCCGGCGTGATGATTGGCCACGCATGGGCAGGGCGAAGCGAATTCGAAAATAACAAGGCCGAAGAGCTGGCAAAGCTCGGCTACGTCGGCTTTGCGATCGATAACTTCGGCAAAGGTGTTCTCGGCACAAGTACGGAAGAAAACAGCGCATTGATACAGCCGTTTCTCGAAGATCGCGGGATGTTACAAGGACGCATGCAGACTGCATTGGATGTGTTGAAGGGCCAGGATGAGGTAGACGCAAGCCGGGTCGCAGCTATCGGCTTCTGTTTTGGTGGCCTGTGCGTCCTGGATCTCGCGAGGAGTGGTGCCGATGTAGACGGTGTCGTCAGCTTTCATGGCCTGTTCGGTTCACCGGGCAATACTGTTGACAACAAGGTCAAGGCAAAGATACTCGCCTTGCATGGTTGGGATGATCCGATGGCGACACCGGACCAGGTTGTATCGCTTGCCGAAGAGCTTTCCGGCATGGGCGCCGACTGGCAGCTGCACGGCTACGGCAATACCATGCATGCGTTCACCAACCCGAATGCCAACGACCCGGATTTTGGCACCGTCTACAGCCCGGACGCCGACCGGCGTTCCTGGAACGCCATGCAGAATTTCCTGTCCGAGATCTTTGGCTAACGCCTAAAACCGGACCAGTCCTGTGATAAGGTTGCCGGCCGTTAACGTCCGCGCCTGGGGGAAACACAGTGAAATCTCGAACACTCTATCTGGCAATATTGGCAATTATTGCGTTGGCCGCCTGTGGCCAGGGCCAGGCCCCTGTCGATGAGCCGGCTGCCAAAGCAAGCGATGCAGAAAGCACCGGTAATACTGCCGCCGAGCATGCCGCCAACCAGATCTCCGGGGAATTCATCCGCAAGATCGTCAAGGAAATCTCCGACGACGGCTATGAAGGGCGCGGCCCCGGCAGTCGCGGAGACGTTGCAGCCCGACAGTATCTCGCCAAAGAACTCGAGGCGTTAGGCCTTGAACCGGGCGGAACGGACGGAAGCTGGGAACAGGAATTTGAACTGGTCGCGGTGGACACCAAACAACCGGACGAATGGTCATTCACGAGCGGCGACCAGTCGCTGACCTTCAAACAGTGGGACGACTTCATCGTCAATAGTGGGGTCCAGGCCGATCGAGCCGAGTTCGAGAATGCCGAAGTCGTATTCGTCGGCTATGGCATCCAGGCACCGGAGTTCGACTGGGACGACTACAAAGGGGTCGATCTGAACGGCAAAGTGCTGCTGATGATGAATAACGATCCCGAGTGGGATCCCGATCTCTTCGCCGGCGAGACGAGACTCTGGTATGGCCGCTGGGACTACAAGTATCAGAAGGCGGCGGACATGGGCGCGGTTGGCGCCATCATTATTCACACGACGCCGTCTGCCGGATATCCGTTCCAGGTCCTCCAGACTTCGGGAGTCGGCGCACAGTTTCAACTACCCGCAGGGGATGAGGTGAGGAGCCAGATTACGGCCTGGATGGTTGAAGACGCGGCCCGCAAACTCGTTGCGATGGCCGGACACGACCTGGATGAGCTGCGCGAATCGGCCGACAACCGGGATTTTGAACCGGTCCCGCTTGGTGTAATGACATCGATTGGCATGGACGTTGAAATCGTTCGAACCAAATCGGCCAATGTCCTTGGTTTGATTCCGGGCAGCGATCCGGAATTGAAAGATGAGGTCGTCATTTTCACCGCACATCACGATCATTTAGGAATTGGCAAAGCAAACGAAGAGGGCGACGCCATTTATAACGGTGCGTACGACAACGCATCAGGAGTCGGCGTAGTCATGTCAATCGGTCAGGGCATGAAGGCATTGCCGGAAGCGCCGCGCCGTTCTGTACTGATTGCATTGGTCGGCGCCGAAGAACAGGGCTTGCTCGGCTCGAAATACTACGCAGAAAATCCGACATTCCCGAGCGGCAAGATTGCGGCCAACATCAATTACGATGGCGGCAACATCTGGGGACACACGCACGATGTCACATTCGTTGGGCTCGGTAAGTCGACGCTGGATCAACTCGTGCAAATGATTTCCGATGAGCAAGGTCGCGCCGTCAAGCCGGATCAATTCCCGAGCCGCGGTTACTTTTATCGCTCTGATCAGTTCAGTTTCGCCCAGACCGGTGTGCCGGCCGTATACCTCGATCCGGGCATGGAATTTGTAGACCGGCCAGAGGGCTGGGGCAAGGCACAAATCGATCACTTCACGGAAGTAAACTACCACCAGCCGTCGGACGAGTATGATGACAGCTGGAATTTCGATGGTGCAGTGGTAGACGCGCAGCTCGGTTTCTGGACCGGGCTGGCAGTAGCCAATGCCGATGAAATGC
>Ga0255052_10001417_pt1 | contig 18009 bp, 11 predicted proteins | sample JV7_2_21_MG_FD_188632 | JGI IMG/M metagenome (GOLD analysis project Ga0255052, IMG submission 188632) | Seawater microbial communities from Jervis Inlet, British Columbia, Canada - JV7_2_21 | ecosystem: Environmental > Aquatic > Marine > Inlet | place: Canada: British Columbia | collected...
GGTTCCGAACCTGCTCCTCGGTCGCGTTTGGCTTGAGCAGGGTGTGGTCTATGTAGCGCGCGAGATCACCGGGGATGCTACCCGGCCGCTCTGCCGGGGCGACACTGGTCAGCCCGCTGGCGCCGAGCCGCACGAACTCTCGCGCCGCATCGGGGTCGTCACCAACACAGGGACCGGAGGGCTCGGTACTCGTCATTGGACCCAGGATCTGGTGCAAGCGGGTAACGACCCGATCGATGTCCTGATCGGATAAGTGCATTTCGGCGTTCTCCTCGGAGTTGGGTGTGGCTCGCGGCTGCGAGCGGGACTGCGAACCGGGATCGGCGAACATCGCGACCCGGTTCAGGTGCCGCGGCTCCGTGCAATCGGTCGCCAGCCAGACGTCGACGATCTGCTCCGCCAGACCACCGCCGATAAGACCGGCGCCGAGGGTCAGCACGTTGGCATCGTTATGCTCGCGGCTGTTCTTCGCACTCGATAAATCGTAGGCCAGCGCCGCCCGCACACCCGGCACCTTGTTCGCGACCATGCAGGAGCCGATCCCGGCACCATCGATCATGATGCCAACGTCCGCCCTGCCCTGCGATACGGCCGCCGCGACAGCACGGGCAAAGACGGGGTAGTCCACTGCTTTACGAGATGAAGTACCGACGTCCTCGACCTCGTGCCCGGCCAGGCGCAACCGAGCGATCAGGTCGGCCTTCAGCTCGAAACCGCCGTGGTCGGCGCCGAGCGCGATTCTCTTCGGGCGGGGATTCACGACCAGACAGCCGAATCGTCGCGCCGCCTGGAACCTGACCCGACACGGCGTCCGCCGGTTGCCGCGTCCAGAACCTTCTGTAACTTCATAACATGAAGTCGGAGGCGTTCGAGCCCGAGTTCGGTGAGGCGAAATTCGGTCACTGAACGTCGGCCCCTCATGACTTTGTTGATTTCGATATAACCCACGTCGGCCAGTTTGCGAGTCTGCACATGCAGGTTGCCATCCGACAGGCTGGTTGCCGTTTTCATCTCGGTGAATGAGATAGGTTCGCCCGGCACAAGCGTGGCCAGGATGCCTAGGCGACAGGGGGCGCTGATCATTTCGTCGAAGTGAAGATTCACGATCTAATTTACTTTATTTCACGAAGTATCGCGCCTTGAATGAACCCGTGTCAAGCGCTATTCAGTTACAGGGAAGGAACTTACTTTGTTTCAGAAAGCCACGGAAACGCTGAGGAATGATCAAACTTCATATTATAAAGCAAGTGAGACATTCGTGATTTGCCCATCCTCAATCATCACCCGGACTACCGATCTGCGCGACGGTCTGGCGGTCGGGTTCGCTGTGCCATTGAAGTGCAAGATGCGTCGACGGTCGTGACTCAAGACGGCGAGAGCGAAGAAGATTCGGAACGTGGCTGTCGGCGCTCTGCGCCTCGGTTGAACCGTATGGAACAGAGCGCCGCCCTGAAGGCCAGGCTGGTCCAGCTAGCGAAACACGCGGATTTTCTGTCGCGAGTTGGATCGCCTGAGGCGATGTAATTCAATAAGCGACCGGGGTGTCCGGTACCCAATTTCCACCACAAGGCATAACGAGGCAAGACTCGTTCACGCAAAACTCACGCGCACCAGGAGTCTGTCGGGCCCGAGGATATACTGAGGCAAGTGCGTATATCTATGCGTTGGGCACCAGCGGTTCAATTAATACAGGAGCGTGAAGCAGGCAGTGTTGACTACACGGCGCGCTGGTCAAATGATTGGCAGATGGGAACTCCGGGAGTCCGATGATAATGTCTGAGTTGTTCCAACCGATCACTGCGGAACAATTAATCGCGTGGATATTCTCTGAATTGGAAGCCCGTGATTCTGTTTTTGGTATTCCCCGCCAGCACTTTTTCTTTCCCCGGGAAGACGACCATTTTCGTGCAACTGCTTACGGCCATCTCCTGGAAACACCGTTCGGCCCTGCCGCAGGACCGCATTCCCAGATGGCTCAGAATATCGTGGCGGCTTGGCTGTGCGGTGCGCGTTACATCGAGCTAAAGACAGTACAAACCCTCGATGTACTGGATGTGCCGAAGCCGTGTATCGACATGGAGGATGAGGGCTACAATGTAGAGTGGTCGCAGGAGTTGAAAGTCTATCAGTCCTTCGACGAGTACCTTCGTGCCTGGGTACTGATCCACGCCCTGCACCACAAGCTCGGCTTCCCGGGCGAATCACCGGGCATGGTGTTCAATCTCAGCGTGGGCTACAACCTCGAGGGGATTCACCAACCGAACATGCAGTGGTTCCTGAGCCAGATGCACGACTGCTCGGAATACAAACCGGCCCTTGTCGATCAGGTCGCCAGATTCTATCCCGAGGTCCGGGACCTGGACGTTCCGAATTGTCTCTCCGACAACGTAACCCTTTCAACCATGCACGGCTGTCCGCCCGAAGAAATTGAGAGCATTAGTACCTACCTGTTGCGAGAGCGACATCTACACACGCTCGTGAAGTGCAATCCAACTCTGCTCGGCCCCGAGCGCGTGCGAAGACTGTTGAACGAGGATCTGGGCTACAAGGATGTTGTGGTACCGGACGCGGCGTTCGAGCACGACCTGAAATACTCGGACGCTGTGCCAATGCTGCGCGATCTGCAGAAAATCGCGAATGAGTGCGGCCTCGACTTTGGTGTCAAGCTGTCAAACACGCTCGAAGTTGAAAACTCCCGTTCCATCTTCGATGAGGCGGAGAAGACGATGTATCTCTCCGGGCGCCCGTTGCATGCAATCACGGTCAACCTTGCGCACGATTTGGCCGATGAGTTCGACGGCAACCTGCCCATGTCGTTTTCGGCGGGAGCGAATTGCTTCAACGCACCGGCCTTGCTCGGTGCGGGGATGCGGACCATCACAGTATGTTCCGATCTGCTGAAGACTGGCGGTTACCTGCGTTTGCTTCAATACCTTGAAACTGTCGACGATGCGTTCAATAGAGTGGGCGCGGCCAGCATCGAAGAGTTTGTTTTCAAGTCAGCAGGATCTGACGCCTCCCGCACAAATATTCAGGGGGCCGCTCGACTCAATCTTGGTCGTTACGCCGAACAGACACGCAGTGATCCAAAATACATCAAGAGTACGTTTGACACATCGCACACCAAGACGTCACGCGAACTCGGTCTTTTCGATTGCATTAAGGCTCCCTGCACCGATGAGTGCCCGGTGAATCAGAACGTACCGCAGTACATGAGTGCTGTGCGTGATGGCGACATCGCAGAGGCGCTGCGGGTAGTCCGGGCCGACAACCCTATTGCCTGCATACTCGGCCGGGCCTGCGATCACTTATGTGAGCAAACCTGTATTCGCAGCCACCTGGATGAACCGGTAGCAATCCGGGACATCAAGCGATTCATTATGGACCGCGAAAAAAGACCCGCAGCCGGGAAGCAGGCGACACCCGTGGGCCCCAAGGTTGCGATCATCGGGGCAGGGCCCGGCGGCATGGCGGCGGCATCCGAGCTGGCCCGAGCCGGGCTCGAAGTGGATGTATTCGAGCAGCATGCCTGCGCCGGCGGAATGGTCAGCGGAGCCGTTCCCGAATACCGCCTTCCCCAGACCGTGTTTGACCAGGACTTCAGATTGCTGCAAGACCTCGGTGTCAGGTTCCATTTCGGCATGCGGGCGGGGCATGATTTTAGCCTCCCGCAACTGCGCAGTGATGGCTTTGAACACATAGTAATAATGGTCGGGGCCCAGCTCAGCAAGCCATTGGGGCTCGAAGGTGAGGACTGCGAGGGGGTAATTGACGCCCTGCGGTTTCTTCGGCGCGCCCGGGAAGGTCATGTGATCGACTATGGCCGGCGCGTCGGCGTTGTCGGCGCCGGGGATACAGCAATAGATTGTGCGCGTGTCGCCCATCGTCAATCCGGCAGTCAGGTCAGTCTGATCTACCGCCGCACCATTGATCAGATGCCTGCGGATCGAGAGGAAGTGACGCATCTGCTCGAAGAAGGCATCGACGTGCTCGAACTGTGCAAGCCGCTGCGGCTGGTGTCTGAAGACGGCCAGCTGCGCACGCTCGTTTGCCGGCGCATGGAATTCAAAGACGACCGTGACGCCGGCGGCCGCAAGATTCCACACGAGCTTGCCGGCACCGATTTTGAGGTACCGCTGGATACCCTGATTCTGGCCGTCAGCCAGAACGCAGTCCTCGACTTCCTGGTCCAGGAAGCCGAGGATCAGGAACCGATTGCGATCAACGAACGTGGTTACATAGAAGTCGACCCCGTAACGTTCGAGACCTCGGTGCCCGGAGTTTATGCCGGCGGCGACGTGGCCAACGAAGGCCCCGCGTCGATCGTCAAGGCGGCAGCGGCTGGAAAAGCTATCGCTGACAGCATACTGCGTCGCCGCTCATCCGACGCTGCAGTGACACAGATCGTACCGTTCGATCCAGCGATGCTGCTGCGACGCCGTAGCCGCCGGAAATGGCGAGTCCCCGCACCACATACCCCGCTGGATGACCGAAGTAACTTCAACGAGGTGGTGCTTACCTACGACGAGCAACAGGCCCGTACAGAAGCAGCACGATGTCTGGATTGTGATGTTTATTGCAGCTTGTGCGTCGGTGCTTGTCCAAACCTTGCGTTGCAAACCTACCAGACGGCGGCCTTTGATTTGTGCGTGCCGCAGCTCCGTCTCGACGGGGATGCCATCCGCGTTGATCCCGGCAGACCCTACCGTGTGGCGCAAGCATTCCAGATTGCCGTGCTGACAGATTTCTGCAACGAGTGTGGCAATTGCACGACCTTCTGCCCCACGGCGGGGCTGCCCTACCGTGACAAACCGCGGCTATATCTCGACCGCCAGGAATTCGAAGCACAGCAGGAAAATGCGTTCATGGTGTTCAGGAATGTGGACCAGTGGGCAATGGATGCACGCTGGCAAGGCGCAACACATCGCATCGAACTCAACGGGACTCTGGACTACACAGGACCGTCGTTTCGGGCTCGCCTGAATCCGGACACCTTCGAGGTTGAGCAAGCCGAACACACCGGCAGCGCCAAAGATGGGGACTCGTTTTCGCTTGACCCCTGCGCCGCAATGTTTGTCCTGTTGGTCGGCCTGAAGCAATCGATGCCGCATCTGCCGACAGCGCGGTCGGGCGATTTTTCTGCGACGGGCAGGATCGCTCACCCGGGATATAGGGAATAGCCACGACCGACCAGCGTCGTCAGGCAGTCTATTCTTAATAAAAAGAGACTAATACGATGAGTTCCCTGCTGATCACCAATGGACGTTTGGTCACCCTCGATGAAGACGATCGCTTTATCGAGAGCGGCAGTGTCTACATCGAAGCAAACCGGATCGTCGAGGTCGGTGACTTTGCCCCGGGCTCGTACTCAGCGGACCGCACAATTGATGCCCGTGGAAGCCTGGTGATGCCGGGGTTGATCAACGCTCACCATCATCTCTATTCGACCTTCGCACGCGGTTTCACGCCGCCCGGTCCGCCAGCGCAGAATTTCGAAGAGAATCTCAGGAACCTCTGGTGGAAACTCGACTCCTCCCTGGACTCCGAAGACGTGTATTACTCCGCGTTGTTGGCTGTTATGCATGCAGCTCGTGCCGGGTGCACGACCATCATCGATCACCACGCCTCACCTGCTTGTTGGGACGGCAGTCTCGATCAGGTCGAGCGAGCATTCAAAGACGTAGGCCTGAGTGGCTGTCTTTGCTACGAAGTGTCGGACCGTAACCGCAATGGCGAAGGAATCGAAGAGAACGAACGCTACATCCGCAAATGCCGCGACTCCGATGACGGGCAGATGACCGCCATGTTTGGCCTGCATGCGCTGATGACGCTCAGCACGAGGACACTCGATCGTTGCGCTGATATCGGCAATTCACTCGAATCGGGATTCCACGCGCATGCGGCCGAAGACAAAATTGACGTGAAGCTGACCATGGACCGCTACGGGCGCCGCATTATGGACCGCTTTCTCGATTTCGCCATTCCCGGTCCAAAAACGATCTTTGTACATGGCATCCATTTTGAGTCGCGGGAGCTGGACTTGCTGCGCTCCACCGATTCCATGCTGGTGAATGCCCCCGAATCCAATATGAACAATGGGCTCAGCGTCGCGCCAATTCTCGACATGCTCAAACACGGTGTAACCGTCGGGGTCGGCACCGACGGTATGTCCTCGCACCTGGTATCCCAGGCACGTGCCATGTACCTGCACCAGCGCACGTATCACCGCGATCCGACAGTTGCATTTGTGGAGGCTTGCGAAATCCTGCTAAAAAACAATCGAAACATCTGCAATCGCCTGTTCCGCGAACCTCGCGGCATGCTCGCTGCAGGACAGCTGGCCGATATCATCATCCCGGACTATGTGCCGTTCACGCCGCTGAATGCTGCAACGTTTTACGGGCACTTGCTGTTCGGGCTGAGTTTTGCCCGAATTCGTACCACGATTGCACGCGGCCGGGTGATCGTCGAAGACGGCAGCCTGGCACATCTGGACGAAGAAGCTATTCGCGCCCACTGCGCCGAGAGAGCGCCGCGTATATGGGGAAGAATCGATTGACGAAGGCCTGGAAAAACTACCACAGGCCAGAGTCGGTTGAAGAGGCCATCGCCGTGTTGCAGGACTACGATGGCCGTGCTCGCGTTATTGGCGGCGGAACCGACATTCTTGTCGAGACACGGCGAGGTCTGCGCCGACCGTTTGAAGCCATGGTGGACGTATCCGGTATTGCCGGCCTCGGCAACATCAGCCACGGCCAGGACTACATTGTGATCGGCTGTGGCGTTACTCACACCGAGATTGTCGGCGACCAAAGCATCGTCCGGCACGGCACCTGCCTGGCCGAAGGTTGCGGCGTCATCGGTGGGCCCCAGGTACGCAACACTGGGACTCTCGCCGGCAACGTGGCGCATGCACTACCTGCAGGCGATGGCACTATCGGTCTGTTGGCCTTGGGTGGAGACGTTGAAATTGCCAGCATCACGGGCACTCGCTGGATCCCGGCCAAAGACACGTTCCTTGGGCCGGGCAAGAGCGTCATCGATCGCTGCAGGGAAGTCCTGACGAGGGTGCGTTTCAAACCGACTGGCACAGACGAGGGATCCGCGTTTCACCGCGTGATGCGACCGCAGGGTCTTTGCCTGCCCATCATCTCCATGGCAGCGCGTCTAAGACTCGATGGCAACACTATTGCTGCCGCGAGCATCAGCATGGGACCCGTCGGTCCGATACCCTGGTTCGCAGAACCGGCCGCCGCAGTACTCGTGGGTGACCTGGCGACGACGGAGCAATACGAGAAAGCCGCTGAAGCCGTACTTGAAAACGTCACGCTACGAGCGAGCAAGTACCGCGCCACCGAAGAATATCGAGCAACGATGATCCGCACTTACCTGCCGATCATTCTGTCCAAAGCCGCCGAACGTGCCGGGACCGAACAATGAGTCGGCTACGGATGACAGTTAACGGTGCGCCCGTCGACATCGATGTGCCCGAGTCACGCTACTTATCTGAAGTGCTTCGCGACGACCTCAGGCTAACCGGAACCAAGATCGGTTGTGCCGAGGCTGAGTGCGGCATTTGCACGGTTCTCGTGAACGGCACAGCCATTGTCAGCTGCGTCTTCCCGGCGTTCAAGGCCCAGGGCGCACAAGTTGAGACTATTGAAGGTGTGTCACAGGATGGCAAGTTGCACGCCCTGCAGCAGGCGTTTCTGGATCATGGTGCGGTCCAGTGCGGCATCTGTACGCCGGGTTTGATCATGACAGCTAAAGGGTTATTGGATCGCAAGAATGCTGCGGGCGACGCAGTAACCAAGGCTGACATCAAGGCTGCTCTCAAGGACTCTTATTGCCGTTGCACGGGTTACCAAAGCGTGATCAACGCGATCCTTCAGGCATCAGGGCAGGACGTCTCGCCATACCTTCCCGAGACACAGAAACCAGGCGTGGCGATAGGCAATGCAAAACCCAATCCGAATGCGCTGGCAAAAATAATGGGCAGCGCACGCTTTAGCGACGACTACAACTTCCCTGGCATGCTCTACGCGCGTACCAAACGTGCCGGTGTGCCGCACGCGCACATTCGCTCGATCGAGACCTCTGCAGCACGCGAACTTGAGGGTGTGCACGCGGTGCTCACTCATGAAGATATTCCCGGCCGCAACGCACACGGCGTGGTGAGCATCGACTGGCCAATTTTGTGTGGCGTAAAAGTCCGTTATGTCGGCGATGCGGTGGCGATCGTTGCCGCCGATTCCGAGGAGATCGCTGCGGCGGCGTTGGAGTTGATCCAGGTTGACTATGAAGAGCTGCCCGCGGTCACCGATGCGATAGAAGCTGCAAAGCCTGACGCGCCACTCGTTCACGAGGAACGTCCCGACGGTAACCTGCTAAAGCACATCAAGGTAAAGAAAGGCGACATTGATACCGGCTTTGCCGACGCCGACGTGATCATCGACCAGACTTACCGCACACCGACTACCGAACATCTGTTTCTTGAGCCGGAGTGCTCGATCGGTGTACCCGCTGGTTACGTCCCCACGAACTTCGGCGGCTGCTGCGATGCCGAAGCGGTGCGCGGCGAAACAGCAAAACACAACAAGACGACGATTTATGTAGGCAGCCAGATTCCGTACGCCGACCGCGACCAGACTGCCGCCGCGCTGGGGGTAGAGAAGGATGCCGTGCGAGTGGTCGCCACACTGATGGGTGGTGGCTTTGGCGGCAAAGAAGATATTGTCGGCCAGATTCATTCCGCCCTTCTCGCTGAGGCCACGGAACATCCCGTGAAGATGTTGTACTCGCGCCAGGAAAGTCTGCTGGTTCACCCCAAGCGGCATGCCACTATCGTTCGCATCCGAACCGGAGCAACGCGCGATGGCAAACTTACGGCTGTGGAAGCAATTCTATACGGAGACGGCGGCGCCTACGCCAGCCTCAGCGAAAAGGTGCTCACGCGGGCAACAACCCATGCCACTGGCCCGTACGATGTACCGAACGTCAAGGTCGACTGCTTCGCCTTGTACACAAACAACGTTCCTTGTGGCGCGTTCCGTGGCTTCGGAGTGACCCAGAGTTGTTTCGCCGTGGAAAGCAACATGGACATGCTGGCGGAGAAGCTGGGACTCGATGCGGTTGAGTTCCGCCGCATGAACGCACTCGACGTCGGGTCAGAGACATCGACAGGACAAGTGTTGCGAGAAAGCGTAGGTCTGAACGAGTGTATCGACAAGGTCGTTAACGACATGCACAGTGATGATTTTCGCTGGACTTGGGATGATGGCCATCTGCGATTCGCCTGGGGCATAGCCGTCGGCTACAAGAACACGGGGCTCGGTGGTGGCGCACCCGACAAGGCGACCGCCGAAGTTGAAGCGTGGCAGGATCCCGAAAAGGGACTGCTGGCCGAAGTGCGAATCTCTTCTGCAGAAATGGGCCAGGGCTTGCCCGGTGTTCTCGCCGCCTGTGTGGCGGAAGAGCTGGGCATTCCAACTGAGCGCGTGAGCGTCCTGCTTGGCGACACTGATTATTGCCCCGATGGCGGTCCTACGACCGCCAGCCGACAGTCCTATGTCAGCGGCAACGCGGCACGCCTGGCTGCCAAAGGTGTTGCCCGGCAACTCGAAGTCGCGGAACCAGCGACGAGAGTTAAAGTACAGCATGAATACTGGGCACCAAAGACCAAACCATTGGGTACCGGTGGCGACATGCATGTTGCTTTCGGCTTCTGCGCGCAAGCTGCACTGTGTGAAATAGATATGCGCACCGGTGAAGTCAGTGTGCGAAAAGTGGTTGCCGCGCACGATGTCGGTCGCGCGATCAACCCGTTGACACTGGAAGGACAAATCGAGGGCGGCATCGTCATGTGCATCGGCTACACGCTTACAGAGCATTACATCCAGGAAGATGGCTTTCCCTGGACCAATGTAATGGCGCGGTACAAGGCGCCGAGCATAATGCACGCACCAAAAATCGTTTCCCACATCGTCGAACACAACACCTCTGCGGGACCCTACGGGGCGAAAGGTGTGGGCGAACTGCCGAGCATTCCGACGAGTCCGGCCATCACCAATGCCATCTATCGCGCCACTGGAGTGCGCATGCGCAGTTTGCCTGTCGATCAGGACGAGCTGCTGCGGGCGATACGCTCCGAGGCGACTGAAGTGGAACTCGCCTGGGGTGACCGGGACCCGATCCCCAAAATAAACTTCGGAGGAGAAACTTGGACCTGATACCTGAAATTCGAGCAGGCGTACTACAGAAGAGCATCGCCCGCGCCCACGCGCAGAACATCATTTTGCCCACGTTCGCTCAACAAAAAGATCCGACGCTGGCGCCTGACGCGATCAAAAACAGGCTTAAGGACGTTGGCTTGTGGGATCTCGACCCGGCGAACCTGTTTCGAATCACCTGGAAGAACGAGTCCGTCGAACATGGCGGCGGCTTCGGCGAAGGTAACTGGATCGAGTTTCCGTCCGCGCTGACGGGCGTTGACGCAACCATCGTTGGAATTGTCGGCAAGTGGTTTCCAACCGGAGCACACAAAGTAGGCGCGGCTTACGGTTGCCTGGTCCCACGTCTCGTTACGGGCGCTTTCGATCCTGATACTCAAAAGGCGGTGTGGCCATCGACAGGCAACTACTGTCGCGGCGGCGCTTATGATTGTGCCCTGCTCTCCTGCCCGGCTGTAGCGATCCTGCCCGAGGGTATGAGTCGCGAGCGCTTCGAATGGCTCAGGGAAATCGGCACCGATGAGATCATCGCCACTCCCGGTACAGAATCAAACGTCAAAGAGATTTATGACAAGTGCTGGGAGCTGCGCCACGATCGCGGAGATGAGATCGTCGTCTTCAATCAGTTCGAGGAATTTGGCAACGCCATCTGGCATTACCAGATGACCGGCTCGATTGTCGAAGAGATCTTCCAGAATCACTACGCGGAGGGACGCCGCCTGTCCGCTTATGTCAGCGCCACAGGCTCCGCAGGCACCATTGCCGCGGGTGACTACCTGCGCACGCAACACCCGGACATTCGCGTCGTCGCGACCGAAGCATTGCAGTGCCCTACCCTGCTGCAATTCGGCTTCGGGGAGCACCGCATCGAAGGTATCGGCGACAAGCACATTCCGTGGATTCACAACGTACGAAACACGAACCTCGTCGCAGCCATTGACGATGAACAAACCATGCAGCTCATGCGTTTGTTTAACGAGAAAGAAGGTCAAAAATGTTTGCGTCGTGAGGGAGTGGATGACGACACGATCGAAGCGCTCGGCGATATCGGCATCTCGGGGCTGTGCAATCTTGTGGCGAGTATCAAAGCGGCGCGTTACTACGACATGGATGGGCGCGACGTGATTTTCACACCAATAACCGATTCCATGGAACTGTATTTATCCCGCATGCGGGAGATGCAGGAAATGCATGGGTCTTACAACACTCACCTTGCCGACCAGCACTATGGGCGCTACCTCCAAGGGACAACGGCAGACCATGTTCGCGAACTGACCTACGCCGATCAGAAAGCACTACACAACTTCAAGTACTTCACCTGGGTGGAACAACAAGGCCGCACGTCGGATGAACTGCGCCAGCTCTGGGACGACGACTTTTGGCACGAAATATTTTCACAGGACGTGGTGACTGAGTGGGACCGTCTAATCGATGCCTTTAACGATGCTGGAGATAGCAAATGAGCAGTACCTATTACGCGGACGCGATGGAAATCAAATCCGACCTCGTGAAATTCATGCAGGATATCATCCGCATCCCGTCGCTCAGTTGCGAGGAAGGCGCGGTCGTTAATCGAATCCGGGAAGAGATGCTGCGCTTAGGCTACGACGAAGTCACCATTGACCCAATGGGTAACATCCTCGGCCGCATCGGCTCCGGACCACGCGTGATCGCTTTCGATGGGCATGTCGATACGGTCGATGTCGGCGACCCGGAACTCTGGGACCGCGATCCGCATTCCGGTGATATTGAGAACGGCATTCTCTACGGACGCGGCACGAGTGACATGAAAGGCGGCGTTGCCTCAAGCGTCTATGCCGGCGCTTTGTTGAAGAAAAGAGGAATCCCCGATGACGTCACCTTCTACGCGACCGGGACCGTGCAGGAAGAAGACTGTGACGGTTTGTGCTGGCAATACATTATCAACGAAGACGGACTTCGTCCGGACCTCGTCGTGATTACTGAGCCAACCAGTCTGCGCATCTACCGTGGACATCGCGGCCGCATGGAAATGGAGGTTCACACGTCCGGTGTTTCCTGTCATGGCTCGGCACCTGAGCGCGGGGACAATGCCGTTTACAAGATGGCCGGCATCATCGCAGACATCGAGAAACTCAACGATCGATTGGAGCCACGCGACCCACTGGGCAAAGGTACAGTGACCATCAGCGAGATCCGCTCCACCTCGCCCAGTCTCTGTGCAGTAGCTGACGGCTGCACGATACATCTTGATCGCCGCTTAACCATCGATGAGACCGAAGAGACCTCCGTGGCAGAGATTCTCGCCTTGCCGTCGGTTCAGACCGTGGGCGCGACGGTCACCGTGCTCGACTACTCGGTGCCCAGTTATACCGGGTTAACCTACCCCACACGAAAGTACTACCCTACGTGGGAGATGGCCGAAAGCGAAGCGGCAGTAGAAGCTGCAATGACTGCTTACAAGGTAGCGTTCGACAAAAAACCCGAAGTCGGACACTGGACGTTCAGCACCAACGGAGTCGCCACAGCCGGAATGCATCATATTCCGACCGTCGGCTTTGGACCCGGTCATGAGCACTTTGCCCACGCTCCCAACGAGCAGACCGAGGTCGAGCACCTTGTGTGCTGCGTCGCCTTTTACTCTGCCCTCGTCGATCAATTCGCGAAGGGATAAACAAGGGAGAATATTCACAGTGACTCGCACAGCAAAACCGATTCCCGATCATATGAAAGGCCGCGACTGGTTGATGACGGAAGACTGGTCAGATGAAGAAATAGACCTCGCGCTGGACACAGCGGCTCAATTGAAGAGCGAGTTCAGGAATGGCGTGCCAACATTGCACCTTGCTCACAAGACGGCATTCCTTATCTTCTTCGACAAATCCACGCGCACGCGCAATTCGTTCGAAGCAGGGATGACTCAGCTCGGCGGGCACGCTCATTTTATTGATTCAGAAACATCACAGATCGCGCACGGAGAAAGCCCCAAGGACATGGGCACGATACTTTCCGGTTACGGGCACGGCATCATGATTCGCCATGACCTGGTGCCCGGTGAGGGGCAATCGTATATGCGCGACGTCGCGAAACACGCGTCGGTGCCAGTCATTAACATGCAATGTGACGTTGACCACCCTTGCCAGAGCCTGGCGGACCTGATGACGATACGGGAAGAGTTCGGCAAAGATCTGAAGGATCTCAAAATCGCCGTGTCCTGGGCGTACGCGCCAAGCTACGTGAAACCGATGTCTGTGCCACAGGGACTGATTATGCTGATGACACGATTCGGTATGAACGTTACGCTGGCTCATCCACGCGAATACACGCTGATGGATGAACCCGTGAAGCTGGCTCGCGAAAACGCGGCACGCTCAGGTGGCTCGTTCGAGGTTGTGGACAACATGGAGGACGCATTCGCCGATGCTGACATCGTCTATCCGAAGAGCTGGGGCGTGGAGTCGTTGTTCAGTAAACCTGACGAAGCGATGCAGATCGCGCAGCAGTATCGGCACTGGATATGTGACGAGGCGATGATGGCACGCGCCAGGGAACAGGCGATCTACATGCACTGCCTGCCTGCAGATCGAGGCTGCGAAGTGACCGATGCGGTTATCGACGGCACACAGTCGCGAGTCTATCCTGAGGCTGAGAACCGGCTGCATACGGCCAAGGCCCTTATGGCACTCACAATGTAAGAGACGGCAATTCGAGTGATGACTCCCAAACAAGACAACAATATTGATGCCCCACTGGTCGTCATTGCCATCGGTGGCAATTCCCTGATCAAGGACCGCGAGCACATGGGCGTCCTGGATCAATACCGCGCTGCTGGCGAGACGAGCCGTTACATCGTGCCGATCGTCAAGCAAGGCTATCGCGTACTGATTACGCACGGTAACGGACCGCAGGTTGGCTTTATCCTGTTGCGCTCGGAGTTGGCGAGAGACGTCATCCACCAGGTCCCGCTGGCCAATTGCGTGGCGGATACACAGGGATCGATCGGAATGCAGATTGCCCAGAGCCTGCAGAACGAATTTCTGCAACAGAATCTGGAGCAGCAGGTCATCGCGCTGATCACACAGGTTGTGGTCGATGAACAGGATCCGAGTTTCGACAATCCGAGCAAGCCGATCGGCCCATTCATGAGCGAAGAAGAAGCGCGTCAACGTAAGGATGAGGACGGCTGGGTAGTTGGCGAAGATGCAGGTCGCGGCTGGCGTCGCCTGGTGCCGTCGCCGACCCCGCTCAAGATCATCGAGTTGCCGGCCATTCGCGCATTGCTCGAGAACGGTATGCTGGTAATCGCCGCCGGCGGTGGCGGCATCCCGGTAGTGTACAAACCGGACGGCACGCTACGACCCCGCCCTGCGGTTATCGACAAAGATGCCGCGTCTTGCCTGCTCGCCTGTGAGCTTGGCGCGTCGTTATTCATTATTTCCACCGACGTCGAAAAGGTGTCATTGAATTTCGGCACACCTGAGCAAGTTGAGATCGACCTTATGAATGTAAAGGAATGTCGGCGATACCTGGCGGCAGGACACTTCCAAACCGGTAGCATGCAACCGAAGATCGAAAGCGCTCTCACGTTTCTCGAGCACGGCGGCGAGAAAGTGATCATTACGCAACCACACAATCTGCAAGCAGACCCACACAAGATTTCTGGCACACACATCGTTCCGTGACGAACTGATGCGCATGAACGGTTATCGCTGTATTGCCTGTGCTGAAACACAAGCCATGGATTTCGCGGGGTTCGTATGTCCGCGTTGCGGCGGCAACCTTGAAATCACCTATGACTATGCGGCGATTGCAAAAGATCTGGCGGGAGGCTTTGGTGATGCCCGGACTGACCTGTTTCGCTATGCACCTCTGCTGCCAGTGAAAGAAACCAATGCTCCGTTCCCACTGCGGGTCGGCGGGACGCCAATGTATGCAGCGCCCCGTCTCGGTGAATTGCTTGGGCTTCGCAATCTCTACCTCAAGGATGACACTGTGAATCCTAGCGCGTCGACCAAGGACCGCGCCGGCGCCGTGGTGCTTCGACGGGCAATAGACATCGGCGCGGAAGTCGTATCCGTTGCCAGTACCGGGAACGCAGGTTCCTCTCTTGCCTGTCTAGCTGCCGCCCTCGGCCTGCGCGCCGTTGTGTTCGTTCCGGAAAATGCGCCGGTGGCGAAGCTCACCCAGTCGTTATCTTTCGGAGCCACCGTATTCGCAGTGCGGGGAAACTACGACGATGTCTTCGACCTTTGCCTGGCAGCCTCCAATGAATTCGGCTGGTTTAATCGTAGTACCGGTTACAACTCCTTTACACGAGAAGGCAAAAAAACCTGTGCCTACGAGATCTGGGAAACCCTTGGCGGTCGAGTCCCGGATCGGATAGTGGTACCTGCGGGAGACGGCAATTTACTGAGTGGTATCTGGAAAGGCTGGCGCGATCTGCGCGCAGTTGGACTTGTAGACCGGGTGCCTAAAATCGATTGTGCCCAGTCTGACGCCAGCGCTGCGATCTGCCTTGCCGTCCGCCGGATTCGCGACAATAGTGAATCAGACCCGGATTGGTCAACGGTCGTGTTGGATGAGGTCAGGGCCAGCACCGTTGCTGACTCCATCTCCGTCGACCGGCCGCGGGATGGCCTGGCAGCAGCGAAAGGCATTTTACAATCCGGTGGCGAAACAGTAATGGTTCCGGATGAGGAGATCCTCGCGGCTATTCCGGAGATGGCCCGGACCACCGGCATCTTTGCTGAACCGGCCGCGGCGGCGCCCTGGGCGGCGGTGAAACAACTGGTTCGCGATGACAAAATTGAGGTGGACGAACTCGTGGTTTGTATTGTGTCCGGAAGCGGATTGAAGGATATCGCCAGCATTCGGAAAACCGTTGGAAAACCGCTGATTATTGATCCCTCCATCGATGCCATCAGGAATGCCGGAATCTTCCCTCTATCTGGCTCAGGCTGAGGTTGGGGTTTTCTGGCAAGATAGGCTTGTGAGAAGATGGCGGTGAAGGGTCAACCTGCTTTTATCCTCAAGAAGCCATGGATAATTCTTGTTTTTTTGTCTGGCCGGTAGTTGGCTTGGGAGTAGTTATGAAATTGCACGTACTTTTGATCGTCGGGTTCGCTCTGTGTGTGACGGGGTGTGCTGAGAAAGAACAGGCTGCGCCTGAGCAGGGGGATGAGACGCAAACGACCGCACCGGCTGCCGAAGCACCGGCGGCAGAGAACGAGGGTTGGCGGAACGATGCCTTTCTTGCGCACATGCACCGTCACGCGGAGAAACTCGATGAGCTCAACTACGCCCTCGCGGATGGCAACCTCGAAGCGGCCATGAAGCCAGCCTACTGGCTGTCGCGGCACGACACCGTTAGCGACGATATCCAGCCCGACTGGCTGCCGTATCTGTATGGCATGCGCACCGACGCCCAAGCGGTTGAAGACGCGCCAGATCTTGCCACCGCTCGCGCCGCGGCGGAGCGTATCACCGCTCAATGTCAGGGCTGCCATGCGACTGTCGGAGTCACCACCGAACAGCAGTGACAAACCGGAGTCAATTGATCGCAACCTGGCACGGGACACTTTGGAAGTCGGTGGCAAGGGGGAACCGATTTGCAAAGCGAGTCAGTACAGCGACAAATCATTATCTGGCCGCGACTACTCGAACTCAAACGCATCCTCGCCAAGGAGGATTATCTGCATGTTATCCGGACGCAGATATTTGCGAGCAGCATTCAAGACATCGTCCTTTGAAACGGCGCGAATTCTCTGCACGTACGACGCCGACCGGTTGTGATTGCCGTAGCGCAATCGTTCCAGTGCAAAATTGCGTGCTAATGCGTAGCCGTCCAGGTACCTGACCGGAAAACTGCCATCCGCCAATGCGCCTTTGGCGACGAACATTTCTTGCTCGGTCACTTCCTCGCTGCGAATGCGAATTAGCTCGCCCATCATGTTCTCGTAAATATTTTCAATTACCTCGGGTCTGCTATACGAGCGGAAGGTGTAACCGCCCGGCCCGTACCATTGATCCTCGAGAAAACCGCTCGCATCGTTCGTGTAACCATACTTGTAGCGCGTTTCTACCATCATGCGCGTCTTGAGGTGGTTGGCACCCATGATGTAATTCATCACGTCGAGTGCTGCCTGCTCTTCCAGTGGCACCGGTGGCAGGTCATTCCCGATTACCAGCCAGCTTTGCAGTTTATTCGTCGGAAAATAATGCGACGCCGCCCTGCTGCGGGCTATTGCAGGCATTTGTTTCACGTCGGGAACGTCTGCCGCCGCCCAGTCACCGAAAAGATCGACGAGTCGGCCGTTTATTGCTTCCACGTCGATCGCGCCGGCGACAGCAATCGTCATATTTCCCGGCACGAAATTTCTCGCATGAAAGTTGGCGACGTCTTCGGCATGCAGGTCATTGAAGTTGTCCGTCGTCGGTCGCAGCCCGTAGGGATGATCCTTGTAAATAATCTCGTAAAAGCGATCGACCGCTGCATTCATAGAGCCTTCATTAAGCGCGGCACCGGTTTCGCCGCCTTGATCGTTGGCTTTCAGCGTGACACTTCTGGCAGCACGCTGTATGTTTGCGCCGCTCATCGCAGGGTGGCGCAACAATCCGGCAAATATCCGCAGCGCCTGATCAAGGTCTTCTGCCGGCACATTGAGCGTGATCTCCGTCCACTCGTCATGCATCTCGACCACAAATTCCGCTGTCATCTGTTTGAGGCTCGATTTGAAATCGCTGCTGCTCGTTCCCGACGGGCCGGCGTTCTTCAGTGCATCCTGCAGGGACTCTGCTGCCC
>Ga0255052_10001418_pt1 | contig 18008 bp, 20 predicted proteins | sample JV7_2_21_MG_FD_188632 | JGI IMG/M metagenome (GOLD analysis project Ga0255052, IMG submission 188632) | Seawater microbial communities from Jervis Inlet, British Columbia, Canada - JV7_2_21 | ecosystem: Environmental > Aquatic > Marine > Inlet | place: Canada: British Columbia | collected...
TTCGCAATGACCCGCTCCATGCTGATATCTTGATGCCGTCAGACATAAACCTTCCCATATTTTATCCTTTCATCAAAAACACGCGAATCATTCTCAAATATTAAAAGATAATTAAACAGAATAAAGTGACTCAAATCACAATTATCCCAAAAGGTCTTTTTACCCCGTTAGTATGCCCCGTGCCTGGATTCATTGACAAAATATTTAAAATAATTTTAAACTTCATTGAAGTATAGATGCTTAAACAAATTGAAGAAATAACTCCTACAACCAGGAAACTCAAGATCAATATCCCTTCGTCTGTAATTGAGGAGGAAATTGCCAGTGCCTACAATAAGCTGAGGGCGAGTGTCAATGTCCCCGGTTTCCGGGTAGGCAAGGTGCCACAGGCGATTCTCGAAAAAAAGTTCGGAAAGAACGTCGAGGCACAGGTAATAGAAAAAATTGTCCCTGAGTTTTATTCCAGGGCTGTCAAAGAAGCCCGGATACTGCCTATCACCTACCCTAACATTGCTGAAAAACTCGAACTTGTGAAAAACCAGCCGCTTTCCTTCACGGCCACAGTAGAGATAAAGCCAGAGTTAAAAGACCTCAATTATGAAGGTATTGTTTTAAAAGAAGAGACATTCACCGTTGAAGAAAGTGAAATTGAAACATCCATTAATGCGCTGCGTGAAAACAGGGCAGTATTTAAGGTTTCTGAAGGTCCGATAAAAGAGGGGGATGTTGCTGTTATAGACTGTGATGCTTTCATTGATAATAAAGAAGTCAATGAACTTAAATCAAAGGATTACCCCTATATAATCGGTTCCGGGATACTGCCGAAAGAATTCAGCGATGCCCTGTCTGCCAAAAAAAAGGGCGAACGTTTTGAAATTAAAATAAATTTTGAAGCCGATCACCCCAATAAAACCATTGCAGGGAAAGAAGTCCTCTTTAAGGTATCAGTAACGGAGATGAAGGAAAAGACCCTTCCTCAACTGGATGACGAGTTTGCAAAGGGTTTCGGTTGTAAAAGCATGGAGGAACTCAGAAAAAATATAAATGAAAATATACATAAACAAAAAAAACAGCACATAAACAACAAATACAAAAAAGAGTTAATAGAGTACCTAAACAGCCATAACAAATTTGAAATACCTGCCTCCATACTAAACAGAGAACTTGAGTTTCTTGTCGAAGAAGATAAACAGAATGCTATGAGAAATAATAAAGCAATCAGGCCTGATAAAGAATTAATAAAGGAGTATGAGTCAACAGCTTATAAAAATGTAAAGGTAATGCTCATACTTGATGCCATTGGCAGGAGAGAAAAAATCGAGGCAAGTGAAGATGATATCAAACTGGCCGTAAATGAAATTGCTGCTCAGCATAACCTCAAGCCCGAGGAGTTAAAAAAGCTTTACATAACTAAAGATGGTTCCCTTGACGGCTTGAAGAATAGCCTGTTTACAGATAAGGTTTTAGATTTTATATTATCTAAAGCGGTGATAAAAAACACAGATTAACACAGATAGAAAGCTGCACCTGCCTGCCGGTTTACCCGCCTTGTAGTGTGGCGGGCAGCAGGGATAACCGCAGATGCATCTGTGTTTATTAAAAGGAGAGTGTAATGAGTTTAATACCGATAGTAATAGAACAGACAGGGAAGACAGAGAGGGCATATGACATATACTCCCGCCTTTTGAAGGACAGGATTGTATTCCTGGGCTTTCCCATAGATGACATCGTAGCAAATACTGTTATTGCCCAGTTTCTTTTTCTTCAGACAGAAGACCCTGATAAGGATATCCACCTATATATAAATTCACCAGGCGGAACTGTCTCTGCAGGCCTGGCTATTTATGACACCATGCAATATGTAAAACCCGCTATTGCCACATACTGCATAGGACAGGCAACCAGCATGGGGGCATTACTTCTTGCTGCTGGTACGAGGGGTAAGCGTTTTGCACTTCCGCATTCCCGGATAATGATACATCAGCCCTTAGGCGGGTTTTACGGCCAGGCAACTGACGTAGAAATACACGCCAAGGAGATTCTTAAAACCAAGGGTACTTTAAATAATATACTCGCAGGACATACAAGCCAGTCCATTGATAAAATACAAACAGATACAGAAAGAGACTTTTTTATGTCCGGCCAGGAGGCAAAAGACTACGGTATCATTGATGAAGTCATAGTATCAATTAAACAGGACCAACAAAAATAACATCAGCCAATTGAACCCTTTCAGACAATAAATTTTTCTGAAAAGAACAAACGAGGGAGCTATGAAAGAAGACAGTATGACCAGAAAACATGACGAAGCCCTGAAATGCTCTTTTTGCGGCAGGGGTCAAGATGAGGTCAAAAAACTTATTGCTGGACCGACTGTCTATATATGTGATGAATGCATAGGGCTCTGCAACGAAATTATAGCGGAAGAATTCAACTCTTCGTTTGATATAACCCGTTCAACAAAACCCCCGACACCTAAAGAAATTAAAAAATATCTCGATGACTATGTCATAGATCAGGAAAAAGCCAAGAAGATTATCTCGGTTGCTGTACATAATCACTACAAGAGAATAAATAATCTTGAAGCTTCTGAAATAGAATTGCAGAAAAGTAATATCCTCCTTATAGGTCCAACGGGAACCGGTAAGACACTACTTGCCCAGACACTTGCTAGGCTTCTTGATGTTCCCTTTGCAATTGCTGATGCTACGACTCTCACCGAGGCCGGCTATGTAGGAGAGGATGTAGAAAACATAATACTCAAGCTTCTTCAGGCAGCAGATTATGATGTTGAAAAGGCACAGCGGGGCATTATTTATATTGATGAAATAGACAAAATAAGCCGTAAGACCGAAAACCCCTCTATAACAAGAGATGTTTCGGGTGAGGGTGTTCAGCAGGCACTTTTAAAAATTATTGAGGGTAATATTGCAAGTATCCCCCCGCAGGGAGGTAGAAAACATCCACAACAGGAATGTGTTCAGGTAAACACAACTGACATCCTTTTTATATGCGGAGGTGCTTTCGTAGGTCTTGAAGAAATAATAGAACAGAGACTGGGGAAAAGAACTGTTGGTTTTGGTTCCGAACTAAAAAGCAGAGAAGAAAAAAAGATCGGAGACACCCTGGAGAAAATTGAACCCCGGGATTTAATTAAATACGGGCTTATCCCAGAATTTGTCGGAAGACTTCCGGTTATTGCAACCCTGGATGAACTCGATGAAAAGGCACTTATAAGAATTTTGAACGAACCCAGGAACTCGATTATAAAGCAATATCAAAAACTGTTTTCTTTTGACAATGTCAAGCTCAGATTCACAGGGGATGCAATCAGTGCTATCGCAAAAGACTCCATAAGACGCAAGACCGGGGCAAGGGGGCTAAGGGCCATCCTTGAAGATATAATGCTTGACGTAATGTACGAAATACCATCACGTAGCGGGATTAAAGAGTGTCTTATAACTGAAGAGGTTATCCACAAAAAAGAAAAGCCGGTTCTTGTTTTCGAGAAACACGCAGAGTCAGCATAAAATCAGTTAAGAGTTGTCGGTTATCAGCCGCCAAAGGCGGGTTTTCAGCCAAAGAACTAACACAGAGAACTAAAAACTATTTGAAGTTTACTTCTTTTTTCTGTTCATTAAACCGTGTGTAAGTAAACCCCTTAGTTTTTCTTTCAGCTCATTATCTTTTAAATTTCTGACGGTACTCTCTATAAATCGGGAATCTTCATCGGTTAAGGCAATTTTATCTGCCGCTTGTTTAATATTCTCTTCTTCAGGTAGTTTACCAAGCTTAAACCTTATTTCTGAAATTCTGTAAGGCTTGAGCTTCTCGCACATATCCAGTTTATAAAAATTCAGGTGATGCATCCACTGGGGGGTATCAACAGTAATAAAAATTGTTTTTCCCTTTATTACATCGGGAAATGTGTGTGCGGCAATGGCCTGTCCGACAAGCTTTAACCATTGATTCTTTATTTTCGTGAGGGTTAGTGCTGATTCTAAACCGTAATTACTGATAAATTTTTTGAGAATACTGCCTGCGCGCTGCATTATTAAATAAATCCCAATTTACCAATAACCAGTCAAAATTTGATTATTGGAAATTTTGGTCATCGGGTATTTAATGTATCCGTATTAAATTGCCTTTCTCACTCTTCCGGAACGAAGGCACCTTGTACACACATGAACTTTTTTTATCCCGTGACTGGTATGTGCCCTAACCCTCTGAAGATTAGGTGAGAATACGCGTTTCGTCCTGTTGTTAGCATGACTTACATTGTTTCCTGAAACTTTTTTCTTTCCACAAACAGAGCAGACTGCCATATTTTTATATGCCTCCTAGTATAATTTCATTTTACTTGTTATACCTATTTCTCATTATGATTATACCCTGCAATTCGAAGAATTGCGGGTACTTAATCCCGGAAATCTAAAAGATTTCTCGGGGCACAGATTTTATAACTGTGACATCGGGCTTCTTTAATCTGTGAAATCAGACATCATTATTTAGGATGTCTGAAAATTGCTTTAACGATACTGTTTATGATAACATCTAAAAAAATAAACTTTCAACCTAAAAATTTATTCAAAATCATAGAACTTTTAATTTTAATCCGGATTTCACTTAATTATAATGTTTTTTGATATAAAAGTCCTGGCGGAAGAATAAATATAAATGGCTAAAATCAGAGTACATGAACTGGCTAAAAAGTTGAAAATCAGCAGTAAGCTGATGATGGCCAAGCTTAAAGAGATTGGTGTCGAGACCAAGAGCCATACTTCCAGCATTGATGAAAAAATTGCTAAAAAACTCCAGGCAACCCTGACAAAAAAGAAGAAACCCGAGGGTGAAAAAAAACCTGCCGTACGAAAGCCTAAAGAAAAAACCAAAAAACCTGTCGTTCTTAAAGAAAAAACGGTCAAAAAAACTGCTAAAAAAGAAACTGCTGAAAAAACTGAAGTAAAAACAAAAAAGCCAGTCCCGGAAAAAGAACCTGAAAAGAAAAAAGAAGAAGCCAGGCCTGTTGAGGATTTACATGCCGAGCCTCTTCCGGAAGAAAAAGGCCTCCCTGCAGCAGCTAAAGCAGAGGATGAAGAGGAAGAGTTAAAAGTTCCTGACAGGTTCAAAAAAGAATTAGACACCGGGAGGACTACAAAGTTTAAGGTCAAGCCCGGAATGCAAAGGGCCTTTGATACTATAAAGAGGGTAGATTCTGAAAAAAAGTGGTTTGGGTTTAAACCGGCCTATAAAAGATATGGCAAAAAGCCCCAGGTGCAGAAAAGCGAAACAAATGTTATTCCCTCGACTACACAGCCAAGGAAGCGTGTAATTAAATTTCAGGAAGGCACCACTGTAAAGGAATTTTCTGAGTTAATAGGGCAGAAAGTTTCAGAGGTTATGAGGAAGTTTATGGACCTTGGTTACATGCCAACCATTAACCAGCCTCTTGATTCAGATGCAGCACAGATTGTTGCTGATGCATTTGGTCTAAAAATTGAAATGCATCAGGCCGAAAGCGAAGAGACCTTTCTCGAGGAAAAAGAGGTTGATGCCTCTGTCCTCAGCCACCGTCCTCCGATTGTAACAATCATGGGTCATGTAGACCATGGAAAGACCACCATGCTTGACGCAATAAGACAGACAAAGGTCACAGAGATGGAAGCTGGCGGAATAACTCAACACATCGGTGCATACAAGGTTAAGCTTAAAGACAAGGAAATTGTCTTTCTGGATACCCCCGGCCATGAAGCATTCACGATGATGAGGGCAAGGGGAGCAAAGGTAACTGACATTGTTGTTCTTGTAGTTGCTGCTGATGACAGTGTAATGCCCCAGACCATTGAGGCTATAGACCATGCAAAGGCAGCAAACGTACCTATAGTTGTTGCAATAAACAAGATCGATAAGCCTGAAGTTAATATTACAAAGGTAAGGAATGAGCTCTCTCAATATGGGGTGGTTTCCGAGGAATGGGGAGGACATAACATTTTCGCTGAGGTATCAGCAAAAATGAAAAAAGGGTTAGAACATCTTCTTGAGATAATACTTCTCCAGGCAGAAATACTGGAGCTAAAGGCTGATTATAACAGGCCCGCAAGGGGTACAATAATCGAAGCCAGGATTGATAAAGGCAAGGGCCCGGTGGGCACTGTCCTTGTTAATTCGGGTACACTTAAAACCGGCGACTCTTTCCTTGTAGGAACAATTGCAGGCAGGGTTCGGGCCCTTATCGACGACAATGGAAAGAAAATTGAAAAGGCCACACCATCAACCCCTGTCGAGGTCATTGGTTTCCCGGACGTTCCCCAGGCAGGCGACATCTTTATAGTCATGGATGACGAGAGAAAGGCACGGCAGATAGCACTGAGCAGGCTTCATAAATTTAAAAAAGTAGAAGCCTCAAAAACAAGAAAGTTAACCCTTGACGACCTGTATGACAAAATAAAAGAAGGAGAAATAAAAGAACTAAACATTATTATTAAGGCAGATGTTCAGGGTTCTGTGGAGGCGGTTAAAGATGCCTTTGAAAATATAACCCATCCGGAAGTTAAGGTAAAAGTAATTCATACATCTGTAGGAGGGATAAATGAATCCGATGTTATGCTTGCGGCTGCATCCAGTGCCATCATTATAGGATTTAATATACGGCCTGATGCCAAGGCTCACACCCTCGCAGAGAAAGAAGGGGTTGATATAAGGCTCTACAATATAATTTACGAAGCTGTTGAAAATATCAGAAAGGCGCTCGAAGGACTCCTTGAACCCACTGTTTCTGAAAAGATTCTCGGAAGGGTCGAAGTCAGGCAGCTCTTCCAGGTATCCCGGGTCGGGACAATAGCAGGCTGCTACGTTCTTGACGGAACAATCACAAGGGCAAGTTCAGGGATAAGGATCATAAGAGACAATGTAGTTGTTTACGAAGGGAAAATAGGGTCCCTTAAAAGATTTAAAGATGACGTAAAAGAGGTCCAGGCCGGTTATGAGTGTGGTATCATAATAGAAAATTTTAACGACATGAAGGTCGGGGACATCCTTGAAAACTATCAGATGGAAGAAGTAGCCACAAAACTTGAATAATAAACACAGATGATCACAGATCTATTGCTGATAATCGCAGATACTTCTATCTACATTTTTAATCTGTGCTAATCAGTATCCTTTTATCTGTGTTAATCTGTGATTCTTTTAAAAATATGATTGTCGGCCTTCTCACTCTTGAATTACATCTGCCTGAAGCGACCTCGCTAAAATCAAAACGCTCTATAATTAAAAGCCTCAAAGACAGAATAAAAAATAAATTTAACGTCTCTATTGCTGAAGTTGGTGCAAATGACCTCTGGCAACGTAGTGTCCTCGGGGCTGCATGTGTTGCCAATGAAACAAGGATAATAAATCAGGTTCTTAACGATGTTACAAATCTGGTTTTAAAAACACCAGATGTCGAACTAATCGATTCAGCTATGGAAATGCTATAATTAAGTTTAAAGAAAGGGGTCAAGGGGTCAAGCCTGCCTGCCGGCAGGCAAGGGGCCAAGGATTCAAGTGATAAAATTATTTTTATCTCACCTTCACTAAAACCCTCGAATCCTGGAATCCTCGAACCCTGATTGGAATCCATGCATCCGTATAAACGTTCTGCAAGAGTAAGTGACTTAATAAGAAAAGAGGTAGCCGATATCGTAATGCACAGGCTTAAGGACCCGCGGCTTGGATTTATTACAGTTACCGGGGCAGAGATGAGTGATGACCTTAGACATGCAAGTGTTTATGTAAGCGTTCTTGAGGATGTAAAGAAAGCTGAGACTCTTAAGATACTTACGGCATCAGCTAAATTTATCAAAAGTGAACTGGGCAAAAGGTTAAAGATAAAATTCATTCCGGCACTTTCCTTTAAACTTGATAAATCCATCGAATATGGCGCAAAGATTGACAAAATTCTCGATGAGATTAAAACATCAGAAGAACCTTCCGAAAACAATGAAAATCCCTTTTAAGCTTCTCAGGTTAATAAAAAAAAATAAAAGTTTCCTGATAGTAAGCCATATCAATCCTGACGGTGATTCAACCGGCTCCTGTATTGCCCTTGCACTCGGCCTGAAAAAACTCGGGAAGCATGTTTATATACTTAGCAGAGATCCCGTTCTCGATGTCCTGAAGTTTCTGCCGTGTTCAGATTTAATCAATAACAAAACCCCTTCCATGGATTTTGATGTTCTCCTCTTGCTTGACTGTGACACCCTGGAAAGAGCAGGATTTTCCGGCCGGAGCCGAAAGCACCTAAAAGCAGGGGTTACCGCAGTCATTGACCACCATCAAACTTACGAAAAAAATAAAAGCTATGTTAGCTGGTCTTGCCCGGGTGCTTCAGCCACAGGTGAATTGATTTATAAACTCCTTAAAGCCCTTCATGTACCAATAGACAAAAAAATCGCCATAAACCTTTACACCGCCATTTTCATGGATACGGGAGGGTTCAGGTTTTCCAATACAAATATTGAAACATTGATGATAGCTTCAAAACTTATTAAAGCAGGTGCAAATACATGGGAAATAACAAAAGAGGTCTACGACAACATATCACTTAGCAGCATTAAGCTCCTGACCCAGGCCCTTTTAACCCTTGAGAAAAAAGGAAGGATAGCATGGATTATTGTAACCAGGAAGATGTTCAAAAATACAAACACCTCTGCTCAGGATACAGAAAATTTTGCAGATCACCCCAGAAGGATAAAGGGAGTTGAAGTCGGCGTGTTTTTACGTGAAGAAGGAAAAACCTCTTATAAAGTAAGTTTACGCTCCAAGGGAGCGGTCAATGTGGCTGATGTTGCAAAGACCTTTGGCGGAGGAGGACATGCCAGTGCTGCCGGGTGTAAACTAAACGGCACCTTGCGGGAAGTAAAGGGCAAAATTCTAAAGGCTGTTAGAAAAGCAGTAAGTAAAAAATAGGGACACGTCCCATTTTTGTCTTTTCTTTTGATTATATTACAATAACAAAATAGATTAATCGTTATAAATAATTTATTTTCGAATAATAGATTAAACCTACAAAACATGGGACGTGTCCCTATTTTTTGTCCCTGGTTTTAATTAAGTTGTTAGTTTTTAGGCTGACACCTGACACCCGATAACTGATAACTGCTTTAATAAATGGATCTGGTAATCAATATAAACAAACCAAAAGGCATTACATCTCATGAAGCCGTTTCAAAGGTAAAAAAAATACTTAAAGCTAAGAAGGCAGGGCATACAGGAACTCTCGACCCCGCAGCAACAGGGGTCCTTCTTGTCTGTACAAACAGGGCCACAAGGCTGGCATCATATTTTTCCTCCCTTGACAAGGAATACAGTGCAGTAATCAAGCTCGGAGAGGCTACGGATACCCAGGATGCCGAAGGAACTGTCATTGAAAAAAGTAATGAGGTCAAAGTTACAAAGTCCGTACTAATGAATACCCTGAAATCCTTCGAGGGCAAAATACTTCAGAAACCTCCGATGTTTTCAGCTTTAAAACACAAAGGTAAACCCCTCTATAAATATGCAAAAAAGGGCATTGACATCCCCCGTAAATCCAGAAATGTTTATATACATCATATAGAACTTTTAGATATGGAACTCCCATATGCAAGGTTTAAGACTGTCTGTTCGAAAGGTACATACATAAGAACCCTCTGTGATGATGCAGGTAAAAAGCTCGGCATCGGTGCTCACCTTTTTGAGCTCAGGCGAACGGCAATAGGCAGCTTCAAAATAAAAGACGCTAAGACTATTGAGGAATTAACTGAATCTTCCACAAAAAACAAGGGTATATATACCATGGACAGCGCCCTTTTCTGGATGCCTGAGTTAAAAATTGAACAATCACAGGTAAAAAGCGTCATGAACGGGAACCCGATTAAAATAAGTGCCTGTATTTCTTCCCCTGATGACCCGGAAACCGGCCTCAACGGCCTGGTGGGGACAGCCGGCATAAAGATTAAATCACCTGACAACGAGTTTCTTGCGGTCGGCAGTTTTTCAGCTGGCAAAAACACGGTAAAAATGGATGTTGTATTCAGGACGTAGTGAAACATGAGACCTGCAGATTCCCTCATATTCGGGTTTCTCTCCTTCCTTTTTATAATCACGGTGTTATTTAAAAAACAGATTCCAGATTCATACTCTATTCTTTCTGTTTATACTGTACTTATAGCCGCACTTTTTCTTCTGACATACTTTAAAAAAAGACATAAAAGCAAAATATTAGAAATAACATGCGACGTTATTTTGCCTGTTTTAGTAGTGGTGCTTGTTTTTGACACTCTTGGCAGCCTTATCCGCCATATAAATCCATCAACCTATGACCATTTTTTGATACAACTGGACTATATGATTTTCAACGTACACCCGACAGTTGCGTTAGAGCGGTTTACTGCTCCTGTGGCAACCGAGTTGCTTCAGTTGGCTTACATATCTTACTATTTCATGCCCATAATTCTGGGGGTTACTCTAAAAATCAAGGGTAAAGAGACAGAATTTAACAGGACGGTTTTTCTTATCATACTGTGTTTTTTTCTATCCTACATCGGTTATATCCTTGTGCCTGCAGTAGGGCCGAGATACACTATGAACCATATTCAGAACACAGAACTTCACGGTATTTTCCTGAGAGACGCTATTGACAGCACACTTAATACGCTGGAAGGTATAAAGAGGGATGCCTTCCCCAGCGGGCATACGGCCATAACCCTTGTTGTACTTTATCTTGCATACAGGTTTCAGAGACTGCTCTTCCGGATATTTCTCCCCTTTGTCCTTGGACTTATAATCTCAACAGTATATCTTCGTTATCACTATGTGGTTGATGTAGCGGCTGGCGTACTGCTTTTTGCCTTTACCATATATGTAGGGGAGAAATACTATAATTACTGGGAGAAAAGAAATGAGACAAATTACAAATCTCAAGCACCAAATTACAAATAAATCACAATTTCCAAGCACCAGGCTCAAGACCATTTTTTGTTAATTGGAATTTAGATTTTAGAATTTATTTGGAATTTGAAATTTGATTATTGGAATTTCAAACAATATGAGCTTTTGTATTTAACTTTAAGTTAATGGTGGAAAAATTAATAAAAACGAACTGATACTGAAGGTAAGGGTCGAGCCGCGTTCATCCCGACCGGGTATAGCAGGCCCCTACGGGGATGGCCTGAAAGTAAGGCTGTCATCCCCCCCTGTTGAAGGAAAAGCGAATAAAGAACTGATTGAAGTCCTTGCTAAAGAACTGAAGATTAAGAAAAAAGACATAGAAATAATCTCAGGCAAAAAATCTAAGAACAAAACCATAAAGCTTTCCTGTATAAAAAGCATTGAGGAAGTGATAAAAAAAACATAAGGGGGTATAAAAATAACCTATTAATTATGCACCTGATTCCTTTTGATTTTTATGCGGGATTGAAGTGTAAAAGTGCCATTTTATGTCATTGTGGACAATTAACGCATTTTTAAGGCTCAACACTCGGCTTTCATCTTTTTGCCATTCATAAATTTAATAATCCCTTCCGAATCGCACTCTATACACATATCAATACCCTGGATTAACTGCATGTCCTCGCACAGGAGATAAGCCCTTTTAAGCTCATAATCATCAATGTTTTTTATAACTAACGCTTTCGGCCTCATGTAGACCTTCCCGCAATGCATGCACAACCAGATAAAATAATACGTTGCGGCATCCAGACAATTCTCGCAAACATAAATCTTTATCTCAGGCGTAGCTTCAATATGGGTTGAAGTATATTCATGACTGCAAATATCACAACGTTCAAGTTTATTATTAATTTCAAGCATTTCAACCTCCTTTTCTTACCAGATAAAATAATAGTTTGAAGCATCCAAACAGCTTTCACAAACGTAGATGCTCACCCCTGGCAAGGCTTCAATATGAGTTGAGGTAAACTTATGACTGCAAATACTGCAACGTTTTTTCTTTTTATCAATAACTAGAATTTTAGCGCCTTTTTCTGCCATTATATCCTCTTTTCTATAAGCCACAGTCGCTCCTTTTTTTCTCCTGAAATTATTAGTTGCAAATTTTGTGCCATTTATCTGAAAACCAGTGCAGGCCCAGGGGCAGGGATTAAAAGGCAGGGTTCAGGTGTCGGGGATCAGCTGTCAGGAAAGAAAAAGGCACAAAGTTGCAAAGGCACAAAGTATAAAGACGAGGCACAAAGACAGGCAGGGTTCAGGGACTAAAGACAAGGCACAGACCTGCCTGCCGGCAGGCATCACGCACGACGATATACGATATACTGGATTATTTTCTCCTGCTAAATAATCACCACAGAATCGTCACATCCATAAGGACCGGGCACATACTTATCAGCACACCAGTCATTTTCCCAGCGATCAGCATCAATAAGGTACCTGAACCTGTATTCCCTGTTACAGGGTAAGCTTAGTGTCGTCTTGAAATCACCGTTTTTAAGTTTTTTTAGCGGAGTTTCAGTTAATTCCCAGTTATTAAAATCACCTACAACTGAAACAAACTGAGCATTTGGTGCTGCCTCTTTCGGCAATCTGAAAGTAACCCTGCACATGGGACTGGTCTTGAGATAATGTTTTTCAACACCTTTTTTTGCGGTTTTTTTTGAAGATCCCCTCATGTTTTTTTTACAGGCTCCCGGTTTCGCTGAAGACTTTTTCACTATATTTTTTCTCATGTCTGCACCCCCTTTTTTTATATATCACCAAAGTCTTTAAATGTCTACTTTAATCTTTTAATTTATCTATAAGATTTTTTAATTTTCCATGCTTTAACAGGCTTTAAAAATTAAGAAATTATTCAAATATTGCGGTAAGTTACGTGAAAAAGCATGATTAAAATGGTAACCTCATTGACTTATCAGATTATATTAATTATAGTTTTAAAGGCAGGTTTTACAATTAACTATATTCTTTAAAAAAAAGAATGTTTTGAAGTTAACCTGAGTAATCATGTATAATGACCATTATCCCGGGAGAATTCTTATGAAGAAGGTATTTTCTATATTATTGGCCGTTATAATTATTTTCACCTTTTCAATTTCCTTTGCCGGATTTGAAAAGCCCCAGATGCTCGACAGCGATACAGCAGCTGCAGATATTGTATTAGATATGGTTATAACAAGACCTATTGGCCTTGTGGGTCTGATAGCCGGATCTGTTGTTTATGTTGTCACCTTGCCAGTTGCCATGATTACTAAAAGTGTAGATAGAACCCAAAAAGCGCTGGTAAAAGACCCGTATGATTACACCTTTGTCAGGCCTCTTGGAGATATCCGCGGAGAAGAAAATTATTAGAATATTATTCTGCATAAATTACCTTCTTTAATCCTCTTCCTCCCTTACGCCTTACGCTCTTACGTTCTTTCTATCTTTCCCCCTTTTGCCCTTCTGTACTATTGCTCTTTTGCACTATTGAACTTTTGACTTTTGCTCTTTTGCTCTTTTGCTCTTTTGCTCTTCTTTGCAGAGTGTGTTTAAATACCAAATATACGATGCACAACAGACCATTAAAAATATTTTTCTCAGGCATAGGCGGCAGTGGTGTATCAGCAATAGCCGGTTTTATGTCTGATAGAGGCCATACCGTTGTTGGGTCAGACAGGACATTTGACAGTAATCCAGGTCATCCTTTAAAAAGCGTGTTCCAGTCAGGGGGGGTTAGCATCGTGTCCCAGGACGGAAAAGGCATAGATGATACCTTTGATTTTGCAGTTTTCAGCACTGCGGTTGAACATGACCAGCCAGAGGTCTTAAAGGCCAGGGCACTTGGGATTCCTGTAAAAACAAGGCCTGAGTATCTTGCTGAAATTACAGAATCTTTTAAAACAATTGCTGTTTCAGGCACGAGCGGGAAATCAACTGTCTCTGGAATGCTTGCTTTCCTGATGAACAGGCTCGGACTCAGCCCGAATTTTATCGGCGGGGCAAGGGTAAAGCAGTTTAAAACCCCATCAAAAACTGGCAACTCCCTTACAGGCAATTCAGACATGCTTATTATTGAGGCATGCGAGTCAGACGGCAGTATTGCAAACTACAGGCCGCAACATTCAATTATCCTGAACATTAGCCTTGACCATAATCCTGTTGATGAAACAGCAAAGATGTTCACGGCACTCATGAAAAACACCGTGAAAAAGATTATTGTGAATGCTGATGATAAAAATCTCGTTAAACTAAACGGCAGAAATACAGTAACCTTTTCTATAGATAATACTTCGGACTACCTGGCAGACAATATAGTATTCAGGCCCCTCAGTACGGATTTTTCATTACAAAGAACAGGTTTCAGCCTCTCACTCCCCGGTAAATATAACCTTTATAATGCTCTCTCGTGTATTGCCCTGCTTTCAGAAATCGGCATAAACCTGAAAGTTATTGCAGATGTACTGCCTGAATTCCAGGGACTCGACAGGCGTTTTGACATATATCTCGATGACGGTAAAAGACTGGTTATTGACGACTATGCCCACAACCCCCATAAAATCTCCTCGCTTATGCAGACAGTGCAAAAGTTAAGGACCCGTATCTGTTACATATTCCAACCCCATGGGTTTGGCCCAACCAGGCTTATGAAAAAACAATACATCCAGGCCTTCATTGAAAACCTTCGGGAATCCGACCACCTTATACTCCTGCCAATATTTTATTCAGGGGGTACTTCCAGCAAAGACATAACAAGCCATGATCTTGCAGACGGAATAATGACCGGAAGAAAATCTGTGGAAGCTGTTGAGTCCAGGGAAGATATCTTAAAGAAGATTCACGAATTCAAGAATTATGTTATTTTCGGAGCCCGTGACGAAACCCTTGCTGACTTTGCAAAAGAAGTAGCCGCCCTGCTTTCCTAAAGGCAGGGGTCAGGGGCTAGATAAAAGAGCAACGGAACAACAGAGCAGCAGATCAGTAGCTACTGCGCTATTGCTCTACTGCGCTACTGCTCGCTTCGATTTGGCGAAGCAGGCATCACGAATTACTCCCGCCATTCAAGGGGAACAGAGTTTTCACTGGCATAGACCCAGAGCCTGTTATAAAGTTCTTCTGCCTCCCTGCATTGCTTATCTGCAAACACCCTCAATTCCCTGTTGCTTAAAGATTCACCCTGCTTATTAAGGTGTTCCCTGTATTCCTCCCATGCCTTTCTGATGGATGTAAAATTACGGAATGTCATCCTCCACCATGTCTCATCGTGCCCTGCAGGGCTATCAGGCCTTGGTGGGAGTTCTTCAAAGACCAGCTCATGTTTTTTAGTGTCAATCTGGATGGAATAATTTGACATAAAATCCATTCCGATAAGACCCTCAAAATTGCGGGAAACAGTATTAGATACGATAGTCGGGATAAAATGATCTTGAGCTCCGCCCACCTTTACAGAATCGATTATAGTGTACATAGCTGGAACTGAACCGCCTATGCCAGCCACCCCGATCCACAACTTGCCTTCTTCCTTATCAAGGATATCGAGTTCCTCCGCCAGGTTGTAAAAGATATGCATGCCCGGCGCTCCGGTGTCCAGGAGCATATTCGCCGTAACACGTTCATTGAACGTTACAGGGATAATAATTCTCCTTGCCGTTCCTTCATAAGCTATATAGGGGACTACATGCCGTTTGAGCTTGCTCTCTTTTGCTTTACCTCCAGCAGGGTTGTCCTTGATATCAGTGCTATTTTCTGCCGGCCTGGTATCCAAAAACAACTCAGAATCAGAAGGACTTTGATATTTCTCTAAATCCTGATTTGTAAAGTACGGTACATTTTTCTCGCGGTCATTATCATCTGCAAAAACAGGAGAAAAAACAAAACAAAAAACCAGTACATTTAATGTAAGCCTGTTCATTTCCGGAGCCTAATCTGTTCCGCCTATTATCTCTTTTGTCTTTAGGAACTCCTTGTTTTTTACAGACTCAAGGTAAATCCTTACCAGCTCAAGGACATTTTTATAGAGAAGAAAGTTTAAAGAGAGTTCCAGGAAGAGATCGTCATGAGTGAATTCCGAGGCAATGCTGTAGGATCGCCGGCCCTGCAGCACATAATGCTCAGAAAGGCTTGCGTCAGGGATAACAAGCTTGCCCAGGATAAACTCCTTGCCTTTCCTCCTTGAAATGGCCGCAGGGAACATACCGAGCATGAACAAGGTGTAATCTCCAATGTGTTTATGAACATGAAACTCTCTTGAGAAGCTCTGTGCATTAAGAAGTATCTCTCCTTCAGCAAGAATATCAGCTATATCTTCAAGACTTTTCCACGTGGCGTTCTTTATTTTATATAGATTGTCAACATGAATGAATTCACAGAGTATCTGCTCTTCAATATAATCAGTAACACCGGCCTTGTCCGAGGGACTCAGTTTAGTCCCGAATTCCAGGGCCTTCCTGAAAAGCTTCCTTAACGGGTGGTCTTTATCTATATTTGACCTTTTAAACATAAAACTTATATTTTATTTTGACAGAAAAATTAACATGAGTCAATAAACTGGATGCAGCCTGCCCTGATTGAGCAGCCTACTTATTCAGGACATTTCTGATAAGTTCAACTATCCGGTCTGAAAAAAAGTAGTAAATGATGCCAAAGGCAAGGAGCCAGATAATAAATTTCATTAGTTTAGCTATATTAAACCCCTTTTTTGATTCCTTAACCTTCTGTATCGAAGCTAACTGTTCTTCCGGGGTTTTAAGGATTTTTCTGCACTTTACACATCTCATGGCCCCCTTGATTATTTTCTGGCCACAAAAAGGACATATATCAAAACCGGTATTCATCATTCTCACACCTCATCTCTCGTGATGCGTATATCGAATAAAATCAAAGATAAGGTTTTAATTGTTAAAGATATATTTTATAAGCCGTTGACCGAATTTTTTATATTTGATCTTTTATTTTTGATATTTACACGTCCATCATCCCTCGCCTCTCGTCCCTCAAGCGTTGTGCCTTTGTGTCCGGTCTTTCTACTTTGTGCCTTCTGCCTTTGTGCCTCGTCCTTCAATACTTATGACACTTTAGGCAGAGACCTTTTGGTTTTACCCTTAACATATTTTTGTATGTATTTTTGTGCGAATCATGGCAGGTTACACAGGTCATTTTTCCCCCTGTAAGAGGCAGGCCTTCAACATCCATGGAAGGATCAACGTCTACCAAATATGCATTCCTGTTAGGGTGACACCTGATACAAAGCACTGAAACGGGTTCTTTCAAAAGTGATACAACTTTCATTTTGTGAGATAAATGACATATATCGCAGTTTTGCTTAATGCCGTGCACTTCTTCCTTTGTATAATCACCTGCGCCGCTTATTGCTTCAGCAAAACCTTGAGAAGGCATTAAACAAACCAGAAAAACGAACACTGCTAAGATTTTCATAATGCCTTTTGGTTAAACACCTTTAAACCTCATCCACTATTTCTGTACGAACAAGGGCAAGTATGGCGGAATGGGGGACGATAAGATACTTTTTATCCTCAAATTCAATTTCCATCGCAGCTTCTTTAAGAAAAATCGCGTAATCTCCTTCATATGCCTGAAGAGGGATGTATTTTAATCCCTTTTTGTTGCCGGAGTTCCAGGGTTCCTCAGGAATCTGGTCAGGGATTGCATAACCCGGTCCGGTCTTCACAATATACCCCCCCTGCACTTTCTCCTTTTCCTTAACAGTAGGGGGAAGATAAAGCCCGGCACCAGTCCTGTCTATCCTGTCATCAGGATCTAAAAGTACCTTGTCTCCGACAACTATAAGATTCCTCTTTGCCTTCATTTTTATATTTTAAAGCATAGTGAAAAAAAAGGCGCGTATACACATGGAATTATCTATTTAAAACTTGTTTTTATGCCTTTTTTGCTCATACATCTGATAATTCTTCCCCCAGTTCAATGAGGAAGTGCAACACTTGGAGAAAAGGCCTTATGGCTGGTACTCTGGGTGGATATGGAAAAAAGATACAAGCACATGAGTCTTGAAGAGAGGGATAGGGTAGCGGAAATGAAGT